>VOFJ01000380.1_pt1 | contig 54794 bp, 60 predicted proteins | sample 5384081 | NCBI WGS metagenome assembly VOFJ01 (sample SAMN12384729, study PRJNA508395) | human gut metagenome | isolation source: healthy gut I | host: Homo sapiens | reverse complement strand
CTATAATAAGGAAACTTGGAAGAACGAAGCAACTGCAGATGCAAGTCGGTCAACCAAGTGATAATATTCTTGTTAATTTGCAGATGACCTTTCTCCATTACATTTTCACGACGCATCATTTCAATCAGGTCTATATACCATTGTGTCAATTCTACTTTCTGTTCTTCCGTCAGAGGGTAAGAGTCAACAATGTTTTTCTTTTATCTTCTCCATATCACAGCCGTTGGCACGTATCATATCTTCCACTTGCCACATATATATAAGGTATTCGGCTATATTATTCTCTTTTTAACTGTTTGGAAATAAACATTTCTTTATTTTTTTAAGTTACAAATTGAAAATTATAAGGTTCAACGTGCTTCACACAAGATATGTTTTCCTGTCAGTACATCGTTTTTCCTAATATAGTATAAATGAAGCCGACTACAGACATCAACATCACTATAACACCGATAACACGGTTCAAAATCCAAATGCCACGTAAATTGAAACGAGTACGTACTTTATTGACAAAATACGTAATACCGAACCACCATAAAAGTGCTCCCAGTACAATGGCCAGATAACCGACCAACTGAAGCCCCAACGGACTACCCGGCATCACAAAAGAAAAAAACGGGCGAACAAACCGATAAATAGGAAAATAATCAAAGGATTAGAGAATGTCACAAAGAAAGCAGTGACAAAATTATGTAGATAACTGCCTGGTGTAGAAGATACAGGTCGGATAGAATGGACAGGATTGCTACGGAAAGTGTAAATACCGAACATTAATAACATGACGCTGCCAACAATCTGTAAAAGCACCTGGTTCTTTGCCAGAAATTCATCCATGAAACTCATTCCATATCCTGTTATCAGAGCATAGCCTATATCGCTCAAAGCCGCTCCCAACCCGGTAACAAATCCATACCATCGTCCTTTGTTCAGTGTGCGCTGAATACAAAGTACCCCAACAGGACCTAAGGGCGCAGAAACCACTACGCCAACTATAAGTCCTTTCACCAGCAAATCGAGTATGGTTACTTGTTCTATCCAATTCATGCTGCAAAGATGGTATTTTTTTGCGAAAGTACCTATATTTACACACAAATTTCTTTCATAGCCCGGCTCTTTTATGTAACTTTGCACCTTATTAATAGACTCTTGATATTACAACCTAGTTTTCAATTAACAAAACAACTATAAAAAAGTGCTATGATTCTATTTTTCAGAACACCCACTAAAAGTGTAATAGCAACAGAAGTCAATCATGAACTGGCTTCTGAAGATATTCAAAAAACTGAGTTGGCTTTATGGAGAAGCCACTGTAGAAAACGAAGAAAACCTGAAAGGCTGCTTCATCGGACCGCGTCGGGAAATGATAACCCCTTGGAGTACAAATGCTGTAGAAATTACTCAGAACATGGGGTTGACAGGTATACAACGCATTGAAGAATATTTCCCTGTGAAAGATGAAAATGCCGAATACGACCCCATGCTACAACGCATGTATAAAGGATTGAACCAGGAGATTTTCACTGTTAACATTAAACCTCAACCGATTGTTTACATTGAGAATCTGGAAGAATATAATGAAAAAGAAGGTCTTGCACTTTCTCGTGAAGAAATGGACTACCTGCTGAAAGTCGAAAAAAGACCTGGGACGTAAATTAACTGACTCTGAAGTATTCGGCTTTGCACAGATTAATTCGGAACACTGCCGCCATAAAATCTTCGGCGGAACATTCATCATTGATGGTGAAGAGATGGAATCATCTTTATTTCAGATGATTAAAAAAACGACTGCCGAAAATCCCAATAAAATTATTTCTGCCTATAAAGATAATGTGGCTTTTGCAGAAGGCCCGGTTGTGGAACAATTCTCTCCGGCCGACCACTCCACTTCCGACTATTTCATTATCAAAGATATCAAAACAGTCATCTCGCTAAAAGCTGAAACACATAACTTCCCCACCACCGTGGAGCCGTTCAACGGCGCCGCCACAGGCACCGGAGGTGAAATCCGCGACCGCATGGGTGGCGGTAAAGGTTCATGGCCCATTGCAGGTACAGCTGTCTATATGACTTCTTATCCGCGCACTGAAGAAGGACGTGAATGGGAAGATATCTTGCCGGTACGCCAATGGTTATACCAGACTCCCGAGCAAATTTTAATTAAAGCTTCCAACGGTGCTTCCGATTTTGGTAACAAATTCGGTCAGCCGCTGATTTGTGGTTCTGTATTGACCTTCGAGCATCAGGAGAACGGTGAAAAGTATGCATACGACAAAGTTATCATGCTGGCCGGTGGCGTGGGTTACGGTACTCAACGCGACTGCCTGAAAGGTCACCCCGAAACAGGAAACAAAATTGTTGTTATGGGTGGTGACAACTATCGAATCGGTTTGGGTGGCGGTTCTGTTTCCTCTGTTGAAACAGGTCGATACTCATCGGGAATCGAACTCAATGCAGTTCAACGTGCCAATGCAGAAATGCAGAAACGTGCTTATAATGTAGTTCGCGCCTTGTGTGAAGAAGAAAACAATCCGATTGTTTCTATCCACGACCACGGTTCGGCAGGTCACGTAAACTGTTTGTCTGAGCTAGTAGAAGAAAACGGCGGATTAATCCACATGGACAAACTGCCTATCGGTGACAAAACACTGTCTGCCAAAGAGATTATTGCCAATGAGTCTCAAGAACGTATGGGGTTGCTGATTGATGAATCGGCTATTGAACACGTACAAAAGATAGCCGACCGCGAACGTGCCCCAATGTATACTGTAGGTGAAACTACCGGTGATGCCCGTTTTGCTTTTGAACAAGCTGATGGTGTCCGCCCATTTGATTTGGCAGTAGATCAAATGTTCGGTTCTTCTCCGAAAACTTATATGGTGGACAAGACTGTAGAACGCCATTATGAAAACGTAACTTACGAAACTTCAAAATTAAACGAATATATCCGCCGCGTACTTCAACTGGAAGCTGTTGCCTGCAAGGATTGGTTAACCAACAAAGTAGACCGTTCCGTAACAGGTAAGATTGCCCGCCAGCAATGTCAGGGCGAAATCCAGCTACCGTTGAGCGACTGTGGTGTCGTTGCCCTTGACTATCGAGGCGAAAAAGGTATTGCCACTTCTTTGGGACATGCTCCGCAAGCTGCCTTGGCTAATCCGGCTGCAGGTTCTGTATTGTCGGTAGCCGAAGCGTTGACCAATCTTGTTTGGGCTCCAATGGCAGAAGGAATGGACAGCATCTCCCTGTCTGCCAACTGGATGTGGCCATGCCGTGCACAGGAAGGTGAAGATGCCCGTCTTTATACGGCTGTCAAGGCGCTGTCTGACTTCTGCTGCGCACTGCAAATCAATGTGCCGACCGGTAAGGATTCCCTGTCTATGACTCAAAAATATCCAAACGGAGAAAAGATCATCAGCCCGGGAACAGTTATCGTTTCAGCCGGCGGAGAAGTATCCGATGTAAAGAAAGTCGTTTCTCCTGTATTGGTAAATGATGCCAAGAGTACCATTTATCATATCGACTTCAGTTTTGACAAGTTGCGTTTAGGTGGTTCTGCTTTCGCACAGTCATTAAATAAAATAGGAGATGATGTCCCGACAGTTCAAAATCCCGAATATTTCCGCGATGCTTTCCTTGCCATACAAGAACTTATCAACAAGGGCCTGATTATGGCAGGTCATGATATCTCAGCCGGTGGTCTCATTACTACACTACTCGAAATGTGCTTCTCAAACATGGAAGGTGGTATGGAAATCAACCTTAATAAAATAAAGGAAAACGATATCATCAAAATTCTGTTTGCCGAAAATCCGGGTATCGTCATTCAGGTGAAAGATAAAGACAAAGCCGAAGTCAAGAAGATATTGGAAGATGCCGGAATCGGCTACGTGAAATTGGGTACCCCCACAGACGAACGCCATATTCTAGTAACCAAAGAAGATGCCACTTACCAATTCGGTATTGACTATCTGCGTGATGTTTGGTATTCTACTTCTTATTTGCTTGACCGCAAACAAAGCATGAACGGTTGCGCCAAGAAACGTTTTGAAAATTACAAAGAGCAACCACTGGAGTTTGTATTCGATAAATCATTCACCGGGAAGTTCTCACAATATGGAATCACTCCCGAACGTCGTACACCGACCGGCATTAAGGCTGCCATCATTCGTGAAAAAGGCACCAATGGTGAACGCGAAATGGCATATATGCTTTACCTGGCAGGCTTCGATGTGAAAGATGTCACTATGACCGACCTGATAAGCGGACGCGAAACATTAGAAGACATTAATATGATTGTATTCTGTGGAGGATTCTCCAATTCGGATGTGTTGGGTTCTGCCAAAGGATGGGCAGGTGCATTCTTATTCAATCCGAAAGCCAAAGCAGCACTGGATAATTTCTATGCACGCAAAGACACCCTGTCACTGGGAGTATGTAACGGTTGCCAATTGATGATTGAATTGGGACTGATTAATCCTGAGCATAACAAGAAAGCCAAAATGCTGCATAAACGACTCACACAAGTTTGAATCTAAGTTTGTCGGTGTAACAGTTCCGATGAACAGAAGTGTTATGCTCGGCTCATTAAGCGGCAGCAAATTAGGTATTTGGGTGGCACACGGAGAAGGCAAATTCTCATTACCATACGAAGAAGATAAGTATAATGTAGTATTGAAATACTCATACGATGAATATCCCGGTAATCCGAACGGTTCAGACTACAGCGTAGCCGGATTAGCAAGTTCAGACGGACGCCACTTGGCAATGATGCCTCACTTAGAACGCTCTTGTTTCCCGTGGCAAAATGCTTACTATCCTTCTGACAGAATAAACAAAGACCAAGTAACACCATGGATTGAAGCATTTGTCAACGCAAGAAAATGGGTTGAAATGAACAAATGATAAAACGATTTGTTATATTTACTAAAAAAAGCGGTATATCATACTGATTGCCGCTTTTTTTTTACATATAATAGATTTTGAAATGACAAGAAAATTTGCGAGCTTTGTTAAGGTTTTCGCGTCTAAATACCATTATGAAAAGGACTCTTTTACTTATATACTTTACAATTATTTTTATAACTTCTGTCTCTGCCCAACTTTACCAGTATCTAGATACTAACGATGGCTTGAGCAGTCGTAGAGTCCTGTCCATACAAAAAGACAATAAAGGATATATGTGGTTCCTCACCCATGAAGGAATCGACAGGTACAATGGCAAGCAATATGTTCATTACAGCTTATCAGCAGACGGTCAACCTAATATGAAATCTTTTCCCAACCTGAATACTTTGGAAATAGATACAGCCGGCGTAATTTGGGAAATAGGAAAAAACGGATATATTTTTAAGTACAATTCACTACAAGACAAATACGAGCTGGCCTATAATTTTGCCAGCAAAGACAAAAAAGCAACAGTGGGCTTCCACTCATCAGCACTTATTTGGACAACAAAAACAATATTTGGCTTTGTACCAAAGACAAACAATACATTTTTGATATCGACCAGGAAAAACTGATTCGCCTGACCAGTTCTATTCAGGAAGAGATTACCTGCATTACAGAAGCCGGAAATAACCAATACTTTTTAGGAACAAATCATAATATATTTTGCGTTGAACTAATTGATAAGCATCAACTACAGATACAAAAACATCCCCAATTGGACCAATTCCAAATTGTTACTTATCTGTATTTTCACAAAAGCACTCAGACTCTTATTATAGGAACACTGAGAGACGGTATATATCTATATAACATCAATACTCAACAACTAATGGATGTTCCCACAAAGTTGTTGGACATTACAGTCAATACAATCATAGCCAACCCCAAGAAAATAGACGAAGTCCTGATAGCCACTAATGGAGCAGGTGTTTACAAACTCAATTTATTCACTCGCGAATTATCCCCTTTTCTGATTGCCGATCACAATCATTCAAACAAAAATGAATGGGAATATTGTGAATGATATATTCATTGATAAAGATGACAAATTATGGATGGCCATTTATCCTGTCGGAATTACCTTATTCTCGAATAAATATCCGGGCTATAAATGGATACAACATTCTTATGACAATCCAAATTCACTAATAGACAATCAAGTGAACTCTATTTTAGAGGATTCGGAAGGTGATATTTGGTATGCTACAAAGTAATGGCATCTGTTTTTACAATTCTCAGAATAAACAGTGGAAGTGCCTTCTTTCCACTTATCAGAACGACACACAAAATCAGAACCATGTCTTTATTTCCATGTGCGAAACAGCCCCCGGCACCATATTGGTAGGAGGATATATGTCGGGAATGTATCAAATCAACAAGAAAGACATGGTGCCTAAATATTTTTCTCATCAATCCACTCTAGGATGGACCAATATCCGCCCTGATAAATACATACGTTGCATCTACAAGGACAATGATGGAATCATTTGGGCAGGTGGCTATTATAACCTGAAAAGTTATAATATACAAACAAAAGAAATTCAGTGCTACGGTATGGATTTTCTCCGGTTACCTGTATTAAGAACAAGGACCAATACAACCTGTGGATAGGTACCATCAATGGGCTATACCAATTCAATAAACGAAACCAAACACTGAAACCGGTCAATCTGGATTCTGAAATTGGATGTATCAATACGATTTATCAAGATACTGTTGCCCATATTACCTATATCGGTACTCATGGTTCGGGCATGTGGGTATATAATAATAACACTGACAAAGTCGTACGTTATCATATAAAAAACTCAGCGTTGATTTCCAATAATATCTATTGCATTTTGCCGGCTTCGGAAACGGATCTGGTTATCAGTACCGAAAATGAATTAACTCGTTTCAAAGTAAAAGAAAGAATATTCTCCAATTGGACAAAAGAACAAGGATTGATGGCTGTGAACTTCAATCCCTCATCGGGCATACACACCCGATCAGGATATTTTATATTCGGAACAGGAAACGGAGCCATTGAAATAGCAGACACCGTAAGTCTGCCCAATCGTTTCAAGTCTAAAATGATATTCAGTGATTTCAGCATCTTATATCAAAAGGTTTTCCCCGGTGAAAAAAATTCCCCTTTAACCCAAGATATAGACGATACAGAACACATCACTTTGGATTATAATCAAAATATATTCTCGTTAAATGTATCTTCCATTAATTACGACAATCCGTCTAATATTCTATACACTTGGAAATTAGAAGGATTTTACGATGAATGGACAAGTCCCACAGCAGATAATCTGATACGTTATACCAACATCAATCCCGGGCATTATAAACTGAGGGTGAGAGCCATTCTGATGGATGACGAGCATGTATTGGAAGAAAGAGCTATAAAAATAACCATAACTCCCCCTTTTTGGGCAACTTTTTGGGCCGGAATCATTTATCTTATTATCATAATATTAATTACAGTAAGTATTTTACGTTTCTTATGGTTAAGGAAAGACAGGAACAATTCTAAAGAGAAAATCCAATTCTTTATCAACACCGCCCATGACATACGTACGCCGCTGACCTTGATAAAGGCTCCGTTGGGAGAAATTCTAAAGAATGAACAACTGACAGAACAAGGGAAAATTAATATCAACCTTGCTATTCAGAATACAGACAATTTATCTGATTTGGCAAGTAATCTGATTAATTTCGAAAAAGAGGAACTTTATACGCCCAACGTTTATGTATCCAGATACGAATTAAATTCATATATTAAGTCTTACATTGAGCAATTCAAGCTATACGCAGAGAAAAAACAAATTGAAATTCATTTTGAATCCAATTTTACTTCTCAAGAAGTATGGTTGGATAGAAACAAGATGGATTCCATCATCAGAAACCTGATGACTAATGCACTGAAATACACTCAACAAGGCGGAAGTATCAAAATTCAGACTTCCAAAAGTAAAAAGCCATTGGTTTCTGTTCATCACAGATACCGGAATCGGAATTTCATCCAATGACCAGAAAAAAATGTTCAAGGAACTGTTCAGAGGGAAAAATGCCACTAATTTACAAATTACCGGCAGCGGTATCGGCATGATGCTTACTTACAAGCTCATCAAGAACCACTGTGGAAAAATTAGTATGAGCAGCATAGAGAATATGGGTACTACCTTTAAACTATCATTCCCTATAAAAAGCAGAAAATATAATAACAAACTCTTCCCCAAAGCTGATGTCATCGATCCGCTTCCTATCGTGAGAGAAGAAAACAAAGAGGAGGTCACCATTCCCCCTATTCCGCAACTTAAACAGGCAGATAAAGAAGCTCCTTATATTCTGGTAGCCGAAGACAATGTGGAGTTACGTACTTTCTTATTACAGATATTATCCGATGAATATCAAGTAACAGGAGTCAGCAACGGACAAGAAGTGATTAATTCTATCAAAACCAAACAGCCCGACCTCATTCTTTCAGACATTATGATGCCGGAACTGAATGGAGAACAAATGTGCCGTATTGTGAAAAATGATGTAGAAACAAGTCATATTCCTGTCATTCTGCTAACTGCATTGAATGATAAAGAAAGTATTATCAAAGGATTACAGAGCAAAGCAGACAGATACATCATCAAACCGTTTGATGTCGGCGTCTTAAAAGCCAACATAACCAACGTACTTGCTATCAGGGAGCTTATACGCAAACGTTACAGTCAATTCCAGTTCACCACGGAAGAGGAAAATGTGCCTCACCCACCATTGGACTTAGATCAGAATTTATTATAAAAGTAACCGAAACCATTAAAAAAAAAATCTGAGCAAAGAACTAAATGTAGACACTTTATGTGCTGCTTTCAATATGAGTAGAAGTAGTTTTTATAATAAAATAAAAGCATTAACAAATTATTCACCCAGCGAGTTTATCCGTAAAGTGCGTATGAATGAAGCTGCCATACTATTGAAAAGCAAGAAATACACGGTATCCGAAGTTTCAGATATGCTGGGCTTTGGCGACCCGAAATATTTTACAGATAGCTTTAAGAAATACTTTGATGTACCGCCAAGCGTTTATATGAAACAAAATTAAGACATGAATTTCTATTTAAAATCATTCGCCATCTTTTTAAAGATTGGCCTGTTTACCATCGGAGGAGGTTATGCAATGGTTCCACTCATACAAGATGAAATAGTGGAGAAAAAGAAAATGGATTGATAAAGAAGACTTTATCGACTTATTGGCACTTACTCAGTCTGTTCCAGGCATATTTGCCGTAAACATAGCTATCTTTATAGGATATAAGTTACGCAAATTCAAAGGAGCTCTAGCCATGGCGCTCGGAACCATACTTCCCTCCTTCTTCATTATTTTAGCCATAGCCTTGTTTTTCCAACAATTCAAGAATTATGAAGTAGTAGAAAATATATTCAAAGGAATCCGCCCGGCAGTGGTCGCATTGATTGCCGCTCCTACTTTCTCAATGGCAACATCAGCAAAGATAAACCGCTATACAATATGGATACCTATAGTATCGGCACTTCTTATCTGGTTATTGGGGTATATCCCCTGTGTAGATTATCATCATTGCCGGAGTAGGAGGCTTTTTCTATGGTAAGTACAAACATAAACATGCATCAAAATGATATTCCTTTATTTATTCTATACATTCTTTAAGATAGGTCTCTTCGGTTTTGGAGGCGGTTATGCCATGCTTTCCTTGATTCAGGGAGAAGTAGTGACGCGTTATCATTGGATTAATGCCGGTGAATTTACTGATATCGTAGCTATCAGCCAGATGACTCCGGGTCCTATTGGCATTAATTCCGCCACTTATGTAGGATATACTGCCGTACTGAACGCGGGATACAGCGAAGCTTTCGCCGTCATCGGCTCCATTGTGGCAACATTTGCTGTTGTCTTTCCTTCCTTCATCTTAATGATTGCCATCAGCAAATTCTTTCTGAAATATCAAAAACACCCGGCTGTTGAAGCCGTATTCAGTGGATTGCGCCCCGCAGTGGTAGGCTTGCTGGCTGCGGCAGCCCTCGTTTTAATGAAATAAAGAAAACTTCGGCAGCTATAAAGTAGATTGGTATCAATTCATTATCAGTATCATCATCTTCCTTGCAGCTTTCTTCGGAACACGCAAATATAAGATAAACCCTATATTAATGATTATCCTCTGCGGATTGGCAGGATTCTTGCTTTATTAGTCTATAAAGAAAGGGACGTGTCAAAACGTCGATAATGCTGTCATTTAACCGGTAGGGCGAGGTTCGCTCGCCCGAAAGCAGTCTATTTGTGCATTCGGGCAGGCAAACCCTGCCCCTACAGTTGATGATTTAATGTGCTACTTTAGTTATGACACATTCATGTGCTATATCAAGCATCTTCTCGGTTTTCAGAGCACTCTCCAAGCTCCTAGATACTCATATTTTTATTTGTCAGAGTCTGTCCTTTATACTGTCCGGTCAAAGTACGGAGAAAAGATACAATCTTATCCACTTCCTGCTGCGGAAGTTCAATGCCCAACTGATATTTAGCCATCGCACGCACGGCGTCATCCATTGTCTTCATGCTTCCATCGTGGAAATAAGGATAAGTCAATTCCACATTTCTCAATCCCGGCACTTTAAAACGATGACGGTCACGCTCTATCTTTGTTTGCTTAAACCGACCGTTGTCTTCTTCTGTCATTTCAGCCGCACGGTCTGCAAAATAATCATGTTGTACGCCAATTAACTCATATGACTGTCCTCCAAGGATTTCACCTACATGGCAAGTTGCACAATCATATTTCTTGAAAAGCTCATATCCGGCAAGTTCATCGGCAGTGATAGCATTCTTGTCACCTTTCAGATAAAGGTCGAAACGTGAATTGGGAGTCAGCAACGTCTTTTCAAATTCCTGAATCGCATCGGTAATATTCTTTTCATTCAGTCCGTCTGAATATACCTCTGTAAAAGCTTTTACAAAGTCCTTGTCTTCGGCTAATTTTGCTGTTATCTGGTCAAAGGATTCACAAGCCATTTCAACCGGATTCAAGGGAGGACCTGCAGCCTGTTCTGCCAATGTGCCGGCACGACCGTCCCAAAACTGAACAAAATTATAAGCTGCATTATAAACAGTCGGAGCATTTACTCCGCCAAGCTGACCGCCCACTCCTTCCGAATACTGCTTATTGTCCACGCCGCCCATATCCAAACCGTGACAAGAGGCACAAGACACCGTATTATCAGCCGACAGACGAGTGTCGTGATAAAGCATATCACCCAATAGCACCTTGCGCACATCTACCGAAATAGAATCGGCAATCGGGCGAATAGGCTCATTGATGAATTCAGGAGCCACATTCGCATCGCCCATCAGCCTCATACGATGATTCTTCACCCAATTAAGAACCAATTCCTTTTTCGTATCGCTGATGGAAGCTCCCCAATGCACCAAATAGTATTTGGGCTGAGGCATCTTGCCATTCAGAATCACTTTTTCTACTTTTGCCAAAGCCACCTGATCGACCGGATTACCGGCTTTCAAGTCTGCCGCCATCCGAGTCATGTCAAAAGCACGATAAGCCTTGCTCACGTCCTCCATCACAATCTTTCCTGCCACGGGCATATTGGCATAGAACGGCAAATCGGGGTTTGAGGTGTGACATCTCAAACATCCGGCATCCGTAATGATTTGCTGCATCTGCGCATTTGCCTCCAAATCGGCAGAAGGCACACGGTTCATCAGCCGGTAAGTAACTGCTAATGCCGCCACTATAACCAACAGTGCCACCATTAATTTTGTACTTTTCTTCATGTTACGCTTGTTTTTTTGATTAGTTATTACGATTATATAAATGTATACTTTGCTGTGCCGCCGGAAGATAATTCACTCCATACCAACACATTTGCAACGCCAAAAAGGAAAAAATGAGTAACACATACAGTGATTTGCTGCCCACACGTCCGAACAGACGAAGGTGAATATATATCAAATACCCCATCCAAGTGATGACTGCCCATGTTTCCTTCGGGTCCCAACTCCAATAATTTCCCCATGCCTCTTTCGCCCAAAGAGAACCGAGCAACATACCGATTGACAGGAAAGCGACTCCTGCATAGACCAAATTATCGGCTGTCTGCAAATACTCCTCCTTGTGGCAGAACAGTCCGGTGACGGCAATAATGAATGCGCACCCCAACACCGAATAAGAAAACATATATACAGTAACATGAGGAATGAACCATACACTTTGCAAAGCCGGCATCAGCGACTGGTCATGTATCTCCGGCTTTAACAAATTAATCACGACAAATACAGTAGACAATAAAGTAGAAAACGACAATATCCAACGATACTTCCATCGTATATATGTCAGAAGTCCGGCTATTCCCATGAAGAATGAATACCATAAACGCGTTTCTCCCATTGTCCGCAAAGGTGGGCGTTGCAGGTATTCCCATAATCCGGCAATAAAAATGCCCAATACCATAATTCCGGCAATGGTGAAACCAACAGCCATTCTGCTCCTCGTTGAAGAACGAAGTGCAAACACTGCCCCTGCCAGCCATAAACCAACAGACAGTGTCGCAAATACATAGAAGTTATCCCAATTTATCATACCTTTTTCAGATTAACACACTTTTTCGGACCATTAATAAATAAGAGAACAGCTCCCGCCAACATCATCAATATGCCGGCCACCATTATATATTTCCACGGTTGTATCACAATTTGTAAAACACAATATTTACTTTCATTGCCACTTGCCATGTCATAGCTTGTGAGATACACATCTTCTCCCAACCGATAACTGTATGGATGATTCACTTCCAACAGTGCCTCATCATCACCCAAGCGCACCTCGGCAGCAAAACGGGAAGGGCTTCCATTAGGATAGTATTCCACGGAAAAGGAACGCAGTTCCATCTCATAATCCAAATGATAGGAAACACCATTCATGTCAAAAGCCTCACGTGCCGGTTCTCCTTTATAAAGAGGAATACGCAATGTCCGGGTATCACTGCTTCCAAAGAATCCGGCGAAAAGTGCCAGCCATAATCCTGCATGGTTCAGCAGGAAACGCCAACGGCAGTCTTTCGATGGTAATAAGCATGAAAAGTAATCATTGCCAAATTGCTTAACAGCAAAAAGAGAATGGCAATGAATATCCAAGAAGTCATAAAATTATAACAGCCCAACAAAGCCCAAACACCGGTGCGCATAGCAGCTTCCACATCAGACAACTGAGGAAATAAGCCAATAATCAGACTACCTGCTATGAGCAGGAAAATAGATAAAATACTTGTTTGAGGGGAGTAAAGGAAGCGTGTAAAAGCCGATTTTCTACTTTCCTTATATAATTTCCACAATAAGAACAGCCAAATAACCGCAAAAACAATATTCAGCGGAAATGCCACAAACGACAATGGAAAATTTCCCATTAACAGTTGTATGATAGCAGCCAGTGATAGATAGCCCGTTACGTACACATATCGCATATTCGTGTTCCTTTTGTTATCCGGCTACAAAGTAACGAAATAAAAATGAATTAACATATAAATTTCTTATGAATTTGTAACAGTTACAAGATAATAATCGGACAAAAGGAGGGATTTACTTCAAAAAGCCGAAGAGGTGCTTCAAAAAAAGAACTTGATTCTGTCACCGTGTGTTGTCTCCTCCGGTTTTCAACCTCTGCATACGTTTTAAACTCCCTAAGTCGTTTCATTAGCCGGGCTAAGCGTTTTCATCCTTTCTATTATGCCTGTCTGTCAGTCGGATTACTACAGTCTACGGCAATGGACTATACAGTCTACGGTAACGGACTATACAGTCCACCGCAACGGACTGTACGGTCCACTGTCGGAGACTGTAATAATCTTCCGTTTAAAAGGCCTTAGCCAACCCTAAGAAACGGCTTATTCTTCCCTTTGTTGGTGATATGATATGTTAAGTGTTCAAACTATTCCCCCAAAATACAAAACCACGCATCATACCTGTCATGAACATAATCCGTTGCTCTCGGCGGCTTGAGTTAAACCTTTCACCATAATCACCTGTAAAACAACGGATTAACCCCATGACACGTGTGAAACGTGGTTCTTACTTATTAATATCTCAGTACTATTATGCTGTTTGTCTACAGTTTTACTTTCTTCTTTGCCCCTTTAGATTCGTTATGCAAACGATCGAGAGCCGTCACAACATAGTTGTATTTTGTCTTGCCGTTTTCATAAGGCAATTTATAATAAGTATCACGCGTGATAGCAACAATATGAGAAGGGTCCTCCAGATTCACTTTTTCTTTTTTATCAAAACGATAAACCACATATTGCACAGCCTTATCCATTTCCGTTTTCGCCTTTGGTGCCTGCCAGAAAAGCAACAATCCATCCTGTGTCCAAACATCTTTCACTTTCTTTACTTTATCAGGAGCCTTATCATCCATAAATGGCGATGTAGGCGGCAAAGCCGGATAACGGTGGTAATCTTTTACAAGCATGGTGCGATAGTTTCCTGCATTATCCACCACAGCCGAAGCATACCACTGGACAACTTCCCTGCACAGTAGGCAAAGCACGTTGGAGTTTCATCTTAGCCGGCATCTGGTTGATAAGCGGATTATGGAGGTCGGGCTTATTCACCGTACGCATCACATCCTGACCAATATACAAAGGACGGGCGGAAGCATTCTTCGCCCACCAACGGATCAATGTATCATAATCGGCAGCCGGATGACCGATTTCCCAATAAACTTGAGGGATATTATAGTCCACCCAACCATTGTTCACCCACATCAACACATCAGCATACAAGTCGTCATAATTTTGCAAACCGCGTGTGTTGCTGCCATTGGGGTCACTCTTCACATTACGATAAATTCCAAAAGGAGAAATTCCAAACTTCACCCACGGCTTGCACTCGCGCACCGTCTCATGGATTTCCTTTATCAACACATTCACGTTGTCACGTCGCCAATCGGCTTTATTACTGTATCCGCGACCATACTGTGCAAAACTGATATTGTCGGGGAAATCCTCTCCCGGATTAGGGATAAGGATAAAAATAATCATCCATGTGAATGGCATCCACATCATAACGGGTAACAATATCGCGTACAATCTTACAAATATATTTACGATTCTCAGGTAATGCCGGATCAAAATACAATTGTCCGGCATAAGTCACAAAAACGTTCAGGGTTTCTGTTGTAAGGATGAATGGGCGACAAGGCTACCGTTCCCTTTGTTTTGGCACGATAAGGATTTATCCAGGCATGAAACTCCATTCCACGCTTATGACATTCATCTATCATAAACTGCATAGGGTCCCAATAAGGTGACGGTACCCTGCCCTGCACCCCGGTAAGGAAGCGGCTCCACGGCTCGTAAGATGATTTATACAAGGCATCTGCTTCCAGCACGCACCTGAAAAATAATAGCATTAATACCAGCTTCTTGTAAGCTGTTCAGTTGTCTGATTAATAACTGCTGCATCTTCTCTGCAGGCATTCCTTGAAACTGCCCATTTACACATTGAATCCATGCACCCCCGAAATTCACGCTTAGGATAACGTGACCTGGCATTGACCGCCGATGTCAGAAGGAGCGTTATCAATAAAAGAAAAAAAATCGTTTTTGCTCTCATTTTAAGTCTTCGCTATTTTAATAGTTTTCGCAGACAAAGATAAAGATAAAATATGAAACAGCGAGATAACGACAGGCAAAATAAAGATTTCATGCCTCTATCTTCAAATAAATCAATACGAACTCTTGAAGGATAATTTTAATTCTGTAAATTTACAACATCTTAGTATTCCTAAATAAACACCAGACCTACAGCATCCACAACATGATAAAAACAGCTTGAACTAAAGTTTAAACAAGAGTCAAGAACCGGCAAATAAGAGACTACATCAGCCAGTTCAGCACTGTTGCCACAGGTTTCATCATAATCTTTTGGAGAAGTGACCTAATTACCCCCAAACACCCATCAGAAGAAAACTACTGAAAAAATTCTATAGAACAACATTTTTTCACCCTACGGAATGAAACGTATCCGAGCAGGATTGACTATCTTTGCATATCCAACTAAATGCAAAAAAGAATGTCAGAAAGTAATTATATATCTATCAAAGGAGCCAAGGTCAACAACCTCAAAAACATTGATGTGGATATTCCCCGCAATAAACTGGTAGTCATTACAGGCTTATCCGGTTCCGGAAAATCATCATTGGCTTTTGACACGTTATACGCCGAAGGCCAGCGTCGCTATGTGGAAAGCTTATCATCTTACGCCCGCCAGTTTTTGGGCAGAATGAGCAAACCGGAATGTGATTTTATCAAAGGAATTCCCCCTGCCATTGCCATCGAACAGAAAGTAAACAGTCGCAACCCGCGTTCCACCGTAGGAACCTCGACCGAAATATATGAATATCTGCGATTGCTGTACGCACGTGTGGGGAAAACATACTCCCCCATCAGCGGACAAGTGGTGAAGAAACACAGTGCGGAAGACATCGTGAATTGTATGCTTTCTTTTCCCAAAGGGGGACTAAATATACCGTGCTCGCTCCACTACTGCCACGCGAAGGACGCAGCATTGCCGAACAACTGGACATTGACTTAAAACAGGGATTTACGCGTGTGGAAGTGAACCGCGAGGTTATGCGTATCGAGGACTTCCTGCAACAAGTGCCGGCCGAAGGAAAAAAACAAAATATCTACTTACTGATAGACCGTATGACGGCCGATGACAGCAAAGACAGCATCAGCCGACTGACCGACTCGGCCGAAACAGCCATGTATGAAGGTGACGGAGCCTGCATGCTCCGCTTTTATTCATCGGACGGCAGCACACAACTTTTTTCCTTCAGCACGAAGTTTGAAGCAGACGGTATTACCTTTGAGGAACCCAACGACCAAATGTTTTCTTTCAACTCCCCCATTGGTGCCTGCCCCAATTGCGAAGGCTTCGGCAAGGTAATCGGAATAGACGAACACCTTGTCATCCCCAATCGCGCTCTGAGTGTATATGACGGAGCTGTGATTTGTTGGCGTGGCGAAAAGATGGGCGAGTGGCTGAAAGAATTCATCCGTGAAGCCCCGAAACACGATTTCCCCATCTTTACTCCCTTATTATGAACTGACGCAAGAGCAGAAAGACTACTTGTGGCATGGTCCAAAAGAGAAAGCCTGCATAGACTCATTCTTTAAAATGCTGGAAGAGAATCAATATAAAATTCAGTATCGTGTGATGTTGGCACGTTACCGCGGAAAGACTCTTTGCCCCATGTGCCACGGAACCAGACTGAAAAAAGAAGCCGGATATGTAAAAGTAAGCGGACGCTCTATATCCGAATTGGTAGATTTATCCATTCATGACCTAAAGGAATTCTTCCGCACATTAGAATTGGATACACACGATACTGCTATAGCCAAACGTATACTGACAGAGATTAATAACCGAATCAACTTCCTGATGGATGTCGGTTTAGGCTACCTCACATTAAACCGCCTTAGCAATACATTGTCGGGTGGTGAAAGCCAACGTATCAACTTGGCAACTTCCCTGGGAAGCAGCCTTGTAGGATCGCTTTATATATTGGATGAACCAAGTATCGGACTTCATAGTCGCGATACCGAACGCCTTATTAAAGTATTACGCCAATTACAAGAACTGGGAAATACCGTCGTAGTGGTAGAGCATGATGAGGAAATCATCCGTGCGGCCGATTACATTATCGACACCGGCCCGAAGGCCGGACGCTTGGGAGGGGAAATCGTCTATCAGGGAGACATGAAAGACTTGAAAAAAAACAGTAACAGCTATACGGTTCGTTATTTACTTGGAGAAGAAACCATCGAAATACCCCAATCACACCGCCCCTGGAATAATTATATCGAAATAAAAGGAGCCAGAGAAAACAATCTGAAAGGAGTGGATGTACGTTTCCCTCTAAATATAATGACAGTAGTTACAGGTGTCAGCGGTTCGGGGAAAGAGCACATTGGTGCGTGATGTTTTCTATAAAGCGCTGAAACGGGAATACAGTGAAAGCAGTGAGCGACCGGGAGAATTCGTTTCTATCAGCGGTGACATACAGATGGTTAAGGACATTGAGTTTGTCGATCAAAATCCAATCGGGAAGTCATCACGCAGCAACCCGGTGACTTATGTAAAAGCATACGACGAAATCCGTAAACTTTACGCAGAGCAACCCTTGGCCAAACAAATGGGTTACACAGCCGGATACTTTTCATTCAACACCGAAGGAGGACGTTGTGAAGAATGCAAAGGCGACGGAACGGTTACGGTGGAGATGCAGTTTATGGCCGACTTGGTACTGGAATGTGAATCTTGTCACGGCAAACGCTTTAAAAGCGATACTTTGGAAGTGAAATTCCAAGATAAGAATATATATGATATACTGGAAATGACCGTGAATCAAGCTATAGAATTCTTTACCGAACACGGACAAAAAAAGATTGTGAAGAAACTCACTCCGCTGCAAGACGTGGGATTGGGATATATTAAATTGGGACAAATCTTCGTCTACACTGTCCGGTGGTGAGAACCAACGTGTGAAACTGGCCTATTTCCTAAGTGTGGAAAAGACACAGCCTACTATTTTTGTCTTTGACGAACCCACTACCGGTTTGCATTTCCATGATATCAAGAAGTTGTTGGAAGCTTTTGACGCGCTTATCAGCAGGGGACATACCATCGTTATCATCGAACATAATCTGGACGTAATAAAATGCGCCGATTATGTCATCGACCTTGGACCGGAAGGTGGAAAAATGGGTGGTAATCTGGTCGTTGCCGGCACACCGGAAGAAATAGCCCAATGTGCAGCCTCTTATACCGGACAGTTCTTAAAAGAGAAATATTTATAATCTTAAATAAATAAACAATGAAAAAACTACTTTATTTATCCATGTTCCTATGGTTTGTTCTCACAGGATGCACACAGGAAAAAAAGGAATTTACCGTTTTGCAATGGAATATCTGGCAAGAAGGGACCATGGTTCCCGGCGGTTATGAGGCTATTGTCGATGAAATTATTCGTCTTCGCCCCGATTTTGTAACCCTCAGTGAAGTGCGTAATTATAATAACACCAATTTTACAGCACGCCTCACCCGGTCGCTGAAAGAAAAAGGAGAAACTTATTATTCCTTCTATACATACGATACCGGTTTACTTAGCCGCTATCCGATTACCGACTCACTGACTGTCTTCCCCGAAAACGGTGACCACGGAAGTATTTACCGTTTGACAACCGACATGAATGGAAAGAAAATGGCCGTTTATACCTCTCATCTGGATTATCTGGATGATGCGTATTATAATGTACGTGGATATGACGGTTCTACTTGGGAAGAAATTCCTATTCCCACTACAGTTGAAGAAGTTCTGGAAAGAAATGTCGCGTCACAACGTGATGATGCCATCAAGATGTTTATCGAGCAGGCAAAGAAAGACCGGGAAGCCGGATATACCATTATTTTGGGTGGTGATTTCAATGAACCCTCGCACCAGGATTGGACAGAAGAAACCAAGAACCTTTACGACCACCACGGATTAGTAATTCCTTGGACAGTGCCCGTCTTGCTGGATGAAGCCGGTTTCGTTGATGCTTACCGTTCTTTCTATCCCAATGTGCTTGACTATCCCGGCTTTACTTATCCTTCTGACAATCCGGCCAAACCTGCCGAAAAAAATCACTTGGGCACCCAAAGCCGATGAACGCGACCGTATCGACTATATTTGGTTCTATCCCGAAAAAGGGCTGACCGTGAAAGATGCAGCAATCTTTGGTCCTAAAGGTTCTATTGTACGTTCTCAGCGTGTACAGGAAACTTCAAAAGATAAATTCATCGAACCGCAGAATGTATGGCCGACAGACCATAAAGGTGTTTTAGTGACATTCCAATACTAATATATTAACTACCTAAAAAATTATCTTATGATTAAGCAGACTTATAAAAAATGGATTGCTGCTTGCACCGTGACGAGCTCATTGCTGTTGGGTGCTTGTACTTCCACTCCTCCCTCTGTCAGAGACGTTTCTATCGTCCCGCTGCCGAACAATGTTCAACAAGACAGCAGCGCATTCGTTCTTCCTAAAAGTTGCACCATCGGCATCACTGATTCCCGGCTGGCTCCGGCTGCCGAATATCTGGCAGGAATACTTTCTCCTTCCACCGGATATAACATAAAAGTACAAGACGGAGAAGGAACCATCACCCTCTCATTGGGAGAAGTTGAAGGCAAAGAGGGTGCATACCAATTAAAAACCGACACTAAGAAAATCAATATAAAAGGAAACTCTTATGGTGGAGTTATTGCCGGAATTGAATCTTTACGCCAATTATTCCCTCCTCAAATTGAATCCAAACAAATAGTGGACGGTGTAGATTGGGCTATTCCGAGTGTGGGAAATCAATGATGCCCCCCCCGTTTTGCCTGGCGAGGCATCATGCTGGATGTTTCACGCCATTTCTATTCCAAAGATGAAGTAAAAAGAACTGTTGGATGTAATGGCACTTTATAAGATGAATAAATTCCACTGGCATCTCACCGACGACCAGGGTTGGCGTATCGAAATAAAAAAATATCCTTTGCTGACCGAAAAAGGTGCTTGGCGCAAATTCAATTCTCATGACAAAGAATGCATCCGCCAATCAAAGGTGAACGATAATCCTGACATGGCTATTCCCGAAAGCAAGATTCGCATTGTAGAAGGTGATACACTGTATGGCGGTTATTATACCCAGGAAGATATCAAAGAGGTGATTGCATACGCTAAAGTACGTGGTATTGACATTGTTCCCGAAATAGATATGCCGGGACATATGCTGGCTGCCATAAGCAATTATGAAGGGGTATCTTGTTTCGATGAAACCGGTTGGGGAACCACCTTCTCCTCTCCCGTTTGTCCCGGAAAAGACTCGGCAATAGAATTTTGCAAGAATGTATATAGCGAACTCATCGAACTCTTCCCTTACAAATATGTACATATCGGTGGTGATGAAGTTAGAAAAAACCAACTGGAAGAAATGTCCCGACTGTCAAAAACGTATGCGTGACAATAAGCTGAAGACTGAAGAAGAACTACAATCATGGTTCATTCATGATATGGAAAAATTCTTTAACGATAAAGGAAAAGAAATGATCGGTTGGGATGAAATTATCGAAGGCGGACTTTCAAAAACAGCAACTGTCATGTGGTGGCGCAGTTGGGCTAAGAATGCTCCTTCTAAAACAACAGGACAAGGAAATCCTATCATTTTCACTCCTAACGGACAGTTCTATCTAGACTATCAGGAAGATAAGAATTCAGTAGCCAATATTTATAATTATGATCCGATGAGCGAAATTCAAAACGCTGAAATGCAACCGTTAGTATTAGGTGTGCAAGGTAATGTTTGGTGCGAATGGATTCCTTCACGTGAACGTATGCAATATATGGCAATTCCTCGTCTGTTGGCTATCGCCGAATTGGGTTGGAGCAATCCTTCACAGAAAGACTGGAATGCATTTGCCCGGCGTCTTGCCAACCAATTTGAACGCCTCAACATTATGAATATCAATTACCGTATTCCTGATTTGGAGGGTTTTAACAAGACAAATGCCTTTATCGGTGAAGGTATTGTCAACATCACCTGTCTCGACCCAAGTGCTGAAATACACTATACCACAGACGGTTCTGTTCCCACTTTGCAGTCGCCTAAGTATGACGGTCCGGTAAAAGTAACTGAAACAACTGATTTCACATTCCGCACATTCCGCCCGAACGGTAAACCGGGAGATATCACCACCACTCGTTTTATCAAGAGCGAGTATACTCCGGCCGTTACAGCTGCACCATCCAATCCCGGATTGAAAGCTACTTGGCATGAGTTCAAAGGAAATAAATGTACCGAAATTGAAAAGGCACCGGTAAATGGAAATTATTCTATCGAAGATGTAATGATTCCCAAGAAAGTAAAAGGTAATATCGGTTTGATTATCAAAGGTTACATTAATGCTCCTCAGGATGATATTTATACTTTTGCACTCTTGTCGGATGATGGCAGTACGTTAGTGATTGATGGCGAACAAGTAATTGATAATGACGGTCCTCATGGTCCTCGTGAAGTAGTAGGCCAAAAAGCTTTAGCTAAAGGATATCACCCGATTGAAATTCGTTACTTTGATCAAAACGGCGGTCAACTGAAAATGAAAGTTAGTGGAAATGATGGTAAAGAGATTCCGTTCACTCATTTATATGCCCACTAAATAAAGAAAAAAGAGAAACAAGCTCTGAGAATTTATCATTTACGGTAGGGAAGGTTTAAACCCCATCCCTACCGTATTTTTTTACTTCATACCTTGTATACTACTAAAAATAAAGACCGAATCCTATTTTGAATCCCAATTTGCTGTATTCAGAAGTATGATTAAAACTCAAATCATAATATACAGCAGGTTCTACTGTCAGATTTCGTCCTAAAAAGAATGCATAGCCCACTTCCGGTGTCAGGCAAACAAGATTTTTCTTATAATCCCCACTAGAAAGATGTTTGTAAGCCATTCCTAGTCCACCGTATACTCCACAGCTAGATAAATAATAGCGTCCCTGCGCACCAATACTAGTCTCATCTGTTCCATGTTCCACATACTGTCCTTTAAAGTTTAACAATACTGCAAAGTTATCGGCTACAAAAGCACCACCTCCCAATGTAAAACCAAAATTGGTTCCTTCATACTTACTATGAGAGAGGTCAAGTCCTGTCAGTGAGGCATTCACATACCAAACATCCTTTTCAAATTGTGCATGTGCACCCAATGTTGTTACTACCAACATCACCAAGCTGACTAAAAATTTCTTCATACAATTGTCGTTTAAGTAAATATTCTATTTTTTGTTCTCCATATTCTGACCTTCCTGTTCTCTGCGTTTCTCCTGCTTACGAAGAACAATCCAAAGCAAAGCAATAATAAGATAGGATACCCCTATAGTGACATATTTTTCTGCATTACCAATCTCCGTATTCCGCGGAATAAAATAAACAGCCATTATCGTGGTGTAAATAAATAAAGCCACAGGCAACCAGGTTGATTTCTTATATTTCCTCATATACTATACTATTTTGTTTTTTATACCAAGTTATAAATCCTATAACTGCAACCAGCGTACATATTCCTCCCAACACATAAGAGATATAGCCGGAAAGAGCCAATCCTTCGGGCGCAATGCAAATATAAGTAGAACAAACAGCTGTCATAAACAAAGCCGGCAACAGTGTGACATAATAATTCTTTTTCATGCGCACCAAATATACAGTTATCGCCCATAGAGTAAAGACAGACAATGTTTGATTACACCATGCAAAATAACGCCAAATCATATCAAATCCTGCCGCATCGCGCTGACTATATAGCAAAATACCAATAGTCACAGCAAAGATAGGAATACAAATCAATAAACGTCTTGTTATACTTTTTTTTTGTTCCAAATGCATAAAGTCGGCAACAATCAACCGAGCTGAACGCAATGCGGTATCTCCACTGGTGATAGGCGCTGCAATCACCCCCAGCACAGCCAGCAATCCGCCAATGGTTCCCTAACCATTCTTTTTTGTTATACGATCTACTATTATTGAAGCATTACTTTCTTCCATTCCATTCTGATGAAAGAAATAAGTGGCAGCCGCTGCCCATATCAATGCCACAATACCTTCTGTCACCATTGCTCCGTAAAAGATTGGACGACCATACTTTTCATTCTTCATGCAACGTGCCATCAAAGGTGACTGTGTAGCATGGAAACCACTAATGGCACCACAAGCAATAGACACAAACATGATAGGAAAAATAGGCAAACCGGCAGGATGAGTATTTTGTATACCGTCTGTTATTTCGGGCAGAGCCGGATGGTGCCATATCAACATAGCTAATATTCCAACTGCCATAAACAACAAAGCAATGGCAAACAATGGATAAATCTTGCCAATAATCTTATCTACCGGCAGCAGGGTAGCCAACATATAATAAATGAAAACAATAATAATCCAAAAGGTTACGTCCATATAATCGGGTGTTAGCTTGGCCAACAAACCGGCAGGTCCGGCAACAAACACAGCCCCGACCAATATCATCAGAACCACAGTAAAGCCACGCATCAACTGTTTGGTAGGAAGTCCCAGATAACGGCCGATTATTTCAGGAAGACTCTCACCATTATGCCTTAAAGAAAGCATTCCTGATAAATAATCGTGTACAGCACCGGCAAAAATAGTTCCCAATACAATCCATAGATAAGAGGCCGTACCGAATTTTGCTCCCATAATGGCACCGAAGATAGGACCCAGACCTGCAATATTAAGAAACTGAATCATGAAAATCTTCCAAGTGGGAAGGGGAATAAAGTCTACGCCATCCTCCATAGTCAGAGCCGGTGTTTTTTTATTTTTATCAGGACTAAACAGATGCTCTACATAGCTTCCATATAAAAAATATCCTCCTATAAGAACCAATAATGCAATAATAAAGGTTATCATATACTCTATTTAATTGTTTTATTATTGCAAAAATAACGATTTAAATGATTACTTCTTATCTTTGCAATAAAATTAAAGCGAATGCGAACACTATTTCTAACTTTATTACTGATAATACTAAGATCTTTACCTGTTATATCACAGCCCAAATACGAAATTCGCGCCACTTGGCTCACGACCTTGGGCGGAATGGACTGGCCGCGTACCAAAGCCGGAAGCGCAACAGGAATTCAACGCCAGAAAAAAGAATTATGTGATATACTCGACCGTTTGAAAGCTGCGAATTTCAATACAGTATTATTGCAAACCCGCCTACGTGGGGATATGATATATCCGTCCTCCATTGAGACCTTTGCCGAATCGCTGACGGGATATACCGGACGTAATCCGGGATATGACCCATTGGCTTTTGCTATTGAAGAATGTCACAAACGAGGCATGGAATTGCACGCTTGGATAGTGACTATCCCGGCCGGAAACACTCGGCAAGTGAAGCTGTTGGGACGAAACTCCATCGTACAAAGGAATAGAAAAATATGCAAACTATATAAAGGTAACTGGTATCTGGATCCGGGCAATCCTGAAACAAAAGAATACCTCTCTCGCATTGTGAAAGAAATCACTTCACAATATGACATAGATGGTATCCATTTCGACTATATCCGCTATCCCGAACAGGCAGATAAATTCCCTGATAAAGACACCTACCGCAGATATGGAAAAGGAAAGGAGCTGAAACAATGGCGTCGGGATAACATTACCGACATTGTACGCCGCCTTTATACTGATATCAAGTCTATCAAGCCATGGGTAAAAGTGAGTAGTTCGCCCATTGGCAAATATCGCGACACTAACCGTTATCCCTCTCGCGGCTGGAATGCTTATCATGTAGTCTATCAAGATGCACAAAGATGGTTAAAAGAAGGAATCCATGATGCCTTGTTCCCAATGATGTATTTCCAAGGAAACAATTTCTATCCCTTTGCTTTGGACTGGAAAGAGAACGACGGCAAACGTTGGATTATTCCCGGACTGGGAATTTATTTCCTCTCCCCTCGTGAACAAGATTGGCCATTGGACGAAATAGTTCGTCAAATCCATTTCACCCGTCAGATAAAGCTAAACGGACAAGCCTATTTTCGCAATCGCTTTTTACTTGATAACACAAAAGGAGTATTAGACGAACTGGAAGAAAACTTTTATACTTACCCGGCATTGATCCCTCCTATGACATGGTCAGATAGTATTCCACCTTCTGTTCCATCCCATCCTTCGGTGCAACAAATAGCGAACGGCAAACTTCGCATGAGTTGGCAAGCATCAGCCGATAACAGCAATCAATCTGTTGTATACCATTTATACGGTTCCGATACATATCCTGTTGACATTAAGCAACCTCAAAATTTAATAGCTACCCATCTCATTGCCAATGAGTATGAATATACAGCCAAGCTCCCTTGGTTACAAAAACGATACTTTGCCGTCACTGCCGCTGACCGCTTTGGCAATGAAAGCGCTCCATTAACTCTGAATACGGTTTCGGATATGGATATACCTTTATTAAATAAAGGGAATATGCTTTACCTGCCGGAAATAAAGGATGCACAAACTATTATCATCTATAATATGACCAACGAAGAAATATGGAAAACCGGTTATGTTCATAAACTATCTTTAGTATCATTGCCCAATGGCTTTTATACAGTAAAAATATTCAATCGACAAGGTAAAAGCCTATTTGCAGGAAGTATTATGAAGTAAATATTCACCAAATAAGGTCTTATTTCATCCTTTCTTATGTTTTCTATACTTGCTGGGAGACATTCCCATTATCTTAGAAAACAAACGGGAAAAATAATAGCAATCCTCTATTCCTATTTTATGGCAAACTTGATTTATCTTGATATCTGTACAGTCTATCAGATAACAAGCATGTTGTATCTTTAACAAATTGAAGTAATTGACAGGCGAGTGTCCTGTACGGTGATTAAAAATGGTAGAAAAATGAGAAACAGAATATCCCTTATGCTCGGCTATTTCAGAGATACTGAGTTTTTTTCCTATATTCTCTTTCATAAAATGAATAGCCGCATCTACTAAATCATTTGAAATATCATTGACTGTAGCATTTCTATATTCTTGCAAATAGCAAATGGTACCAAGAAAATGATGGAAAGCCGAACAAGAATACAACAGATTTTCTTTACTATATCCCAATTCCAAAGTATGATATATTTCTTCAAACAAATTCAAACGTCCATTAATACGTGAGTAAATAGTAGGTTTGATATCAATAGGGGTCAATAAACGTAAAGCATAATATTCTGCTAAGTCTCCTTTAAAATGTATCCAATAAATTGTCCATGGATCTGTGTCATCGGCTCCGTAACTATGAGGTACATTCGCAGGTAAAATAAAGCATTGATTACTCTTTATTTCATAACGTTCATCATTCACGCTAAACCATCCCTCTCCCGTCCACACAATAAATAAATACGTATTGAGAGATGGGAGTTTCCCGTTTTCTAAAATGATGTTCTGCCCGTGGATAGTATCCTATGTCCGTAATATGCAGCGCATTGGCTAAAGGATTATTTTCCATCGTATGTATAATTGATGCAGGAAGTACTAAAGCTCTTTCACCCGAAAATCCATCTTTGCGTTTAATCATTGCTGTAGAAGTTATAGTTAACAGTAACAAAGATAGTGATTTTTATACAGGCAGCAAAGTTATTATCATAAGATTATCCATCCAATTCAATAATTTATCTATTCCCTATTCCAGAAAAATACAATTCCTTTGCAGTATGATTTATATAATAATACACAATGAAAAACATTAATTCAAAGAATTTACTATTTATCTGCTTTATTTCTGCTATGGGTGGCTACCTGTTTGGTTATGATTGGGTAGTAATTGGCGGAGCCAAAATTTTTTATGAACCATTCTTCGCTATCGAAGATTCAGCAGCTTTACGCGGTTGGGCAATGAGTAGCGCCTTACTAGGATGTTTAGTCGGAGCAGGCTTCTCCGGTAGTTGGAGTGATAAATATGGTCGCAAAAAACTATTAATATTATCCGCTCTATTATTTTTTTTTGCTATCTGCTGTCGGTACAGGAGCTGTCGATAATTTTTCCTGGTTCATATTCTATCGTATTGTAGGTGGATTGGGTATAGGAATTGCTTCCAATGTTTCCCCCATATATATAGCTGAGGTATCACCGACTGAGATACGTGGAAAACTGGTATCTTTAAACCAACTGACTATTGTATTAGGTATATTATCTGCACAACTTGCCAATTGGATGATAGCAAACCTATTTACAGAAGGAACCTCACAACTTCCTGCGGAAGGAATAGAACAGGCGTGGCGATGGATGTTCTGGGCAGAAGCATTACCGGCTGCCTTATTTTTTATATTAGCTTTCATTATCCCTGAAAGTCCACGTTGGTTAGCCGCCAAAGAGGTGAAAGAAAAATACGATTGGAGAGCATTATCACAACCTGGTGTACGGCGGGTATTAATACTGGGAATTGTTTTGGCTGTTTTCCAACAGTGGTGTGGCATCAATGTTATATTCAATTATGCCCACGAAGTCTTTTCGGCTGACGGTTATGAAGTGTCAGATGTCTTGATGAATATTGTAATAACGGGGAGTAACTAACGTAATCTTTACTTTTGTTGCCATTTATACTGTTGACCATTGGGGCAGAAGGACATTAATGTTAATCGGCTCGGCAGGACTTGCTGTTATCTATCTGCTGATGGGATGTTGTTACTTTGCAGGAATGAGTGGTTGGATAATGTTAATACTGGTAATGATGGCAATTGCCTGTTATGCCATGTCATTAGCCCCCATTGTATGGGTAGTATTATCCGAAATATTTCCACAACAGATTCGTGGAACAGCTATGGCTATCTCTACCCTCTTCTTATGGATAGCCAGCTTCATACTCACCTACAGTTTTCCCCCCTATTAAATGAATCATTACAGGCAGCCGGAACGTTTTGGTTATATGGTGGCATATGCTTAACGGGCTTCTTTTTTATTCGTGCCCGACTACCGGAAACAAAAGGGAAAAGTTTGGAAGATATAGAAAAAGAAATAACAAAAAAATAAAACTGATATGGATATAAAAGTAAATGTTTGGGAAGAAGATATTCTGCTTCCTACCTATGGTATTGGCAAACCGGAAAAGAATCCGATGTTTTTTGAAAATAGAGTTTATCAAGGAAGTAGTGGGGTGGTTTATCCTTATCCTGTCATAGAAAAAATTTCAGATACTTGTCAAGAAGAAACCTATCATGCTGTTTATCTGGAGAATGAGTATATCAAGATTATGATTCTTCCTGAATTGGGCGGACGTGTACAAATGGCTTATGATAAAACAAAGAAACGCCATTTTATTTATTACAACCATGTTATAAAACCTGCTTTGGTAGGACTGACCGGGCCTTGGATTTCCGGCGGTATTGAATTCAATTGGCCTCAGCATCACCGACCCAGCACTTATCTACCTGTAGATTTTACAATTGAAGAAAATGCAGATGGAAGTGCTACCGTATGGGTGAGCGAACGCGAACGGATGTTCCATCAGAAAGGTATGGCTGGTTTTACCCTACGTCCCGGCAAAGCTGTACTTGAAATTCAAGGAAAACTATATAATCCGACTCCTGTTCCACAGACCTTCCTATGGTGGGCTAACCCGGCCGTCGCTGTCAATGAAGCCTATCAATCGGTTTTCCCTGCCGATGTCAATGCTGTATTTGATCACGGTAAGCGAGATGTATCAAAATATCCTATCGCTACCGGCATTTATTATAAAATGGATTATTCAGCAGGTGTAGACATCTCACGTTATAAAAATATACCGGTACCCACTTCATATATGGCTATCCGCTCAAAATACAACTTTGTAGGCGGTTATGAAAACGATACTCAAGCAGGAGTATTACAGGTAAAGCCAACCAGCACATCTCTCCCGGGAAAAAACAATGGACTTGGGGAAATGGAGATTTCGGACAAGCCTGGGATCGTAATCTGACAGACACAGATGGGCCATATATCGAATTAATGACCGGAGTTTATACCGACAATCAACCAGACTTTACTTGGTTGCAACCTTATGAGGAAAAAATTTTCACTCAATATTTTATTCCTTATCGTGAATTAGGGGTAGTAAAGAATGCCACTTCTGATTTACTAATGAATATAGAAACTGAAGACACAAAGAATGCAATACTCAAACTATTTGCTACATCCGCACAGAAAGGTTTACGAATTGTGATTAAACGCCAAGAAGACATCATTTGGGAAAAATATTACAGATTTGACTCCAGAAGCGGTATTTACTCATACCATTAAAAATATATCGCCTGATGAAGCAGAGGTTTATATTTATTGTTCAACCGGCAAGTTATTACTTTCATGGAAGGCTGAATCAACTGAAATCAAACCAATTCCTGAACCTGCAAAACCTGCATTGCCTCCTTCAGAAGTACGCTCTACAGAACAGCTTTACCTGACAGGATTACATTTGGAGCAATACAGACATGCTACTTACAATCCAACTGATTATTATTTAGAAGCCCTACGTAGAGACAACAGCGATATACGCAATAACAACGCTATGGGATTATGGCTATTCCGTAAAGGACAATTCAAGAAAGCCGAACTTTATTTACGCAAGGCTATTAACACTCTGACAGAACGTAATCCAAATCCCTACGACGGAGAACCTTATTATAATTTAGGTCTTGTATTAAAATACCAAGATAAAACTGTTGAAGCATACGATGCGTTCTATAAAGCATGCTGGAACGCTGCTTGGCAAGATTCAGGTTATTACTCTTTGGCCCAATTATCGGCTGCACATAATGAGTGGGATAATGCATTGTACGAAATTAATCAGTCTTTGGTTCGTAACTGGCATAATCATCGCGGACGTCATTTAAAAGCAATGATTCTTCGTAAATTGGGACGAGAAAAAAGAAGCCATAGAACTGATTAAAGAGTCACTCAATATAGATAAATTCAACTTTGGATGTCGTTTTGAAGCATGGCTTCAGTCCGGTGAAAAAGAAATGCCATCAAGTTTAAGAATATTAATGCGTGATGAATCACGTAATTATGAAGAACTAGCTACAGACTACGCCCAAGCCGGCAACTGGGAAGATGCATTGGCTGTGGTAAATGCAGCATTAACCAATATATCGGCTCCTTCAACAATGCTGTTATATTATAAAGCGTGGTTCCTATGTAGAATGAATCAACAAGACGAAGCTGTCTGTGTAGTAAGTCAAGCAGAAAACAGTCCATTAGATGAATATTTCCCCAATAGTCTGGAAGCGATTTTAGCTCTTCAGTGCGTAACCAATTTACCGATACATGCACCGAAAGCTTTTTATCTATTAGGTAATATATGGTATGATAAACGTCAATACCAGGAAGCAGTCGATGCATGGGAACATTCTAAAGAAATGGACAACGGCTTCCCTACCGTATTACGAAATCTTTCATTAGCTTATTTCAACAAACTTGGAAAGAAAAAAGAAGCAGTACAATTACTTGAACAGGCATTTATGCTTGATGAAACAGACGCACGCATCTTAATGGAATTGGATCAATTATATAAACGCATGGATTATTCTCCGAAAGAACGTTTGCATCTATTAAACAAACATAAAGAAATAATAGCTACTCGCGATGATCTCTATTTGGAATATGCTACATTGCTTAATCTGACCGGCGAATACGAACAAGCCATGCAACTCATTGACCAACGCCAATTCCATCCTTGGGAAGGAGGAGAAGGTAAAGTACCTGCCCAATATCAATATGCACGTATACAGTTAGCAAAGAAATCTCTAAAGGCAGGAGAATACGAGCATGCACTTGCCTTGATTGAAGAATGTTTTGTCTACCCTCATCATTTGGGAGAAGGAAAACTGTATGGTGCACAAGAAAATGATTTCCTTTTATTATAAAGGATGCATTTTGGAAGCAATGGGTAATCATGATGAAGCACATTCATCATTCACAAAAGCTGCTTCGGGCAATGGACAACCCACAGCTGCCATGTACTACAATGACCAAAAGCCCGATAAAATCTATTATCAAGGTTTAGCTTTACGGAAAGTAGGAAAAGAAGCGGAGGCACGCGGAAGATTTAATTCCCTAATTTCCTACGGTGAAAAACATTTATATGATACTTTTGTAATGGATTACTTTGCTGTGTCTTTACCTGATTTACAGATTTGGGAAGACGACATGAATAAGAAAAATCGAATCCATTGCCACTATCTCACGGGGCTGGGGCATTTAGGACTAGGTAATAAAGAGAAAGCCGACAAGTGCTTCCAGTTATATAAAAGAAATAAATCCTAATTTCCAAATTTGGATATAATACCATAAGACAAATACAATATGAAGTTATTAAATCAATTATTACTTGCTATTTTAGGCATGGTCTTTTTGACAGGATGTAAAGAAAGTACGTCAATTCTTTCTTTAGCCGGAGAATGGGAATTTGCCATAGACAGTATGGATATAGGTATTTCAAAACATTGGTATACCCAATCTTTTCCCGACAAAATAAAATTGCCCGGAACGATGGATGATGCAGGATACGGTATCCCCAATCGGTTATTACCCTCAATAAGCAAACCTCAAATATTGCATCTCACTCGCAAACACAGTTATGTAGGACCGGCTTGGTACATACGTGAAATATCCGTTCCTTCAGATTGGGAGGGAAAGAACATAGAACTGAAGTTGGAGCGTGTTATTTGGCAAACAAATGTATGGATAGACGGTAAAGAAGTAGATGGAGAGCAAGAAAGCTTGATAAGCCCCCATTACTTTGACCTAACAGAATATCTGTCACCGGGGAAACATCGGATAGCCATTCGAGTAGATAACAGAAAAAAATACGACATCACTGCCGGTGATATGGCACATGCATATACCAATGAAACACAAATCATGTGGAATGGTATTTTGGGAGAAATCTCTTTGCGGGCGAAAGATGCTGTCTTTATGAAAGATATACAGATATATCCCGATATTCAAACCCGGGAAATCCATGTAAAAGGGAAACTACAAAACACAGGGAATAAAGCTTCGGGGACATTGACTGTTCATGTAAAAGAGAAAAACACAGGCAAATCTGTTACGGAAATAGAACAGCAAATGGACCTTTCGGCAGGCGAAACAATGCTGGACTTTGTTTGTCCCATGGGCGAGGACGTACGGCTTTGGAGTGAATTTACTCCGATAATGTATGAGCTGGAAATAAAGATGAAAACCAAAGAGAGTCTGGCGCAAGAGAAAATTGAATTCGGAATGCGCCAAATTAGCCGTAACGGAGCCGATTTATTAGTCAATGGTAAAAAAGTGTTCCTTCGTGGTACATTGGAATGTTGTATTTTCCCATTAACAGGTTACCCCCCAACCACTAAAGAAGGATGGTTAAAAGTCTTCCGTTCCGCTAAAGAATGGGGGCTGAACCACCTTCGGTTTCACTCTTGGTGCCCTCCTAAAGCAGCATTTGAAGTAGCGGATTCACTCGGTTTTTATTTGCAGGTGGAATTACCACTTTGGTCTTTGACCGTAGGTGAAAATCCTGAAATGAATCAATTCTTATATAATGAGGCAAAACGAATTTTATCGGAATATGGTAACCATCCCTCTTTCTGCTTTTTGAGCCTTGGAAATGAATTGCAACCGGACTTTGAATTTTTGGGAGGTTTATTGGATTCGGTAAAAGCCCTTGATTCCAGACATTTGTATACAACGACTTCTTTTTACTTTTGAAAAAGGACATGGCGATTGGCCTGAGCCGCACGATGATTTCTTTATCACTCAATGGACTAAAAAAGGTTGGGTGCGCGGACAAGGAGTTTTTGATGTAGAAATGCCAAACTTTAATAAAGATTATTCTGCTTCTGTAGATAGCATGCCCGTTCCGGTTATTACGCACGAAATAGGACAGTATGCTGTGTATCCTGATTTAAAAGAAATAGAAAAATACACAGGTGTATTAGAGCCTCTTAATTTCAAAGGAGTTAAACAAGAGTTGGAAAACAAAAAAATCTGCTAGAAAAGGCAGATGATTATTTGTCTGCATCCGGTCATTTGGCTGCCATTTTATATAAAGAAGAAATAGAACGTGCCATGAAGACTCCCGGCATCAGCGGTTTTCAACTTTTAGATTTACATGATTTTCCCGGCCAAGGAACTGCATTAGTCGGCTTACTAAATGCTTTTTGGGAAAGCAAAGGCGTAGCCAATGCCGAAGAATTTCGTCAATTCTCTGCTCCGGTTGTCCCATTAGCTCGCTTCTCAAAAGCCGTATACAAAAACAACGAGCAGTTTACGGCCGACATTGAGATCGCTAATTATAGTTCTGAGGAAATCAACAATAAGAATATCAAATGGGCATTAACCCAATGCATCCGGTCAGCCATTACAAGAGGGTATTATACCTTTAACAAACATAAAAATCGGAGGCGGGAATATAGCCGGTAAGATTTCTTGTTCTTTATCAGAAGTTAAAAAAGCAGAACGACTGACTTTAAGAGTTTCCATCGAAAATTCCAGTTATAAAAACACTTGGAATATATGGGTATATCCGGCCACTTTAACGATAGAAAAAGAAGAGATTGTAGTAACAGACAAACTTACCGAAACACAAAAAGCTCTTGCAGCCGGTAAAACAGTATTATTCAATCCCCCTTATCAACTTTGTGCAGGTTTACAAGGCAAGTTTGTTCCGGTGTTCTGGAGTCCTGTCCACTTTCCCAAACAAGCAGGTACAATGGGACTGTTGTTAGATCCTACTCATAAAGCTTTTGCACATTTCCCAACAGAGGGACATACCAACTGGCAATGGTGGAGTCTGACAACCCAATCGCGCACTTTAGTAATCGATAGCATATATCAACACATTACTCCATTAGTGGAATGTGTAGACAACTTTGCCAATAACCGCCGATTAGCGACTCTTTTTGAAACTAATTGTCTAAATGGGAAATTAATAGTATGCAGCATGGACTTGCTAAACCATCAGGATACATTTCCTGAAAAAAAAGCAATTGTTATATAGTTTGATTAACTATATGAAATCCAATGCTTTTGCTCCCGTGAAATCCATTTCATTTGAAGAACTTTGTTCGTTAGTAAAACCAAGCTCGAAAGGTAAAAAGGAGGAAACTCCCCAATCTGTCTATTAATAGGTTTAGTCAAAATAAGGACCCGAATATCGGGACATAGGACACTAGAATTCTACTGAATAAAACCGGCAAATTCTAGTGTCCATACAAACTTTGTTTTATACAAAAATGAAATACTATGAATAAAATAACGGAATATTCCCTTTGGGAAGTATTGGAACAGATTACATCAAGTTTAAAAAGTAAACGTCTGGCAGATGTCTTTCGTTTTTACCTCCTTCTGTCCTTTCGAAACGTATGGTCCTCACAAACACATGCGCATTGAGATTAATTATATAAAAAAAGAAAGAAATTGCATATTGCATCTGGACAATGAAAGCATAAGTTTCCATGAAGGTGACATCATGATTATCACTCCACATGTAGAACATCAATTTGAAGCTGGTGCAAATGGCACGATATTAATGCAATTAGAATTTTTACCCGAAATATTTTCTCTTTTTCATTCAAATATCAAAGTTGGCACAGAACCTATACCTACACCTTCCTTTTTGTTTTCTAAAGAAAACAGATTGATTAAAATAGTGAACAATGTAGGTGTAATGAGAACTATACAACGCATTGTCAATGAAATGGAACATAAAGGACCGCATTATCGATACCTGGTAGTAATGTATTATGCAGAATTATTAATTCTTCTCTATAGATATATGCATGAGACCTATCTGTCTATCTGCACAAATGAGCTGTTAAAGAAAGCAGTTTGCTATATCCCGGCACAACTACCAAACAGACATCAACATCAATGATATAGCCGAATATGCAAGTATCAGTGAACGTTATTTAAGAAAATTATTCTCACAGAACTTGAATCTTTCTCCTTTAGATTATCTGAATCAGATTAGAATCAATAAATCCATCGAACTGCTAAAGAATACTGAAAAAATCCGTCAAAGAGGTTTGCTTTCTTTGTGGTTTTCAATCGCCTCAGTATTTTTCACGTATATTTAAGCAGCAAATGGGACTCTCCCCTCGGGAAATGGCTAAATCATAAAATAATCCATTCAGTTATTTATTTAATCTATTCTTTAATCAAGGAAAATAGTGTTTCTTTTTGTATCCACAAAGATATCTTAATCTAATTCTTTTAATCAAGATTATATATGAAAAAAAGTTTCTTATTCGCCATGATGCTGTGCTGTGCGCAACTACTGTCTGCACAACAAGAAAGAATCGATTTATCGGGAACATGGCGTTTTCAGGCTGACCCCATGGGATTCGGAAAGACACCGGGCTCAGAACTCTATCAAGCAAAACTTACCGAATCTATCATGTTGCCGGGCAGTACCGACGAAGGCGGAAAAAGGTATGTTGACAACCGCCCGATATGTAGACCGTCTTACCCGTAAATTTGAATACTGCGGCCAAGCATGGTATCAACGCGAAGTGATTATTCCCGAAGAATGGAAAGACAAAGAAATCACACTCAACTTGGAAAGATGCCATTGGGAAACAACTGTTTATGTAGATGGAAAAGAAATCGGTGCCAAAGAACACCTTAGTGTCCCAAACCGTTTTTTACTGAGCAAGCAAATGACTCCCGGCATGCATATTCTTACGATTTGTGTAGACAATCGCTTGAAATATCCAATGGATCAATGGAATCATGGAACTACAGAATACACGCAAACCAATTGGAACGGCATAGTAGGAAAAATAGAATTAACGGCATACGAAAAGACAAATATACATGCTTTAAAAGCATATCCAGATATAGAAACACGAACGGTAACATTGGACATCACTGTAAAAATAATACCACCGGACAACCGACTAATGGACTATTACAACTGGTTATCAACGAAAAAGGTGGAAAAACTGTCAGTGAACAATCTTTTCCCATTACTTTAAAAGAAGGAAGCAACCAACTGATTAAAGAAATCAGCATGGGTAAAAATATAAAATTATGGAATGAATTTACTCCTTATCTATACGAAGTAAAAGCAATGCTTACCGCTGATAACAAACAGGACAGCAAAAATATAACTTTCGGTATGCGAGAAGTCACGCAAGGCAAACATCATATCCAAATAAACGGGCGCAATGTTCACTTAAGAGGAGCATTGGACTGCTGTGTCTTTCCCTTGACCGGATATCCGTCAACAACTATCGAAGACTGGAAACGTATCTTCCTGACCGTAAAAGATTATGGCATGAATCATATCCGTTTTCATTCGTGGTGTCCCCCCGAAGCCGCTTTCCATGCTGCCGATGAAGTAGGAATATACCTGCAAGCAGAATTGCCTATGTGGATTAAAGACGTCGGACAATATCCTGCACGACGTGACTTTTTCGAGAAAAGAAATGTATGCCATATTGGAAGAATATGGAAACCATCCTTCCTTTATTTTAATGTGTAACGGAAATGAAAACGAGGGTAATTTTAATGTTTTGGAAGACTTGGTGAAGAAAGCTCAAAAGCATGACAATCGCCGACTCTACTCTGCATCTACCGCCCGTACGCACACCCCTTCCGATCAATATTATGTATCGCATGTGACAGAAAAAGGATGGATAACTGTATACGAAGGTAAACCATCTACAGACTTGGACCGTAAAAAAGAATCGGATATTGACTGCCCTGTCATTGCACACGAAACCGGACAGCGCTGCATGTATCCTAATTTTGCAGAAATGGAAAAATATACCGGAGTCGTATCTCCTCGTAATTTTGAGGTATTCAGAGAAAGATTGGCACGCAATGGAATGCTACATCAAGCAGATGATTTTTTCCGTGCAACCGGTGCTCATACAGTCTTACAATATAAAGAAGTAAACGAATCATTACTCCGTACTGCAAATTCGGGTGGTTTCCAATTGCTGGGACTTGCAGATTTTCCGGGACAAGGAAGTGCTTTTGTCGGTATTCTTGATGCCTTTTGGGAAAGCAAAGGATTGGTCAGCCCCGAAAAGTACCGCGAATCCTGTGCACCTACCGTTCTTTTAGCACGTATGCCGAAACGTACTTATATGAACAATGAAACTTTCACGGCAAAACTGGAAATTTATCATTATGGAGAACATCCGTTAAAACGCGGAAAACTGAATTGGGAACTGAAAGATGGCAAAGGGAACACTGTAAAAAAAGGAAATATCTCAACCCCAGCTATACCCTGTGCTACTGTTGACTCTTTAGGCAAAGTAAACATCAGCCTCAACAATGTGAGTCATGCCGAAAAAATTGACTTTACATACCACCCTGAAATGATACCTACCATAATGAATGGGACATTTGGGTATATCCCTGCCAACAAACAGCAGCCGATGACTATGTATATGCACGCACTTATGACGAAAAAGTAAAAACAGCTTTGCAACAAGGAAAGAAAGTATTACTTATCCCCGAAAACGTTAAAGGACGCAAAACTAAATTTGCCAGCCACTTCTGGAATCCGATTATGTTCAACTGGAACCCTATGATTGTCGGTACACTCATAGACAGTAATCACCCGGCCTTTGGCGAATTCCCAACTACCTCTTATGCCGATTGGCAATGGTGGGACATTTTAAACTATGCCACCGCTATGGAACTTAATGATTTGACCGATATCACCCCCATCATACAAAGTATCGATACCTATGAATACAACCAAAAACTGGGTATTGCTTTTGAAGCACGTATAGGTAAAGGCAGCCTATTTATCTTATGTGCCGACCCGGATAAGGACATAGAGAAACGCCCTGCAATGAGACAGTTACTTCCATTCTGTGAAAAACTATGTAGCATCAAAAGCATTTACTCCTGTCAAAGAGTTACAAATATATCAATTGGATGCCTTGTTTGCACCTTCTGTCAAGCACAAAAAGGGAGCAGAAGACAATGCAGCCATCAAACAATTATTGAATCAATGAATATAAAAAGTATATTAACAACCTGTTTTGTGATTTGTGCCGTCCATGTGTCGGCACAAACCCCTTTATACAAACAATCTTCCGCAACTGTTGAAAGCAGAGTGAAAGATTTGCTGGGACGTATGACTGTAGACGAAAAAATCGGGCAGCTATGCTGTCCGCTAGGATGGGAAATGTATACCAAAACATCCAAGGGTGTAGTGCCTTCCGAACTATATAAAGAACGGATGAGTGCTGCACCCATCGGTTCTTTCTGGGCAGTGCTACGTGCCGATCCATGGACACAAAAGACTTTAGAAACCGGACTAAATCCCCAATCCGGTGCAAAAGCATTGAATGCACATTACAGAAATATGCCATCGACAGTACTCGCTTGGGAATTCCCATTCTCTTTGCCGAAGAATGTCCACACGGTCATATGGCCATCGGTACTACCGTCTTTCCCACTTCATTGGCACAAGCCAGCACATGGGATAAAGAGTTAATGTACAAAATGGGTGAAACAATAGCATTGGAGGCACGTTTGCAAGGGGCTAATATCGGATACGGTCCGGTATTGGACATTGCACGAGAGCCACGATGGTCACGTATGGAGGAAACTTTTGGCGAAGATCCTGTACTAACCTCTACTTTGGGAGTTGCTTTTATGAAAGGTATGCAGGGAGAAGTGCAAAATGACGGAAAACATCTTTTCTCCACCCTCAAGCATTTTGCCGCTTACGGTATCCCTGAATCCGGACACAATGGTGCACGCGCCAATATCGGTATGCGACAATTATTTTCAGACTATCTGCATCCTTTCAAGAAAGCAGTGGAAGCAGGAGCAGGCACAATCATGACTTCTTACAATTCCATTGATGGTGTTCCCTGTACGGCTAATAAATATTTACTCAGTGATATACTGCGCAAAGAATGGGGATTTAATGGCTTCGTATATTCCGATTTATCAAGTATTGAAGGCATAACCGGCGCCCGGGTTGCCCAAAATCACAAAGAAGCCTCAGTATTGGCTTTAAAGGCCGGAGTAGATATGGATTTAGGGGGAAACGCCTATGGAAAAAACCTTCGACAGGCATTAAAAAGAAAAACTTATCGGTATGCAGGATATAGACAGGGCGGTTGCCAATATACTCCGTCTCAAATTCCGTATGGGATTATTCGAAAACCCGTATGTATCTCCTGAGAAAGCCGGACGGACGGTACGCTCCCGGGCACATAAGGAATTGGCACGCCAAGTAGCACGTAAAGGAGTGGTATTACTGAAAAATGAAGGTATATTGCCTTTAAGCAAACAACTGAAAAGCATTGCAGTCATCGGCCCGAACGCTGACAATATGTACAATCAGTTGGGAGATTACACAGCACCTCAGGAACGTAAAGAGATTACCACCGTTTTAGACGGCATACGAAATACCGTCTCAGCTTCCACACAGGTGACTTATGTCAAAGGATGTGCTATTCGTGACACCACCGCCCATCACATTCCTGCTGCTGTGGAAGCCGCACAAAAAGCAGATGCCGTCGTATTGGTAGTAGGCGGTTCGAGTGCCCGTGACTTCAAAACCAAATACATTGAAACCGGAGCGGCCACGGTTACTCAAGAAGAGAACCAACAATTATCCGACATGGAATGTGGAAAAGGCTATGACCGCAGCACTTTGAAGTTATTGGGATATCAAGAAAAACTGATGGAAGCTATAACCTCTACAGGAAAACCGGTAATAGTCATTTATATCCAAGGTCGTCCGCTCAATATGAATCTGGCAGCAGAAAAAGCACAAGCCTTATTGACCGCTTGGTATCCCGGCGAACAAGGAGGTGCAGCCATAGCCGATGTTTTGTTTGGAGATTACAACCCGGCCGGACGTTTACCGGTATCCATTCCTCGAAGTGAAGGGCAACTACCCCTGTTTTATTCACAAGGAGAGCAACGGTCTTATGTAGAAGAAGCCGGAACTCCACTATATGCATTCGGTTACGGTTTGAGCTATACTCAATTTGATTACAGTCACTTAAAATTGGAAAAAGGGAATTCTCCTGACATTTTGCAAAAAGTGAGTTGCACGATAACCAATATCGGTGACAGAGATGGTGAAGAGGTAGTGCAGCTCTACATCTGCGACAAAGTAGCTTCCGTATCACAAGCTCCTATCCTGTTAAAAGGATTCCGACGTATCTTTTTAAAGAAAGGAGAAAGCAAACAAGTAACCTTTACTCTGGGAAAAGAAGAGTTGTCACTTTATAATATGGAAATGAAGCAAGTAGTAGAACCGGGAGAGTTTAAAGTTATGGTCGGCACAGCTTCCAATGATATACGTCTGGATGGAGAGTTTACCCTTACGCCTTAAGGGGACTCTTCTTCTGCACACAAACCGGTTATAAATAAAAGAAAGAGACTGTCCAAAGTAACTATCATTTCATCGTTCTATCATCGATGACCGGACAGTTACTTTGGACAGTCCTCCTTCCTTATTTTCTCATTGCTCATCATCAGAAACGATTGCAATTCACGTCATCACGTTATTGAATCTTCAAAATACTTCTTTGAGACAGAATGGCAGAAGAAGCGGCCGGAGTTCCCTTGCGAGTACAATAATCAAATTCCGCAGACTTATCGCCATCAAAAGATTTCCATTTCAACTTCAACTTCACTGTTTTACCCTGTGTATCCGGCAAATCACTCAAATCAAATGCTACAAGAGCATCTGCCAACTCTCCCCACATATTACCATGTGAATTGTGGCGGAATTCTACTTCATAAGGATTAGCCGGATCTTGACTCTTCAACAAATTAACGAAATGCGGTTCACTACGATCTCCCCATTCTGTTCTGGAAGCGAAGTGTCAGATAACCATCTTCTGCAATAGTAACCCAGTCGCGCACTATTTCTACCGGATCAGTACCATACACGACATCATTTTCTTCTCCCAAATCAGGAGCAATCGGTTTAGTCAGGATACTGTCAATCCAGTTAATATGTACAGCCTTACTGTATCTGCCGCTAACCTCGTCCACTTCATCATAATTGACTAACGCTCTCACTTCCTTTTCACCAAAAGGAGATGACGCAACATTTATAGGCAACAATGTCGTGCTGTCGTCCAATTGCAGGAAAAACGAACCATCATCCACGTTTTTTACCGTTACCAATGCATTGGGTATTACTTTCCCATACCAATTGTCATTGTCATCATCCAAACAAGACTGAAACCCCATGGCAAACACAATGCCCATTCCCCAAACCAGCCACTTATTTACTTTCGAAAATACATCCATAATTATTTTTTTTAAAGTTAACGAAATCAATAAACAATGTTTTCTTCTGTAATTTTTTTTTAAAATGCATGCAATAAGGGAACACTGCACTCTAAAGTATTAATTTATTATAATCTCCGGTAAGAACGAAGAAGGGGCCAATAAAAATTCCCCAAAACCATGAAACTTCTCGAAAAAAAAGGTCTTGAGTTTTTCTATCAAAAATCGCAATGCATTCCGAGAAATTCCAATTCTTTTGAAGAAAAGATGAAGTTATACCGGTGAAGGAAAGCTGCCTATCAGCAAAGTTGATACAATCTGCTTTCACACATAACAGGTATTGCAACCTCCTATCCATGGGGATTCCGTGTGAAAGTTTTTCAGACTCAGTCTCCAAAAACAGGGAGGAGTGAGACCTGTCTTATCCGCCTCGAAACGTACGTAAAGGGCTATACGAACATACGTGCAGACTTATGCGTACTAACATGAAATCATGCACCTCCCAAAAGACAAGGACGTTTTTGGAAAAGATAACGAGTTTTTTGAGTTTCCTAAATCGTTTCATTAGCCGGACTAAACGTTTTCATTCTTTCAATTATGCCTGTCTGTCCGTCGAATTACTACAGTCTTCGGCAGCGGACTGTATGGTTCGTTGCAGTGGACCGTACAGTCTGCTACAGTGGACTGTACAGTCCATTGCCGTAGACTGTAATAATCTTCCGTTTAAAAGAACTTGGCTGACCCCGGGAAACGGCTTATTCTTCCCTTTGTTTGTGATATGATATTCAAATCCCCGAGAATAATAAGTGAGCCCAAGTTTTCAAACCGAGCCCGTTTTGACTCATCCCGGAAGAGAACAAAAAAACAGCCATCAAATATTAATTTATTTAATGGCTGTTTCTTTGTAGCGGGACCCGGATTGAACCGGGGACCTCATGATTATGAATCATGCGCTCTAACCAGCTGAGCTATCCCGCCATCGGTTTCTTTAAAAAAGACCGCCAAGAGTGGAAGCCTCTCAACAGTCTAAAAAATCTTTCTTTGTAGCGGGACCCGGGATTGAACCGGGGACCTCATGATTATGAATCATGCGCTCTAACCAGCTGAGCTATCCCGCCATCATTTCTGATTTGCGGGTGCAAAGATAGAGCTTAATTTTGAATTTCACAAGCCTATTCTAAACTTTTTCTTCATAATAATGTTTTTTATCTCAATAAATACTACATTTCAGACAATTAAAAAGCAAAAAAACAATGTATTTATTATGTGAATATAGAAAATTTGGTTTATTTTGCCTGCAGAAACTTTAAATAAGCTAACACCTATGGGAAAAGAAAAAATTCGTTTAGAATACATGTTGAAAGCCGGCTCCGGTAATGTCGTCTGGTCCATAATAAGCACCCCATCAGGCTTAGAGACTTGGTTTGCAGATAAAATAACATTCAAAGATAAAGTATTCACCTTCAAATGGGGTAAAACGGAAAGTCGCGAAGCAGAAGTAATAAACTTCAGAACGAACAGTTTCATACGGTTTCATTGGCTGGATGATGAAGAGCCGAAAGCTTACTTCGAACTGAAAATGGTATATAACGAACTGACCGGAGACTATATGCTGGAAGTTACAGATTGGGCAGAACCCGATGAAAAAGAGGACGTTAAAGAGCTGTGGGACTCTGAAATAGAAAAGTTGAAACGAGTAAGTGGACTGTAATTCTTTAAAAATATTCAAAACATAACTCTGCTCTCCATTTTTTATGCTAATTTTGTACCTTGATAGTTGCACAAAATGGAATAATGCTACGCATAAAAAAATTAGATATATTTATCCTTAAGAGCTTTTTGATGCTCTTTATTGGAACTTTTTTCATTTGTCTCTTCATCTTCATGATGCAGTTCTTATGGCGATATGTAGATGAATTGGTGGGAAAAGGTCTGGAGATGAGTGTATTGGCTCAGTTCTTTTTTTACTCGGCCCTTACATTGATACCCTTGTCATTACCCTTAGCCATCCTGTTGGCTGCACTGATGACATTCGGCAATTTCGGAGAACGCTATGAATTGCTATCTATGAAAGCAGCAGGTATCCCTCTGCTGCGAATTATCCGTCCCCTCGTATTTTTCTGTCTGTTTCTCAGTTGTATCTCTTTCTACTTTCAGAATGTAGTTGCGCCAAAAGCCCAGATGAAATTGTGGACATTATTGGTATCCATGAAGCAGACTTCACCAGAACTTGACATCCCGGAAGGAGTCTTTTATGATGAAATCGAAGGATATAATATATATGTAAAGCAGAAAGACCGCAAAACAGGAATGTTGAAAGATATACTCATCTACAACTTCTCCGATGGATTTGAGAATGCACATATCATTTTTGGGCTTCAGAAGGCAAGATGGAGATGACTGCCGACAAACAGCATCTTTATCTTCATTTATATAATGGTGAACAGTTTGAGAATTTGAAATCGCAAAGCATTTCTTCGAATAATGTTCCCTACCGACGCGAAACTTTCAGAGAAAAACATACTATTATTGAATTCGACGGAGGTTTCAACATGGTTGACGGAAGTTTCCTTAGCGACCGTTCGGACAGCAAAAACATGGTAGAAATCAGTCATTCTATTGACTCTTTGACTTTTCGGGGAGACAGTATCGGACGAAGCCTCTATTCGGAAATTAAATCGTCTGCTTACCGAGACATTGATTTGACCAAGAAGGACTCTGTCAAAATGATAGAAAGCCACATGACCATTATTAACGCAGACAGTTTATTCAGCTCGTATACTTTATCCGAAAAGGATAAAACGCTGGGCAATGCTGCCGAGAGAGCTGAATCTCTTGCTTCGGAATGGAACATGAAAAGTTACCCTACCACGGATGTAGACAACAATATCCGCAAGCACAAAGCAGACTGGCACAAGAAAATCACTCTTTCACTTAGTTGTATGATTTTCTTTTTTCATCGGCGCACCATTGGGAGCTATTATCCGAAAAGGCGGATTGGGTATGCCGGTGGTTATTTCCGTATTGATCTTCGTAATCTATTATATCATTGACTCCGGTGCTACGCGTGTGTGGCAAAAAGTGGTGAAATGGATATGGTATTGGGAGTATGGATGAGTACGCTGGTTTTGGCACCATTAGGTGCTTTCTTCACCTACAAGTCCAATAATGATTCTGTGGTGTTCAATGCCGAAGTATATATCAACTTCTTCCGCATGCTGTTGGGGTTACGTCCGTCACGCCATGTATTTAAAAAAGAAGTTATCATAGAAGACCCGGATTATCCGAATATCCTGGCCCGGCTCGATGACTTGTGTAATGAATGTCAGATATATGATACCGAACATAGATTGTCAGGTGCTCCCAATTATTATCGTATATTCACCAATAGCGGACATGACGATAAAATTGCCAGAATCAGCGAAAAAATGGAGCATCTCATAGAAGAACTTTCGAATAGTAAAGACGGCACATTGCTGAACTTTATGAATAAATACCCCATCCTGTCTACTAAGGCTCACAAGAGTCCGTTCGACAACCGATGGCTGAACTTGCCGGCAGGTCTCATATTCCCAATAGGTGTATTCTTTTATTTCCGTATCTGGCGCTTCCGCCTGAGACTGGACAAAGATTTGAAGAATATCATAAAGACCAGCCGCGAAATTCAAGATAGAATAAAAAATGAATCATTTATAATTTGACTATGGAAGATTTCAAACTGAATACCATTGAAGAAGCAATAGCAGACTTCCGTGAAGGTAAATTTATCATTGTAGTAGACGATGAAGACCGTGAAAACGAAGGTGACTTCATTATCGCTGCCGAAAAGATAACTCCCGAAAAAGTGAACTTCATGCTAAAAAGAAGGTCGCGGTGTGCTATGCGCCCCTATTACATTGGAGCGTTGCGCCGAGTTGGAACTTGAAAAACAAGTTAGTAACAATACCTCTATATTAGGAACTCCTTTTTACAGTCACCATCGACAAATTGGAAGGCTGCACAACCGGCGTCTCGGCTCATGACCGTGCCGCTACGATTCAGGCATTGGCTGACCCAAATTCAACTTCCGCTACTTTCGGACGTCCGGGACATATCAATCCTTTGTATGCACAAAATAAAGGTGTATTGAGACGTGCGGGACATACTGAAGCGGCTGTCGACATGGCACGTCTGGCAGGACTTCAGCCTGCTGCAGCCCTTATCGAGATAATGAACGAAGACGGCTCGATGGCTCGTATGCCTCAGCTGATTGAAAAGGCCCGAAAGTTTAACCTGAAAATCATTGCCATCCGTGACCTCATTGCTTATCGCCTGAAAAGTGAATCCCTGGTAGAAAAAGGTGTAGAAGTAGACATGCCTACCGAATACGGTCACTTCCGTCTGATTCCTTTCCGTCAGAAAAGCAACGGCTTGGAACATATTGCCATCATTAAAGGCGAAATAAAAGAAGGAGAACCGGTATTGGTACGCGTACACTCTTCATGCGCCACCGGTGATATTTTCGGTTCCATGCGTTGCGATTGCGGCGAGCAGTTGCACAAGGCTCTCCAAATGATAGAAAAAGAAGGCAAAGGAGCAGTAGTGTATCTGAATCAGGAAGGAAGAGGAATCGGCCTGATGGAAAAGATGAAAGCTTATAAACTGCAAGAAGACGGTATGGACACCGTGGATGCCAATATCTGTCTCGGTCATCAGGCCGACGAACGCGACTATGGTGTAGGAGCCGAAATACTACGCAGCATCGGCATCACCAAAATGCGTCTTCTCACTAATAATCCCGTAAAACGAGTCGGTTTGGAATCCTACGGCTTATCTGTAGTAGAAAACATCCCCATCGAAACAACGCCCAATAAATACAATGAACGATATCTGAAAACAAAAAAAGACAGAATGGGGCACACTTTACACTTTAGCAAATAATATTTCTACATATCGGGCAAAATCATATCTTTTTTAATATGATTTTGCCCGATTCACTTTCATAATTGAGATATAATAACTTATTTTGCAGCAAGTAAACTTAAACACATAAAAAACAATAGCAATGAACCAATTATCAGACCGCCTGAATCGTTTGTCTCCATCAGCAACGCTGGCAATGTCACAAAAAAGTAGTGAGTTAAAAGCTCAAGGAGTTGATGTAATTAACCTGAGCGTGGGTGAACCGGATTTCAATACCCCCGACCATATCAAAGAAGCAGCGAAGAAAGCAGTAGATGATAACTTCTCAAGATACTCTCCCGTGCCGGGATATCCTGCACTTCGCAATGCTATTGTGGCCAAGCTGAAAAATGAAAACGGACTGGACTATACTGCAACGCAAATTTCTTGTGCCAACGGAGCCAAGCAATCGGTTTGCAACACCATCATGGCTTTAGTCAACAGCGGTGACGAGGTTATCGTTCCGGCTCCTTATTGGGTAAGTTATCCTGAAATGGTAAAACTGGCAGACGGTACTCCTGTGATTGTAGCAGCCGGTATCGAACAAGACTTTAAAATCACTCCGGCTCAACTCGAAACAGCTATTACCCCCAAGACCAAAGCTATTATTTCTTTGTTCACCGTCTAATCCGACAGGCTCTGTTTACAGCAAAGAAGAGTTGGCCGGTCTGGCAGCAGTATTGGCAAAGCATCCTCAGGTATATGTGATAGCAGATGAAATCTACGAGCACATCAATTACATCGGCAAGCACGAAAGCATTGCCCAATTCCCTGAAATCCATGACCGTGTGATTATCGTGAACGGTGTGTCGAAGGCGTATGCAATGACCGGATGGAGAATCGGTTTCATTGCCGGTCCCGAATGGCTGGTCAAAGCAGTGAATAAACTGCAAGGACAGTACACATCAGGTCCTTGCTCTGTTTCTCAGAAAGCCGCCGAAGCTGCATACACAGGAACTCAAGCTCCGGTGGAAGAAATGCGTAAAGCATTCGAACGCCGTCGTGACCTGATTGTAAAGTTGGCTAAAGAAATACCGGGATTTGAAGTAAACAACCCACAAGGTGCTTTCTACCTGTTCCCAAAATGTGATTCATTCTTTGGAAAAGCAGCGGGTGACCGACAAATCAACAATTCGGATGATTTAGCCATGTATCTGCTCGAAGTGGGTCATGTGGCTTGTGTAGGCGGTACTTCATTCGGTGCTCCCGAATGTATTCGTATGAGCTATGCCACTTCCGATGAAAATATTGTTGAAGCAATGCGCCGCATTAAAGAAGCATTGGCTGAACTGAAATAACCGTTCATATCCCCATCAAATAAAATGGCTGCTCTCATTGAGAACAGCCATTTTTTCTTTTTAAACCTTGACGGATTGTATTATCCCTGGCTAATAGCTTCTGAAGGGCATACATCAGCGCAAGTTCCGCATTCTGTACACATGTCAGGATTGATAGAATACTTATCACCTTCAGAAATTGCTCCTACCGGGCATTCATCGATACAAGTACCGCAAGCGATACAATCGTCACTAATTACGTAAGCCATTTTCTTTAAATATTAAATTATTAGTACTAATTGATGGAACAAATATACAGCTTTTATCCATTGTAGTTGTCATATAGACATTACAATATTACACTAATTTGTATTTAATCTAAATACGTTTACTTTGTCATTGCCTGATACATAACTTGTTGGATACGTGGACGAATATTTAACCTCATCAACTGTTTATGGTCAAAGGGACGGGGATAAATACGATTACTCAGAAAAACAAAGACTAATTTATTCTTCGGATCAGCCCATGCACATGTACCCGTAAAACCGGTGTGTCCCACTACCTCTGCCGGAGCCTCGGCAGCACAAGGACTCTTTGCCTCATTTTTCTTGTCAGGTTTGTCAAATCCGAGTCCTCTACGACTTATCTTAGAAGTGTGAGTAAGGAACAAGTCACAAGTTTCCTTGCTCAGATAGCGTACTCCTTCATATACTCCACCGTCTATCAGCATCTGATACACCTTAGCCACATCACCGGCCGTAGAAAACAATCCGGCATTACCCGACACCCCGCCCAAGAATGCTGCCGACTCATCATGCACATACCCCCTGCAACATACCTCCCTTACGCAGATAATCAGCTTTCACAGTAGGCACTATTTCATCTTTTTAGCAAAACGGCGCAAAAGGCAGAAATAAAGTATGCTCCATCTTCATCGGTTTATAAAATTCTTTTTTTGAAGAAAAATATTCATCGGTATCTTTGTTATATTCTCCACTATCTCTCTCAGCAATATGAAATTCAAATCACTATAACGATACCTCCTGTCTTTCAAAGGCACTCCGGCTATTTGTTGCAACACCGAATCACGAAAAGAACGATGCAGATACATACTATCTGACACCAATAAAGGATAATCCGATGAAAAAAACTTTCGACACCAGTTCTTTCTTATATCCGAAATGATCAATGACAAACAGGCGTGTATCTATCTGTCTATGATGGCCGGCATCCGGTCTCGTCCTATAAAAAGCTCCCGTATAGCTTTCTTCATCTATCGCTTTCTTATAGAACGGCCAAAATGCAGGCAGCCCGGACTGATGCATCCAATAATTCTTCAATAGTGATACGCTCCTTACCTGTCCCCTTCAGCACAGGAATATAATCTGAGACACGATCAGTCAATCCGAACTTCCCGTTATCATACAGTTTCATGACAGCTAACAGAGTGGCGGTAGTTTTAGTCAGCGAAGCCAAATCATATAAATTATCAGCCTCAACTTCCTTAGACTTTTCATAAGTAAAGGTTCCGAAACATTTATCATATACCGGCACCCCATCTTTCAAAATCAAAATCTGACAACCGGGATAAGCCTTCGCTTTGATTCCCTCAAGGGCTATCTCGTCTATTCCCTTCAATACAGCAGAGCTCATGCCATAATCTTCAGGTTTGTAAATGCGAGAAACCTTAGGACTCATGGTTACTCCGTCACCCGGTTTGAATAAATCGGAAACTGCCACAGACAGACGTCCGTCCGCCACGGCTCTTCCCGCCATTACATCTGCCACCTGACGCTGAATTTCAAGCTCATCCGTATGTCCCAACACAACTGCTGCTGCTTTTTTCCAACATACCTCCATATCCGACATAGTCTTCAAAGGCATCAGATATACATAAACAACAGGCAGGCTGTCGGGCAGTTTTTCCAACATCGGCTTATACTTATTATAATCATTAGAGTTAATGACTACAATGACACGCTGGCTGTTTACCAACTCTTTCCTAATAGCTGACATCGAATCGGATGTTGCCATAATACGCCTCAGAGGTAAATACTGTTTCAAGCGACTGTAAAACTCAAGTCCGGAGGAAGGCTTTCCGATATTCAATACTGTAGTGCCGCGCAACTTGGCATCCAGAGGCAAAACCCCGCCGGTATTATTGACAACGGTAATGGCTGCTTTCTGCAAACGGCTAATTAATTCTGCCACTTCCGTACGATTCAATCGTTTATCAAGTCCCGATATCTGAACATGAGGCTTCGTCTTTAGCCCTAAAGCATATTTATAAGTTAATACCTTGCGACATTTCTCTGTTATCTCCTTTTCAGAAAGCCAGCCACTTTTTACGGCTTCCAATACTCCGTTCAGTTCTCTTTTCAGATTGCGAGGAGCCAACAACAAATCATTACCCGCCTTCAACGCTTTAGCACACAGGTTCTCATTTTGAGAAACCCCTTTCATTTCGAGTGCATCTGTAAACACCAATCCTCGGAAACCCAACTCCCGACAAAGTAGATTGTCAATAACATGAGCAGACAATGAAGCCGGATTCTTTCCCAATTCAGGAACTTCCAGATGACCGACCATAATCCCTCCCAATCCGGCATGGATCACCTCCTTAAACGGGTAAAGTTCAATACTGTCCAAACGGGCACGGTCAAAATTCAGCACAGGCAACGCCTTATGAGAATCCACTTCCGTATCTCCATGTCCCGGAAAATGCTTGGCTACAGAAAGTACTCCTCCATCCTCCAATCCACGAGAATATGCAACCACTTTTTGAGCAACGTTTTTAGGATCACCGCCAAAAGAGCGAGTATTGATGACAGGGTTGCGCGGATTAATATCCACATCGGCAACAGGAGCAAAATTAATCTGTACACCTATTTCTTTGCACTGACGGGCAACTTCCTTACCATATTCATAAAGCAATTGATTATCCTGAATACAGCCCAATACCCTGTTGCGGGGAAAACGGGGAGTATTCTTCAGCCTCATCGCTAATCCCCATTCGCCGTCAAAAAGCAATAAACAAAGGTACTTTCGATAATTCTTGTGCGTAGTTGGTCAGTATTGCCTGATTCCCCACCTGTCCGCCGGAGAACAGCAAACCGCCCACCTTATATTCCTTAACAGCATTATATATGTTCGCCCGGTTAGACTGCGTATTGAGAGGAGCGACTGTATGTATAAATAACTGTCCTATTTTCTCTTTCAAACTCATTTCCGACAATTGCTTCTCCACCCATTCACGACATTCCGCACTGTCAGCCCCACCTCTTCTCAAAACATTAGGCACTTGCTGGGCATACAAAAGAAAGCCCGAATATACATAATACATATAGTAAAATGATTTTCTTCATTCGATTACAGTTAAGTCACTCTTTTTTTATTATTTCACATTCTTCTTTACTCTACGCTTTTAAAGCGTTTATTGCCCAAATGTACTCAAAAAAGAAAAAGCTGCCAACTATATCAGATAAAAATATATGAAATTATATTTGGTTGTATGATGAAAAACCACTAATTTTGCACCGCTTTCGCGCAATCGCTGTCAAAGAAGAGTTACTTGATATGTTGCGTTGTAACGATAAACAATTTAAAATCAAAAGAAATGGATTTAATTAAAATTGCTGAAGAAGCATTTGCTACTGGCAAACAGCATCCTTCATTCAAAGCTGGTGATACTATTACAGTAGCATACCGTATCGTTGAAGGTAGCAAGGAACGTGTACAGTTGTACCGTGGTGTTGTTATCAAAATCGCCGGACATGGTGACAAAAAACGTTTCACCGTTCGTAAAATGTCTGGAACTGTAGGTGTTGAACGTATCTTCCCTATCGAATCTCCGGCTATCGACAGTATTACTGTTAACAAAGTTGGTAAAGTTCGTCGCGCTAAATTGTATTATTTACGTGCTCTTACCGGTAAGAAGGCTAGAATTCAAGAAAAAAGAGTTAACGCGTAAGACTTATTATCCCTACATAAAAAAGGAACGTTTCCATCAGGAGCGTTCCTTTTTTATTTCATATAACTAAATCTCTTTTAGCAGTGCATGAAACATCAAGGCATAAAAAAAGGAGCAACGCCTTGCTCCAACCTTTGTTAACCTTAAATCTAATACTATGAAAAACACAGTGCAAAGGTACGAACATTATTGAAATTTGCAAATTCGACAAAAAAAAATTATGTTCTCTAACATGATTTTAAGGAGATCCGCCACATTTGTTAATGAACATTTCCCTGTCAGATTATAAGTGACATTTTTACAGTTATATTTCTTAACGTATATTAAACCATAAGACAAAATACACTATTAAAAGTTAAATAAAGCGATTGATAAAGCTATGTTTTAAAACATAAATAGGAATTTTGGTGTTATCTTTGCAGTAGTAAAAGAGAAAACAAAAGGTTTTTAGGATTAACCAGTTCTCCAAACGGGAGAACACAAAAAAAGATGTAATTATGGAAAAAAGAACAAATGACACAATCGAGATGTTGCAGTATCAGTTAAGAGATACAAAGCAATGAGAAAGGGAGCTGCTTGCCAATCTTTGCAGTACAAGCTTCAGAAATTAATGAGCCAACAGGCGAATGCCTAATGAGCTCTACCATTGAAAGAACACAAGTTTATAATTTTATAATAATGAAAAAAAAATGGATAAATGATTTTTATCATATCCCATTTTCCAATAAGAAACTCAGTCAGACCGGAGAAAGCATAAATAAGGCACAAACAAAAGAGACCATCCTGAATTCATATTCAGAACAGCCTTCTCCATAAAGATACAAATATATATTATTTATAAAGATGGAACATCCGATCCATCAACTGCCATTTTTCAGCTGAAGAAGCTCCCGGCTCTGCCTGTTGAAAGACAGACATATACTCTTCCCATTCTTCCTGACGGGGCAACGTAGCCATTCTAGCCATAGCTGTATCCCAATCGAAATCAAGCGGAGTCTCCACTATCATAAACAAATTAGTCCCCAGGATATAAATCTCCATTTCCAGAATACCGACTCACGGATAGCTGCCAATGTCTCCGGCCACACCTCTTCTTCAGAGTGACGCTTCCGATATTCTGCAATCAATGCCGGGTCATCTTTCAGATTCAACATCTGGCAATAACGTTACCGGTCCCTGATATTCCCGAACTTTATATCCTTGCTTTTTGTTTTCCATTATTCTCTTACTTCCCAGCCTAATGCACTAGCTCCCAACACGGCGGCATCAGCATCTTTCAATTCAGAAATCAACAGCTTAGTCTTACCTTCGTAAATCTTCAGGATATTATCATCTATAGCTTTACGGATCGGCTTCATGATATAATCACCTGATTTTGCCAATCCACCAAACAGGATAATCGCTTCGGGGCTGGAGAAAGCAATGAAATCCGCCAAAGCCTCACCCAAAATGCGTCCGGTATATTCAAAGATATCTGTGCTAGTTTATCCCCTCTTACAGCCGCGTCAAATACGTCTTTCGACACAATATCTTCAGCCGGGATATCTCTTAACAAAGAAGGTTCGGGACGTGGCAACCAAGAATTCACGAGCTGTGCGTGCCACACCTGTAGCTGAGCAATAAGTTTCCAAGCAACCTTTACGACCGCAACCGCACACTGACGTCCGTCACGACGAACTATCACATGTCCGAGCTCGCGGCAAAACCATCGTGTCCGTACACCAGCTGTCCATTTATTACGATACCACTACCTACACCGGTACCAAGAGTAATCATAATAAAGTCTTTCATGCCACGAGCCGCACCATAAGTCATTTCACCGATAGCGGCAGCATTAGCATCATTTGTCAGGGCAGTGGGAACACCTATTGCTTCTTCAAACAAAGTAGCCAAGGGAATAACACCTCTCCAAGGCAAGATTCGGAGCAAATTCAATGGTTCCGTTGTAGTAGTTTCCGTTAGGAGCACCTACACCCATACCTTTGATTTTCTTCTACTCCGCCAAAAGATTCGATTAAGGGACGTAACTTTGTACATACAGCTTCTACATAATCCTCTATCTTGGAGTATGACTGTGTCTTAACTGAATCGGTAGCCAATACGTTACCACGTGAATCTACGACACCAAAAACTGTATTAGTCCCGCCGATGTCCATACCTACAACGTAGGGTTTTTCCATGCCTGTTACCATGATATATTATAATTTAGGGTTAGTTATTGGGAACAAATGTACACAATGAGAAAAAAGGGAGCAAATTTTTTTTCAATTATTTCATATAGCATTGCAACTTTTTGTATCTTCGGCACGTCTAACCAGACAAACACAAGTTAAATTCATCGGTAATGATACATTTAGAGAATATCAACAAAACCTATCATAACGGAGCTCCGCTACATGTTTTGAAAGGTATCAACCTCGACATAGAACGAGGTGAGTTTGTTTCTATTATGGGCGCCTCCGGTTCCGGTAAATCTACCTTATTAAATATATTGGGGATTTTAGACAACTATGATTCAGGCAATTACTACCTGAATGATGTATTGATTAAGAACCTTAGTGAAACAAAAAGCGCGGAATACCGGAATCGCATGATTGGTTTCATATTCCAGTCTTTCAACCTTATTTCTTTTAAGAATGCAATGGAAAATGTAGCTCTCCCATTATTCTATCAAGGCATGAGTCGAAAAAAAAGAAACCAGCTTGCCATGGAATATTTGGAAAAACTCGGACTGAAAGAATGGGCACATCACATGCCTAACGAACTTTCGGG
>VOFJ01003170.1_pt1 | contig 54976 bp, 109 predicted proteins | sample 5384081 | NCBI WGS metagenome assembly VOFJ01 (sample SAMN12384729, study PRJNA508395) | human gut metagenome | isolation source: healthy gut I | host: Homo sapiens | reverse complement strand
TCCAGGTATGCTTCGTTCGGTTACGTATTGCTCAAACAGTGTGATGGATGGAACTTTGATAACAGCTACGAAACTCTTGGCATCTGCGCCGAAGATCAGAAGTGCCAGGTTCTGAAGCAGATAACTGACACCGATAGCCGTGATCAGAACGGCCAGGTTTGAGGAAGCTTTTCTAAGTGGACTGTAAGCTACCTTCTCAATGACAACACCAAGCAGTGTACAGATCACAACGGAAAGGATCACAGCAAGGATCGGTGACATGCCGCCTCTTTTGATACAGGTAAGGATGATATAAGCTCCCACCATGATAACATCTCCGTGTGCGAAGTTCAGCATTTTTGCAATACCATATACCATTGTATAGCCGAGAGCGATGATCGCATAGATACTGCCCAGGCTGATACCATCTTTTTAAATAGGATATAAAACTCATAATGCACCTCTTTAATTGTTTATTGATAAAGGAAAAAAAGGGACGGTTCCACTAAAAGGTGACCGTCCCCTGACCCCTAACGTTAATTAATGTTACAGAAATTGTCTTTATTTCATCTCTACATAAGCACCGTCTTTTGATCTCGAATGCTTTCGGCTCTTTATCACACTCGCCATCCTCGGTCCATTTTTGCTTTTCCGGTAAGTCCGTCCAGCTCAATGTTTGCCATGGATGCGCTCATTGCTGCACTGATGTCCGCATTTTCCATATCCGGTGTGATCTTTGCATCGTCAGCTGCAAGCTGCATTGCGTAAAAGTACATCATATGTATCTGCCGCGAACTGGTTCGGAATTCACCGTTGTGAGCATCGCCGTATGCTTTTACGAAGTTCTGGCTCTTCTCATCTGTAGCTGTTGCGGAGAATGGTGTCAGAAGCATAACACCCTCTGCAAGGGATTTATCGAAGTTCTCTACGTTGAGGATACCATCCATGCCATCTACACCAAAAAGAATTTAATGTCAATCCTGCCTCAGATGCCTGCTGAAGAATCAGAGCATTGTCTGCATAGTAGTTCGGAAAGGAAAAAGAAGCTCAGCGCCGCTCTTCTTGATCTTTGCAAGCTGTACAGAATAGTCTGTGTTGCTGTCTGTTGTGTAAGCCTCATCTGCAACTACTTCAAGTCCGTCATCAGCAGCTGCTGCAACGAATGCGTCATGTACACCGAGTTGTAGTCAGCAGCGGAATCATAAAGTACTGCTACTTTCGTTGCAAGTTTGTGCTCGGAAATGTACTGAGCAGATTTGGTTCCCTGTGCCGGGTCTGTGAAGCACATACGGAACTCGTTTGTTCCTGCTGTGATACAGTCAAGTGCTGTTGCGGATGGTGTGAAGAGGAATGTATCCTCAGCTGCCTCAGCTCCGACTGCAATACAGGAACCGGATGTTACAGTTCCGCAAAGCATCTGCATTCCTTTGTCAAGAAGGTCATTGTATGCCGTTAACAGCCTTCTCCGGATCTCCCTGGTCATCACCTGCGTCAAGAATCTCTACTTACGACAGCATAAGTCCGCTTGTCACCACAACGGTTGTATTCCATTGTGGTGTAACGTTCCTTTGAAGCAATGTACATAATAAAAACCTCCCTGAAAACGATAATTAGTTTTAATATACTACCCGGAAAATGATTTGTCATTGGAAAATATGACTGTTTATGCCTTTTTTTTCCAAACGGGCATTATCCTATTCTGGATCCACAGCCTACCAATTACATTTCCCAGAGCTTTTCTCAAAAAATAATATTAATCCCATTTGGCTCCATTATTTTCCCCTACTAACGCTTCACTTGGCATGGATATGCTCACATTAATATCAAAATCATACGCCGTTGTTCCCATAACAACTATATTTCCAGAGGTTCCTTGAGATATAATATTTATCATCTCATTTTCAGATATTTCTATTTGCTCCTGAAACATATGCTGAACCACTTTAGGAGTACTAAACAATATAATCTTTGCCCCTCTGTTCTGTACGTTTGTTCTTTTTACTGCGGAATCAATTTTTGATGCTGCACCTTTATCATCTGTCAGTACACATATTTTCCCATCTACGATTCCAGGAAGATGTGACAGTATATGTACACATATCGCAATAAGTTCTTCCCCCTAAATTATCCGCATGTTCTTTGTTTTTCTCTCACTGTGGCAAAAAAATCTACGATATATATCAGACTGTCTTAAATTTTTCCCTTCAAGCACTTCTGCTGTAAGTTTCTCGTCATTTTTCAACATTTCTGTTATTGTACTAACCGGAGATTTTACCATTCTCACAGCCCAGGATAAATACTCATTTATTCTTTCATTTGTAGAAAAACATTCCGAGAGGATATTATATGTATATTCTTCATTAAATATCACAACCTTAATTTCTGCCTCAGCCATTTTTTTTTTAATGAATGCAATATATTCTTCTGCTAAACTATGCCTGTCTGATGCAAGCTCCATCAAAATGCATTTCGTGATAAATACCACTGTTCCATGTATTTTTTATAATAATTCATCAATACTTTTATCTCTTTTATCCGGCAAATGAGAATGTCTTTGAAAAGAACATGCATCATAAAAAATAACTCTTTGAGCCAGATAGAAAAATTTTCTTTATGCCATTAATCTCTTTTTCAACAAAAAGTACCTATCTCATTAAAATTATCGGGAGTTTCCGTATATGTAGTTGGCATATCTTACTCCCTCCTTATTTTCTGGTATAGTTCACGCATATTATGAAGAACTTTATCTAATGTACGCTCATTTATATATCCATCCTCGACATATTTTTTTTTCCAAACTTCTTAACTATAGCTTCTACGTGCAGATAATCATCTTTTTTTTGATGGTTCCATTATGGCCTCGTCCAACCAAAGATCAGCTAATTTTTGTTTAATCTGGGTACGATCATGATTAAGTAATCCTTCTGTAACTGCATTTCCAGCTATCAATCTCAATTCAAGGCATCTAATCAAAACTGCCATAAATGGAACTTCATAATATGCCATTAATCGGATAATTGTATCTACTTCATTTACTGTCAGATTCTTCTTTAAATTTCAAATACATTCTTCTAAAAAACTTATCTCTGGCATTAATAACATCCCAGCAAAAAAGATTTGCAGCATATTCTTCCTCATGTTCATAATAATGATCGTCTGAAAATTCTACCTTTGAAACAAATTCATTTTCGCCCCAGAAAAAAACATGATAAATTTCATGTGCTATAGCAAAAATTCGTATTCACCTTAGGTAAAGAGGTGTTAATTACAACATACCCTAATCCATCACCTTTATAACACAAAGCGCCTATTTCATCATCGGCAAAAGGTATTTCCAAAAACCAGAAATCCTTTTTTTTTCTGAAAAAAGAGGACCGCACAATTTGCAGAACATTAAGAAGATCACTATCATATTCAATCCCGGCAAATGAACAGAATCTTTTTATCATAGAGTAGATTTCGTCATGATTTTTTATCACTATATGCAATGATTTTTCGTAAACGCTCTATATTCATCACTTAACTCCTCGCTATATTTTCAAAACGACTGTTTGCACTGATTACTTCATCAATATTTTCCATTAATTCCACTAACTGCTTGGCGATCTGCTCTTGTTTCTTGAAGGTTCTCCAGCATAAAAATGCAATTTTTATTCATTGAAGAACTTCCGACCTGTGAAATGCTCATAGATTCTTTCAAAAAAAAATCCAATACTTTTCCCAAGTCCACGTGCAATCTTCTCCATATCTGTACCCGCTTTCTTCTTGTGAACCAGTCAATAAACGCGACATTTTATTCTTATCTATACCTGTAACCATGCTTTAGATAAGATTGCTTTAATCTTCATTTCTGATAAATATTTATTCACGTTGCTTATAAACTTCGTCATGGCTCTCAACTCCTTGGCTCTCTTTTTACCTTTTAATATTTTTATTCTATGTGCCTAATATTATACTTCTCTCTTTATATAATGCAACCATTTCATCTCAAATTTTAAGATTTTTTTATTTGTTGCATTTTAGATATAGCATTTATTTCTTCCATAATTTCATTCTTATTTTCTCAAATTTTGATATTTGCTATATATTGTAAAAATCATATCTGTTCTCTTCATAAACAATAAACAGATCTGAACTACGCTTTTTTTTTTTTTTTTTTCTTCTGCAAAAATAATTGCCCTAATCGGTAAACTATGGTATTCTATAGGTATTATACTTGTACTGCTACACAAGCAAGAAAATTGAGGTGATTTATCGTGAAATCTAATGAATCCGCTGAGAACTATCTGGAGACCATTCTTATTCTCAGCAAAAAGAAACCTGTTGTGCGTTCCGTTGATATTGCTGATGAGCTTGGATTTAAGAAATCAAGTGTCAGTGTTGCCATGAAGAACCTTCGCGAAAAGAACCATATCACTGTCACTCCAGAAGGATATATTTATCTTACCGAATCCGGACAGAAGATTGCAGATATGATTTATGAGCGACATGAATTTTTGTCCTCCTGGCTGATCAGTCTGGGTGTTGATCCGGAAACTGCAACCTCCGATGCATGCCGTATCGAGCATGTCATCAGTCCAGAGAGCTTTACCGCTATCAAGGAGCATCTCTCTCCTGGTAAATAAATTATACGCATTGCGTTTTTTGCATTGCATTTTCTTACAATTACAGAAGCTCATTGACTGCTGTAAGCAGCAATCATAAAGACCTGTACTCCAGATAAAACCAATGACAAGGTTCCATCATTGTAGAATTTTATCCGGATACAGGTCTTTTTTTTATTTATATATTTTTCCTTATTTCACCAGATAATATCTGGCAGAAAATGGTCCCATTTTAAATACTGCTTTTCCGCCTGTAATTACCTTTTTTCTTTTTTCGTATAGCGCTTTTTACCACCATATTTTACCATATCACTTGCAAGGAGAAGCTCATACCCTGCATAATCTTTTTCCAAAGTGTATTCCTGGATTTCGTCGGAGAAATTGAACACAGCCAAAATTTTCTGATCCCCACTGATTCTTTCAAACAGATACATGCACTTCTGCTCCTGATGGCAATCCACCCATGAGAAACCATCCTGGCTGAAATCTCTCTGGGAAAAAGCACTGTTCTTCAGATAGCATTGGTTCAGATCTGCCATGAATTTATGAAATGCTTCATGAATAGGAACTTCAGCAAAACCCAGTCCAGCTCATCCTTTTCGCACCATTCTTTCAGCTGTGCCAGCTCATTTCCCATGAAATTCAGCTTTGCACCCGGGTGCGCATACATATACATATAGAAAGCTCTTGCCTGTGGAAATTTCCCGTCATAACTACCGTTCATCTTCTGGGCGATGGTTGCCTTTCCGTGGACAACCTCATCATGGGACAGCGGCAGGATATAGCGCTCATTGTAAAAATACATCATAGAGAATGTCAGCTTGTGATATTTTTCCTGTCTTTCTTTTGCATCTGCCCGAAAATAAGACAGAGTATCATGCATCCATCCAAGATCCCATTTGTAATCAAATCCAAGTCCGCCCTCCCATACCGGCTTTGTCACACCCTGATATGGAGTGGAATCCTCGGCAAAAAGGAGGCAGTCGGGATTCTTTCCTTTAAGCCCTGATTCATGGTACGGATAAATTTCAGAGCTGCCAGGTTTTCTCCACGGCTTGCGTCCCCCTGCCAGTAAATCAGATTTCCTACTGCGTCCATGCGAAAGGCCATCGAAATGGAATTCATTCATCCAGTAATAGGCAGAGGACTGCAGAAAACTGCAAACTTCTCCTCTGGAATGCATAAAATTGCAGCTTCCCCATTCGTTGCGGCCAACTGCCATGTTTGGATATTCATAAAGAGCTGTTCCGTCATATTCTGCCAACGCATAATCATTCACTGCAAAATGCACTGGAACAAAATCCAGAATGACCCCAATTCCAGCCTGGTGGCACTGGTCTACAAATGCTTTCAGTTCTTCCGGCTTACCATAGCGGGAGGTTGGACTGAAATATCCTGTATCCTGATATCCCCAGGATTCGTCGCATGGGTACTCACAGAGAGGCATGATCTCCACATAATTATAGCCGTGTTCCTTCAAATAGGTGATAAGGATCGGTGCCAGTTCCTCATAGGTGTACCAGTCTTCCTGTCCTTCGCCGCGTTTTTTCCAGGAGCCAAAATGCATTTCATAAATGTTTACTGGTTTGTCGTAGCTTGCTTTGCGGTTTTTCAGCCATTTGCTGTCGCCAAATTCATAACCGCCAAGAGCATAGGTCTTTGAAGCAGTGCCTGGACGCATCTCGCTATAAAAAGCATAGGGGTCTGCGTGGTCCACGAAGGAGCCGTCCTGACGGTAAATTCTGTATTTATACATCAGGTCAGAGCCTACATTATTCATGGTACATTCCCAGAAATTGCCATCATGAACGCGGTTCATAGGAGTCTCTGTCCAGCCGTTGAACTCACCAATTACAGATACTCGCTGCGCTGCCGGGGCAAATGTACGGAAGGTGGTTCCGCCATCCCATACGTGAGCACCAAGGTACTTTGATATGCTTCAAATTCTTTTCCTGTATAAAAGTTGTAAAAAAATCCATGTTTTTGCTCTCCCATTCATTATAAAAAGATATTAGACAGTAGTTGTTTTTCTCTCTGTATAATAAGTATAATTGTGTAAATGAAAAATTGCTACCGACGAAAAACGACATTAGTTGGATTTCCAACGTTTTTTGAAATGTGTCGGATTTCTTTATAACCTATTTAGTGTGTTGAAAGTTGTTCAAGGCGGACGCTCGGACAATGGTGATTGCTCACTCGCCGGCGCAACGCTCCAGCGAACTAACTGCTAACTGCGACTAAATCGTTCAGGAGACAATTAAGGTGGATTGCTCAAAAACTCGCTGGAGCAATCACCATTGCCCGAATGCTGTGTACTGGCTGGACTTATTTGTACATAGTAACTTTCAACAGGTGGGGTGGGTGAGTGATTGGTTTCCCTATACTGTATCGGAAACGAAAGTTTATATGGGAATCTTGCCGAAAATTAGTGGCTTTTATAATTTCTATGAAGTATTTGCACATTCTTAGGGCTGTTTTGCAAACAAAGAACTTGACATATTATTTTATGTGTCTTCGATACCCCATTTAGATGGTTGATACTTCGCAGCTTTATTGGTTTTACCTAATCTATTATTGGCAAGAAAGTATCGGGAAAACAATCACTCCCCCTCCCCTCGTTAAAAGTTCCTAAATAACCTCAGTTCCAGCCGACACACAGCATTTGGGCAATGTGTATTACTTCAGCGAGCCATTTCAGGGCGCGGTTTTAGCGTAGGCGAAATCCACTGCTTACGGAGACTTAATCGTGAGGGCTCTCCCGAACGCATTAGTCGCAGTTAGCGATTAGTTCGCTGGAGCGTTGCGCCGGCGAGTGAGTAATACACATTGTCCAAATGCGTCCGCATTGAAGAACTTTTAATCAACTAAATAGCAAATTAAAATAAAGGATAACGCTATATGGATATTAGAATTGTGAAAAAAACCAGACAGAGTATTATAAATGCTTTTATAGAGTTGCGTTCTCATAAGGAGCTGGAGAGGATTACGATTAAGGAGTTGTGTGAGAAAGCGCAGATTAATAAGTCTACATTTTATGCACATTATCAGGGATATTTATCATCTCTCGGATACATTGGAAACGGAAGTTGTGGTATCAATTATGGAGAATCTCACTCATCCGGAGAGAGTGCTGGAGGATACTGCTTTTTTTTCCAGGGAACTGTTTATGGGGTTTCTGGCAAAGGATTCGCTGATTGGGATTTTGTTTTCGGGAAGCAGGAGTAAATGCCTGGTGCAGAAAATTGAAGCAGCTTTTAAAGGAGCTGGTGTTTGGAGCTTACCCTCAATATCGGGATGACAAGGACATTAATATTATGCTCACTTACATTCTATATGGATGTTATTATGCGTTTTATGAAAACCGAAAATATGGAGATGTGCCAGTGCTTTCCAGTATTACAGAACTTACAGGCAAGAACGGCGCAGGCAGCATTAAAAATGATAAAAAAAAAAAAGCACCTCAATGCACGCAACATTAAATATGATAAAAACTAAAAGCACCCTCGAAGTGTGCAACTTTGCAACTACTAAACAGTTACCTATTTTCATCGCAGGAGGTCAATAAATTGACAACAAACAATTCGAATATACAAGAAATAAATTCTGGTACTCCACCAGTATCTCCCTTTACAAATTTTAAAAACTTACTTTCGGATATGATTCCTTCCGGGAAGGACAAGGAGAAATTATAGATACCATTTTAAGTGGAAGAGATGCTCTGGCAATTATGCCGACAGGGGCCGGAAAATCCCTTTGTTATCAAGTTCCAGCGCTGCTTTTGCCAGGAATTACATTGGTGGTTTCACCGCTGATCTCACTTATGCAAGGATCAGGTGAAATCTCTGAATGAAGCAGGGAATTCACGCGGCTTATATTAATTCCTCACTGACTGAGGGACAGATTAATAAGGCTCTTTCTTTTCGCTGCGCGAGGTGTCTATAAGATTATTTACGTAGCACCAGAACGACTGGAAACAGCTTCATTTCTAAGCTTCGCGCTACATACTCCTATCTCCATGGTAACTGTAGACGAGGCCCACTGTATCTCCCAATGGGGACAGGATTTCCGTCCAAGTTACTTAAAAATCATAGATTTTGTGGGAACAGCTGCCTGGCAATCCGATCATCAGTGCCTTCACTGCCACCGCAACAGAAGTGGTAAAAATGACATTGCAAGGATCCTGAAACTGAAGAATCCCAACGTTGTTGTCACTGGTTTTGACAGAGAAAATCTCTATTATCAAGTGGAACATCTCACTGGAAAGCAGAAGGACATCTTTATCCAAAATTACATAGAAACCCACCCAAACGAAAGTGGAATCATCTACTGTGCCACCAGAAAAACGTGGATACTTTGTATGAGAAATTATTGAAACAAGGCGTCTCTGTAACCCGTTACCACGCTGGAATGAGCAACGATATCCGCAAAAAAAAGTCGGGATGATTTCATCTATGACCGCGCTCAGGTTGTGATTGCCACCAATGCTTTTGGCATGGGAATCGACAAATCCAATGTGCGTTTCGTCATCCACTACAACATGCCTCAGAGCATGGAAAACTATTACCAGGAAGCTGGCCGCGCAGGACGTGATGGTGAACCTGCAAAATGTATCCTTCTCTTTTCCACCCAGGATGTGATGATCAGCAAACTCCTTCTTGGAAGCAAAGACTTCGAAGGTATGGATTTTCAGGAAATTGAACAGGTAAAACATCAGGATTCCCGCCGTCTCCAGCTTATGGAAGGCTACTGTATGACCACCTCCTGCCTGCGCAATTACATCCTGGAATACTTCGGAGAAACCACACATCAGCCTTGTGATAATTGCGGCAACTGCCACCAGGAATTTGAAGAACTGGATATGACCCTGGATGCCAAATGGGTAGTCGGCTGCATCACCGAAATGCGCGGCCGCTATGGCCAGGCTCTGGTAATCGGCACTCTCCTGGGCTCAAAAAAAAGCCCGTCTGAAGGACATTGGCGCCACCTCCTACAACTGCTATGGTCAGTTAGAGAACCGCACTGAAGCCGATCTCCGGCTCCTTATTAGCCAGATGATCCGTATGGGTTATATCACCCAGACAGAAGGAGAATACAGTGTTTTAAAAGCAGGAAATATTGCAGATTTACAAAATAAAAATACAAAGATCATAATAAAGAAATTCAAAGAAAAAGAGAAAATATCAACTACAAAGAAACACAAAACTCCATTCAAAAGGACAGTTTTTCCGCTTCCACCGAAAGCTCATCCACTGATTCCACCGCCACAAACTCCAGCCACAATTCTGCCCTTTTTTTTGAAGCCTTACGTCAGCTCCGTCTCCAGATTGCCAAGGAAGAATCTGTCCCTCCCTACATCGTCTTCACCGACAGAACCCTTATCGATATGTGCAGTAAACTTCCTCAGAATGAGGATGAAAATGCTCAATGTATCCGGTGTAGGACAGAACAAACTTAAGAAATACGGACAACGATTTTTTACAGGAAATATCCGCATTTCAGTCTGCTAATCACTAGACATCATTGCTATTTAATGTGTTGAAAGTTGTTCAAGGCAGACGCATTCGGACAATGGTGATTGCTCACTCGCCGGCGCAACGCTCCAGCGAACTAACTGCTAACTGCGACTAAATCGTTCAGGAGAGCCTTCACGATTAAGTCTCCGTAAGCAGTGGATTTCGCTTACGCTAAAACCGCGCCTGAAATGGCTCGCTAGAGCAATCACCATTGCCCGAATGCTGTGTACTGGCTGGGACTTATTTGTACGTAGGAACTTTCAACAGGTGGGGAGGGTGAGTGACTGGTTTCCCCTATACTGTATCGGAAACGAAAATTTATGGGAAACTTGCTGGAAATTAGCGGCTTTTATAATTTCTATGAAGTATTTGCACAATTTTTAGGCTGTTTTGCAAACAAAAAACTTGACATATTATTTTATGTGTCTTCGATACCCCATTTAGATGGTTGATACTTCGCAGCTTTATTGGTTTTACCTAATCTATCATTGTCAAGAAAGTATCGGGGAAACCAATCACTTCCCCTCCCCCTTGTTAAAAGTTCCTAAATAACCTCAGTTCCAGCCGACACACAGCATTTGGGCAATGTGTATTACTCCAGCGAGCCATTTCAGGCGCGCGCTCTTAGCGTAAGCGAAATCCAGCGCTTACGGAGACTTATTCGTGAAGGCTCTCCTGAACGATTTAGTCGCAGTTAGCGATTAGTTCGCTGCAGCGTTGCGCCGGCGAGTGAGTAATACACATTGTCCAAATGCGTCCCTCCTGAAGAACTTTTAACCAACTAAATATAGCAACTTAAAGAGGCCATTGCGAACTCATTTCCAGTCCGCAACGGCCTCCCCTTAAGGAGTTTTATTTTTACTTTCTTTCACGCTCTTAAATCGCCCCAAGAATCCGTCTGGCATTGTATCAATCCTCTCCTGCGTTGGAGGTTTCACGCCCTCCAGCGGATAAGGAATCCCCAGCTTTTCCCATTTAAAAATGCCAAGCGTATGATACGGAAGAACTTCCACGCGCTCAACGTTTTTCAGTGTATGGATAAAATCCGCCAGCTGGTGCAGATACTCATCCTTGTCACTGCCCCCCCGGTACTAACACATGCCGGATCCAAACAGGCTTACCCATATCCGAAAGCTCACGGGCCATGGCAAGAATATTCGTATTGGTCTGCCCGGTAAGCTTCACATGCTCCTGCTCATTGATCTGCTTGATATCCAGAAGCAGAAGATCTGTATACTTCATCAGCTCCAGCCACTTAGAATGCCACGGCACCTTAGTCGTATAAGGATTTCCGCTGGTATCCAAAGTAGTATGGACTCCCGCTTCCTTTGCCTTACGGAAAAGCTCTGTGAGAAAATCCATCTGCAAAAGTGGTTCCCCGCCGCTCACCGTGATACCACCCTTATCTCCCCAGTAAGACTTAAACCGAAGTGCTGTCTTCAAAAGCTGATCCGTAGTGTACTCTTTTCCATCTGTCATATTCCAGGTATCCGGATTATGGCAGAACTGGCAGCGCATGGCACAGCCAGAAAGAAAAAATCACATATCTCACTCCAGGTCCGTCCACAGACCCGAAGCTCTCCAGAGAATGAACATAGCCTTTTAACATTTCTAATTTTTGCATTCATATTTATAAAAAGGACATGCAACCTCTAACATATATTGTATTGCATGCCCTTTTGTTTCGCCGATACTATTTTAAAATATCAGACTTACATTCTGTCGTGGCAGGTTCTGGCAATAACATCCAACTGCTGCTCTCTTGTCAGATCGATAAACTTAACTGCATAACCGGAAACACGGATAGTGAAGTTTGCATACTCCTCTTTTTTTCCGGATGCTCCATAGCATCGATAAGTTTCTCTTTACCGAATACGTTTACATTGAGGTGATGTGCACCACGGTCAAAGTATCCGTCCAGTACGTTTACAAGGTTCTCTGTACGCTCTTCCTCAGAATGTCCAAGGGCTTCCGGGTTGATTGTCTGAGTATTGGAGATACCGTCAAGGGCATACTCATAAGGCAGCTTAGCTACAGAGTTCAGGGAAGCAAGAAGTCCGTTCTGCTCTGCGCCGTAAGACGGGTTTGCTCCCGGTGCCAGAGGCTCGCCGGCTTTTCTTCCGTCCGGAAGAGATCCTGTAGCTTTACCATAAACAACGTTGGATGTGATGGTAAGGATGGATGTGGTTGGCTTGGAATCACGATAGGTATGGATGTGTTTCAGCTTCTCAAGGAATGTGGAAAGCAGTGTTGTTGCGATCTCATCTGCTCTGTCATCATCATTACCGTAACGTGGGAATCACCCTCAACCTGGAAATCAGTGGTAATTCCATCCTCATCACGGATTACTTTTACTTTTGCATATTTGATAGCGGAAAGGGAATCTACTACGTGTGAGAATCCGGCGATACCTGTTGCGAAGAAGAACGGTCAACCTTTGTATCGATAAGTGCCATCTCAGCTGCCTCATAGTAATATTTATCATGCATATAGTGGATCATGTTCAGAGTTCCTACATACAGATGAGCCAGCCAGTCCATCATCTGGTCATATTTCTGCATAACCTCATCATAATCAAGATACTCGGAAGTGATCGGCTTGTACGCCGGTCCTACCTGATGTCTTTAACGTCTCATCGACACCGCCATTGATCGCGTAAAGCAGACATTTTGCAAGGTTAGCGCGAGCACCGAAGAACTGCATTTCCTTACCAGTCTGTGTAGCAGAAACACAGCAGCAGATAGAGTAATCATCGCCCCATACTGGACGCATAACATCATCGTTCTCATACTGGATGGAGCTGGTTGTAACAGAAATATTAGCAGCATATTTCTTGAAGTTCTCCGGCAGTTTGGAAGAATAGAGAACGGTAAGGTTTGGCTCCGGAGCCGGTCCCATATCCTCAAGGAGTATGCAGGAAACGATAGTCGTTCTTTGTAACCATGTGACGTCCGTCAACACCAATACCTGCAACCTCAAGAGTTGCCCATACCGGGTCTCCGGAGAACAGCTGGTTATAGGACTCAATTCTTGCAAATTTAACCATACGGAATTTCATTACCATGTGGTCAACAAGCTCCTGTGCCTCTTTCTCAGTGATCACGCCCATTCTTAAGGTCTCTTTCAATATAGATATCAAGGAATGTGGAGATACGTCCAACACTCATTGCAGCACCATTCTGGGTCTTAATTGCTGCAAGATATCCAAAGTACAGCCACTGGAATGCCTCATGAGCATTCTTTGCAGGCTCTGAAATATCATAACCATAGACCTTTGCCATCTCTTTTCATTCCTTTAAGAGCGCGGATCTGATCTGCGATTTCCTCACGAAGCTGGAAATCATAACGTCTCATACCCTGGCGGTCGCTGTCTGCAAAGTCTTTCTCTTTGCCTCGATCAGAGCGTCAATACCGTACAGAGCCACACGTCTGTAATCGCCAACGATACGTCCACGTCCATAAGTATCCGGAAGTCCGGTAAGGATGTGGCTGTGACGTGCTCTTTTCATTTCTGGTGTATAAATGTCAAAAACGCCCTGGTTATGTGTTTTGAACTCATATTTTGTAAACATATCGTGGATCTGAGGATCTACCTTGTAGCCGTACATTTCGCATGCCTGCTCAGCCATTTTGATTCCGCCGTATGGCATAAATGCACGTTTTAAAGGTTTATCTGTCTGAAGACCTACAACCTTCTCAAAGATTCTTTAGGTCTTCAGCAATATATCCTGGTCCGTATGCGGTCAGGCCTGTGACAACCTTTGTCTCCATGTCAAGCACACCATTGTTGGCACGCTCTGCTTTCTGCAGCTCCTGCAGCTTTCCCCACAGTTTGTCAGTAGCCTCGGTCGGGCCTTCCAGGAAAGAATCGTCTCCGTCATAAGGGGGTATAATTGTGACGGATAAAAATCACGAACGTTAATCTGTTCTTTCCAACGACTTCCTTCGAAGCCTTCCCACTGTGCAAAATCTTTCATTCTTGTACCTCTTTCTTTATTTTATAGTTCTCCGCGTATATTGAAGAATTGTTATTAGTTTAACGATTGTAGTATACGAGATTGTTATTTCTTAGTCAATCGGTTTGGGGGAATGCTTTTAATAAAGTACAATTTATCTGGTAAAAATGGATTTCCCTATATATAAGTCCTATATTATGTACTTTAATTCATTTTTCCATTTGTAAGCCCCATTTTCACTGTAGTAAATACAGAGAAATATTCTCGATAGACGTTGTTAAATTTTATCAACTTAATTGAAGGGGCTATCGCTTAACGAATGAATTTTCGTGAAGCTCTCGATGGTCTTATCTGTATCGCCATGTTCAATGCCATCGCGGAGCGTGTTGCTGTGAACGAAGTGGACAATAACTTATACTCCTTTCTGCTTGCTAAAAAATTTAAGTATTTGTTTTTTACTATTATCTTGTCATATGTTATCCTATTCTTACAACATTAAGGGGAAACAAATGTAATGGAAAAAGAAATCAAACCATTTTTCAGGACAGCTTGGTTTTGTCCTGGCTGCAGCCGGAAGTGCTGTAGGGAGTGGGAAATTTGTGGAGATTCCCATACCTTGCCGCAAAGGACGGAGGCGGCTTATTTTTAATTATCTACCTGATTCTGGTACTAACCTTCGGATTTTGCCCTTCTCACCTCGGATATTGCGATCGGACGGCGTACACAGAAGAGTGCCATCGGAGCCTATACCCAGATGCGTCCCAGATGGAAGTTCCTGGGAATCCTTACCTTCCTTGTACCAGTGCTTATTATGACCTATTACGCGGTCATCGGCGGATGGATCACCAAATATGCAGTGGTATACATAACCGGTCAGGCACAGGCAGCTGCCGCAGATGACTATTTTACAGCCTTTATCACCTCTTCCACTTCACCGGTGATCTTCGCACTGCTTTTCATGGGGGTTACTGCTTTCATTGTATACAATGGCGTGGAAAAGGGGATTGAAAAAGTATCCAAATGGATGATGCCGGTCCTGCTGGTTCTGGTCGTAGTGATTGCAGTGTATTCTCTTACGATTTCACACATACGGATGCTTCCGGTCAGCTTCGCACCGGCTTACAGGGATTTCTTTACTACCTGACGCCTGACCTTGAGGGACTGACTGTGCAGCGTTTTTGCAGATTCTGCTGGATGCCATGAGCCAGCTGTTCTTTTCACTCAGTGTATCCATGGGAATTATGATCACCTACGGCTCCTATGTAAAACCTGAAGTGAACCTAAACAAAGCGATCAATCAGATTGAAATTTTTTTGACACAGGTGTTGCCTTTCTTGCAGGTGCCATGATCATCCCGGCTGTATATGTTTTTCCGGCACTGAGGGAATGGGTGCCGGACCAAGCCTGATGTTTATTTCCCTGCCAAAAGGTATTTTCTGCAATGGGAAAAGCTTCAATGGTACCTTCGTAGGAATCCTGTTTTTCGTAACTGCTATTTTTTGCAACCTTGTCTTCCTGTATTTCCGTACTGGAATCTATTACTGCAAACTGCATGGAAATTTTTCATACCAGCCGTAAAAAAAACAGTTCTTGTTTTATCTGTGATCTACCTTGCAGCTTCCGCAGTTATCGCTTTGGGATACAGTATTTTCTACGTGGAAGTGAAGCTTCCGAACGGTTCTGTAGGACAGCTTCTTGATATTATGGATTACATCAGCAACAGTGTTATGATGCCGTTTATTGCACTGCTTTCCACGATTCTCATCGGCTGGGTCGTAACGCCGGATTATGTGATTAGCGAAATGGAAAGAAGCGGGGATAAGTTCCGTAGGAAAAAAAATTGTACCGCGTCATGATCCGCTTTGTTGCACCGGTTATGATGTTTATTCTGTTTTACAGTCTACAGGGATTTTATCTTAAACTGCAGAGCATGTTTGAGGAAGACTTTCTGCAAAGATGTGCCTCACAATTTGTGAAAGATTATATTGTAAAAAACATCCAGCCTGCCATCGTTATATGGAGACTGGATGTTTTTATAATTTGTAATTGTAAAGATACTGAAGCTTTATTAATTTCTCACTGCCAGCGGTGTTCTGCCTCTTCGATTTCCTCAATAAACATTAAAAGGAAGCTGATGAGAAGCAGGATGCTGGATACCCAGATGGCTCTTTCGCCGTAAGCCATTGAAAGTCTGCCGCCAATTCCTGCGCCAATGGCAAACAGGAAAATAATGGCGAAGTAGCATAAGGCCTGACGAAGCAGGCGTGGCTTTCTTTCACGCATGTAAGCGGGAAAGAGCGGCAGTGCCGCTTCTCAGATTTCCGATACACATGGTGCTGGCATAGGCATTTCCTTCAACCTTTCGGAAGGTCTGCACCTGAAGGGGCGCAGGAGAAGGATACCAGGGTGGTGGCAAGCACGTTCAGGTTCCCTGGGATGAAGCCAACCAGAAACAAAGCAGGATGATCTCTACCAGAAGGATTCCCTGGCGCCAGTGAAGGCGTCTGGCATAGCGGCAAATTTTTTCCTGAATGCGTTCCGCTAACAGAACTCAAGAAGAATGCGGTCAGGGGAATGAGATAATGCAACCCTGCTTTCACTTCGCCGGTCATAAACCGCTCACTCATCAGTACCACATTGCCGGTCTGGGCATTGGAGAAAACGCCATCGCGGGTAAAATAGGTATAGGCATCCTGAAATCCGCCGGACACTGCAAGGAATGCACTGTTTATGAATGCTTCTGAGGTCTGTACCCTTTTTGATGATGGTCCATAATAAGCTCCTTCTTTCGTCTTTTTTGTCTTTCGTATACATATCTTCAGATTATAGAATAAATAATGCTTTCTGTAAACATCTATTTTGATATGTGGAGTATATATATCTTATATGCCTGGAGCGTATTTGAAAAAAGACTTTCTGCAGGATTTCCGTCACAATTATTAGTTTTCTTTTTATGCGCTTCCAGATACTCTTTTCTTCCCTCTTCATAAAGATTGTTGCCTTCGCTGTCAATAATGACTACAAGGGGCATATCTTCTACGTAAAGCTTACGGAGAGCTTCTGCGCCCAGATCCTCGTATGCGATAAGCTCCGCTTTTTGATACATTTGGCAAGAAGGGCGCCGGCACCGCCGATGGCTCCGAAGTAAACACCGTGATATTTTTTCATGGCTTCTACTACTTCAGGCAAACGCGCTCCTTTGCCGATCATTCCACGGGCACCTACGGACATCATCGTCGGTGCATATGCATCCATACGACCGCTGGTAGTCGGTCCGGCAGATCCGATAACCTGACCTGGTTTTGCAGGAGTTGGACCTACATAATAAATAGTTGCGTCTGTTGGATCAAAAGGAATTTTCTCTCCTTTTGCAAGTGCTTCACACATACGTTTGTGTCCTGCATCACGGGATGTGTAGATGGTTCCTGTAAGCAGCACCTGGTCTCCTGCGTGAAGGGTTTTTGCCAGTTCTTCCGTCAGAGGCAGTGTAATATGTCTTCTTTCCATGATCAGATCACCTCCGTTTTGTGGCGGGTAACGTGGCAGTTGATGTTGACTGCACATGGCATTCCCCAATGTGAGTAGGCATTGTCTCAATGTTCAGTCCGATGGCTGTAGTCTTTCCCCCAAAGCCCTGAGGTCCGATTCCAAGCTGATTCACCTTCTCAAGCATTTCGTTCTCAAGATCTGCGTAAAATGGATCCGGGTTGTGGGAATCCAGAGGACGCATCAGTGCTTTCTTTGCAAGAAGAGCACATTTGTCAAAGGTTCCACCGATTCCAACCCCTACAACCATAGGAGGACATGGATTAGGACCAGCTGTCTCTACTACTTCCAAAATGAAATCCTTGATTCCCTGAAGTCCTGCAGACGGCTTAAACATACGGATCATACTCATATTCTCACTTCCGAAGCCTTTCGGGCCCACTGTGATCTTCACTTTATCGCCAGGGAACGATTTCTGTATAAATCATAGCCGGTGTATTGTCTCCTGTGTTTCCACGACGTACAGGATCTTTTACAACAGATTTGCGAAGATATCCGTTTGTAAATCCGCGGCGTACACCTTCATTGATGGCATCAGTAAGATCTCCGCCAACAAAGTGCACATCCTGTCCGATTTCCAGGAACACACATGCCATTCCTGTATCCTGACAGATCGGTACATTTTCGTTATCTGCAATATCAAAATTCTCGATAATATTGTCAAGAATACCCTTGGCAATCTCTCCGTCTTCGCATGCGCGGCATGTTTTGATAGCGCATTTTACGTCTTCCGGAAGATGTTCGTTTGCTTCGATACAGAGTTTTTTCGATGACATCTGTAAGTCTGCTTACTTCTACTTCACGCATTTTGGTAAGCTCCCTTCTTTCATTTATGGCATACCGCCAAAAGGCGACATATCCTGTTACATTATATAAAAAAAGCTTCCGATACCGGCAATTTAACGGCACGGATACCGGAAGTTCTTTTTAACTATCTGGTTATTATCTCTGCTCGTGACGGGCATATTTTGGAAGCAGTAATGGAGATACTTTATCTGTCTCTGCTCCTGCTGCTTTTTAACTCTTTCTCATATGCGTAAATATGATCCAGGTTCATTTCACCAAGCTCTACATTCTTGCATTTTGCAGCTGCTTTTTTACCGGCATTTCTTCCAAATACGATTACATCCAGAAGAGAGTTACCCATCAGTCTGTTTCTTCCATGGATTCCGCCTGCAGCTTCTCCTGCAACCAGAAGATTCGGGATTTCTTTTGTAAATCCATCTCCATCAATTTCCAGACCACCATTCTGGTAGTGCAGAGTAGGGTAGATTACGATCGGCACTTTTCTCATATCAACGCCATAGTTCATGTACATACGGAACATTGCCGGGATTCTCTTCTCAATAGTTCCCTCTCCTCCAAGGATCTCAATCATCGGAGTATCCAGCCATACACCTTTCAGGTCCGCCAGGAACCTCTACGCCACGGCCTTCCTCACACTCACGGATAACACCGGAAGCATTGACGTCACGGGTTTCCAGAGGGTGAATATAGGCTTCTCCGTTTGCATTTACAAGCTGCGCGCCAACGGAACGAACTTTCTCTGTTACCAGTGCGCCAAGGATCTGGGACGGATAAATGGCACCAGTTGGATGGTACTGGATGGAATCCTGATAAAGAAGGGAAGCACCTGCTCTGTAACCAAGTACAAGACCATCTGCGGTTGCGCCGTAGTGATTGGAGGTCGGGAATCCCTGATAATGCATTCTTCCTGCACCACCGGTTGCAATTACAACTGTTTTTGCTCTTGCAACGGAATAGTCTCCGGTTTCCATGTTGAGAAGGACTGCACCTGCAGTCTGTCCTTTTTCATCTTTCAGAAGTTCTACAGCGGAAGTAAATTCTACTACCGGAATGCCAAGGTTCAGAACCTCATCACGGATAGTACGCATGATCTCTGATCTCCGGAATAATCCTTTGCAGCATGCATTCTCTTTCTGGAGGTACCGCCGCCGTGTGTGGTGATCATGGTTCCATCGTCTTCTTTGTCGAACTCAACGCCAAGATCATTCAGCCATTTAATTGCATCCGGAGCTTCCATTACAAGTCTCTTTACCAGCTCTGGTTTTGCAGCAAAATGTCCGCCGCCGAAGCAGTCCAGATAATGCTGTACAGGAGAATCGTTTTCTTTGTCAGCTGCCTGGATTCCGCCTTCTGCCATCATGGTGTTGGCATCACCGATACGAAGCTTGGTCACGATCATAACGTTGGCACCTGCATTGTGTGCTTCGATGGCACAGGAGGAGCCTGCACCGCCGCCGCCGATTACAAGTACATCTACATCATAATCGATTTTGTTAAGGTCAATTTTTTTCATTCAGAAGACGGCTTTCGGAGTGAAGCATTTCTGCCAGCTCCAGTGGTGCCTTCTGTCCTTTGTTTGGTCCTACTTTGATTTCTGCAAATGCATCCGGGTTATAGTCCGGATGGAATTTTTTGAGAAGAGCATCTTTCTCATCTGCATTCAGACGTCTTGGCTCTGTTGCCATACGCTGCGCTCTTGTAGCCTCTACCTTTTTGATGGATTCCATCATATTTTCTGGATATGGTGCGTACATGTTTTTTATGCCCTCCCTTATTTCTCAATTTCTCTGTTGTTATAAAGTTCTTCCATGTCTGTGATCGGTTTCTGCATGATCTGCTCGATCAGATCATCGTATTTGCCCTTCATGGATCTCTTCTACACGTTTTTCAAGATGTTCGCTCTTAGGAGCAATGTATTTTCCCTGTAAGACGTCTTGCAAGAAGACCTACCATCGGGTGGGAGAATACCTGCCGGACATCTTACGGAACAGCATCCGCAGCTTACGCAGTCAAAGGATTCTTCTGCACATTTCTCAAGCTCGCCTCTCTGTGCATATGCGATGTACTGCATTACATTTAAGTCCTGAGGGTACATGCTTTTTGTACATGCGTTACAGCCGATACAGCTGTAAATTTCCGGGTAGAGTTCCATCATGACCTGCTGGTTTGGCTGAAGGTCTTCGATGTTGTAGAGTCTCTTGTCTGTAGGGAAGAACGGGATGCTTGCTACATACATGCCTTCCTGTACCTGTGTCTGACAGGCAAGACAGGTTTTCAGTTCGTTGTCGCCTTTGATTCTGTAGATTGTGGCGCAGGCGCCGCAGAAGCCGTGACGGCAGCCGCAGCCTCGTTTTTAAAGTGTATCCGGCATATTCCATGGCCGTCATAATGGTCAGGTCACCGGGGACGGAATATTTCTTGCCGAAGAAATAGACATTTACCATGTTTTCCATTTTGGGAGTTCCTTTCTTCTGATTGTCTAACTCTATCTCTTACAAATTGTGTTACTCAGGATAATAATAATTACAACATCTATGACAATTAAAACTAATAGCACATAAACAAAACTGGATGGCAAAAAGCTTTCAAATAGTCAAGCGGTTATCAGAAGGAGAATAGCGATCACGCCCATTCCAATTCCGTATACACGGCACAGCTTTTTTCATCATATCTGGCTTTCTCTTCTTTTGAAGCAGTGTTATAGCCAGAAATAAATTTGCTGCCATGACCACTTAGTAAAGCAATGGTCAAAATTACAAAAGACAGCAAAAAGACGCCCCAGAGTTCCAGTCTGATCCATGAGCTGTATCTGCCAATGTCATAAAAATCCCCCTTGTATTTACTGAAACTTTTGGGTTTACTTAGTACTCGTCAGGTAACTGGTCAATCTCGTCCATTCTAAATACCGGTCCGTCTTTGCAGACATATTTAGATCCAATGTTGCAGCGTCCGCATTTACCAATACCGCACTTCATGCGAAGCTCCAGTGTTGTGTAAACCTGGGTTCTTGTAAATCCAAGCTCCTCAAGGCCCTGAAGCAACGAATTTGATCATGATCGGCGGTCCGCAGACTAATGCGACTTTGTTGGTGTCGAAGCCGATTTCTTTCAGATAATTTGGTACGAAACCAACATGTCCGTCCCAGCCTTCCTGCTCACGGTCGATAGTCAGAGTACACATTTACGTCTTTTTGCATTCATCCAGACTTCCTGAATCTCTTTTTAATTTTACAAGATCGTCTGCGGAACGGGAACCGTAGAGAATATCTACAGTGCCATAGTCATCACGCGATTGTCCAGAACGTAGTTGATTACGGAACGAAGTGGTGCAAGACCGATACCTCCGGCGATAAAGAGAAGATTTTTTGCCTTTCAACTTATCCTCTACCGGGAAATGGTTTCCGTATGGTCCACGGACTGTGATCTCATCTCCCACCTGAAGGCTGTGCAGATAAGAGGTCAGATCTCCGCATCTTTTGATACTAAATTCCTGATATTCTTTGTTTGTAGGAGAAGAGGTAATGGAAAACATACCCTCACTTACTCCTGGTGCACAAACCATGGCACACTGTCCAGGCATATGTTCGAAAAGCTTGCCACCGTCCGGAGCATCCACGCGGAAGGTTTTTACATCCGGAGTCTCCTCATGAATGTCTGTGATCACGCCAACCTGCGGAATCAACGTATCCAGTGTGTAGTTTTTATGACAGGTACACTCGCTCATTACTTTTCACCTCCATGCTTTTCAAAAAGCCTTGATCACCTTTTACGATATTTAAAGATGACGGACATTTTTCCACGCAGCGGCCGCAGCCAACACAGGAGAACATGCCGTCATTATTTAACAGGGAAATAAACAAGCTTATGCATAAATCTCTGACGGAATCTCTGCATCTGGCTGGTACGGTTGTTTCCGTGAGCCATCATTGTGAAATCGGAATACATACAGGAATCCCAGCAGCGGTAACGCTTTACACCGTGTCCTGTGTCGTAATCCTTTTATGTCGTAGCACTGGCAGGTCGGACATACAAAGGTACAGGTTCCGCATGCCAGACATGGTTTATATAAGGTCTCCCAGACAGGAGAATTAAACTTCTCATCTGTGGCGTTTCCATCCCAGCCTTCCAGGGAAAGATGGGTGTATGGAAGTTTTTCCACAATGGCTCTGATTGCCTCTTTTTCCGCATCCACTTTTACCTGATCGTCGTCGGCCGGGATAAGAAGTTCTTTTACTGCTTCTGTAAGAGCCTCTCCTTTTTCAGTAAGAGCTTTCCAGTAAAGGCTTCCCTCCACCATCCAGGCTGCTACATCGGCAATGCCTTTTACATCGGCATCTGCTTCCGGATCTGCTGCATCTGTTCCAAAAACCTTACAGAAAACAGGATTCCTCCGGCTCATGACAAGCCATGGCAACGATGGTTCCATGATCTCTTCTTGCTGCGTAGAAGGTATCAACAGGGATCTGCAAGGAAAAAACCTTATCCAGAACTGCAACACCTTTTACATCGCAGGCCTTCATGCCAAATACAACGAACGGACGGCTTCTCAGCTCTTCTGGCTCTACGGTCAGCTTCTTTCCATCACGAACACAGGTGTGTAAAGTGTTTCGCTCTGTGGGGAAAAAGGCATCTTTGCCGGATTTTTTACGGTTTTCAAGGTCTCAAGGTCTGCCTCTTCTCCATCATTCCAAGGCCACCGAAGTTGGTCTGTCCTGCCTTTTTTTGATTGGAAGGATCAGATCCTGGCTTTCTGCGATTTTCCGGAATAATGCTTCCAGATTTTCTTTTTTCAATCTTATACATACATTATCCCCTTTCTGCCACTACACCTGGCTCTACATCATCAAATGTAAAGCTGGTCAGCGGGCCTTTTGACTCAGCATCTGCTCCTGCCTGATATTCGCCGTAGAAGGTATCAATATCCTTGATGAACTTACGGTTAAACAGATGAAGCGGAATTCCCTGCGGGCAGACTCTGCTGCACTCGCCACAGTCCGTACATCTTCCGGCTACATGGAAGGCACGGATCACATGGAACATCTTTTCCTCAAAGGAATCCACATTTGCCTTCTGCGCACTGTCAAACTTGTTGCTGTCGAAATACACATTTACGACAGCTGCAGGCTGGACATGCATTGCGGCAGGCATTGCAGCGGATACATTTGCTCAGCTCCTTCTGGAAAAATGCGAAACGCTCTTCCGGCTCATCTTCTCAATTTTCTCCACCTCTGCAAAACGGTCTGCATCCTTTGTATCCTTGATTCGCCGATGATCTCGTCGTAGATCATGTGCTCTTTTTCCTTTACATACATGGCAGCGTTCCAGCATGGCATCTTTGTAAGCGACTGTTTTGTCACCATAGATTGTGGAAATGTTAAGTTCTTCACAATCATCGGTAAGCTCAGCGCCGGAAATGCTCTGGATTCCCTTGATGCCCATTTTACGAAGCTTTTCCACATCCAGCTTTCCTTTACATCCAACACCGATAATGTAGGCTTTTTCACGGTCTACACGGTGCTCCTTAGATCAGCTGGTTGAAAGCTGTAGGTATCACAAGGCTTCAGACAGACAAGGGTTTTTCCCTCTAATTTGGAAGCCTCGATCATCATTTTACTTAAGTTTTGTCCGCAGAAACCATTATAGACAAATTCGTCCAGGCTTTCTGCAGTTTCGAAATATGCTGCTTCCGGATTGTAAGGCAGGTCTCCGGCTTTCCAGCCAAGAACACGTACTACGGTTCCATCAGCCAGCAGTTCTTTTTTGCACGAGCGATCAGTTCCTGCATCTTAAATCCTCCAATCTGACGTTTTTACCCAGAGAATGGATTTTTTCCACAAATTCATTCATGGTCTGGGAGAATTTTACACCTTCTGCAGCAGATACCCACTCTACACGGGTACGGCCATTTTCCACACCGATGAAGTCCAGCATGGAGAAAAGAAGTGTCATACGTCTTCTTGCATAATAGTTTCCGGTACTGTAGTGGCAGTCTCCCGGATGGCAGCCGCACATGATCACACCATCGGCTCCTTTTTTCAAAGGCACGGAGGATAAACATTGGATTTACACGGCAGGAGCATGGTACACGGATGATCTTTACCATCAGCCGGATAAGAAAGACGGCTGCTTCCTGCAAGGTCTGCACCTGCGTAGCTGCACCAGTTACAGCAGAATGCCACGATCTTCGGTCTGAATTCTTCTTTTGCTTCTATCGACATATTGCATCTACCTCCGCTAAAATCTGTCTGTTGGAGAAGCCCTGGAGATCCATTGCCCGGACGGGCAGGTTACGGTACATGCACCACAGCCCTGGCAAAGAGCATTGTTTACAACAGCAATTCTTCTTGTCTCACTGATTCCGTGGTCATTTACCTGTTTTTCCTCATAGGAAATCGCACCATACGGACACACATTTGCACACTGGGAGCATCCGTTGCAAAGAAGCTCATCAGAATGTGCGGTACATGGGTTGGTGGTCAGCTTGTCTTTTTGCAAGAAGGCCGATTGCCTTTACTGCTGCTGCGCCCAGCCTGTGCAACTGTCTCCGGAATATCCTTTGGTCCCTGGCAGACACCGGAAAGGAAAATACCGGCTGTAGGGGACTCTACCGGACGAAGCTTTGCATGTGCTTCTGTGAGGAAGTTGTTGGTATCAATACTTGCGGTAAGCATAGTTGCAATTTTTCTTACATCCTTGTTTGGCTCGATGGCAGCTGCAAGAACTACCATATCAGCCTCCATAAGGATCTGTTTATTTTCAAGCAGGTCAGAAGCCTGAACCATAAGAGTTCCATCTGGCTGTGGGATTACCTTTTCCAACCTGGCCTTTTACATAATTTACACCGTAATCTTCAACAGCTCTTCTGTAGAACTCATCGAAGTTCTTATTCCAGGAGTACGCACATCAATATAGAAGACAGTTACATTGACATCCGGATATTTGTCACGGATCAGCATTGCATGTTTTGCAGTGTACATGCAGCAGATCTTGGAGCAGTAGCTCTTTCCTCTGTCATCGGAACAGCGGCTTCCCACACACTGTACAAATACAATGTTTTTTCGGAGCTTTTCCATCGGAAAGTCTCTCAAGATGACCCCTTTGTAGGTCCTGCTGCGTTCATGATACGTTCCAGTTCCAGAGAGGTGATAACATCCTTGCTCTGGCTGTATGCATACTCATCATATTTATCCAGCGGAATCACGTCAAAACCGGTTGCAACCACGATTGCACCGTATTTCTGTGTAACGATTTCATCCTTCTGCTCATAATCAATTGCACCTGCGGCACAAACCTTGGAGCAGACACCGCATTTTCCGGTTTTGAACTTGATACAGTGTTCACGGTCGATCACCGGTACGTTCGGGATTGCCTGAGCAAATGGTGTGTAGATCGCGCTTCTGTTGTTCAGACCGCGGTTAAATTCGTTTGGATTTTTTCTTGGACGGACATTTTTCAGAACAAACGCCACATCCGGTACATTTGTCCATGTTGACGCTTCTTGCTTTTTTCCGGATATCCACGGTAAAGTCACCAACAAAGCCGCTTACCTTTTCAACTTCACTGTATGTATAGATGTTGATTTTTTCATGTGCTGCTTGCCTCTACCATTTTCGGGGTAAGAATGCAGGCGGAGCAGTCCAGAGTCGGGAAGGTTTTGTCCAGCTGGGACATTCTTCCGCCGATACTTGGAAGCTTCTCTAACAATATCTACTTCATAGCCATCCTCTGCAATGTCAAGTGCTGACTGGATTCCTGCAATACCTCCGCCGATTACAAGAGCACGTTTTGTTACAAGGCTCTCGCCTGGCTGAAGAGGAGCATCCAGATTTACTTTTTGCGATTGCGGCTCTTGCAAGGATCACTGCCTTTAAGGTAGCCTCTTCCATATCTTTATGGATCCAGGAACAATGTTCACGGATGTTGGCAATTTCTACCATGTATGGGTTTAAGCCCGCTTTCTGTGCTGCCTTTCTAAAGGTAGCCTCATGCATACGCGGGGAACAGGAACAGACTACGATTCCTGTCAGATTTTTTTTCATGGATGGCGTTAATGATCTTGGCCTGTCCTGCTTCAGAGCACATGTACTGATAATCTTCCGCATGAACAACGCCCGGCTCTTTTGCTGCCATCTCTACTACTTTTTTACATCAACTGTGGCTGCAATATTGGTACCACAATGACATACAAATACACCTATTCTCTGCACCTGTTTTTCACCTCCTGTATCTTCTGAATGCACTTACCAACAGCTGCTGCGGTGTTCCTCATCAAGCAGCTCCGGAATTTCGTCTGCGGTCAGATAGTTCTGTTCACGCTCACGGACAACCAGCTGTCTGGCTGCATCGATCAGTTTTCCCGGTTTTACATCTCTTGGGCAACGCTCCACACATGCAAAAACAGGAAAGACATTTCCAAAGGGATTTTGACTGTGCCAGTGCTTCAATATCGCCGTTCTGTACATAAGTTACAAACTGGTGAGGCTTGATATCCATCTCGTTAAATGCAGGACAGGTTGCGGAGCATTTGCCGCATTTCATACATTTCAGGGGATTTACTCCGAAATTTCTTTGATTCGCTCTGCTGCATTCTGGGTATTTCCATATGTATAAGCCATTACTTCGCCACCTCCTCTTTTTACTCCGAGAGCTTCTGCCAGAAGTTCTGTAAAATAGTAAACAGGAAGATCGCCGGTTCCGTTCTTTTTTAAGGTTATACATGCAAAGTGGACAGGCTGTGATCAGCATATCTGCTTCAAAGCCCTTTTGCACTGTCCATGATTTTCTCGCACATATTCTGTGCCATTTCTTTTTCTTTCAGGGAAATGTAGCCGCCGCAGCACTCATTGCGGTATGGGTATACCACAGGTTCTGCGCCAAGGGCACGGATGAAGTCTTCCATAATGGTTGGATTCTCCGGATTATCAAATGCCATGATCTTTCCTGGTCTTAAAAGAAGGCAGCCATAATATGCACCGATTTTTTTTTTGCCGGTTAAAGGATTTTACCACTTTCTTCTTGATTTCATCAAATCCTACTTCATCACGAAGAACCTCCAGATAATGAAGGACATTTGTCTCTCCTTCATACGGAGCATCCAGTTTCAGATAATTGTTTGCTCTTGTGCAAATATCTTCCACATTTTTCATGTCATCGTTCACACGTTTAAGCACATGATGACAAGCTGAACAGACTGTGATCAGATCCTGTCCTTTTTTTTTTTGCGTCATTTAAAGCCCGGACGGAAGAAAGTTTGGTGGCAATCTCATCGCTGCCAAGAGGATATACGCCGCCGCAGCACTGCCAGTCTTCTATCTCTTCCATTTCGAAGCCCAGTGCTTTTGCAGAAGCTCTGGCATATTCATCCAGATCTTTTGCTTTATTCTTCAGGGTACATCCCGGATAATAACTGTACTTCATGCTTCTTGTTCCTTTTCTTGTTACTGTTCACTAAATATGCTTTTTTAAATTCACATATGTAAACAGCAGCTATTTGGAAAGTGGAACCCGACTTACCGCTTTCCACGATAGAAGCCGGGATGTCTTTGCTGGTATAGTTGAATGTATTGCTTCGATTCTGCACTTGAAATTATTTTTTTCTTTACAAAATGCACTCTACAAAGCTAAGGTAAAAAATTACTGTTTCTTCCGTTCACATCTGTCTGCTTCGCGGAATAATATCTGGGAACAATAACTTTTAAAGCTCAATCTGTGCGATTACTTCTTTCAGGGCATCAGCACTCTTTTTCAGCAGTGCAACTTCTTCTTTATTCATACGCATCTGAACTTTTCCCTGGATTCCATTTGGTCCTACAAGAGTAAGGGTACTCAGGCACACATCTTCAATCCCATACTCACCGTGAAGCATGGAGGATACAGTTGCAAGAGGAATCAGAGGCAGCCAGAATCAGACCAACCAGCTGACAAACAGTTGCAGATACTGCATAGAAGGTCGCACCTTTCTTTGCAATAACCTGTCCGCCGGATTTCTGTACATATTCCAGCATAGCTTCTTTATCCAGAGGTTTTCACATCCTTGCCGTGAGCTTTCATTTCTTCATAATACTCATCTGTGCTGAGACCGGAAAATGTAAGCGCCTGTCCATGGAATGAAGGAGGTGTCTCCGTGCTCGCCAAAAACATAAGCGTGGATATTTCCCTGGGCTACTTTGAAGTGCTCGGAAAGTCCATAGCGAAGTCTTGCTGTATCAAGAATAGTTCCGGATCCCATGATCTGATTCTCCGGAAGACCGGAAATCTTGGTAAATACATAGGTCATAATATCTACCGGGTTGCTTACGATAATATATTTGGCATTTGGAGCTTCTTTTTACGATCTGAGGAGTGATGCTCTTCAGAATGTTGACGTTTGTCTGAGTAAGCTCAATTCTGGTCTGGCCTGGTTTACGTGCGATTCCGGAGGTAATGATTACAATGTCAGAATCCTTGGCATCTGCATAATCTCCGGCAACCAGGGATACAGGGCTTCTGAAGCAGGTCCCCTGCTCAATGTCCATGACCTCGCCTTCCACCTTTTCTTTGTTGATGTCAATCAGAACAATCTCAGAAGCAATCTCGTCATGTGCCAGTGTATAGGCAATTGTAGATCCAACGCTTCCAGCTCCGATAATAGTAATTTTGCTGCTCATAAAAAACTCCTTTCATGGGGTTTGTGGGATTATGTCAACTTTTCCCTCTGTTTTGTTACTTTTCCGTGGGATTGGTTGGTTTTCCTGTGTGATGCTCTTTGTTTTTTGTTTATTTTTTAACAATCACATTTAGAAAAAAAAAGCGGGTAAAAAACTTTATTTTTTTCTGCCTTGTGACATGGCCTAAACCAGAAACACAGAGAATTTTCTTCCTGTTTTTTCCTGGTTCAAGTCATGTCACTATGTGTTTCTTGACAAACAATTCTCAACAAAAGGACTTTTCCCTCTTCGTCTCCGCATAAAATATTGGTTTTCTCCGCTCTCATTAAGATACCACAATGATAATCTTTTAACAACTATTTTTTGAAATTTTTATCATTATTTTGGGGCTTCTACATATTGCATAAATATAGGGGCTCTGTTTTGTATGATTTTATGTGAAGGTTACTTCTGTAAATCCCATTGTCCCCAGATTGGCGTCTCCCTTTTTCAGATATGCATTAATTTCCTTATTATTTACAATTTCCTGGTACTTCAAGTAGATCAGTTCTCCTTTTTAGCTTTTTCTCAGGGATAATTATAAGGGGAAAAAAAGCATGTTGTTGTCTTAGCCATGTAAAATTTTGTTTAAATTTTGAGAAGAAGAAAGCACCTGTCGGTTACGATTCGACAGATGCTTTTTTTTCTAAAGCATGTTTAAAAAATTATATATCTCACCAATGCTTTTTCCTACCCGAATCAGCAGGCGTACAGATTCACAATATTCTTCAGATTCTCCACCGCATAATCCATTCCTTCAACGGTAATGTGTTCGCATGGACCGTGGAATGCATATCCGCCAGTTCCAAGGTTCGGACAGGGCAGTCCCATGAAGGAAAGTCTTGCGCCATCTGTGCCGCCGCGGATTGCAACTGTCTTAGGATTCAGCCCGGACTGCTGGACGGCTTTCTTGGCGTTATCGATCAGGTGCATGCAAGGCTCGATCTTCTCTTTCATGTTGCGGTACTGTTCTTTGATGGTGAGGGTTACGGTACCTTCGCCGTATTTCTCGTTGAGAAGCTTGACGATATGTCTCATCAGCTCCTGGCGGCAGGCGAACATGGCGCTGTCGTGGTCACGGATAATGTAGTCAAGGCTTGCAGAAGACACATCTCCGCTCATTTCACAGAGATGGAAAAATCCCTCATACTCTTCTGTGTTCGCTGGGGTATCTCCTGCCGGAAGCATGTTATTGAACTCCATGGCAACCAGGGCTGCATTGATCATGGTGTTCTTACTGCTGCCCGGGTGTACAGAAAAGACCTTTGATCTTTACTTTCGCACCTGCGGCATTGAAAGTTCTCATACTCGATCTCATTCTCCGCACCGCCATCTACAGTATAGGCAAAATCTGCTCCAAAGTCTTCTACATCGAAGAAGTCTGCGCCGCGGCCCACTTCTTCATCCGGGGTAAAGCCGATACAGATTTTTCCATGAGGAATGTTCTCTGTGATCACCTGCTCTGCCATAGTCATGATCTCAGCCACACCAGCCTTGTCATCTGCACCAAGAAGGGTGCTTCCGTCGGTGGTGATCGGGGTTCTTCCTTTTAAAAGATGCCAGATGTGGGGAAATCTTTCAAGGTAAAGAGCATATTCACTGTCTCCCAACTTTACATCACCGCCGTCGTACTCCGGGATGATCTGTGGATTTACGTTTTCTCCGGAGAAATCGGGTGCTGTGTCCATATGTGCGATAAAGCCAATGGCTGGTTTCTCTTCCAAGCCTTCTGTAGCCGGGATCACGCCATAAACATAGCACTTGTCATCAATGCGCACGTCCTGAACCCCTATTTTTTTTCAGTTCCTCTGCCAGCTGGTTTCCCAGGTCAAACTGACGGCTGGTGGATGGCACGTTCTCCTGCTCATCCTCGCTTGTGGTATATACTTTCACATAATTTAATAAACGTTCGTATGCACGCATTTTTGCTTTTCTCCTTCTCATGTATTCTTTATTTTTCAAGCAGCTCGGCTAAATAATTTTACAGCTCTTCCAGTTTCTCCAGTTCCCCGCCAAATGAAGTATCCATACATTCTTCAAAAAGACGCTTCCTTCTTCATCTTCTCCAGTGCCACTCCCGCCTTCTTTACAGTCTGCACCGTTCCGGCACCTGCTATGCAGCCGCCAGGACACGCCATGCCTTCCAGCAGATATCCGTTGTATTTCCCTGCTTTGGCTGCCATCAGCATCTTTTTACACTCCTGAAGTCCGTTAGCACTGACTATCTTCACCTCGCGATCCGGATCCATTCGCTTTACAGCTTTCACAACTGCGGCTGCCACACCGCCGCTAACAGCGAAACCACGACCGTCACTACTGGCCTGGGTAAGAGGCTCTTCCTCCGGAAGGCTGGCGAAATCAACATCCCTTAGCATCAAACATGCCTTTCACCTCTTCAAAAGGTGAGAACGAAGTCCACATAGCTTCGAACCGACTTTACGGCTTGCCTCCAGCTTCTTGGCTGCACAAGGACCAACAAAAACAATCTTGCAGTCCGGCTCTTCCTGTTTCAGAAGTCTGGCAGTAAGTACCATGGGGAGTAAGCGCCATGGAAATGCAGTTGGCAAGCTGTGGAACCGTCTTTTTTGCCATAACAGACCATGCCGGGCAACAGGAGGTTCCCATAAACGGAATTTTCTCTGGCACTTCCTTCATGAAGTCCTTAGCCTCCTCAATGGTACAAAGATCTGCACCCACAGCCACTTCCTTAATATCCGTAAATCCAAGCGCCTTAAAAGCTCCCCCGAAGCTGGGTATTCTTCAATTCCGGTTCAAACTGACCTGCCACAGCCGGCGCTACAATGGCATAAACTGGTGTATCACTTTTTAATGCCATAATGGTCTGATAAATCTGTCCCTTATCTACAATGGCACTGAACGGACAGCTTACCAGGCACATTCCACAGGAAACACACTTGTCATAGTCGATCTCTGCTCTTCCATACTCGTCTGAATGGATGGCATTCATTCCACAGGCCTTGGCACACGGACGCTCCTGCTTGATAATGGCATTATATGGACAGGATTCCAGACACTTTCCACATTTGATGCATTTCTCTGATCGATCACAGACCGCCCGTTTTCCATGTGGATAGCCTGCTTGGGACAGACCTCCTGACAAGGATGTTCCAGACAGCCCTGGCAGCCCCTCTGTGACAATCACACGCTTCTCCGGACAGGAGTTGCAGGCGAATTTAATAATATTGATAAGGGGCGGCTCATAATATTTCTCTTCGATCAAGCTGGCTTCTACGCCCTTGGAAATTGGCGCATGCTCGGAAATGTTTCGAAGAGGCAGTCCCATTGCCACACGGAGTCTCTCGCCTACTACTGCTCTTTCCAGAAAAATACTGTCACGATATGTTGCAATCTCTCCTGGAAGAATTTTGTACGGAAGATCATCCATCTCTTTCTCAATGTCGCCCTCATAGGCAAGCCGGGCAATTTCAGTAAAAATCTGGTGTCTGATTTTTGTCTTTGATGAGTATAGTCCTCTCATTCTTTTTTCTCCTTATGCTGTAGTATTTTGCACCAGCCAGATTTTACCGCAATCAATCTAACTGTCTTTATAAAGTTTTCTTTCTCCGCTTTTTAAATAGTTGATATAAATTCATCAAGTATTTATTATACCACCTATCATACAAAAAATTATAATTTAAGCAAATCTTTTTTCCAATTTCTTTTTTCCTGGAGCATGTATGAAAAAAGGCTTTCTTTTTAGTGTGTTGAAAAGTTGTTCAAATGTGTCCCTCCTGAAGAACTTTTCACCCTCCCAACACATTAAATAAGAAATGCGCGCAAAAAAAGACACTGTACAGATTTCTCCACACAATGTCTTTCTTCAAAATTTTCACATAAAATAGTATTTCATCCACCTATCTGGCAATCCAGATCACAGACGGAATGCACTGCTTTTTTTTTAAAAGTTCCATATGCTCTGGTTCTGGAGGAAGTATCTCCGGCAGCTTGTATTCTCTTCAAGCCAGTCGTACTTATCCTGTCCCAGACGGTGATATGGAAGAAGGTGAATCTTCTTCACACCTGGCAATGTAGATGCAAAGGAAGCAATAGACTTGATTTCCTCCACACTGTCATTGAACGTTGGAACCACAGGTACACGAATCACCAGATTGGTCTGACCAGAAAGAGCTACCTTTCTGGCGTTCTCAAGAGCCAGTCCATTGGGCTTGCCTGTAAACTGCTTATGCTTCTCCCTGATTGGTATGCTTGATATCCATCAGGTAAGTATCCAATAAGGCAATACCATCTCGATATTTTTCCAGGGAACACATGCCATACTCTCGATAGCTGTATTAATTCCACGCTCTTTCGCTGCGCGAAGAAGGTCACGGCAAATTCCGGCTGACAGAGACATTCGCCGCCGGAAAGTGTCATTCCGACCGCCGGAACGGTAGTAGTATGGGCGATCCTTCTCTACCAGTTCGATCATCTCGCGGACAGTTACGTCTCGTCCCATGGTCTTCACGCCGTCTGGAGTTTTCATTGTCTGGATCTTATATTCCTGGGATTCCGGATTGCAGCACCACTGGCATCTGAGCACACAGCCTTTCAAAAAAACACAATGGTCCGGATTCCCGGCCCGTCATGGATGGAATAGCGCTGAATGTCAAAAATACGTCCGGTAGTATCTAAATATTCCATAGATTTCTCCATTATACGGAAGTGCCAGCAGACTTCTCTTAACGAAGCCACCAGCAATTCCATTTATATTTTTCGCAGAAAGTTCCCATTCACAGCCACACTTATCATCTCGCTAAGAAGTGAGCTATGGGGCAATTATAACTCTCCTGCATAAGAGTCTGCTGACTTTCTTTTTTAGAAACCCTGCTCAGTTCTTCTGATAATGTCATCCTGCAGAGATTTAGAAAGTGTAGTAAACAGCGCACTGTAACCGGCAACACGAACTACCAGATGCGTATAGTTCTCCGGATGCTTCTGTGCATCGATCAGAGTCGCTCTGTCAACAACGTTAAACTGCATATGCATTCCCTTCTGATCGAAGTAGGAGCGGATCAATGCAACGAACTTCTCAAGACCCTCACGTCCAGACAATGCTGACGGATGGAATTTCTGATTGAACAAAGTACCATTGGATACGATGAAAGTGATCCAGTTTTTGCAACAGAGCTTGCATTGCTGCAGTAGGTCCGTTCACATCCTTGCCAGCGGATGGGGAAACGCCGTCTGCCACCGGTGTGTGCGCATAACGTCCATCCGGTGTTGCACCTGTCTGTCCGCCGAGCGGTACATTTGCCGAAACCGGATACAGCCCTGCCTGGATACTGTCCACCACGTGGGTTCTTAAAGTTCTGTAACGGTCTTGTGTATGTGTAAGCTACGTCTCTTGCGAAGTAGTCCACTTCCGGAATATCATTTCCGAATTTCGGAACTTCTGCGATCATATCGTGGATTTCCTGGATATCTTGCCATCTTCTCAGGTGCCATCTGGGCATTCATAACAGATTTCAAAACTGCAGCTGCTGTATCCGCATCAACCTTGGCACCGCTCTCGGTCATCTCTCTTAAGATGCCGGTTGTGATCTCTTTTCACAGACTGCTCATCCAGGCCTTTGCCATAGTTCCATGCAAGAGCTTCCTTCAGCTCCTCCATCGTAAACTTCTTCTCTTCATAGACCAGCTGACGAATGGCGTACAGGGAATCTGCCATGTTGGCAATACCAAATCCCTGCGGGCCGGCGAAGTTATAAACTGCGCCGCCTTCCTGTACGGTCTTTCCACGTTTGATACAGTCATCGATCATACTGGAAAGGAATGGAAGCGGACAACGCTTTGCATGAGCCACGTCAATGGCATTATCTGCATTTACAAGAAGGGAAATGCAGTATTCCATCTGTTTCTTGATATGCATCATAGAATTCGTCGAATGTAGCCATCTGGGTTACATCGCCGGTAGGGATTCCCACCATCTCACCTTTGATCCATACCATTCGAAAAAACAAGTTCCAGAGGTCTACACATATTAAAGAATGCGGCATCATGCCACCCTTCTGTCTTACCGGCTTTCTGTGGCTCTACGCAACCGATGATATTGTACTCACGGGCATCTGCCAGTGAAAGTCCTCTGTTCTGCAGTGCCGGAATAATCACTTCATCATTGTAATAAGCAGGAAGTCCGATTCCTGTTCTCGTAAGCTCTGCTGCCTTTATCAGGAATTCATGCGGAGAACCATTCCATACACGGATGGAAAGGGACGGTGCCGGAAGATGTACATGCATGGATGCCTCAATGCACATAAAGGACAGATCATTTGTCACATCCTCGCCATCCTTGTTCTGACCACCTGCGATCAGGTTCTGGAAAAGGCTGTAGCCTGCAAAGCCTTCTGCAGATGCAGCATCACGGCATTTATTCAGGTCGTTTAATTTTACCCAGATGCAATCAAGAAGCTCCTGGGCTGCTGTTCTGGTAATCGCGCCGCTCTCAATATCCTTCTTATAATAAGGATACATATACTGGTCGAAACGTCCTGGGGAAATGGAATGTCCGCTGGACTCCATCTGGAGAAGCTGCTGCACAAACCAGAAGGACTGACACGCCTCCCAGAAATTGGTAGCTCCCTTCGCCGGAACCTTGCTGCAATTGGATGCAATCACAAGAAGCTCTGCTTTACGCTGTGGATCTGTACATTTCTCTGCCATTTCAAGGGGCAAGCTTTGCATATCTGTCTGCATAATCAATCACTGCCTGGCAGCTCATGATAACTGCTTCCAGGAAACAGGGAACGCTCTGCGTAATCTCCATCCCCCACATTGCATTTATCCAGCTCAGCCTGTGCTTTCGCCATAATGCCTTCGTATCCGATTTCAAGAACTTCCCAATACTTTACAGTAACGTGTCCTACACCATTGTAGAAATAATTTCCTGGTGTAAAAATATTGTGATCGATGGCACGGATTGCTTCCGGTGCCATGTAGGAAGTAGCAAGTTCACTGGTTGTCTTGCCTTTCCAGTATTTATGTACCTCGCGAAGATCTGCTTTGGCCTGCTCTGAAATATAGAATGGATCAGCAGTTCTGGTGGCAACCGTATCCAGCTCGTCTTCCAGCCACTGGAATGAGAATTCCGGGAATGTCTGGCATCCTCTCGGTGCAATAGAATTACTTCCTACAATCAGCTCCTCATCACGGATAATGATGGGAATATTATGTAAAATGTGGGAAAAAAAGCTTTCGCTCTTCTGGTAATGATCGGCTCGTCTTCGGTCTGCTTATAGGACTCTGTGATCAGCTTCGCTCTGTAAGATTCGATCTCCGGCATCTTGGCATAGAGATGATCCACCAGACGGGTAATTCTGGAAGATTTCGGAATCTCACTTGAATTGTATTTTTCCATGGTTCTCCTTTCTCATGGATGTCCCGGCATATAAAATAGTATTCTGTATCTCCAAAACGCAATATTCTCTCTGTCGGCAACATAAATGTCCGTTGTTCCATGACATAGTTTTCTATGCTCATTATACGTCATTTGCTATGCGGTGTCAACATAATTCAACACTGTTTTTGTTGCTTTTTGGTTGGTGTTTTTGGTTGATTTTGTGGTTTTCGTTGTTTTTATTAAGATACCAGGTTAAACAAAAAGCGTTTTCCGATTTTCATATTTTGATTTCAGAAAACGCTAAAAAAACTGCCATATCAGATTTCTCCAATATAGCAGTCTCCTCATTTTCTTATTTACCAGCTATGTAAAAATACCTGTACCTCATTCACAGCTCAATGGCAGTGTCCGCCGCAGCTTCCACAGTTACCATTGCAGCCTTTTCCGCTTTTTTATCTTTTACAATGCTTCTGATTGCAAGACCTGCGATTGCAACTACGATAGCGCCTACAACTACTGTTCCCATACTATACTCCTTTCCGGTTACCCGAAACGCATTTGCCAGAGACTTCTGTCTCCTTTTACAAACGCTGTACAAAATTTCACCAACAAACATAATCATGATTTATATTGTTAGTATATTCTAACATCTATTAGATGTCAATATTTTTTTTTGTGTTAGCAACTTTTTTATACGCTCAGCTTCATCTGTCCATCTTTAATATATCCCATATTCCGCATTCCACGATAGATCACATAAGACAAAAGTCCTGGAAGCAGGAAATGAAAGACTACGATTTTCAGAATAACCAGAACTGGGGATTCGGTTGCCACCATGGTCTGATAAGTCATGATCTGTCCAACCAGACCGAGGTTCCCATTCCGGAGCCTGTCGCATTGTTTGTCATATGGAAAGGCCCGATAATGGCAATTGGGCCTAAAATAGCAGATGCCAGTGTTGGCGGCAGCCAGATCAGTGGCCTTCTCATAATATTCGGAATCTGCAGCATGGAGGTTCCAATTCCTGGGCAAAAAAAGACCGGCCCACGCCATTATCCTTAAAACTTGTCACTGCAAATCAATCATCTGACAGCAGCATCCGATTGTTGCCGCACCTGCTGCCACCCCATTTAAGCCCAGGATAATTCCAAGAGCAGCAGAACTAATGGGCAAAGTCAGTACCATTCCCATGATGACAGAAACCACAATTCCCATCAGGATTGGCTGCTGCTCAGTTCCCCAGTTTACCAGGTTGCCAAGCCATGTCATGAAGCTTGATACTCCCGGTCCTACCAGTATCCCTACAGCACCACCGGAAAGGATGGTGATTGCTGGTGTAATAAGAAGATCCAGTTTTGTTTTCCGGCAACCAGCCTCCCAATCGTAATTCCCACATATGCAGCCACAAACGCTCCAAGAGGCTCGCCAGGACCGGATAACACTAATGCCCCTGTATCAGACAACAGGGTTCCTGCAATAAGGTTTGATGCATAAGCCCCAATCATTCCTGCTGCCGCAGCCGACAACAGCACATAAGTAGATTCCCGGAATTTATACGCAACACCGATGCCGATTCCGGCACCTGTAAGCCTCTGGGCAACCACTGCAAATGCACTTAAATAAGTGCCATATGTACCGCCCATCAAATCACCGATCTGTTTCAAAATAGTTCCGATGATCAAAGTAGAAAACAACCCCAAAGCCATTCCACTTAAACCATCAATAAAAATATTGTTTAAAAACCTTCTTTATCGCTTTCATACTCTCTCCTTGTCCCCCACCATCTAAAGCATGTAAAAAATTAATCTTGCAATCTGCAAAATACACCGAAAAGTGGGGCATGCAGACTGCAGATTGTTTTTCCGAACACGCTCTAATATAGATCCATCTTCTTTCCTTTCCCAGTTCAAGAAATACCTTCGTCCCTTTTCCAAGCTCCGACTCTATCCTGATTCCGTGATCCAGTCTTTTCATAATCTTTCCGCAAAGATAAAGCCCAATTCCAGTAGACCTGTTCTCTTCACGTCCATTATAGCCAGTAAACCCCTTTTTCAAAAACCTGGGGCAAATCTTCGGCACGGATTCCAATTCCAGTATCTTCGATCACCAGCGTATGCGGCCTGGATTTGCTCATATAGATGGATATTTTTCCTTTTTTTTGTGTATTTCAGTGCATTTGATAAAATTTGTCCCAACACAAAGCCAAGCCATTTTTCATCTGTAAGCACCGTTTCCGATACCTCTTGATACTCAGAGAAAGCTTTTTCCCAATAAATATTCTGGCAAATTTGTGAATCTGCTCACGAATCAGAGAATCCATATCCATTTCCTCAAATCGGATGTCTGAAGCCATATCCTCCGTTCGAAGATACCCCAGCACCATCTCCACGTACTGCTCCACCTTAAAAAGCTCATTCTGAATCTCCTGAGGTCTGGGCTTCTCTTCCTGAAGAAGCAGTCTTGCTGCAGCAATAGGTGTTTTGATCTGGTGAACCCACAGCGTATAAAAGTCTGTCAATTCTGTACCAAAAGCACTTCTCTGATTTTCAGCCTCTATTCTCTTCTCATCCATACTACGGCAGATTTCCCGGTAAATAGCCTCATTTTTCATTCTCCGGAGCCTCCAGATATTCCTCTGAAAAATTGCCGCAGTCTCTTATGTAAAGCAGACTTTCCTGCTTTTTCCGGTATTTATGGTAATCCCACATAAGCCCCAGGCCTGTCAGCAGCATTTCAAAAACCGCCACATAACCTACAGGCTCCAGCGGAATATCATACAGAAAAAGGATTCCAGCCGTTACCGCTACCATAAGTAAAGCCAAAACACCTGTTTTCCATCTGGTTTTCAGGTATTTAATCATACCATGTACCCCAGGCCTTTTTTTTGGTGATAATGAAGTTCTCTACACCCAGACCTTCCAGTTTCCGACGGATTCTTGTGATGTTTACTGTCAAAGTATTGTCATCCACAAAGCTGTCGCTCTCCCACAGTTTTGTCATAATCGACTCTCTGGATACAACATGCCCCTGATGTTCAAATAGTATCTGCAATATCTTCAATTCGTTTTTCGTCGGTCTGCAAGCTTTCCATCCACTGAAATCGTCCCATTTCCAGGATTCAGCACTACGCCGCCCCTTTCCAGAAGACTGTTGTTCTGACCAAAGGCATAGGTTCTGCGAAGCACAGCCTGCACCTTCGCAGTTAACACATCCAGATCAAAAGGTTTCGCGATAAAATCATCTGCACCCCGGCTCATGGCCATTACCATATTCATATTGTCAGCCGCTGAAGACAGAAACATCACCGGTACCTGTGAAATTTTGCGGATTTCCTCACACCAATGAAAACCGTTAAAAACGGCAGTTTCAAATCCAGCAGCACCAGCTGTGGATCTTTTTGCACAAACTCCTGAATCACATGAGTGAAATCTTCGATCTGAAAAGACCTCATATCCCCAGGATTCCAAATGTCGCTTTACTATCTGTACAATAATTTCGTCATCTTCTATTATTAAGATTTTATACATTTTTTAATCAAGTTTTTTTTTCTTCTAAACGGACATGTCTGCCTGCGCAGACATCACCCCAAATGAAAGTCGATTGTTCCGCGCCTTTAGCGCTACCGCGCAGGACTTTTATCCCAAATATGCCTTCAGTAATTTCAGTGTATTCTTCGCTCCATCCCTGTGTGACCGCTCGTATCCATGAGATGCGTAAACTCCCGGTCCGATCAGACCATGTTTCATATCATAGCCCGCCTTCAGCGCTGCATCCACATCAGAACCATAGTGCGGATATACATCCACTGCAAATGCAATGTCATTCTCCTGTGCAGCCTTGATCAGACCGGAAACCACCTGGTAATCATATGGTCCCATACTGTCCTTAGCGCAGATTGAAACCATGGTTTCATCACATTCCAGGCCTTTTCCAACACATCCCATATCTACGGAGATCATCTCTGTCACTCCATCTGGGATAGCGGCACATCCACCATGTCCCACTTCCTCATAAGAAGTGATCAGTACATAAATGGTACGCTCTCTGTCTGAATTTCTTTCTCTTTCAGATATTTAGCATAGCCGAGAAGAATGGCAGTGCTGAATTTATCATCAAGGAAACGGCTCTTGATATAGCCGCTCTCAGTCACAACTGTCCTTGGATCAAAGCAGACAAAATCGCCTGTCATGATTCCAAGTTTTTTCACATCCTCTTTATTCTTCACTGGCTCATCAAGAATGGCCTCCATCGTCTCATAAGTACGTTTGGTATCGCTATACTCGCCGTTTACATGAACAGACGCATTCTCCAGCTGGAAAGTTGCATCATATACTTTGCCGGACTTTGTATAAACCTTACAATTCTCAGCCTCTGCATTGTTTGGATTCATACCGCCAATATTAGTCAGCTTCAAATGACCGTTATCCATGATCTGGCAAACCATTCCGCCCAGTGTATCCATGTGGGCAGCCAGAACCACTGCATTCTTATCGTCATCTTTTCCCCAAGCTTTACAAGCACAGCGCCCTTCTGGGTGATCTGCGGCTCATAGCCCAGCTTTTCAAATTCTTTTTTTACAAAATCTGCTGCCATGTGGGTAAAAACCACTTGGACTTGGCACTGAAAGCAGATCCTGTGCTGTTTTCATAAACGTAATCTGTGTATTTTCCCATGATATTCTCTCCTGTTTTTTACAAATTTTAATCTTCTTACCTATCGTTCTTCACCTTTCTGTATCGTTCTTTTAAGCACTTTTGATACCAGTGTCAAAAGGTCAAAAAGCTGTTCGTGCTTGCACGATAAGGCTTTTGAACTTGGGACACGCCAAATATACGATTTTAAATCAGCGGATTTCGAACATTATATTTGTCAAAAAGACCTTTATTATCCTCAAATGTGATAACTTTATAACCCATACTTTTTTCCAGTTCCACGGGTCTGGCTGCGTCACATAAGCTTCCCATGAATTTCCTGCGGCACTCTGCGGCTTTCACCAGAATTCCAGTATCTGTGTACTCCTCCGAAAGCAGCTGCCCATACTCACGGATCAGCTGGATCTTGCCAGCCTCCCTGATAGGAAAAAATTTTTTCCACATAAATCTGCTCTTCAGAAAGGATTTTTCCCCAGAAGCTGCTTTAAATCCTCCAGACCTTCCCCTGTTTTGGCCGAAACCTTAAGAGTATGGTCTGCCATACTGTCGCGCATGCGGATTGCTGCACCCACATCGACCTTGTTAAATAAAGTAATCGTCTTTTTTTGCCCTGGACACCAAGCTCCTGCAGGGTATCATAAACAACCTCCATCTGCTGTACCGCCTGAGGATTCGAACAGTCTACCACATGAATAATATAATCTGCATATTTGGCTTCCTCCAGGGTACTCTTGAAGGCTTCCACCAGATTATGCGGCAGTTTACGGATAAATCCAACAGTATCTGTAAGCAGGATCTGCTGTCCGTCATCTAATGTCAATGCTCTGGTTGTAGGGATCCAGTGTGGCAAACAGCTTATCCTCTGAAAGCACTCCGGCTCCAGTGAGGGTATTTAACAATGTAGATTTACCTGCATTGGTATAACCTACAATAGCAACAGTCTTCATCTTTCCCCGGGTACGTCCGGTACGGAGCAGCTCTCTGTGCTTCTCCACCTGGGAAAGCTCTTCCTTCAGCGCTGTGATTCTCTTTTCGGATCAGACGTCGGTCGCTCTCCAGCTTTTTCTCTCCAGGTCCTCTGGTTCCAATTCCTCCTCCAAGTCTGGACAAAGATGCACCTAGTCCTACCAGTCTGGATGCTCTGTAACGGAGCTGGGCCAGCTCTACCTGGATCTTACCCTCACTTGTGGTGGCATGTTTTGCAAAAATGTCAAGAATCAGAAGAGTTCTGTCCATTACCTTACATTCCAGCTCATGCTCCAGATTATTCATCTGGGCAGGAGAAAGCTCATCGTCACAGATGATTCCTGTAGCATCCGTGGCCAGCATAAGAGCACGTACCTCCTCGATCTTTCCTTTGCCAATATAAGTTCCAGGATGTACAGTCTCACGGTTCTGGATAATTTTTCCCACTGTCTGGGCTCCGGCAGTATCTGCAAGCTCCTCCAGTTCATCCAAGGATTCTTTCACATTGTCGTTCTCGTCCAGCTGAACGCCAACCAGAATCACCTGCTCCTGTATTTCTTCAATATATTCCATAAATCCTCCTTCCGGATCATCCATAAACTAACTTTCAGTTACTTTTCTATCTGAAAATCATCTGTTAGAGTATAACACAAACCCATCCCTTTTGGGAGAGGTATATTTCAGTTACTGTTCACTGGTAACGTTCCGCGAGGCGTTTTTTGTGAACAAAGTTCACAGAAAACCCGAGAATTGCGGCGCGAAATCATGCGAATGCATGATTTCTGTGCATTGCGAAGCGCGTTACTGTGAACGGGTGAACAGTAACATATTTCAGATCTGAAAACAACAACTACAGTTCAGATCTCATATAGTATATAATAATAGTAAAAAGACCCAAAAAAGGAGGAACCTATGAAAAAGAAAAAATCTCAAAACTCTTGCAGCATGCCTTTGCCTGTCCTGTACGCTCCTGACAGGTACTCTTCCCCACCCAGGCAGCTGCCCAGACATCTGTTTCCCAAACTGCGAAATCTTCTTTCACTGTCACCAATAAGAAGACCCATTCCGGTAAGGGACAAGCTTCCAGTTCCTCTTCTGGTACCTGGAAGACCATCAAGGGCCGCCACTACTATTACAATGCCCGCGGCAAGAAAGTCAAAGGCAAAGTCAAAATCGGATCCCGCTATTACTTTTTTGACAAAAAATGGAATTCAGCGCTACGGCTGGAAAAAAAAATCAAAAATAATTACTACTTTTTCCGTATCAGCACAGGAACCACCGGCGCATACATGCTGACCTCCACCACTATAAATGGTATCGCTCTTGATGCTTCCGGACGTGCCAGCAAATCCGGTTCTAACCTGCGCAAGCTGAAGCTAATGACAGAAGCGAACAATATCGTAGAAAAGATCAGCAGACCAGGAATGAACAAAATGCAGCGCCTTCGTGCCAGCTTTGATTACGTCAAGAAGCAGTACACCTACTATTGCTGGCGTGAATTCAGAAATACACAGGACTGGGAAAAGGATTTCGCCGAAGATATGTTTTTCCGCGGCGGACGAGGTGACTGTGTTTCCTATGCAGCAGCTTTCGCCTACCTCGCAAACGCTGTAGGAATGAAAAAAGTTTATGTAATCTGCTCCGGCGGTCACGGCTGGGCTGAAATTGGTGGAAAGGTCTATGATCCCGACTGGGCGCTTGTAAGCAGCGTGGATTCCTACTTTGCAATGTCCTACGATCTCAGTGGCGTGAACGGCCGCCCCATGTATCGTGGCAACCGCCTTTATGTAAAAAAAGATCTGAGTATATTACCAAAAGGATTTGAAATCCGGCATTCAATATTGCCTCAGATTTCAAATCCTTTTATGATTATAAAAAATAACTTCAAGAACCTTCTCTGTTTCCTATTCATTACTTCCAGTCCTGGATTTCAGGAAATCAAGCTCTTTCGCAGCTTCTTCATCCTCCGGATACATTCCGACATAAGACACAGTTTTCTCCTGCGCTGTGGAAAAATCCAGTTTTTTCTCATAAGCTACAATTTCATTAAATAACAAGCTCTGCATTTCATCATCGGAAGCAATGGAAATTCCGCTGCTGATATTTTCCAAAGCAGAATCATAGTTTCCTTCTGCCATATCGCACACTGCCAGTCCATTGTATCCCTGTGCGGCAGTCTGTGTCTGATTCCCCGGACGTATCATCCAGCTTCTGATTGATGTACTGCTGGTACATTGCCCGGGCATTTGCGTAATCTGACTGAGCGCCATAGACCATTCCAAGAACCAGAAGTGCCTCTGTACTTCCCTGATTGGAAGCATCTGTCAGCTCCTTTCTGGGCATTGGTATAATCTCCCATATAGTAATCGATTCTTCCCCGGCTGCAAAGATCCTCTGCTCCCTTTGCATCTGTGGACAAACAGCCTCCAGATATCTGGTTCCATCCGCTTCCATGTCCTTATCCAGGTACGTCTCGTAGATCTGGATGGCCCGGTCATAGCTGGAATCTTCCCCATATGCCTGCTCAAAATCAGAGGCAGCTTCATCATAGCCATCCATTTCCAGGGCAACCTTTTCCAGTAAGAAACCAGGCATCTGCATCCATCTCATAATTCTGGGCAAGCACCTGACAGTCTGCCATGGCATCATCCAGATACCCAGCCTGCAAACGTGCTGTAGCGCGATACAGATACAGGTCCCGGGCCATACTTTTTACTTACTTTCTCCTCGCCAAGAGCACTGGTAAAGGCAGTAATGGCATCATCATAATTTCCCAGACGCAGCTGACAGATTCCAATCCCGCGGTAAGACACTGCAGGCTTCACACCATTATTCACAGAAGTAGTAAATTCATCCAGCGCATTACTCATAGCTGCCCTGCTCCAGATCTTTCTTTGCTTCCTTAAAAAATCTGCTGTTTTTTCATTATCACAGCCAGCCAGAAGGGAAAGCCCCATGACCGCTGTCAATATTAATGCTGTTTTTCTGATTTTCATTCTCAACCAACGATCAGTCCTTCGGCTTCCATTACTTCCACAACACTGTCTACATACTGATGGCAGAGCTCATCTGTCTCGGCCTCCACCATAACACGGATCAGCGGCTCTGTACCACTCTCGCGGACCAGAATACGTCCGGAATCGCCAAGTGCCTTTCCTGCTGCTTCGACTGCTTCAACCACCTTCGGGTTCTCACGCGCAGTCTTCTTATCTGCTACACGTACATTTCGAAGAACCTGAGGATAAACCTTCATCTCTTTGGCAAGATCACATAAGGTAGACTTCTTATCTACGCATGCTTCCATGACCATAAGAGAAGTAAGGATACCATCACCTGTAGCTGCATAACGGCTGAAAATAATATGTCCGGACTGTTCTCCACCAATGCTGTAGTTATTTGCCATCATATTCTCGGCAACGTATTTGTCACCAACGGCAGTCTGCTCATAACGCATTCCTTCACGCTCCAGAGCTTTGTAAAGTCCCATATTGGACATCACTGTGGTAACAACAGTATTTCCATTCAGTTTCCCCTGCTCTTTTCAGATATTTACCGCAGACATACATAATCTTGTCACCATCGATGATATTTCCACGATGATCAACTGCGATACAACGGTCAGCATCTCCATCATAAGCAAATCCGATATCCAGGCCATTGTCTATCACATATTTCTGAAGGACTTCGATATGGGTAGATCCACAGTTTGTATTGATGTTAGTTCCATCCGGCTGATTGTTGATCACATAAGTTTTTCGCCTGAAGTGCCTCGAAAACACTTTTTGCAATTGCGGATGAGCTTCCGTTGGCACAGTCAAGTCCGACTTTTTACATTTTTTGAAATCACGGCTTGGAATGGAGATCAGATATCCGATATAGCGGTTTCGTCCGGAAGCAAAATCAACAGTACGTCCAATGTCTTCTTTTGCGTGCAAGAGGAAGCTCCTCGATCTCGCCATCAATGTAGGCCTCAATACGCTCCTCGATCTCAGCCTCAATCTTCTGTCCGTTCTCATTAAGGACCTTGATCCCATTATCATTAAACGGATTATGGCTTGCGGAAATCATGATACCGCAGTCAAAAATCTTCTGTACGTACCACATAGGATACACTTGGAGTTGTGGTTACATGCAGCAGATAAGCATCTGCTCCGGATGCGGTAAGTCCTGCCGCAAGGGCATACTCAAACATGTAACTGCTTCTTCTTGTATCCTTGCCGATCACGATCTTCGCCTTATGGTCACGTCCATAATACCAGCCTACATAACGTCCTACTTTAAACGCATTATCAACTGTCAGCTGAACATTCGCCTCTCCACGAAATCCGTCTGTTCCAAAATATTTTCCCATATCTAATTATCCTCCTTGTTTATTACACCTGAAAGAATATATGAATCATACATTCTTTTTCCATATTTTCAGAACAAAACTGCAAACAATTACAATATACAGTATCTGATAATCTTATTTGTAAAGTCCGTTTGGATATACGCCAGCCTCGGTAAGCTCTTTAAAGGCTTTGATCACAACCTCTTTATCTTCCTGGTAAGTAACACCAAACCAGGTATCCTTTGTCTCAAGCACATCTACCTGGGCAGTTCCCTTCTGGATCAATGCATCAATCATAACCGGAAGAAGATACTCTGCCTTGATATCACCAGCTTTTTTACATTCTGAAGAAACTCTACAAATCCATCATATAAAGTATCCATAAACGCAGGAGTCAGTCCCCACATGTTCATGGAAACAAGCTCGTTTAAGTCAAGTTTCTCTGCCGGCTGGCCATCTTCGCGGCTCTCAGCGCCATCTGCTGTTTTAAAAATATTGTGTGTCTCGGTAACACCTGTAAGCTTGCCGTCTGTAATGTGGCAAAGTCCTCTTGTAACACTTCCATTATCACTTAAGGTGTTTCCAAGACGGAAGCCTGCCATGCAAATATGCAGGACATCATCTGCCGGCTGCTCATGAACCAGATAATCATGTACTTTTTACGTATGCTTCCTTTCCATAATAGTCATCTGCATTGATAACTGCAAACGGCTCTGTAAGGAACTCTCTTGCACAGATAACAGCATGACCGGTTCCCCATGGTTTGGTTCTGTCTGCCGGTTTCACAAAAAGCCTTCCGGAAGCTTCTCCATTTCCTGATATGCATACGCAACTTCTGCGATCTTCTCTACTCTTGCACCGATGGTGCTTTTAAATTCTTCTTCCAGATCCTTACGGATAATGAATACAATTTTATTGAAGCCAGCCTCCAGTGCGTCTCTAATGGAATAATCCATAATGATCTCACCATTTGGTCCAACAGGTGCAAGCTGCTTGATTCCATTTCCAAAACGGCTTCCAACGCCAGCTGCCATGATTTACAAGAGCTGTTTTTTTCATAGGTATATCCTCCCAATTTTTCACATGATTGTTATTTTGCTACTGCCCATAGCCTGGTCAGCAACTTTTTTACACAAAAGCAGTAACTTTAATCTTACTGCTCCTGCAGATTGCTCATTTTCGCCGCCTGGTCTGCTGCGATCAGACTGTCGATGATCTCATCCAGATCTCCATTCAGACTGTTATCCAGTCTGTGAAGTGTAAGCTTGATACGATGATCTGTCACACGTCCCTGTGGGAAATTGTATGTTCTGATTTTTTCTGATCTGTCCCCTGTACCAATCTGGCTTCTTCTTGCTTCTGCCTCTGCATCATGCTGCTTGGCCAGCTCCATCTCATACAGACGGGAACGAAGAACCTTTCAATGCCTTATCCTTTGTTTTTAAGCTGTGACTTCTCATCCTGACAGGAAATTACGATTCCTGTAGGAATATGGGTCAGTCGTACTGCGGAGTCTGTAGTATTGACGCACTGTCCGACCATTTCCGGAAGCGCGGAATACGTCGAATTTACAGTCGTTCATATCCAGATGGAAATCAATCTCCTCAGCTTCCGGCATAATTGCAACCGTACAGGTGGATGTATGGATTCTTCCGCCGGATTCCGTCTCCGGCACCCGCTGCACCCGGTGTACGCCACTCTCATACTTTCAGTCTGGAATAAGCTCCGGCACCGTTTATCATAAAGGTAACCTCTTTGAATCCGCCGATTCCATTCTCGTTTAAGCTCATCATCTCTGTTTTCCAGCGCCTGGATTCTGCATATTTTACATACATTCTGTAAATCTCAGCTGCAAAAAAGAGCAGCCTCATCTCCACCGGCACCGGCACGGATTTCCACGATAACGTTCTTATTATCGTTAGGGTCCTTAGGCAGAAGAAGAATTTTCAGTTCATGCTCCAGCTCTTCCACGCGCTTCTTGGCATCGGAAAGCTCTTCCTTGAGCATTTCTCTCATATCTTCATCCTTCTCCTCTTCCCAGCATGGAAAGGCTGTCCTGAATTGTTTCTTTATTTTTCTTATATTCCTTATAGGTATCCACAATTGGCTGCAGGTCGCTCTGTTCCTTCATAAGCTTCTGGAAACGATCTGGATTAGATGTTACATCTGGCTCACCCCAGCTCATTCAGAACTTCCTCGAAACGTATGAGCAAATCGTCCAACTTGTCAAACATGGTTTTCCTCCTGTTATGTTCTTCTCTTTACTTATATAAAACTATCGTCTGCCCAACACAACTCTGTCAAGTCCCGTCAGGTCTTTAACAATCTGTACATCAAAAAATCCATTTTCCCGCATCAGACTCTTCACAGCTTCGCCCCGATCATATCCGATTTCAAACAGCATCCAGCCATTTTCCTTCAGGAAAGCCCTTCCCTCCGATACGATTTTTCTGTAAAAATACAGACCATCTTCATGGCCATCCAGTGCAAGTCTTGGATCGTGATCCCGCACTTCTTCCATAAGATTTTCAATCTCTGCACTTCTGATATAGGGGGATTCGAAATAAGGATATCATACTGAGGCATATCTTTGCCAGTGTTTTGTTGAAAAAAAAGCTGACGAAAACAAGTTGCTTTCCACGAAAACAGCTCTGTCTGACACTTCCAGGCTTACCGCATTCTTATCTGCCACCTGAAGAGCAAGTGGGAAACATCCGCACCCACACCATATGCATCCCCGGTAAGTGCCAGAAGACTTAAAAGAATACACCCCGATCCGGTGCACATATCCAGAATCCTTGGTGTCTTTTTCCCTTTCATGACTTCCAGAGCCTTCTCCACCAATGTCTCCGTATCCTGCCTCGGAACCAGTACGTTTTGATTTACATAAAATTCAAATCCCATAAAATATGCCTGGTGGGTAATATGCTGCAATGGAACATGAGCTGCTCTTTTTTCCGGATCAGTTCCCGGTATCTGTCTGCTTTTTCCTCATCCATCCCGTCAGCTGAATGAGCGAAATAAAAGGCTCTGTTCATCCCGGTCACATACTCCAGGAGAAGCCAGGCATCCAGCCCGGCTTCCTGAATCTTATGCTGCTCCAGAACCTTGGTTCCTTCTTTTTAATAGTGTTTCCAGAGAAGTCATTGTGGCTCCCCGTTTCCGGGTACATTTGGTACGTTCTTCACTGTCCCGCAACAGAAGCAGCGGAAAGATCACCGTTTTCTTTGTTCTCATATGGAATATCCAGATTAAATTCTTCTTTTTAAATATGCTCTCCAGTCAAAAACCGCCTCTACAGCCCTGATTGCAACCTCTGCCATATCTGCTGTCGGTTTTAGTTGTGGTAAGTTTCTGCATTGCCAGACCCGGTTTGCTCATCATCAATGCAAACTTTGCTGTCTGTTCTTCCTGCCCACTGGATGATCTCAAATGAAATTCCCAGATACAACAGGCACCATGAGCAGACGTCCCAAAAGACGGAACCAGTAAGACGGTACCAGTACAAAAAATAAAATGCAGAAAAATGCTGACTATCATAACCAGAAACAGAAAGCTGGTTCCACATCACATCGTCTGTGGAATCTGGAACTTGCCAAAAACGTTTTCCACCGTAAGCGGGCTTTCCATTCTCCACACAGTTAATGCACTTAGTGCTCTGCTCCATGATACATAAATGTTCTCTGAATATCCTTCATTCTGGAGATCAGAATCATGTATCCCATAAACAATGACCCAGCTTCACAAATGCTTCCACAATGGTAACCACCACTTCCGAAGCGCCTACCCTTCTGCAAAGACTTGCCAGAACATATGGAAGCAACATAAATGCCAACTACGAAACCACAATGGAAACGGGCAACTGTCACATATAACAGGCTTTAAATGCCTTGTCCTCTTTTTTTCTTCTTGGCTTTCAGTTCTTCTGGAGAAAGATGCAGCATTCTTCTCTTATCTCTTCATCCTCCTCATCACCTGCAATCTCTGCTGAATACATCAGGCATTTCGTTCCGGTTACCAGAGAATCCATAAAGCTTACCATTCCGCGGATAATTGGATTTTGAGAAATCTTTTGCCTTTCCCGAAAAATACATTTGTAATCTTCTACCTTTTACTTCAATCTCATTATCAGGACGGCGGACAGCAATGGAATATTTGTCCTTATGACGCATCATAATGCCCTCCATTACAGCTTGTCCACCGATGTTTCATGGTTTTCATTTTTTTCCTCCTAAAAAAACAAAGAAAAGGTTGAGATTTCCCAACCTCAACCTTCTCATTCAGTAATATTCAAATTATTTATTCAGGCCATATCTCTCGTTGAACTTATTGATACGTCCGCGAGCCTGAGTAGCTTTCTGCTGTCCTGTATAGAACGGATGACATTTGGAGCAGATTTCTACGTGGATATCCTGCTTGGTAGATCCTGTTACAAAAGTATTACCGCAGTTGCAGGTTACAGTTGCCTGATAGTAATTCGGATGGATTCCTTCTCTCATGATTTTCACCTCTCTATATTTATTCTATTTTATTTGCGTTGAATCTGACGAATTCACACTTTACACAGCCTTACTGATTATAGCATGGCGTTATGAGAAATGCAAGTTATTTATAAAAATTTCTAAAACTAATCCCAGATAATATTCTGCACGGTGTTTTTTGTGAACATTACAATTTCTGTTTTTTTACCATTTGCACAAATTCAGCATTATTTGCAGTACGTGCAAACATGTTCAGAATCTGTTCTACCGCCTCATCGGACTTCATTCCGTTGAGTGCTTTTCGCATAATATAAACAGCTTCCTGCTCATCCTTGCTGAGAAGAAGATCCTCTCTTCTGGTACCGGATTTCTGAATGTCGATGGCCGGGAAAACCCGTTTCTCCCTGAAGCTTGCGGTCAAGAACAAGCTCCATATTGCCGGTTCCCTTGAATTCCTCGTATACCACATCATCCATCTTGCTTCCGGTCTCTACCAGTGCGGTGGCCAGAATGGTCAGGCTTCCTCCCTCACGCATATTACGGGCTGCACCAAAAAGCGCTTCGGCATATGAAGTGCTCCCGGATCAAGGACCTCCGGACAGAGTTCTTCCGCTTGGGGAACAACCAGGTTATAAGCTCTTGCCAGTCTGGTAATGGAATCCAGAAGGATCACAACATCCTGCTTATGTTCTACAAGGCGGCGTGCACGCTCTACAACCATCTCGGATACACGCTTATGATGCTCCGGAAGCTCATCAAATGTGGAATAAATAACTTCCACGTTCGGTCCCTGTATTGCTTCCCTGATATCGGTAACTTCCTCAGGACGTTCATCAATAAGAAGAATGATCAGATGCATATCCTTGTTATTCTTAAGAATAGATTTCGCAACATCCTTGAGCAAAGTAGTTTTACCTGCCTTAGGCGGGGAAACGATCATACCACGCTGTCCCTTTCCGATAGGGGCTGATCAGATCTACGATACGCATGGCAGTAGTTCCGCCGGCCGCTCCATGATCAGACGTTCATCTGGGAAGATTGGGGTCATATTTTCAAAATTGTATCTCTTCTGTCCCTCACTTGGATGGAAAACCATTGATAGACGTCACATACAAAAGGGCACTGAATTTCTCCCCCTGTGTTTTAATACGGATATTTCCCTGAATAATATCCCCTGTCTTCAAATTAAATCTGCGGATCTGTGACGGAGAAACATAGATATCATTCTCTCCCGGAAGATAATTCTCACTTCGATAAATCCAAACCCATCCGGCATAACCTCCAGAATACCATTTGCCTTCTCACCGCTGTCAAGCTGCACGGTCTCTGCCGGCACATGATAAGCACTGCCTGCACGCTCTGTCCGGTCCTCCAGGGCTTCCTTCACGAACAGCCTCACTGTCGCATGACGGGATTTCCGCCGGCGGCACTACATCCACAGATTTCACTACCGGCTCTTTTTTTTCACAGGATTTTCCTGCCTTGTCTCACTGACAGGACGGCTGTTCTCACTTCTAAAGGAGCCTCCTCCGTTTCTAAACTCCGGATTGCGTCTGTAAATTGTCCGTGCCTTCACCGGTACCACTGCCCCTATTTTCTTTTTTTTCTGCTCAAACTGGCTCTTCCGATTCTTTCTTCTCTTCTGCCACCTGAGGCTTCTCCTTCTCATCTTCCTGAAGCATACGCTCAATTAATTCAGGCTTTCTCATTGTGGAAATACCTCTTAATCCCCTTGCCTTCGCAATAGCTTTTAATTCGGTCAAGGGCAACGATTCGTATTTTTCTCTCATTAATTGTCTACCTCTTTAATTAAATAAATGCAAGAAACAGCTTTCTTATTGCAATATATTTTTAATATATTTTACGGGATACAATGTCTGATCGGACAGATATTATTTATGACTTTGACAAAAATAACTTCTTTATATTCTAGCACACTTCAAATGGTCTGTCCATATCAAGTCAGTCAAATAATCATTTTCTTTTTATTACATTATACACAACTGGTGTTTTTTATTGCAAAAAAAGTATTTGTCGACACAATTCTGAACACTTCGACGGTCAGGGAACAGAAACCTTCTATAGTTCATAGAAAAAAAAAAGGCACCCTCGAAAATTTTTTTCTGGGTACCTCTCTTTATCACTTTGTAAAAAAGAATCCTGCTTGCAGGATTCTCCGCCTGCGGCGGGTCGCTCCAGCGACATAATCCCTCTTTGCCGGTATGATCCAGCCCGGTAGGACTTTTTTAGTAATAGGGAATTCCAGCGAAATTCCTATTACATAAAAAATATTATTTCAGAAGGGTCCATAGATTTTTTCAATCTTGGCAATCTGTGCATCTGTAATCTGATTCAGTGCGCTCTCGACAGCTGCATAGGTCTGTGGTCTTGCATTCTTAAGAGCATTGTTGTTTAAGATGAAGTCCTTAACAGATTCTGCGAAGTACTCAGAGCTGTTCTGGGTTACATATGCCTTATTGAAGCTTTGTCACCTTTTTTTCTTTCTCAGCAGTATAAATGCTCTGGAAACCAGATGTCTTATCAACATTTCCAGCGATGAATGCAAGAAAATGTCCAAGCTCATGATATAGAATCATCCTCCTGCCTCATGGTAATGGATTTGGAACGTGCATCAAAGTATCCGGAATAGTTTACGGAAGAATCTACATAAATCTTAAATCCCAGCTTCCGATATGCAGAAAGTACACGACTATCCATCTTTCCGGCTACTGCTGTTATATTTGTCTCATATTTACCAGTCTTATTCTGGCTTACAGAAGTGGCTGCAGTTGTTGCCGTTCGGATGAGGTTGTACTTGCTGCTGTCTCATTGCGATTGTTACCTGCTGTGTAGTTGTCGTCTGGACAGTTGTGTGTAATCTTGGCAATAACAAGCTTTGTTTTTGATTTTTCGTATATTTCTCAGTATTAGTATTGGTAACAACAGTTTTCTTGGTAGCAATCTTGGCGGTAGCTGTCTCACTGTTCTCTCTGGTAATTTTTGTTTTTGGTTTTCAGCTTCTTGGTATAACTCTTAGTGGAAGCCTTTTTTTTAATTTTTACTTTCTTCTTGGTTGTCTTCGTGCTCTTGGTTTGTCTTGGTTGTCGTCTTCGGCTGAGATGCAAAGTGGAGTCTCTTCTTCCTGGATGGATGTGACCATCACCGGATCTGTGTAGGATGGGAACTCTGGTGCCTCCCCAGTTCCGGAGAATAAGGATACACCGCCGATTACGGCTGCAAGTGCGACTACCAACACAACTGGTAACGACTTTCTTACTGGTTAACCACTTTCTTACTTTCTTTCCTTTCATGTTTAACACACCTTTCTTGAAAATAGTGATGGAGACGAACTGCCCGCTTTTTAGAAACCGACATCCTTTTTTTAGGTAATAAAAAAGAATCCTGCTTTAGCTGGATTCTCCGCCTGCGAGGTCGCTTCAACGACACATCTACCTTTCCGTTACCTCTAGATCCTACCCACGGTAGGACTTTTTTATGCAATAGGGATCAACAGGGGTACTATTGCACACAAAACCGTTTATTGCATTTATCGCAAAAACGGTCACCTAAATAAAGGGGAGTCAGCCTCCCGTCATAATCATCACATAATCAATCTAATGCGGCAACCGGCTGTCATAGTTCACCCGAACCTTAGACCCTTGGCTTTGCGTCCCTGCCTTTCGACAAGTTTGCCCTTAATACGACTTTCATTGTAATGTTTTCGTCTCAAATGTCAATCTACTTTTCTTCAACATATATACAAAAAAAAAAAAATCTACATCTTTCCTTTTTTGGTATAATCTGCTATACTTATACCGTGATATTAGAGTGTGTTTGAAAATGCTTTCTGCAAGATGTGCGTCAGTTTGTGGGGAATGATTTTGGGGACAGGTTCTAGCTCCTGCAACAGAGCTGCTCCCGCAAATCCCAAACCTTTGGGGATCTGCCGATTCACACAACCATAAAGGAGGCCTCATGGTAAAAAAATTTTCCGCCCTTCCAGTTTGCTTTATATTTTATGCCTGTTTCTTCTTTTTTGAGCCAGGGCTGTACCTTTTCTGATAACTCTCCTTCCGGTGATGAGCCACCAGTTTTTCCCCA
>VOFJ01002737.1_pt1 | contig 55004 bp, 84 predicted proteins | sample 5384081 | NCBI WGS metagenome assembly VOFJ01 (sample SAMN12384729, study PRJNA508395) | human gut metagenome | isolation source: healthy gut I | host: Homo sapiens | reverse complement strand
AGTCGGCATAAAGTTCGTCTTTAAAGACTTTAAGCATTTCTTTTCGAGCAACTTCATGTTTCAAGTCCAACTGCTTCATGGTGGTATTGTTGTTCAGATTCACATTCTCTTCTTTCAACTGATTGGCAAACAGCATTGATTCGTAGTTTGTCAGATTATCGTCAGTCTTAATATCCACATCAGCCGTAATGCCCATCAACACTTTCAACTGGAGTTTTGCCAGCGTCACGGCATTGGCGGCAGAAATGACATTCGGCTTGATGCTGCGCATCTGTACTTCTGCGCTGATCTTGTCAAATTCGCTGACTGCACCTTGTTGATATTTGGCGTTCACGACATTGAAATTATCTTCTGCCAACTTATAGCTGCCTTGAAGCACTTCATAACTATCTTGTGCAAGCATCAGCTGATAATAAGCCTTGGTTACCTGATTGATCAAATCCAGTTCGGAAGCACGCGACTTCTCCACTGCCAGTTCGATATCCGTCTTTGTCATTGACATGGCCCGGTAGACTGCCGGTGCAAACAAAGGCAGGTTAATGCTCAGTCCGGCATTGGCGGTATTCGTACCATCCTGCCCCATCTTGAACGACATATCGTTCAGTTTCATTTCAGCCGCTTTGATCGTGTGATCCAGTGATCCGTTTAGGCTTGCTTCGGGTAACAGGCTCTGCCATGCTTCCTTTACTTGCAACTTTCTTTAAGGCAATTTCTTCTGCCGCCACCTTTCATCGTAGGATTCTCATCCAACGCTATTTCCAGGGCTTTGTCCAGCGTCAATGGTCAGGTATTCTGCGTTGTCTGCGTGTCCTGCGCCTTTGCAAAACCAAATGCACAGAATGCCACAGCTACCCAGAAGGATTTTCCGACCTGTCAATCTTTTCATCTTGTTCATAAACTGAATTTCTAATTTAATCCTTAATTGTTTGTCAATAGAACCTCACTTTTACTCTAGTCTTCGATGCGGTTCTTGCGATATTCTTGTATAAAGTCTTCCAGTACCCTTGCTCCTTTTTCGGTGGAGATACCGCGTATATAAGTAAACATGATGGATTCGTACACTTCGATGAAAGAGTATTCATTACAGATGTCCGTATTCAACAGCACATCAAATTGCTCACGTACCAGCAAATTGACAATAGCGAAGTTTACATCCGAACGAAAGATGCCCTGCTCTACTCCTGTTTTGAAGAAGGACATGGTTTTCATCGAATCGCTGTCCTGCCGATTCTTTCATCATCGCATATACCTTCGGATATTTCTTGATATCCTCGAAAAGCGCTTGTTGGTCTGATGAAAGATCTCGATGCTTTTCTGAAAGACAGCAAGTATCACTTCCAACACATTGTGCGACTGTTCAAAGACTTTCTGCAAATACTTGTCTCTGTCTGCCTGTGCCTTCAGTATGCATTCTTTCAACAACGATTCCTTATCTGCAAAAACCTCGTAGAGCGTACGTTTGGAAATTCCCAATGCTGCCGCAATGTCATCCATCGTAATACACTTGATACCTTTCAAAGTAAAAGCTTCTGTTGCCGCCGTTATAATCCGCTCTCTTAAGCTCTACCCGTTGGGGAAGCGTCCTTTCCATGCTCCATCATCCGTTTTTTAGATTTTATTAAAATGCAGTTTTCGTTTTCTCTTCATTTAAAGCGAAAAACGGAACAAAGATATATAGAAAACTCAATTAACAAATCAAGTTTCCTTTTATTTATAGCCCATTTGGGATATATTATCATTCATTAGAGGTATATGAAAACAAGTGTTAAGAGGAAATATAGAGCAAACAGTAAGGTAATAGAGGTATATGAAGTAAAGTTTTATCGCTGTAAGAGGGAGAATAATCGGCAAATGCCGGATAAATACCGATAAGAATCGATCGTTTATCCGGCAATAACAGTCACCATTATTAACGAAAAGCGAAAAAGGAGGTTTAGTACTCTAACTTAGTCCTTTTTAAAAAAGCGACTGTTTTATGTATTTCTTTATACATCACGATGTCATCTTTCACAAAAGGCACTTCTTTCCGGTAGGCATGCAGGAAACTCTCCAGCAGCGGAGACGTTTTCAGCGGACGGCGGAAATCGATGCCCTGCGCAGCATTCATCAGTTCGATGGCAAGGATATGTTCAAGGTTGTCCATCACTTTATAAAGTTTGGTTGCGGCATTGGCTCCCATACTTACATGATCTTCCTGCCCGTTGGACGAAACGATGGAATCGCTCGATGCGGCATAACAGTACATTTTGTTCTGGCTGACCATAGACGCAGCAGCATATTGGGGAATCATAAAACCGGAATTCAGTCCCGGATTGGCTACCAAAAACTCCGGAAGTTCGCGAAGTCCCATAATCAATTGAGAGACACGGCGTTCGGAAATGTTTCCCAGTTCTGCCAAGGCAATAGCGAGAAAGTCATAGGAGATAGCCAACGGCTGACCGTGGAAATTTCCACCGGAAATGATTCTGTCTTCGTCAGGGAAGATCGTGGGGTTGTCCGTGACGGAATTGATTTCGGTCAGCAGTACGGAGGCAACATAGCGGATAGCGTCTTTCGTAGCACCATGCACTTGCGGGATGCAACGGAAAGAGTAAGGATCCTGTACGTGCGCCTTGGGACGTTCGATCAGTTCGCTGCCTGCCAGCAGTTTACGGAAAGCCTCTCCTGTCTCGATCTGTCCGGGATGAGGGCGTATCTGCTGGATGCAATCCATAAACGGGTCGATGCGTCCGTCGAAGGCTTCAAGAGAAAGAGCAGCTATCAGGTCGGCTTTCTTGGAAAGGCGGAAAGCTTTGAGAATGGCAAATACACCGTTGGCACTCATGAACTGGGTACCGTTGAGCAGTGCTAAGCCCTTCCTTGCTCATGAGCCTGGACGGGTTCCCAGCCAAATTCGTCGAGCACGCTGATTGCTTCGCATTTCTTTCCTTTATAGTTGACGTCGCCCACACCGATCAAAGGAAGGAACAGATTGGCTAATGGGGCGCCAGATCGCCGGAAGCCCCAAAGGGAACCGCGATCATAGACGATGGGCAGTACGTCGTTATTGAAAAAGTCGAGGATACGCTGTACGGTGATTAGTTGCACGCCGCTATGTCCCAACGAGAGAGCGTGGGCTTTTGAGAACATCATCAGTTTGATGATGACGGGACGGATTTCTTCGCCTACGCTGCAAGCATGGCTCTTTATCAGGTTTTCCTGCAAGGTTCCCAATTCGCCGGAAGAAATATTTTTAGTGCATAATGAGCCGAAGCCAGTGGTGATGCCATAAAGAGGTTCTTCGGAAGAAGCTATTTTATGGTCTAGATAATCACGGCATTTCTGAATGCGGAGCTTGGCTTCGGGAGCCAGTTCCAGCTTCAGATTCTCGTTGATGATCCGTTCGATGATTTCGAAGGTCAGTTCTCCGGAACCTATTTGATACACATTCTTGCTCATACGCGTAAATCTTGGTTGACGGCATCCAGTAATTCTTTCTCTTTCCGGCAAGCGGTTTGCTCTATCCGGTCCGCTTCGGCTTGCAAGCCCTGGACAAATTCTTTGTCTTTGAGTACCCCCAGATTAATGCGGACATTCAGCAATGCCCCCAATACGGCGGATCGTGCCGCCATCATGGCTACACAGGCGTCTGTAATAGCGTTCCGGTTTCCCAGACGGGCGATGTCTGCTATGACGGGCATCACTTCAAGTGCTTTTCGGGCAACTTCCATCGGAATGAGGGCGGCATGCCTGGTGGCTTCCTGAATGGCAGCGCTACGGACAGCTTTTTCTTCATCGGTAGCTTTGGGAAGTTTAAAACAGACAAAAACTTCATCATAGGCTTCGGAGTCTTTATCAATCAAGGCGATGAATTCTTTTTGGAATCGGGTGGTAAGCGTCTGTGCGTGCTGCATTACTTCTTCGCTGGCTTCATATCCTTTCTTGCCGATGGTGAGTCCTGTCACCATCGTGGCCAAAGCGGAAGCCAGCGCTCCACCTAAAGCGGCAATACTGCCACCGCCGGGTACCGGATCATTGCCGGCTACCTTATCTAAGAAATCTTTTACGGTTAAATCTGCTAACATGGTATTTTATGCTTCTAGTTATCAATTGACGGGGGATATAGCATACCGCCTTTAATAGTCATGATGACACAGTTCATGCCTACATAATATGGCAGAATGTGGTAATTGTCCGAATTCAGTATGACAAAGTCGCCTTGCTTGCCTACTTCGATGCTTCCGGTCCGGTCTGCCCGATGAAGGGCAGCAGCCCCGTTCAGTGTCAGGGCAGTGATGGTTTCTTCGATGCTAAGTTTCATGTAAATACACGCCAAAGCAATGGTCAACGGGATGGAACCGGAGAAACAGCTTCCCGGATTCAAGTCTGTGGCAAGTGCCACGGCACAGCCGGCATCAATCATTTCACGACCGCGTGCATAAGGTTCTTTCAGTGCGAAAGCCGTCAGAGGCAGCAGGGTAGCTACTACTCCTGCGTCGGCCATTGCACGGATTCCGGCATCGGAAGCCTGAAGCAGATGATCGGCAGACAAAGCGCCCAGTTCGGCAGCCAGCTCAGCGCCACCAAAGGAAACGATTTCATCGGCATGGAGCTTTAACAGGAAGCCTTGTTCTTTGGCTGCCTGAAGGAGGCGGCGGGACTGTTCGACAGAGAAAACTCCTTGTTCGCAAAAGACATCGCAACATTCGGCAAGTTCGTTCTCGCGGATAACGGGGAGCATTTCACGGATCAGAAAGTCGATGTATTCGTCTCCTCTTCCTTTATACTCTTCGGGAAGGGCGTGGGCTCCTAAGAAAGTGGATACAATGTCGATACGTTTGTGCTCGTCATTGTTCAGGCTGCGCATTATTTTCAGTTGCAGCAGCTCTGTTTCCCGATCGAGTCCATAACCGCTTTTACCTTCTACCGTGGTGACTCCCATAGCACTCATCTTCTTCAGAAAGCCTTCGGCTGCCGAGCGAAGTTTCAGGAAATTCATTTGCCGGGTAGCTTTTACGGTACTGGCTATCCCTCCGCCACGTTCCATGATGGACATATAGCTTTCGCCTTTCAGACGCCATGAAAATTCTTCGGAACGTTCTCCGCCAAAAACAAAATGGGTATGCGAATCGACAAAGCCCGGAAGCAGGCAATGTCCCCGGGCGTTGTAATGCCAGTAATGCTGGTAGTAGCCGTCACGATCTTCGCCACGACTCTCGCCGACGTAAGTGATGATGCCTTTGGTCACTTCTACCGTTCCGTTTTCTATGATACGGAGTTGTCCCATTTCCGCACCTTTACGGGCGGAGATTCCTGTCGGGGTGACAATACGGGCATTGAATATAATCAGGTTTTCACTCATTGATCTTTTATTATTCGGTTCTTACTATTTCAATCATAATTCGATATAAGTTTCAGCAGCTTTATATCGGACGCACATTATTTTAATACTCCGGGCGCTATTCCATGATACGCGCTTCCAGCACCTGCTGCATGGAGAAATTCTCCAGTCCTAAATAATAGGAGGCCGTATCTATCAGCGCTTCCATCGGCACCAGACCAATGATCTCACTTCCAACAATCGTCACTCCATAGCGGCGGGCCTCAATACGCACCAATTCGAAAGCACGGTAAAGGGCGGTGCGGGTGTAATCGGTCATATTAATGGATACTTGGGTGATATTCCGCTCTTTCAGTTCCACCCCCATTGCTTTGACGTAGCGGAGACCGCCGTTGATATGCCGGATATTCTTTGCTATCTTCGTGGCTATTTCAAGATTATTGGTACTCAGATTGATGTTATAAGCGACTAGCGGCATTCGGGCACCGATAGCTACCGTTCCGGCAGTGGGATGACGCTCGGCAGGACCGAAGTCGGGCTGCCATTCGGGAAGTCTGATTTTCTCCGCCATTCCTTCAAATTCTCCCTTACGGACGGAGGCCAGATTTTCCCGATGCGGAGCTGTGGCGGACTTTTCATACAGAAAGACTGGGAGATTATATAGTTCCGCCACCCGGGAAGCCACTTCTTTCGACAGGGCGACGGCTTCTTCCATCGTCGTATTCTTGATCGGGATGAAAGGAACCACATCCACCGCTCCCATGCGGGGATGCTGTCCGCTATGATGATTAAGGTCTATCAGACGGACAGCAATGCCGATAGCTTCAATGACTGCATCGCGCAAGGCTTCCGGTTCGCCAACCAAAGTGACTACCAGACGGTTATGATCTTCATCATTGCTATAATCGAGCAGCTTCACGCCGGATTTGCCACGAAAAGGGGCTACTATCTTGTCTATTTTCTCCAAATCACGTCCCTCGCTAAAGTTGGGGACACATTCGATGATCTTACTCCAATTCATATTTATTTCTCTATTTCGTTACTTTCTATTACAATGCTTCTTTTATTGTCTTTTTAATCAGCTCGTCATCAGCCAGATAAGGCATCGTTATATGATACCCTTCCGAATGTGATTCATTGAAAGCGTCACTAGTTTCCATTGCATGCAGATTGCGGGCCCACGAACGGCGGGCCACTCCGCCCATCACATCCCAAAGCATAGCCGAGCGAAGTATCTCGTCTACCCGTTCGCTGCCGTCACATACCATGCCGAAGCCGCCATTAATCGCTTTTCCGATGCCGACTCCGCCGCCATTATGCAGGGCTACCAAGCTCATGCCACGCGCGCAGTTTCCGGCGAAACACTGCACGGCCATATCGGCCATGACATTACTTCCGTCTTTGATATTCGACGTCTCACGGAAAGGCGAATCGGTTCCACTCACATCATGATGATCGCGGCCCAACATGATCGGTCCTACTTCTCCCCGCCGTACCATTTCATTGAAACGGAGGGCGATATTCATTCTTCCTACGGCATCCTGATAGAGAATACGTGCCTGAGTACCTACTACCAGCCGGTTCTTTTCGGCGTCGCGTATCCAGTTATAATTATCCAGATCCTGTCCCCGGCGATTGACATCAATGCACTCCATTGCGGCACGGTCCGTTTTTATCAGATCTTCGTGCCTACCGCTCAGACATACCCATCGGAAGGGGCCATAGCCATAATCAAAGAGTTGGGGTCCCATAATATCTTCTACATAACTCGGCCATATAAATCCGTCTTTCTCATCGACACCATTGCGGGAAATCTCTTTCACTCCGGCATCATAAATCGCTTTCATAAAGGAGTTGCCATAATCGAAGAAGTAAGTGCCGCGTGCCACCAGTTTCCGGATTACCTCAAAATGGCGGCGCAAGGAAGCTTCTGCCAGACGACGGAACTGATCAGGAGATTCATGAAGAAGGCGGGTCCGCTCATCGAAAGTCAAGCCTGCGGGACAGTAGCCTCCTTCGTAAACGGCATGACAAGAGGTTTGATCGGACAAAAGTTCAATATGAATCTGCTCGCGTTCCGCATATTCCAGCAAATCAACGACGTTGCCATGATAGGCTATCGAGCAAGGTTCCCGACGTTCCATCGCTTCTTTTGCCAGACGGAAAGCCTCCGACAAGTCTTGTGTGACATGGCCTACCCATCCCTGCCGATAACGTGTTTCGATACGGGAGCTATCGACTTCGGCTATAATAGAGGCTGCTCCGGCTATTTCGGCTGCCTTGGGCTGTGCCCCGCTCATTCCTCCCAAACCGGAAGATACGAAGAGGTGACCACGCAAATCTTTGTCCTGCGGAATGCCGAGTTTCAATCGTCCGGCATTGAGTAATGTGTTGAAAGTGCCATGAACAATACCCTGCGGACCGATATACATCCAGCCGCCCGCCGTCATCTGCCCATAGTTGGCAACTCCCATTTGTGCGGCAATGTGCCAGTCGTGCTGATTGTCGAAATGGCCTATCATCATAGAGTTGGTAATAATAACGCGGGGAGCATCGGGACGGGAACGAAACAGTCCCAACGGATGTCCGGACTCAATGACCAGTGTTTGCTCAGGAGTAAGTTCTTCGAGGTATTGCTTGATCAGGAGGTATTGCATCCAGTTCTGACAAACTTGGCCGGTTTCACCATAAGTAACAAGTTCATAGGGATACAACGCGATATCAAAACAGAGATTGTTGTCAATCATTACTTGAAAGGCTTTGCCTTCCACACATTTGCCACGATATTCATCAATTGCCCTTGCTTTCAGATCGCCTGCGGGACGGAAGCGGTATCCGTAAATTCGCCCACGGGTACGCAATTCTTCCATAAATTCAGGTGCCAGTTGCTCATGCAATTCCAAGGGGATATAGCGCAATGCATTCTTCAATGCCGTAGCTGTCTGCGCCGGCGTAAGCGTATAACTACGGTCGGGGGCCCTCCGGATACCTTCCTATGAAAGCTGGGTAGGGAGGTAACGTGTTGCCAAGAGTTATCTTCATAATAAGCAGAATTAAGGATTACAAACTGTAAGCAATACAGTTCTATAACTCTTCGCAATATAGAAAAAAAAGAAGAGAAAAGACAAAGGTTTTGGTAGATTTATTATCAGAAAGGTATTATTTATTCTTTCTGCTGCTCACCACACAGCATTTGCAGATACTTGAAGGTATGCTTCGCTTCCTGACTGTCTTTTGTAAGGTAGGCTTTTTTCCATTCCGGATGTTTTTCCAGCAGTTGCGCCATCTTTTCTTTTCCTACAAAATCAATCTTTCCGGTCTCACCGTTCAGCTCATAGCAGACCCGTTTAGTAACCAGACTTGAAGCAGCAAGAGCATCTCCCACATTTCCGCCCAGTTTCACATCATCTTCTTCTGCAAATGTCCCACCGATTACCGACCCTAATGGCATCGCACAGAAATAGATATTTTTGCCCAACTGAACAGCCGGAGCATACCACGCCCCGAAACGCATCTTTTTATAACGCAACTTACGACAGTTGATAAATAAGTCTCCTTCAGAAGTACGCACCGCAAAACAACGCTTCTTCAACTGGCGGCACATAGATTCATCATTGCCTGCCGTTATCCGGTAGTCAGCCCCGCCTGTCAATAGAATCTGGCTTCTGGAACGCTTCTCTACTCGCAACACTGCAAGGGTATCGCCATCTTGAGCCATCAACTCCTTCAAGTTTGAATAAATGATATTCTGCGCAACTACCGGAAGGCTAATCACGCTTATCAGCAACCACAAAATATATCCTTTCTTCATAAGCCATCCTCCTTTCTTCATTCAACGCCTTTTCGAGTGGAAAGTTATAAATTTTAGCGCATAAATGCAAGAATGGAAAAAGAAATGTTGAAAAAAGAAGCCAAGAAGCCCCTTTCGCCTTCTTGGCACAGCACCTCTTACACGCAATTATCCCGGAAGCAAGTCAATCGCTCCCGAAGTTTGTTTACTCATGAAATACGGTTTATGGTTCTTTTTATAATCTTATCTTGTCTTTTTTCATCTGGAATATCAGGTGTTTTATCTGGTATATCAAGCGTTAATACCTGAGTCGGGGTTGACTAAAAAGTCGGTAGTATCTCCAATTCCCCTCCCTTCGGGAAGGAGGGGTGGCTGAAAGCCGGGGTGGTAGGTAAAACAAGGTTATCTCTAATTTACTAGGAATAAAAGAATTGCGTATTCACCTACCACCTCCCCTGCGGGTACGAAGGAGGAGATTTAAGATACTACCGACTTTTTAGTCAGCCCCATATCAACTATGAAAGAATAAGCTCCCGGGAACAACAGCAAATGAACGATTCATTATGCTATTATGCAGGCATGATTAATATATTCCGTCAGTAACAATAAATCGTTTCACGTACATGCTCCCATCAGTCCACGTACGTAAACTATTGAGCTCACATACGTGAACCGAACAGATCACGGACGTGAAACGAAAATATGAAACGAACAAAATATATTAGTCAAACCTTGTTTACAGGTTAAGGTTGCCGAGTCTTGTCTTAATATAGGCGGCATACAGGAAGTAATATATGGCATAAACAACGTACATTCATGCCTAAAAGGGAGTTTTTAACATAGATGGATAAAGGCTTTAAAATAGCACACTAATATCTGATAATCAACAGATTAATTATAATACTCCTTAAAAACAGGTGATAATAGAAAGCAGAAAAACATCTATTATCACCTTATTATCACCGGTTATTATCACCATTACTTGACTAATTATAAGACACTTATCACGCAAAGGTGACAAGTGACAATAACAAAGTGTGTTTATTTCCTATGTAACTTTACTCTAAACCATCACAACTTGCTTCATCACCGATTACTGAATGACCGTTAATAAAGAGTAAATCTGCTCTTTACAAAAACACGCTCCCATTCTGCCTTTTACGAATTATATTACCTTTGTCCGAAAAGCAATATAATCGTATGGAAAAACAAGAAAATATTATAGCAACCTATCAACAAATCATTCAGGAAACAGAAAAACAACTACAAAAAGCGCGGAAACGCATTCGCTATATCAGCCTTCTGAGACTGATCTTATTCGTAGAAGCAGTAGCCTCCGCTATTATTTTTTGGTCTGATGGATGGTTAAAGCTCATCGTCTTTACCGTAATTCCCATCATCGCTTTCATTTGGCTGGTGCAAAGCCACAACCGATGGTTTTACTGGAAAGATTATCTCAAAAAGAAAATAGAAATCAATCAGCAGGAACTACGAGCACTGCAATATGACTTTTCCGACTTCGACAACGGAAAGGAATACATCGATCCGTCTCACCTCTATACTTTCGACTTGGACATATTTGGCGAGCACTCACTATTCCAGTATATCAATCGTACTTCGACCCCCATCGGCAAACAGCGTCTTGCCAACTGGTTCAATGCACATCTGGAAGAAAAAGAAGCTATCGAACAACGTCAGGAAGCGATTCGGGAACTATCTTCAGAACTTGAGTTTCGACAACAATTCCGCCTGCTCGGATTACTTTATAAAGGCAAGCCATCCGACACCTCTGAAATTAAAGAATGGGTAAACAGTCCGAGCGACTATCGGAAACACGCTTTCCTCCGTATCCTCCCGACAGCAGTAGGTATTATAAACCTCCTGTGTATCGGCGCAACGATTCTGGGATTTCTCCCTGCAAGCATCAGCGGGATAGTATTTGCATGCTTTGTCGTATTCAGTTTTATCTTCTCAAAAGGAATAACCAAAATACAAGCGACGTATGGCGAAAAACTACAAATCCTGTCTACTTACGCCGACCAGATTCTCATCACCGAGAAAAAAGAGATGCACAGCCCTGCACTGCAACAACTGAAAGCCGAACTTACAAGCCAAAATCAAACAGCTTCCCAGTCCGTACATCGCCTTGCTAAACTCATGAATGCACTCGACCAGCGAAGGTAATCTGCTAATGAGCACCATCTTGAACGGCCTCCTATTTTGGGAACTCCGCCAAGTCATGCAAATCGAGAAATGGAAAAGAAGCACACTCCGCAGATCTCCCCCGCTGGATCGAAGCTATCGGAGCAATTGATGCTTATTGTTCTCTTGCAACATTCTCATACAACCATCCGGATTACATCTATCCTCAAATAACTTCTCAGTCTTTCCACCTGCAAGCCGAATCCTTAGGGCATCCGCTCATGGACCGCAATAAATGTGTCCGCAATGGAATCGATATGGAGAAACGCCCGTTCTTTATCATTATTACCGGCGCCAACATGGCAGGCAAAAGTACTTACCTGCGCACCGTAGGTGTTAACTATCTCTTGGCTTGCATTGGTGCTCCTGTATGGGCTTCGAAAATGGAAATATTTCCCGCTCGTCTTGTCACCAGCCTCCGGACAAGTGATTCACTCACCGACAACGAATCTTACTTCTTCGCCGAACTCAAACGACTGAAACTAATCATTGATAAACTCAAAGCCGGAGAAGAATTATTTATCATCCTTGATGAAATTCTGAAAGGAACTAACTCTATGGATAAACAGAAAGGTTCTTTTGCCTTAATCAAACAGTTCATGAGCATGGATGCCAATGGTATTATCGCTACTCATGACCTACTGCTAGGCACACTAATAGATGCTTTTCCACAAAATATCCGGAATTATTGTTTCGAAGCGGACATTACCAACAACGAACTGACATTTTCATACCAGATGAGAAGCGGAGTCGCACAGAACATGAATGCGTGCTTCTTAATGAAAAAAATGGGGATTGCCGTCATCGACGGTTAATCCCCACATGTCAAATTATTCCTTAAAGCCTGCTTGTATCTAAGCTATTAAGACATAGAAGTGCGATATTCAGTAATTATCAATCCATTATCCATTTATCCCTGCATCCCTGCACTTGACTATCTTAGAAATGATCTTCTGATGAATGACAATTCGCCATCAACATGAATACCATTTGGCATTAAGCACTTTAATTCAATTGACTTTTTTAGTCAGAAACGCAGCAACAGCTGCAGCTGCATCATTGGTAAAATAATGCACAGCAGTCACCGGCTGATATGTATAAGGTACAAACTGGAATAGCTGTACAGCTGCAAATTTATTATCAGCAGATAGTATCACGTCCATACGTATATTACCACTTGCCTCACTCTTAATCTTTGAATCCGCAGAAAATGAACCGGAATTAACAAGGTCAGTCAACTTGTCCATATGCTTCAGATCAAAGAAAATACTACGCTCTTTCGCTATGCTTCCTGTCGGTACATAGACCACTTCTTTTGACTTCCAGAAAAGCCGGAATATACCTAAAAGGAACAATCCTGTTCCAAAGACCATCAGAGCCATACTGACAGTAGACGATTTATCTTCCAGTTCAAAAGTAGAAGCAAAAGATAAAATACCAATCAGTAACATTACACAAGAAATTAAAAGACCGGAGATACTCGTACGTTTAGCGATATCGGGATGTGAAGATGCAAATATAGTAGCATCAATAGCTTGAGTTGCCATAATATTGAAGTTTAAATTATTAGTAAAAATATGAAGATAATAAAGACTGACCGGCACTATATAATTAACGCCAGCAATCCGTAAAATAATACCAATAAATAAACGTCTAAATAATAATATGCCTTAAAGTAAATACATAATATTCACTTGCAGGCTGGCAATAATAGGAAGTTGTAGTATTATAAATCCTTCCCCAATGCTGTGACAGCGAGTTATCACGGTCTGCACAACATTGCAGCACATTTCTCAGAGAAGAGAAGTATTCACCGATTTGCACACGTTGGATGCGTGTCACCGATATCTGATGGCTTTGCAAATTAGTTAATTCAGCCACAGGAAGATAAGGAGATTCTGGAGCATTAATCTGCCCCTGCGGTTTCATAGAATATGTAACAGCATGCTCTGGTTGTTCCACCTGCTTTTCAGTGAAAACATTGCCTGCGACCCCATGAAGGGCAACTGCCAGCAACAGAAACAATATTACCTTTACAAATTTTGCCATATTCTCCTGCAAATATAACAGATAATTCTTACGAAAAGTTCATTCGGTAAATCTTTTAATGTATCTTAGTATAACTAAAATATAAAGATACAAAAAAGGCTACCCGTGTGAGTAGCCTTTTTTATATGTATACGAATAACTTTAAAATTATTCAGCTGATTCAGCTTTTGGTTCTTCAGTTGCAGGAGCTTCAACAGCAGCAGGAGCAGCAGCTTCAGCACTCTTCTTAGAACGACGAGTACGAGTAGCTTTCTTAGCAACTTTTTCTTTAGCCATGTTTTCATTGTAGTCAACCAACTCAATGAAACACATTTCTGCATTGTCACCTAAACGATTACCAGTCTTGATGATACGAGTATAACCACCCGGACGGTCAGCAATCTTAACCGAGATTTCTTTGAACAATTCTGTTACTGCAATCTTATCTTGCAGGTTGCTAAATACAACACGACGAGAATTCGTAGTATCTTCTTTAGACTTTGTAATCAAAGGCTCAACAAACTTCTTCAAAGCTTTTGCCTTTGCCACAGTCGTAGTGATTCTTTTGTGCTTGATCAAGGAGCAAGCCATGTTAGATAACATAGCGCTTCTGTGAGAAGCAGTACGACCTAAATGATTGAATTTTTTATTATGTCTCATTTTTTATTCTTTATCTAATTTATATTTAGAAATGTCGGTTCCAAACGACAGATTCAGACTTTCCAGCAAATCATCAAGCTCGGTAAGCGATTTCTTTCCGAAGTTTCTGAACTTCAACAGGTCAGTTTTGTTGAATTGTACCAAGTCGCCGAGAGTTTCTACATCAGCAGCCTTCAAACAGTTGAGGGCACGAACTGACAAGTCCATATCAACAAGCTTAGTCTTCAACAGCTGACGCATATGCAATACTTCTTCGTCAAACTCTTCATTGCCATCAGTATCGTTACTTTCAAGCGTGATCTTCTCATCAGAGAACAACATGAAGTGGTAGATCAGAATTTTTGCAGCTTCTTTCAGCGCTTCCTTCGGGTGTATAGAACCGTCGGTACTAATCTCAAGCACTAGCTTTTCGTAGTCAGTCTTCTGTTCTACACGGAAGTTTTCTACAGCATACTTGACATTACGTATCGGTGTATAAATAGAGTCGATTGGAATTACATTAACATCCGTGCAATATTCGCGATTTTCATCAGCAGGAACATATCCACGACCTTTGTTAATAGTAATATCAATCTGCATAGTTGCCTTAGAATCTAAATGACAAATAACTAATTCCGGATTTAACACTTCAAATCCAGTCAAATACTTACCTATGTCACCTGCTTTAAATTCACTTGAATTCTCGACAGTGATGCTCACTTTTTCGCTCTCGAATTCTTCAACTACTTGCTTGAATCTCACTTGTTTCAGATTCAAGATAATGTTGGTAACATCCTCTTTTACTCCAGGTACACTAGAAAATTCATGCTCCACACCATCTATTCTGATAGTAGTGATAGCAAAACCCTCTAATGAAGAGAGCAGGATACGGCGTAATGCATTACCTACGGTAATACCAAACCCCGGTTCCAACGGACGAAATTCGAATTTACCGAATCTGAGTCCGCCTCCAACATTAATACTTTATCAGGTTTTTGAAATGCTAATATCGCCATGAAATTAATTATTATTTAGATTACAATTCAACGATCAAATGTTCTTTAATGTTCTCAGGAATGTCTGCTCTTTCAGGTATGTGCAACAATTTGCCAACCTTTGTAGATTCATCCCACTCCAACCAAGCGTATTTACTGTGGTTAAAACCAGCAAGAGAATTAGCAATAACTTCCAAAGATTTAGATCTTTCACGAACACCAATCAATTGTCCTGGTTTTACTGCAAATGAAGGAATGTTTACCACTTCACCATCTACAGTAATATGCTTGTGACTAACCAACTGACGAGCAGCAGCACGTGTAGGAGCAATTCCCAAACGGAATACTACGTTGTCAAGACGGCCTTCCAGCAATTGAAGGAGTACCTCACCGGTAATACCTTTAGCAGTAGCTGCTTTTTCAAACAAATTGCGGAATTGTTTTTCTAAAACTCCATAAGTGTATTTCGCTTTCTGCTTTTCACGAAGTTGCACACCATATTCAGAAGTTTTTCTTTTTCTTGAATTTCCGTGTTGTCCGGGAGGATAGTTCTTCTTTGACAAAACTTTATCAGCTCCAAAGATGCCTTCACCGAATTTACGGGCTATTCTTGATTTTGGTCCAGTATATCTAGCCATTTCTTTTAAATATTTAATTGTTTATTCATGAACTCAATTTGTTGCAGCCGCGATTGCAGAGAAGAAATTATTGCAATCCAAAAACAAAATCAAGATCATTTTAAGTTAAAGGTAAATTAAACTCTACGTCTTTTCGGAGGACGACAACCATTGTGTGGAAGTGGAGTTACGTCGATGATCTCTGTAACCTCAATACCAGCTCCGTGGATAGTTCTAATAGCAGACTCACGTCCGTTACCTGGACCCTTCACATATGCTTTTTTTTTTACTTTCTCAGGCCAAGATCAAATGCAATTTTTGCACAATCCTGGGCAGCCATCTGAGCTGCATAAGGAGTATTCTTTTTTGAACCTCTAAATCCCATCTTTCCTGCAGATGACCAAGAGATAATCTGCCCTTCACTGTTTGCAAGAGAAACAATAATATTGTTGAAAGATGAATGAACGTGTAACTGTCCATTAGCGTCTACTTTCACATTTCTCTTCTTAGCTGCAACTGTTTTTTTTGCCATATCAACAATTATTATTTAGTAGCTTTTTTCTTATTAGCAACGGTTTTCTTTCTACCCTTACGAGTACGTGCATTGTTCTTAGTGCTTTGACCTCTAACAGGCAAACCGATACGATGACGTACACCACGGTAACAACCAATATCCATTAATCGCTTAATGTTCAATTGAACTTCAGAACGAAGATCACCTTCTACTTTATACTCTGCACCGATAATCTCACGAATCTTAGCAGCTTGATCGTCTGTCCAGTCTTTAACCTTCAGATCTTTATCTACACCAGCTTTATCTAAAATTTTTGCTGAACTACTGCGACCTATTCCATATACATAGGTCAACGCAATTTCACCTCTTTTATTCTGAGGTAAATCTACACCAACTATTCTTATAGCCATATACTTAATTATTTTTTTTGCAAAAATAACAAATTATCCTTGACGTTGTTTATACTTAGGATTTTTCTTGTTAATAACATACAAACGGCCATTACGTCTAACGATCTTACATTCTGGCGTGCGTTTCTTTAATGATGCTCTTACTTTCATATCTTATTTTATTTATATCTAAACACAATTCTTCCTTTCGATAAGTCGTAAGGAGACATTTCGACTCTCACTTTATCTCCCGGCAAGATCTTGATGTAATGCATACGCATCTTACCTGAAATATGTGCAGTAATCTCATGTCCGTTTTCTAATTCAACACGAAACATTGCATTAGACAATGCTTCAACTATAACTCCATCTTGTTCTATTGCAGATTGCTTTGCCATATTATATTGCTTTATCTCCTAAAACTTCTTCTATGAATTTGAATGAAGACAAAATATCAGCTTCACCAGCTCCAACAGCTACCGTATGCTCAAAGTGCGCAGCACATTTACGATCTCTGGTCCTCACAGTCCATCCGTCACCTTCCATAATCACTTGTCTGTCTCCCAACGTTATCATCAGCTCAATTGCAATGCAAAGACCTCTTTTCATCAAAGGACCATATCCTCTTTTTACCATAATTAGGCACCTGGGGATCTTCGTGCATTTCCTTACCGATGCCGTGACCGACAAACTCACGCACTACACCATAAGAATGAGACTCACAATATTGCTGAATAGCATATCCGATATCTCCGATTCTTTTCCATGTACTGCGTTCTGAATAATACCGATATATAACGCTTCTTTAGTTACCTTCAACAAGTTACGAATTTCTTCGTCCACCTCTCCTACACAAAAAGTATAAGCAGAATCACCACAAAAACCATTCATGTAAGTTCCGCAATCCACTGATACGATATCGCCGTCTTTCAGAACAATATCCCCTGGGATTCCATGTACAACCTGCTCATTAACAGAAGTACAGATGGATGCAGGAAACGGGTCTCCATATTGATTCGGGAATCCTTTAAAAGTTGGAGTTGCCCCATGATCTCTAATGAATTCTTCAGCAACTTTATCCAACTCACGTGTAGTTACACCAGGCTTCACCAGCTTGGCAACCTCTGCAAGAGTCCTACCAACAAGCAGGTTACTCTGACGGAGCAATTCTATTTCATCTTCTGTCTTAAGAAATATCATTTCTAATCTAAAGAATTAATATGCCGCTACACCAGCGCGTCCCTTAATACGACCTGATTTCAACAGACCATCATAATGTCTCATCAACAAATGACTTTCAACCTGTTGCAGTGTATCAAGAACAACACCTACAAGAATTAACAAAGATGTACCGCCGAAGAATTGAGCAAATCCGGCCTGTACCCCAAATATACCAGCGAATGCAGGCATAATGGCAACCAAAGCCAAGAAGAAAGAACCCGGTAAAGTAATACGAGACATAATATCATCAATATACTCTGCTGTTTTCTTTCCTGGCTTGATACCAGGGATAAAACCATTATTTCTCTTCATATCCTCAGCCATCTGAGTCGGATTAATTGTTATTGCAGTATAGAAATATGTAAATAATATAATCATTACCGCAAAAACAAAATTATACCAGAAACTTGTATGATCTGTAAACGCATGCAAGAAACCGCCTGCATCATTTACATTGTTGGAAAAACCGATAAATGTAATTGGAATAAACATGATTGCCTGAGCAAAAATGATGGGCATAACACCAGCAGCATTCACCTTCAAAGGAATATACTGTCGTTGCACCACACCATACTGCTTATTACCTACAATTCTCTTAGCATATTGTACAGGAATCTTTCTCACTCCTTGAACCAACAGGATTGCAGCGCCAATTACTAACAATAAGAATACGACTTCAATTATAAACATAATCAGACCCCCACTCTTATTTGCTACTCTGGATACAACTTCTTGTAACAAAGCATCAGGGAAACGAGCGATAATACCGATCAGGATGATAAATGAAATACCGTTACCAATACCTTTATCAGTAATTCTTTCACCAAGCCACAAAATAAACATACTACCTGCTGCCAAAATAATGGTAGAGGTAACCATAAACAGAGTCCAATCTAATGAAGCATTTAAGGAAGGGCCAGCCTGCATTTTAAGATTGAGCAAATAAGAAGGGGCCTGAACTAACAATATAGCAATCGTCAGATAACGAGTATATTGATTCATTTTTCTTCTGCCGCTCTCACCTTCGCGCTGCAACTTCTGGAAATACGGCACAGCGATTCCCAACAACTGGATTACGATAGATGCAGAGATATAAGGCATAATTCCTAATGCAAAAATAGAGGCATTAGAAAATGCTCCTCCAGAGAACATATTTAACAAGGCTAAAAGGCCTTCACTTGTTTGTTCGTGCAATTTTGCCAGCATTGCCGGATTGATACCCGGTAATACGACATATGATCCGAAACGGTAAATTGCCACAAACAATATGGTGATGAGGATCCGCTGTCTCAGATCCTCAATCTTCCATATATTCTTTAATGTTTCAATAGCTTTTCTCATTGAATCAGAGTTTTACTACAGTTCCACCAGCAGCTTCGATAGCAGCAGTTGCACTCTTAGAGAATGCATGAGCTTCTACTTCCAGCTTGTTAGTCAGAGCTCCGTTACCCAATACTTTAACCAACTGATTTGAAGATATAAATCCTGCTTCGATAAAGTCGCTAATACCAACTTTTGTCAGATTCTTAGCATCTGCAAGCGTCTGAATTGTATCCAATTGATAGCCTTTATATTCTACACGATTGATATTCTTAAAACCAAATTTAGGTACTCGACGTTGAAGAGGCATCTGACCACCTTCAAAGCCGACTTTCTTAGAGTATCCAGATCTTGATTTAGCTCCTTTATGACCTCTTGTAGAAGTACCGCCTAAGCCAGAACCAGTACCACGTCCAATTCTTTTTCTTGTCTTAGTAGATCCCTCTGCAGGTTTTAAATTACTTAAGTTCATATTGTAATTCGTTTTATTATTCAACAAATAATTACTTAACAATGGCAACCAAGTGTTTTACTTTATCTACCATTCCAAGAATTGAAGGAGTGCTTTCGTGTTCAACCACGCGGTTCAGTTTGCGAAGTCCCAGTGCATCAAGAGTTCTTTTCTGATCAGCTGGAGCACCAATTCTACTTTTAACTTGTTTAATCTTTATAGTTGACATATCTCCTCCTTATCCTCTAAATACTTTTTCAACACTAATACCTCTATTCTGAGCAACCATTCTTGCATCACGCATTTCACTCAAAGCTTCGATTGTAGCTTTAACAAGATTGTGCGGATTTGAAGAACCTTTAGATTTTGCCAAAACGTCAGTAATACCAACACTTTCCAATACAGCACGCATAGCACCACCAGCTACAACACCAGTTCCGTGAGATGCAGGTTTGATGAATACTTCAGCACCACCAAATCTAGCTGATTGTTCATGAGGAACAGTACCTTTCAAAACAGGTACTTTCACCAGGTTCTTTTTAGCTGATTCTACGCCTTTAGCGATAGCAGCTGTTACTTCACCTGCTTTACCAAGTCCCCAACCAATGATACCTTCTTCGTTACCTACAACAACGATTGCAGAGAAACTAAAAGTTCTACCACCTTTGGTAACTTTAGTAACACGATTAATAGCAACCAATCTATCCTTCAGTTCTATATCGTTAGTTACCTTAACTCTATTATTAACTCCTGCCATAATGATTAAAATTTAAGTCCACCGTTACGAGCAGCATCAGCTACTTCTTTTACTCTCCCATGATACAAGTAACCATTACGGTCGAAAACAACAGTAGTAATACCTGCTTCCTGTGCCTTTTTAGCAATCATTTCACCCACTTTAGCAGCTTGATCTTTTTTTTAGCAACTTTCTCAGTCAAACCCAAAGATGAAGCGGCAGCCAATGTTTTACCAGAAAGATCATCGATAATCTGGACATAAATTTGCTTGTTACTTCTAAATACACTCATACGCGGACGTTCAGCAGTACCTGAAACCTTGTTGCGTACTCTATATTTGATTTTAACTCGTCTTTCTATTTTTGTTGTCATAATAATCTAATTTTATATGATTTACTTAGCGCCGGCTGATTTACCAGACTTTCTACGAATTACTTCGCCAACAAACTTAATACCTTTACCCTTGTATGGTTCAGGTTTACGGAAAGAACGTATTTTAGAGCAAACTTGACCAAGCAACTGTTTGTCACACGATTCCAATATAATAAGAGGATTCTTATTTCTTTCAGACTTAGTTTCAACTTTCACCTCAGCAGGCAATTGAATGAAAATATTGTGTGTATAACCTAAAGCAAGCTCAATGATGTTACCTTGGTTAGAAGCACGGTAACCTACACCAACAAGTTCCAGTTCCTTCTTATATCCTTCAGACACGCCCACAACCATGTTATGAACCAAAGAACGATACAAACCGTGGAAAGCATGCTTTTGCTTCGGGTTATCAATCATTTCTTTATCGTTTTCTGTTAAAGTTACGTGTCCGTCTTCAATGGCAACATTGATAGCAGGATTCACATATTGGCTAAGTTCGCCTTTGGGTCCCTTACGGTAACCACATTATCCTTAAGAGTGACTGTCACTCCAGCTGGGATACTAATGGGTAATTTTCCTATTCTTGACATTGCTAATTCCTCCTAAATTAATATACATAACACAAGACTTCACCACCGATCTTCAGTTCTGCAGCCTCTTTGTTAGTCATTACACCTTTGGAAGTAGATATTATAGCAATACCCAGCCCATTAATAACACGCGGCATATCTTTATATCCAGTATACTTACGCATACCCGGAGAAGATACTCTTTCTAACTTTTTTGATTGCGTTAACTTTGTTAACAGAATCATACTTCAAGGCAACCTTGATAGTTCCTTGAGGACCATCTTCTACAAACTTATAGTTAAGAATGTAGCCTTTCTCAAAAAGAATCTTAGTGATTTCTTTTTTCAAATTCGAAGCGGGAACTTCTACAACTCTGTGCTTAGCACTAATTGCGTTCCGCAACCTCGTTAAATAATCTGCTATTGGATCAGTCATATAAAAATAAATTAAATTAATCAGGACTACCCTGACAATATTTAAACAATAATTACCAGCTTGCTTTCTTTACGCCTGGTATCAGTCCATTAGATGCCATTTCACGGAATTGAATTCTCGAAATTCCAAATTGGCGAATATAACCCTTAGGACGGCCAGTCAGTTTGCAACGGTTATGCATACGAATTGGATTTGAATTCTTAGGCAACTCTTGCAACTTTTGTGCAGCTTCAAAAGCATCAGCAGGATTCACCTGTTCTTACGATTTGCTTCAAAGCAGCTCTTTTCTCGGCGTATCTTGGCTACTAATTTAGCACGCTTTACTTCACGTGCTTTCATTGATTCCTTTGCCATATCTATTAGTCTTTTTTAGCGTTTTTAAAAGGTAAACCGAATTCCTTCAGCAAGCATAACCTTCTTCATCTGTTTCCGCAGAGGTTACAAAGGTAATATTCATTCCGAGAATTCTTGTAATACTATCGATATTTATTTCAGGGAAAATGATTTGTTCCTGAATACCAAGGGTATAGTTACCTTTACCATCAAACTTACTTTCGATACCTTTGAAGTCACGAATACGAGGAAGAGCTACACGAACGAGTTTCTCCAAGAATTCGTACATTCTCTCACGACGCAAAGTTACCATAACGCCAATCGGCATTTTTTTACGTAACTTAAAATTTGCGATATCTTTACGAGAAATGGTAGCTACGGCCTTCTGACCTGTGATAGCTGTCATTTCATTGATTGCAACTTCAATAATCTTCTTATCAGCAACAGCCATACCTAAACCTTGATTGATAACAATCTTTTTAAGTACGGGTACCTGCATTGTTGAAGAATACTGGAACTGTGATTTCAATGCAGGTGCGATACGATCTGCATATTCTTTCTTTAGGCTAGCAGTATTACTCATTACTAAATCTCCTCTCCTGATTTTTTAGAATAACGCACTAGAGTTCCTTCTGAACTCTTTCTTTCTCCCAATACGCGTTGCTTTGCCAGTCTTTGGATCAACGGGGTTCAAGTTTGACAAGTGGATAGAAGCTTCTTGCTTCACAATACCACCTGCGGGTTCTTTGCATTCGGCTTAGTGCTCTTAGACACCATGTTGATACCTTCAACAATGCACGACCTTCTTTAACAAGAACCTTCAATACACGACCAGTTTTGCCCTTATCTTCACCAGCATTTACGTAAACTGTATCGCCTTTTTTAATATGTAATTTACTCATTACTTAAATCTTTTACAAAATTAAAGTACCTCAGGCGCAAGTGACACAACTTTCATGTTTGTAGCACGAAGTTCTCTAGCTACTGGACCGAAAATACGACTTCCTCTAATTTCACCTGCATTATTAAGCAACACGCAAGCATTATCATCAAAACGTATATAAGAACCATCAGGACGACGGATTTCTTTCTTCGTACGTACAATCAAAGCCTTTGATACTGCACCTTTTTTAACATCACTAGAAGGGATAACACTCTTCACGGAAACGACAATGACATCTCCCACTGAAGCGTAACGACGACCTGTGCCACCCAATACACGGATGCACAAAGCTCTTTAGCTCCACTGTTATCACATACTGTAAGTCTGGATTCTACTTGTATCATAATTACTTAGCTCTTTCAATTATTTCTACTAATCTCCATCTTTTAGTCTTGCTCAAAGGACGAGTTTCCATGATGCGTACAGTATCACCGATATTGCATTCATTCTTTTCATCATGAGCATGGTACTTCTTCGTTTTACTAACGAACTTACCATATATAGGGTGTTTTTCCTTAAATTTGGCAGCAACTGTGATGGTTTTATCCATCTTATTGCTCAGCACAACCCCTGTTCTTTCTTTTCTTAAATTTCTTGCTTCCATCAAGCTGATCATTTATTGTTAAGTTCTCTTTCGCGCAATTCTGTTTTCATACGCGCAATAGTCCTGCGTAATTGTTTGATTTGAGCAGGATTTTCCAAAGGAGAAATAGAATGATTAATAACCATCTGGTCATAATTAGCCGTTTCCGCCTCTACTCTTTCTACTAAATCACTAGTAGTCATTTCTTTAATTTCTGCAATTTTCATAACACTTACGCATTTTGATTTTGAATATCATAATCACGTCTTACGACAAACTTCGTTGTAATAGGAAGCTTTTGAGCAGCTAAGCGCAATGCTTCTTTCGCGATTTCGTAAGATACTCCTTCAGCTTCAATAATGATTCTACCTGGAGTCACAGGAGCCACAAATCCCTCGGGAGCACCTTTACCTTTACCCATACGTACATCGGCAGGCTTTCTAGTGATTGGTTTATCCGGGAATATACGGATCCAGATCTGTCCTTGACGTTGCATATATCTTGTTACTGCAATACGAGCAGCTTCGATCTGACGGCCTGTAATCCACTTAGTCTCCAAAGCCTTATGCCAAAAGAACCGAAAGCCAACTGGTTACCTCTCTGGGCATTACCTTTTGCACGACCTTTCTGTTGTCTTCTGAATTTTGTCTTTTTCGGTTGTAACATAGTTTCCTAAAATTCAAATTCGTTTAGCGATTATTTTTCTTTCTTTTGAAGTTCTTTCCGCCGTTGTTTCCACTATTGTTTCCACGACCACTTTCTTTGCTTTGTGTAAAGTTCGGAGCTAATTCTTTCTTACCAAACACTTCACCTCTACAAATCCAAACTTTGATACCTAAAAGACCCACTTTAGTCAATGCTTCAGCATGACAGTAGTCGATATCAGCTCTGAAAGTGTGCAACGGAGTTCTTCCTTCTTTATACATTTCAGAACGGGCCATTTCAGCTCCATTCAAACGTCCTGAAATCTGAATTTTGATACCTTCAGCCCCCATACGCATTGTATTTGCGATAGCCATTTTAATGGCACGGCGGTAGGCAATTTTACCTTCTACCTGGCGAGCGATGTTATTAGCAACAATCACAGCGTCCAGTTCCGGTCTTTTCACTTCAAAGATATTGATTTGAATATCTTTGTCGGTAACCTTCTTCAACTCCTCTTTTAACTTATCAACTTCTTGGCCACCTTTACCGATAATAATACCCGGGCGAGCAGTGCAAACAGTAATAGTAACGAGCTTCAGCGTACGTTCAATTACGATTCTTGATACACTTGCCTTTGCAAGTCTTGCATTAAGATATTTACGGATTTTGCTATCTTCCAGCAAAGAATCACCGTAATCATTTCCACCATACCAGTTAGAATCCCATCCTCTGATAATTCCTAAACGGTTGCTTATTGGATTAACTTTTTGTCCCATCTACCTTAATTTTGATCTTCGTTATTACTTTTAGCACCAACGAACAATGTTACGTGATTTGAACGTTTGCGAATTCTATAACCTCTACCCTGCGGTGCCGGTCTCATTCTTTTGAGTGTAGCGCCACCATCAACAAAAATCTGCGTTACGAACAACTCGCCACTTTCCGCTTTACGTTCGTTTTTCTGTTCCCAATTAGCAATTGCAGAGCGAAGCAATTTTTCCACTCTTGCAGCAGCTTCTTTTGAAGAAAACTTCAAAACACCAAGTGCTCTGTTCACTTCCATACCGCGGATCATATCTGCGACTAAGCGCATCTTACGTGGAGAAGTAGGAACATTTTGCAATTTAGCAAAATACATGGTCTTAAGGGCTTCTTTTCTCTTTTCAGCCGATATTTTTTTTCTTGCTCCCATTATATTTATTACTTTATTATTTCAAATAAATCCTATTATCTTTTCTTATTACCAGCGTGTCCTCTGAATGTACGAGTTGGAGCAAATTCGCCCAACTTGTGTCCTACCATATTCTCGGTAACATATACAGGAATAAATTTATTTCCATTGTGAACTGCAACAGTATGGCCTACAAAATCAGGCGAAATCATTGAAGCTCTGGCCCATGTCTTTACTACGACTTTCTTACCTGATTCATTCATTGCAAGAATTCTCTTTTCAAGCTTTACGTTAATATATGGACCTTTTTTTAATGAACGACTCATAGTTTACTCAATTAATCAGATTACTTTTTTCTTCTCTCAATAATGTACTTAGACGATTGTTTCTTAGGAGCTCTAGTCTTAAGTCCTTTAGCATACAATCCCTTACGTGATCTTGGGTGTCCTCCGGAAGAACGTCCTTCACCACCACCCATCGGGTGATCAACCGGGTTCATTACAACACCACGGTTACGAGGACGACGACCTTGCCAACGAGAGCGTCCAGCTTTACCTGAGCGTTCCAATCCATGATCAGAGTTACCTACACTACCGATAGTAGCTTTACAAGTGCTAAGAATCTGTCTAACTTCACCTGAAGGCAACTTAATCACACAATACTTACCCTCACGAGAAGTTAACTGAGCAAAGTTTCCAGCTGATCTAACCAGAGCAGCACCCTGTCCCGGACGTAACTCGATATTGTGAATTACAGTACCAACCGGGATGTTTTGAAGAGGAAGTGTATTACCAATCTCTGGCGCTGCTGTTTCACCCGACATCAGAGTCGCACCAACTTGCAATCCATTGGGAGCAATAATATATCTTTTTTCACCATCAGCGTAATATAACAGAGCGATACGAGCCGAACGATTCGGATCGTATTCAATTGTCTTAACTACTGCCGGAACACCGTCCTTATTTCTCTTGAAATCGACAATTCTAATCACTTTTCTATGACCGCCACCAATGTAACGCATAGTCATCTTACCTTCGCTGTTACGACCGCCAGATGATTTCTTACCATATACAAGAGACTTTTCTGGTACTGATGCAGTAATTTCTTCAAAGTACCAATAATCTTATGTCTTTGCCCCGGTGTTGTGGGCTTTAATTTACGTACTGCCATCTTTATTAAATATTGCTATAAAAATCAATAGTATCGCCTTCTTTCAATGTAACGATAGCTTTCTTGTATGCATTCGTACGACCATTGATGATACCTGCTTTGGTATAACGGCTCTTATTTTTGCCTGCATACTTCACAGTATTCACATCAACTACTGTAACATTATAAAGAGCTTCAATTTCCTTCTTAATTTCCAGTTTGTTAGCTTCAGGACGCACAATGAAACCGAAACGATTTAGCTTTTCGGTAATTGCAGTCATTTTCTCTGTAACCAACGGTTTAATAATAATTCCCATTATCTAAGCCTCCTTTTTAAATTAAGATATTCTCAATAGCCTTGAGAGAACTTTCTGTAAGCACAACAACCCCAGCATTCAATACTCTGTAAGTATTTAATCCTGAGACAGTCTGCACGTTTGCACCCTCGATGTTACGAGCTGACAAATATACGTTTTTATTAGCTTCCGGCAAAATCTACAAGTAGCTTCTTATCGGCAACTTTAAGATTATTTACCATTGCAACGAAATCTTTTGTCTTAGGAGCTTCAAAAACGAAGTCTTCAACAATAACGATTGCATTTGCTGTGCTTTATAAGACAATGCCGACTTGCGAGCCAATGTCTTAACTTTTTTATTCAACTTAGAAATAGTCACGAGGCTTAGGACCAAATACGCGAGCACCACCTACCAATACCGGAGAATTGATGTCACCACGACGTGCACCGCCACCACCTTTCTGACGACCTATTTACGAGTAGAACCGCTGATTTCGCTTCTTTCCTTAGATTTGTGAGTACCCTGACGTTGGTTAGCCATAAACTGCTTAACGTCCAGGTAGATAGCGTGATCATTGGGTTCAATTCCGAAGATTGATTCGCTTAACGTAACCTTTCTTCCGGTGTCTTCACCTTTAATATTTAATACGTTAACTTCCATTATTTCTCAATTATTACGATTGAACCTTTGCAACCCGGGATCGAACCCTTGATCAAAAGCAAATTGTGATCCGGAATCACCTTTAATACCTGTAAGTTGTGTGTAGTTACGCGGTCACCACCAAGCTGGCCGCCCATGCGCATTCCTTTGAATACTTTTGCAGGGTAAGAACAAGCACCGATAGAACCCGGCTTACGAGCGCGATTGTGCTGACCGTGAGTAGTCTGGCCTACTCCACCAAATCCATGGCGTTTACAACACCTTGGAAGCCTTTACCCTTAGAAGTACCTACAACGTCAACAAAAGCCGTGTCATTGAACAACTCCACTGTAATTGCGTCTCCTAAATTCAATTCTGTTTCAAAATCTTTGAACTCGGCCAAGTGTCTCTTTGGAGTTACACCAGCTTTCTTTAAAGTGTCCCATCAAAGGTTTGGTAGTATGCTTTTCCTTTTTGTCCTGGAAACCTAACTGAACAGCTGCATAGCCGTCTTTCTCAACACTCTTAACCTGAGTAACTACACAAGGACCAGCTTCGATAACAGTGCATGGTACATTTTTACCATCAGCACTGAAAACGGATGTCATTCCGATTTTCTTTCCTAATAATCCTGGCATTTCAGTTAATTTTTAAATACTTACACTTTGATTTCTACTTCTACACCACTCGGTAATTCCAACTTCATCAGAGCATCTACTGTCTTAGCAGTTGAGCTATAGATATCGATTAATCTCTTGTAAGAAGAAAGTTCAAACTGTTCACGTGACTTCTTGTTAACGAAAGTCGAGCGGTTTACCGTGAAAATACGTTTGTGTGTAGGCAATGGAATAGGACCACTAACAATAGCACCCGTAGCCTTTACGGTTCTAACGATCTTCTCAGCTGACTTGTCAACCAAGTTGTGGTCGTAAGATTTCAATTTGATTCTAATTTTCTGACTCATTATGGTCTTTAATTATTAATATAGTTATATAAGATGAAGTTCGGCAGGCTAAGAGTCATTCGCTAGCCTACGGGACTACATGTTATTTTAGATTAAGTCAGCACGTCCCTTCACTTCCTCCAATACAGCCTTGGCAATAGAAGTAGAAACCTGGGCGTGGTGAGAGTAAACCATTGAAGAGGTTGCGCGACCTGATGTAATGGTACGCAACGCTGTTACATAACCGAACATTTCTGCCAGCGGAACCATTGCCTTCACGATACGTGCACCGGAACGGCTAGATTCCATACCTTCAACCTGGCCACGACGCTTATTCAAGTCACCGATAACGTCACCCATGTTCTCTTCCGGAGTCACAACTCCAGCTTCATGATAGGCTCCATCAGTACCGGACCTGCTTAGCACATGCATTCTTATATGCCTGAATAGCACAGATTTCGAAAGACAACTGGTCAGAGTCAACCGGGTGGAATGAACCGTCAACCAAGGTTACTTTCATTGAATCCAACGGATATCCGGCCAATACACCATTTTTCATGGCAGTTGTGAAGCCTTTCTGAACAGAAGGGATAAATTCCTTAGGAATATTACCACCCTTCACTTCATCAACAAACTGCAATCCGCCTTCTTGAAGTCTTCATCAACCGGGCCGATCTTAACGATAATATCAGCGAACTTACCACGACCACCGGACTGCTTCTTGTAAACTTCACGCAAGTTAACTGTCTTAGTGATAGCTTCCTTGTAGTTAACCTGAGGCTTACCTTGGTTACATTCAACTTTGAACTCACGTTTCAGACGGTCAATAATAATATCCAAGTGAAGCTCGCCCATACCAGAGATAACTGTCTGACCAGTCTGTTCGTCAGTCTTAACTGTGAACGTCGGGTCTTCTTCAGCCAGCTTAGCCAGACCGTTAGACAGTTTATCCATGTCTTTCTGAGTTTTAGGCTCAACTGCGATACCGATTACCGGTTCCGGAAAGTCCATAGACTCTAATACGATCGGAGCTGTTTCATCACAAAGCGTATCACCAGTATGTAATATCTTTGAAACCTACGCCTGCACCAATATCACCAGCACCGATAACTTCTACCGGATTCTGCTTGTTAGAATGCATCTGGAACAGACGGGACACACGCTCCTTCTTCCTTGAGCGGGAATTATAGATATAAGAACCCGCTTCAATCTTACCTGAATATACACGGAAGAAAGTCAGACGACCTACATAAGGGTCAGTAGCAATCTTAAATGCCAAAGCTGATGTTTTCTCATCATCACTCGGTTTACGATCTTCTTCTGCACCTGTATTCGGATTTGTACCAATCACATTCTCAGTATCCAATGGGAGAAGGCAAGAATGCACAAACATAGTCAAGCAAAGTCTGTACACCCTTATTCTTGAATGAAGATCCACACAGCATCGGTACAACTGCCATCTGTACTGTTGCGTTGCGAAGAGCTCTCAACAACCTCTTCTTCTGTAATAGTAGAAGGATCGTCGAAATATTTCTCCATCAAGGCATCGTCAAACTCAGCTACTTTTTCAAGCATCTTATCTCTCCATTCATTGGCTTCGTCTACTAAATTGGCAGGAATTTCCTCCACCGTATAGTCAGCCCCCATTGTCTCATCATGCCAATAGATAGCTTTCATTTTAATCAAGTCAACTAGACCTTGAAAGTTTCTTCAGCGCCAATAGGTACAACGATTGGACAAGGATTAGCACCCAAAACGTCCTTCATTTGGCGAACTACTTCAAGAAGTTTGCACCGGAACGGTCCATTTTATTTACATAACCGATACGTGGCACATTATACTTGTCTGCTTGACGCCAAACTGTTTCAGATTGGGGTTCAACGCCACCAACTGCACAATAAGCAGCGACAGCACCGTCCAAAATACGTAAAGAGCGTTCTACCTCAGCAGTAAAGTCCACGTGTCCCGGAGTATCAATCAAGTTGATTTTATAAGTATTACCGGCATATTTCCAACGAGTGGTAGTTGCAGCAGAAGTGATAGTGATACCACGTTCTTGCTCTTGCTCCATCCAGTCCATTGTAGCGGCACCGTCGTGTACCTCACCGATTTTGTGGGTCAAACCGGTGTAGAACAGGATACGTTCAGAAGTCGTTGTCTTTCCGGCATCGATGTGGGCCATGATACCGATATTACGTGTCAAATGTAAATCATGCTTTGCCATTTTCTAATTCCCTTACTTTAAGTTTTTTAATCTTAATTGGTTAGTCTCTTATAGTATTAGAATCTGAAATGAGCAAATGCACGGTTAGCTTCTGCCATTCTATGCATATCTTCTTTACGTTTGTAAGCACCACCCTGTTCATTGAAAGCATCCATGATTTCGGCAGCCAGCTTATCAGCCATTGATTTACCGCCACTTTTACGTGCAAACATAATCAAGTTCTTCATGGAGATTGATTCCTTACGGTCAGCACGGATTTCTGTAGGAACTTGGAAAGTAGCACCACCCACACGGCGAGACTTAACTTCCACTTGAGGAGTCACATTATCCAGAGCTTTTTTCCAGATTTCGAGAGCAGATTTTTCTTCATTAGGAAGTTTTACTTTCACTGTTTCCAGAGCGGCATAAAAGATTTCATAAGAAGTATTCTTTTTACCATCATACATCAAATGGTTCACAAACTTGGAAACTTTTGATCATTAAACACGGGATCCGGAAGGATTACGCGTTTTTTTGGTTTTGCTTTTCTCATTTGTCTGAAAGATAATGTTTTTCGTTCTTGGTTGTCACTTCTGTCTTCTTCAACTCTCCCACCGGAGAATTTACTCAACCCTTAGCATCTCCAACAAACTAAAACGTAAGTTATTACTTTAATTTTAATTAGATTTTAATCCTTATTTCTTTTTAGCCGGAGCAGCTTGACCCGGTTTCGGACGCTTTGCTCCGTATTTGGAACGTCTTTGTGTACGGCCTGCAACACCTGCTGTATCCAAGTGTACCACGAACAATGTGATAACGCACACCAGGAAGGTCCTTTACACGACCGCCACGTACCAAAACGATTGAGTGTTCCTGCAAGTTGTGACCTTCTCCCGGAATGTATGAGTTAACCTCTTTTTGGTTAGTCAAACGTACACGAGCTACTTTACGCATTGCAGAGTTCGGCTTCTTCGGAGTGGTTGTATACACTCTCACGCAAACGCCACGTCTTTGAGGACAAGAGTCCAAGGCTGGAGACTTTGATTTTCTCCACCAGCACTTCGCGTCCTTTTCTTACTAATTGCTGAATTGTAGGCATTTTAATTGTTTTTAGTTATATATTATTGTTATATTAATTTCGTAACTATACATTTTGGGCTGCAAAAATACGAATAATATTTGAATATTCAATGCGCTACAACTTTTTTTTCTTTTTTAATGTTTTTATATCATCCTCATGCTTCGCCTTTTACAACACTTAGCGGAGGCATCGGTTGACTCTTCAGAAATACGAATAGGTCCAAAAGCACGTTCATACTTTGCTATGTTATCCTCCAATGCCCGCAACAAGCGTTTTGCGTGTTCTGGAGCTACAATGATACGAGATTGCACTCCTGCTTTCGGTACTCCTGGCATAACACGTACAAAATCAAGAATAAACTCAGAGCTCGAATGAGTAATGATAGCAAGATTCGCATAAGTTCCCTGCGCAATCTCTTCTCTTAACTCAATCTGTAATTGCCCTTTGTTATTTTGTTCTTCCATATTATAATAAGATAAAAAAGTGTTTTTTTGCAAAATAACAAAATTTTATCCTTCTGAGATAAGAATGATACAGTTTTGCAGGTAAAAGAAACTAAAAAAAAAAAAAAGGAGCAACTGCCTGCTACAGCAATCGCTCCTTTTTCATATAGTCAATTGAATTGTATTATTCTACTTCGTTGTAGTCTAGTACTGTCTTCTTATTAGCCAAAATACGGTCATATTCTTCTTTTGATCCAACAATAAGTTTCTCAAATTCACGCTGACCGGTACCAGCCGGAATTAAGTGACCGCAAATTACGTTTTCCTTCATACCTTCCAATTTATCCACCTTTCCGTTGATGGCAGCCTCGTTCAGTACCTTCGTCGTTTCCTGGAAAGAAGCAGCTGACATGAAGCTTGAAGTCTGCAATGCAGCACGGGTGATACCTTGAAGAATCTGAGTAGATGTCGCAGCCACAGCGTCGCGTACTTCCACGGGTTTCAAGTCGCGGCGCTTCAGCATACTGTTCTCGTCACGCAGCTTGCGGGCCGTAACAATCTGTCCCGCCTGCAGACTCTGGGAATCTCCTGCGTCCACTACCACCTTCTTGCCCCAAATACGGTCGTTCTCTTCCATGAATTCAATCTTGTCCACTACCTGTTGTTCCAGGAAGCGGGTATCGCCTGGCTCGTCGATTTCTACCTTGCGCATCATCTGGCGAACAATGATTTCAAAATGCTTATCATTAATCTTCACACCCTGCAGACGGTATACGTCCTGAACCTCGTTTACGATATATTCCTGCACGGCTGTAGGACCTTTGATAGCCAGGATGTCCGCAGGAGTGATAGCACCGTCAGATAATGGAGTACCAGCACGTACATAGTCGTTCTCCTGAACCAGAATCTGCTTGGACAACGGTACGAGGTACTTCTTCACTTCACCTGTTTTCGAAGTAACGATGATTTCGCGGTTACCGCGTTTCATCTTACCCATGGTAACCTCACCGTCAATTTCTGAAACCACAGCGGGATTAGACGGATTACGAGCCTCGAACAATTCAGTGACACGGGGAAGACCACCCGTGATATCACCCGCTTTACCTACAGCACGCGGAATCTTCACGATAACTTCACCGGCCTTTACCTTCTGACCGTCTTCAACCACTACGTGGCCACCTACTGGCAAGTTGTATGTACGAATCAATTCACCGTCCTCTGTCAGGATATGAGCTGTAGGAACTTTCGTTTTATCCTTGGATTCAATAATAATAATTTCGCGCAAGACCTGTAGATTCATCAGATTCTACCTTATAAGTCACGTTTTCAATAACGCCCTCAAATTCGATCTTACCAGTAGCTTCGGTAATGATAACCGCATTGAACGGGTCCCACTTAGCGATTAGTTTACCCTTTTCAACCAGATCACCGTCCGATACATATAATGTAGAACCATAAGGTACATTGTGCGTAGAAAGAACAATACCTGTATTGACGTCCACAAAACGCACTTCGGCCAAACGGCCTACCACTACTTTTGCAGATTCACCCATTTCGTCTACGATATCTACTGTACGAAGTTCTTCAAACTCCAGACGTGCATTGTTCTTAGCAACGATACTTGCATTAGCCGCAATATTCGCTGCCGTACCACCGGCATGGAATGTACGCAGTGTCAACTGTGTACCCGGCTCACCGATAGACTGTGCAGCGATTACACCGACTGCTTCGCCCTTCTGAACCATGCGGCTGGAAGCCAGGTTACGTCCGTAACACTTGGCACAAACACCTTTCTTCGATTCACAAGTCAATACCGAACGGATTTCAACACTCTCAATCGGAGAATCCTGAATTTTCTTGGCAACTTCTTCTGTGATTTCTTCACCACCGGCAACCAGCAGTTCGCCTGTAGTAGGATGAATAATATCATGCACAGAAACACGCCTAAGATGCGTTCGTACAGGGTTGCAATTACTTCATCGTTATTCTTCAAGGTCCGTACAAACCAATCCGCGAGTGTACCGCAGTCTTCTTCTGTGATGATCACGTCGTGAGAAACGTCAACCAGACGACGGGTCAGATAACCAGCATCGGCAGTCTTCAAAGCGGTATCCGCCAAACCTTTACGGGCACCGTGAGTAGAGATAAAGTACTCCAACACAGAAAGCCCCTCTTTAAAGTTCGACAAGATCGGGTTTTCGATAATCTGCCCGCCTTCGGCTCCCGCTTTCTGCGGCTTCGCCATCAAACCACGCATACCAGAGAGCTGACGAATCTGTTCCTTAGAACCACGGGCACCGGAGTCAAGCATCATATATACAGAGTTGAAACCTGATCATCGCTTGAAATGGTCTTCATCAGGATATTGGACAACTCTGAGTTAACGTGCGTCCATATATCAATCACCTGGTTGTAACGCTCATTGTTCGTGATGAAACCCATGTTATAGTTGTTTACGACTTGCTCAACTTCGTCATAACCTTTCTGTACCAGTGTTTCTTTTTCTTTCGGAATAATAATATCACCTAAGTTGAATGACAAACCACCCTTAAATGCCATCTGATAACCTAAGTTCTTGATTCCATCCAAGAAGTCAGCAGCTTTAGCCACACCACAAACCTTGATTACATCACTAATGATATCACGAAGAGATTTCTTAGAGATAATAGTATTGATATAACCCGCTTCAGGCGGAACGATTTCATTCACAATCACACGACCTACGGAAGTTTCACGCATAACGTCTACAATGTTACCATTTTCATCAACGTCTTTCACGATCACTTTCACCGGAGCATGGATATCTACCTTACCTTCATTGTAAGCGATTAATGCTTCTTCCGGTCCGTAGAATGTAAGTCCTTCTCCTTAGCACCAGCACGCAACTTAGTAATGTAGTACAAACCAAGAACCATATCCTGAGCAGGCACAGTGATAGGAGCACCGTTGGCAGGGTTCAATATATTGTGTGATTGGAGCATTAGCATTTGAGCTTCAAGAATCGCTTCGTTGCTCAACGGCAAGTGCACGGCCATCTGGTCACCGTCGAAGTCGGCGTTGAACGCCGTACATGCCAACGGGTGCAGCTGGATTGCCTTACCTTCAATCATTTTCGGCTGGAATGCCTGGATACCCAAACGGTGAAGTGTCGGGGCACGGTTCAGCAACACCGGATGACCTTTCATTACGTGTTCCAAAATATCCCAAATCACCGCTTCCTTGCGATCTACGATCTTCTTGGCAGACTTAACAGTCTTCACGATACCACGCTCGATGAGCTTACGAATGATGAACGGCTTGTACAGCTCGGCTGCCATCAGTTTAGGGATACCGCATTCGCCCATCTTCAGCTCCGGACCTACAACAATTACAGAACGTGCGGAATAGTCGACACGCTTACCCAGCAAGTTCTGACGGAAACGTCCTTGCTTACCCTTCAAGCTATCGGAATGACTTCAACGGGCGGTTGGCATCTGTCTTCACAGCACTTGACTTACGTGAGTTATCAAACAAAGAATCCACAGATTCCTGAAGCATACGTTTTTCGTTACGTAAAATCACTTCCGGAGCTTAATTTCAATCAGTCTTTTCAGACGGTTGTTACGGATAATGACACGACGGTAAAGGTCATTCAAGTCAGAAGTTGCGAAACGGCCACCATCCAATGGGACCAATGGACGGAGTTCGGGTGGATAACCGGTACAATACGTACAATCATCCATTCCGGTTTGTTGCGTCCACGTGATGCACGGAATGATTCTACTACCTGCAGACGTTTCAAAGCTTCATTCTTACGTTGCTGTGAAGCATCATTACCTGCACGGTGACGAAGTTCATAAGACAAAGCATCCAGGTCCAGACGAGCCAGCAAATCATAGATAGCTTCAGCACCCATCTTAGCAACAAACTTGTTCGGATCTGTATCCTCCAGATATTGATTATCCTTAGGAAGTGTATCCAGGATATCCAAATACTCTTCTTCAGAAAGTAAATCATATTTGTTTACGCCATCTTCAGCTCACACCCGGCTGAATAACCACATAACGTTCATAGTATATAATCGAATCCAACTTCTTCGTCGGCAGTCCGAGCAAATAACCGATCTTATTAGGGAGCGAACGGAAATACCAGATATGTGCCACCGGCACCACTAGCTGGATATGTCCCATACGTTCACGACGTACTTTCTTTTCTGTAACTTCTACACCACAACGGTCGCAGACGATACCTTTATAACGGATACGCTTGTATTTACCGCAATGACATTCGTAATCCTTAATAGGACCAAAAATGCGCTCACAAAACAAACCATCGCGTTCGGGTTTGTACGTACGGTAATTTATGGTTTCAGGCTTCAAAACTTCACCACTCGAATTCTCTAGGATTTCTTCCGGAGAAGCCAGACCAATTGAGATCTTCGAGAAATTGCTTTTCGTCTTATTTTCTTTTCTAAAAGCCATACTCTATATAATTGAGATTTGATAATTGAATCATTGGAAATTGAAGAGACACGGATGTCAATGAACCGTCATAGGTTCGTTGACATCACACATTCTTTCAGTATTTTATTCTAGGTTGATACTCAAGCCTAACCCTCTCAACTCGTGTAACAATACGTTCAAGGATTCCGGAATACCAGGTTGCGGCATCGGTTCACCTTTCACAATTGCTTCATAAGCCTTCGAACGTCCTACCACGTCATCAGACTTGATAGTAAGAATTTCCTGTAGGATATGAGCAGCGCCAAAGCCTTCAAGTGCCCAAACCTCCATTTCTCCGAAACGCTGACCACCGAATTGTGCTTTACCACCAAGAGGTTGCTGAGTAATCAATGAGTACGGACCGATGGAACGTGCATGCATTTTGTCTTCAACCATGTGCCCTAACTTCAACATGTAAGTCACACCTACGGTAGCTGCCTGGTCAAACTGCTCACCTGTACCGCCATCACAAAGATAAGTTTTACAGTAACGAGGCAATCCCGCTTTGTCTGTCCATTCGTCCAAGTCTTCCATTGTAGCACCATCGAAAATAGGAGTTGCGAATTTCACGCCCAATGTTTTTCCGGCACGACCTAGTACAGCTTCAAAAATCTGACCAATGTTCATACGAGAAGGCACACCCAACGGATTCAATACGATGTCAACCGGAGTACCATCCGACAAGAACGGCATATCTTCCTGACGCACAACACGTGACACGATACCCTTGTTACCGTGGCGACCGGCCATCTTGTCACCGACACCAATCTTACGTTTCTTGGCAATGTATACCTTGGCCATCTGAATGATACCTGCGGGCAACTCGTCACCGATAGTGATGGCAAACTTCTTGCGCTTCAACTCGGCATCGAGCTCCTTATACTTCTTGATGAAGTTCATCACCAATGCACGAATCAGTCCGTTGATACGTTCGTCCTTCGTCCAGTTGCTCAACTGAATTGAAGTAAAGTCCAGATCACCGAAATCAGAAGGAGAGAATTTGGCACCTTTTGAAATAATATCAGCGCCCATATAATCTTTCACACCCTCCGATACATAATTTTCTGTCAACTTCAACAGCTTTTTTAACCAAGAATACGTTTCAAGTCAGCAACCTTTGCGTTCAAACTCATCGTCAATCTTCGGTAACAGAGCCTTGTCGGCCAATTTGGAACTGCGGGTCTTGACAACACGGGAGAACAGACGCTTGCCGATAACAACACCCTTCAAAGAAGGAGAGGCTTTCAACGAAGCATCCTTCACATCACCGGCTTTGTCACCGAAGATGGCACGGAGCAGTTTCTCTTCCGGTGACGGATCCGATTCACCCTTCGGAGTAATCTTACCGATAAGGATATCACCCGGTTGGATGCGAGCACCCACACGAACGATACCGTTTTCGTCAAGGTCTTTAGTCGCTTCCTCACTCACGTTAGGAATGTCGGAGGTCAACTCTTCCATACCGCGCTTCGTTTCGCGAACTTCCAATGAATATTCATCGACATGTACCGATGTCAATATATCTTCACGAACAACACGTTCGTTCAACACGATAGCATCCTCATAATTATATCCTTTCCACGGCATGTAAGCTACTAACAAGTTCTTACCCAAAGCCAACTCACCTTTTTCCGTAGAATATCCCTCTGTCAAAATCTGCCCCTTCGTTACGCGCTGGCCAATCTCGCAAATAGGACGGAGGTCAATCGTCATATTCTGGTTGGTACGACGCCACTTCGGAATACGGTATTCTTTCAATGCCGGTTCGAAACTTACAAATTCTTCGTCTTCCGTACGGTCGTACAGAATACGGATAGTCGTTGCATCCACGAATTCTATTACACCGTCACCCTCGGCAGTAATCTGCGTCCGAGAATCGCGTGCCAGCTGGCGTTCGATACCGGTACCTACAATCGGAGCTTCGCTCTTCAATAAAGGAACAGCCTGGCGCATCATGTTTGATCCCATCAATGCACGGTTGGCGTCATCATGCTCCAAGAAAGGAATCAAAGAAGCCGCAATAGAAGCAATCTGCTGGGAGATACGTCCATCAATTCCACTTCATCCGGAGTTACAACCGGATAGTCAGCATCTTGGCGAGCCTTTACTTTATCACGTACAAAAGTACCGTCATCGTTCAAAGGAGCATTACCCTGAGCAATAATCTTGGCTTCCTCTTCTTCCGCAGTCAAATATGCCAAACCTGCATCAGAAAGGTCTACCTTACCATTTTCAACCTTACGATACGGAGTTTCAATGAAACCAAGCACATTAATCTTAGCGAACACACACAAAGAAGAGATCAAACCAATGTTCGGTCCTTCCGGTGTTTCAATCGGACAAAGACGACCATAGTGAGTATAGTGAACGTCGCGTACCTCAAATCCGGCACGCTCACGCGACAAACCACCAGGACCCAAGGGCAGACATACGACGTTTATGCGTAATTTCAGCCAACGGATTCGTCTGGTCCATAAACTGGGACAAAGCATTCGTTCCGAAGAATGAGTTGATCACGGAAGAAATAGTCTTGGCATTAATTAAGTCAATCGGAGTAAACACTTCATTATCGCGCACATTCATACGCTCACGGATCGTACGTGACATACGAGCCAAACCTATTGCAAACTGGTTAGACAATTGCTCGCCTACTGTACGCACACGACGGTTACTCAAGTGGTCGATATCGTCCACGATCGCTTTCGAGTTAATCAACTCGATGAGATACTTGATAATCTCGATAATATCTTCCTTGGTAAGGACACGCACGTCCATATCGGTCGTCAAGTTCAACTTCTCTGTTGATACGATAACGGCCTACATCACCCAGGTCATATCTCTTCTCTGAGAAGAACAGGTTATTGATAACCTCGCGTGCACTGGCATCATCGGCAGGGTCTGCATTACGCAACTGGCGGTAGATGTAGAGTACAGCTTCTTTTTCCGAGTTACTCGGATCTTTCTGCAGAGTATTATATATGATAGAGTAGTCAGATTGGTTCGGTTCTTCCTTGTGCACGAGGATATTCTGAACGCCCGACTCTAATATAATGTCAACATGTTCCGGCTCGATTACAGTTTCACGGTCAATAACGACTTCATTACGCTCGATGGAAACAACTTCACCGGTATCTTCGTCTACAAAATCCTCAATCCATGTTTTCAACACACGTGCGGCTAACTTACGTCCCACCACTCTTTTGAGATTCGTCTTATTGACTTTAATGTCTTCGGCCAAATTAAAAATCTCGAGAATGTCCTTGTCATTCTCAAATCCGATGGCTCTCAGCAAAGTGGTAACGGCAATTTCTTACGGTCAATGTACGCATACATGACGTTGTTAATGTCGGTGGCAAACTCAATCCACGAACCCTTGAACGGGATGATACGGGCTGAGTACAACTTGGTACCGTTAGCATGTACGCTCTGTCCGAAGAATACGCCTGGTGAACGGTGAAGCTGAGATACAACCACACGTTCCGCACCGTTGATGACGAATGTTGCCTTATCCGTCATGTAAGGAATAGGACCAAGGAACACGTCCTGAATGACGGTGTCAAAATCTTCGTGGTCGGGGTCTGTACAGTATAATTTCAATTTTGCCTTCAAAGGCACGCTATATGTAAGCCCTCGCTCTATACATTCATCAATGGTATAGCGCGGCGGATCAATATAGTAGTCCAAAAACTCAAGAACAAAATTATTTCTTGTATCAGCAATGGGGAAGTTTTCAGCAAATACTTTATACAGTCCCTCGTTCTTACGTTTCTCGGGTGGGGTGTCCAGTTGTAGAAAGTCTTTGAATGACTTCAATTGTACTTCCAGAAAATCCGGATATTCAAGTGGATTCTTAGTCGAAGCAAAATTAATTCTTTGATTTACAGTATTTGAAGACATCTGTTAATGGATTTGTAGAACTTAATTTTAAATATATACACAAAAAGGTTAAGAACCCTTTTCACGAAGGGTTCCTAACCGAATTACCTGATTTACAGGCTAATGTTATTTAAGTTCAACTTCAGCTCCAGCTTCTTCCAATGTTTTCTTCAATGATTCTGCTTCGTCTTTAGCCAAACCTTCTTTAACTACGCTAGGAGCACCGTCTACCATGTCCTTAGCTTCCTTCAAGCCAAGACCGCAAGCTTCCTTAACGGCTTTAACTACCTGAAGTTTAGCTGAGCCAGCGCTCTTCAATACTACGTCGAAAGAAGTCTTTTCTTCTGCGGCAGCAGCACCACCGGCTGCAGGACCAGCAGCAACAGCTACAGCTGCAGCAGCAGGTTCAATACCATATTCTTCTTTCAGGATTGTTGCAAGTTCATTAACTTCTTTTACTGTCAAGTTAACTAATTGTTCTGCAAAAGCTTTCAAATCTGCCATTTTTGTATGATTTTAATTGTTTAAATACTAAATAAATTGATATAATTCTTTTTCCGAAATTTACGCTTCGGGACGTTCACCAAGAGTCTTGAGAACTCCGTGGAGGGTGTTACCACCTGATTGCAGAGCAGAAATAACATTCTTGGCCGGTGACTGCAGCAATGCAACGATATCGGCAATAACTTCATTCTTACTCTTGATACTTACGAGAGCATCCAACTGGTCAGCACCAACATAGAAGCTTTCTTCTGCATATGCAGCCTTCAGTCCGGGAATACCGTTCTTAGCCTTATCTTTAATCAACTTGGCCGGAGCGTTAGCAACGTTGCTGAACATTACGGCAGTTGTACCTTTCAGAGAACCATAAAGCGGAGAAAAGTCTTCTTCCAGGCTCTCCAATGCCTTGTGAAGCAATGTATTCTTAACTACCATCAATTTGATGTCAGCCTTAAAACATTCTCTTCTCAACATGCTGGTTGTAGCAGCATTCATGGCAGTGGTATCCACCAAATAGAAGTGACCGTATTCCTTCACTGTAGCAGCAATCTGCTCAATAATCGTACTTTTATCTTCCTTTCTCATTATTACTCCGTTTTATTAGATTTCTTCTACTGATTTCGGGTCAATCTTGATACCTGCACTCATTGTGCTAGAAAGATAAATACTCTTAATATATGTACCCTTGGCTGCAGTCGGTTTCAATTTATTCAAAGTAGAGATGAATTCCTTCGCATTATCACGAATTTGATCAACGCCAAATGAAACTTTACCGATAGAAGTATGAACAATACCACTCTTATCAACTTAAAGTCGATCTTACCTTGTTTTACTTCTCTTACAGCTTTAGCAACATCCATAGTTACAGTGCCACTCTTGGGGTTAGGCATCAATCCACGAGGACCGAGCACACGACCGAGTGCACCAATTTTACCCATGATGGACGGCATAGTGATGATCACATCCACATCTGTCCATCCACCTTTGATCTTTTCAATATATTCGTCAAGACCAACATAGTCAGCTCCGGCTTCTTTTGCAGCAGCTTCAGCATCTGGTGTACAAAGCACCAAAACGCGTACAACCTTACCAGTACCGTGAGGAAGTGATACAACACCTCTCACCATCTGGTTGGCCTTACGCGGGTCAACGCCCAAACGTACGTCGATATCCAGAGAAGCGTCAAACTTGGTATAAGTGATTTCCTTTACCAACTGAGCAGCTTCCTTGAGAGAGTATGCTTTCCCTGCTTCAATTTTTTCTGCAGCCAACTTTTGATTTTTTGTCAGTTTACCCATTCTAATTGAAGTTTATTAATTATTAACCGGGAACTCCCCTTTTACAGCGATACCCATACTTCTAGCTGTACCGGCAACCATTTTCATGGCAGCTTCTACAGTGAAACAGTTCAAGTCAACCATTTTGTCCTGAGCAATCGTACGAACCTGTTCCCAAGTAATCTCGGCAACTTTCTTACGGTTAGGCTCAGCAGAACCACTCTTTTGCTTCGTCACTTCCAACAACTGGATAGCCACGGGAGGAGTCTTGATTACAAAATCGAAAGACTTGTCTGCGTAGTAAGTGATAATCACAGGAAGAATCTTTCCTGCTTTGTCTTGGGTTCTGGCGTTGAATTGCTTGCAAAACTCCATGATATTGATACCCTTGGAACCCAATGCAGGTCCTACGGGAGGTGATGGATTTGCCGCGCCTCCTTTAATCTGTAATTTGATTAGTCCAGCAACTTCTTTAGCCATTTTCTAATTGATTTATATATATAACATTAATCAAGAACACTACAGCGTAACACCTGTACTATTCTTTTTCAACTTGCATAAAGCCTAATTCGAGCGGAGTCTTCCGTCCGAATATCTTGACCATGACCTTGAGTTTCTTCTTCTCGGTGTTCACTTCTTCAATGATTCCACTGAATCCACTGAACGGGCCGTAATTTACTTTACAGTCTCACCGACTACATACGGGATACTCAAGTCTTCACCTGATTCCTGCAATTCGTCGACCGTACCAAGTATACGATTCACTTCCGACTGTCTCAGAGGTACGGGTTTTTCCGAACCACCCAAGAACCCTATCACATTAGGAGTATTTCTCAGATGATGAGCTACCTCACCAACCAGAGCTGCCTCCACCAAAACGTAACCAGGGAGATAACTTCTCTCTTTCACAATTTTCTTACCATTGCGAACCTGATATACCTTTTCGGTAGGAATCAATACCTGAGATACGTAATCACCAAGGTCGCTGTTTTTAATATCAGCTTCAAGGTATTCCTTTACCTTAGCTTCTTTTCCGCTAATAGCACGCAAAACGTACCATTTCTTTTCAATCTCAGACATTTCTCCTTACTTTTAATGTGGATAAACAAATTCCATCAGATGCTGGAAACAGAAGTCCATCGCAAATACTACCACTGCAATTAGTAGGGAAGCATATAAAACAACTACTGCACTGTTAGTAAGTTCAGAATACGTAGGCCACGATACTTTATGTACAAGTTCGTCGTAAGTTTCTTTAATATAAGCTACAATCTTCTTCATTTCAAAAATATTAGCACGGGAGGAGAGGCTCGAACTCCCGACACCCGGTTTTGGAGACCGGTGCTCTACCAACTGAGCTACTCCCGTTTGTACATAATCAGTTCCCGATGTATACCGGGAACTGATTAAGATTATATTGGTTATTAGTCAAGAATTTCAGTAATCTGACCAGAACCTACTGTACGACCACCTTCACGGATAGCGAAACGCAAACCTACGTTCAATGCTACCGGATAGATCAGTTCTACGTTGATTTCTACGTTATCACCAGGCATTACCATTTCAGTTCCTTCCGGAAGAGTGATTTCACCTGTACAGTCCATAGTACGCAGATAGAATTGAGGACGATATTTGTTGTGGAACGGAGTATGACGACCACCTTCTTCTTTCTTCAAAACGTAGATAGAAGCTTTGAACTTAGAGTGAGGTTTAATCTGACCCGGCTTACAAAGAACCATACCACGTTTGATTTCGTTCTTATCAATACCACGAAGCAACAGACCAACATTGTCACCAGCTTCACCTTGATCCAGCAACTTGCGGAACATTTCAACGCCAGTTACAACTGACTTCTTGTCTTCACCCAAACCGAGGATTTCAACTTCGTCACCTACATGGATAACACCAGCTTCGATACGACCAGTAGCTACAGTACCACGACCAGTGATTGAGAATACGTCTTCAACCGGCATCAAGAACGGTTTGTCAATATCACGCGGAGGCAGAGGAATCCAAGTGTCGCAAGCATCCATCAGCTCCATAACCTTCTCTTCCCACTTTTCTACGCCATTCAACGCACCAAGAGCAGAACCCTGAATGAACGGAGTGTTGTCGCCGTCGAATTCGTAGGCTGAAAGCAGTTCACGCATTTCCATTTCAACGAGTTCCAACATTTCAGCGTCGTCTACCATGTCACACTTGTTCATGAATACAACCAGCCTCGGTACGTTTACCTGACGAGCCAGCAAGATATGTTCACGAGTCTGAGGCATCGGACCATCAGTAGCAGCAACTACGATGATAGCACCGTCCATCTGAGCAGCACCAGTTACCATGTTCTTTACGTAGTCGGCGTGACCCGGGCAGTCTACGTGAGCGTAGTGACGGTTAGCTGTTTCATACTCTACGTGAGAAGTGTTGATAGTGATACCTCTTTCCTTTTCTTCAGGAGCGTTATCGATAGAATCGAAAGAACGCAATTCAGAAAGACCTTTCTTTGCCAACACTGTAGTGATAGCAGCTGTCAACGTGGTTTTACCGTGGTCAACGTGACCAATTGTACCAATGTTTACGTGCGGTTTGGTACGTTCGAATTTCTCTTTAGCCATAGCTTTACTTGTTATTTATTTGATTAATAATCAGCTTTTACATCTTTGTGAGCTGTTACCGGGACTTGAACCCGGGACCTCTTCCTTACCAAGGAAGTGCTCTACCGCTGAGCTATAACAGCAAGGAGAAACCCGCGACCCTCAGTTGGGCAAATGCTCTATCAACTGAGCTATTCTTGCCAAAGAACCATTGTGGGCAAAGATGGATTCGAACCACCGAAGGCGAAAGCCAGCAGATTTACAGTCTGCCCCATTTGGCCACTCTGGTACATTTGCCCTTAATATTTCAAAAAAGAATTAAAATCAAATAGCGAACAATACTCTGAACATAGATGTTTTTTCTCAGTTCTTCTTCTAATTCCCCGCCATGAACCGAATTGACTGCCGTCATCCCCGCTAAAATCGGATGATCCTTTCATCCTTGAGCCTCTTGTCGGATTCGAACCAACGACCCCGAGATTACAAATCACGTGCTCTGGCCAACTGAGCTAAAGAGGCATTCTAGCTAAAAAATGCAACCGTCACGTTCTAACGCGAGCGAAACGGCTGCAAATTTAGTTATTTATTTCTTTCCCGCAAAATTTTAGCGAAATTTTATTTGCTACCGTTGTTTTTCCTTGTATTTCACCAGTTGTTTTTCAAGTGGCTTCCACATCCTAAATCAACTGCTTCCCTTCGAATGTATCGCACACTTTACTTGCATAAAAACTCACCATTAGGAATAAGAATCTTTATGCCTGCCTCTTTATTTTCAGCAGCTTCCGGCTTTAACTACCTTTAATGACACCTCTACTTTCTTTATATCTTCGTAATATTTCTCCAACTTAGACACTTTCTTCTGAATAAAAGCCTGCAATTGCTCTGACGCATCAAAGTGAATTGATTGAATTCTAATATCCATACTTACCTCCTTTTTTTAAGCTCTTGGATGAGCTTGTTTATACACTTTTTTAAGTTCTTCAAATGTGGCATGCGCATAGATCTCGGTAGTTGCAATACTCTCGTGACCCAAAAGTTCTTTTACCGCACCCAATTCTGCATCATTATTCAGCATTGTGGTAGCAAAAGTATGCCTCAGCACGTGAGGACTTCTTTTTTTCAGCGTCGCCACCTTTGACAGGTTCCGTTTCACTAAATTATAGACTAGATTCTTATAAAGCCGTCCGCCATCCTCTTTAATAAAGAAAAGCCTTCGACCTTTCCGGAATCGCTTCGTTTCTTACATTAATATATTCAAGCATCAACTCTTTCAGTTCATCACCGAACGGTATTAGCCGTTGCTTGATTTCTTTTCCCGGTTACTTTCAAAAGAGAAGCAGAAAAATCCACATCCTTATCATCCAACCTATCAATTCCGAAAGTCTCATGCCGGTAGCATAAAACATTTCAATAATCAACCGATCACGACAACCTTTAAATCCTTCGCCAAAATCCGTATCATCCAGCAACTTATCCATCCATTTCCTCTCTTTCAGAAAGACAGGTAACGGTTTCTTTATTCTTAGGTCCTGTTATTTTTTTCGTAACGGATCTACGGTCACCTCTCCTTGCCTTAAAAGATACTTATAGAACGACCGGAGCGAACTTAGCTTTCGATTTACAGAAGTTGAAGTATATTCCCTGTCCATTAATGAAACAATCCATTCACGAATCAGTTCACCTTCCACTTCCAACGGATCAAACTTTCCGTACTCTTCCTGAGCAAACTCCTGTAGTTGCTTTATATCCTCGCCATACGCCAGAACGGTTTTTTCGGAATAATTCCGCTCATACCGGAGGTAATCAAGAAAAAAGATTTAATTAACATAATATCGCTACATATCTAAAATCATGCAACGAATGTATGAAAAAGAATTCAATAATTCAAAGGAATTTACGAATTATTAATCTTCTACTTGCTGAAGTTGTTGAACGTAAACAGCACGTTCTTTCTTAAGTCTTTTAGTCACAGACGGTTTATCAAACTGCTGTCTGCTTCTCAATTCCTTAACTATGCCAGTTTTCTCAAACTTTCTTTTAATTTCTTCAGCGCTTTTTCAATGTTTTCGCCTTCTTTTACAGGTACTACAATCATTTTCTTTTAATTAAATGTTATTGGTTAAAAATCTCACGATTAAATTGCGCGGCGCAAAATTACACATACTTTCTTTATTCACAAAACTTTCGGCAAATATTTCTCAAAAACTATTCATAAACAAATCATTAACCGCGAAAAGTTAGTACCTTTGAGACTCATAAATATGTCTATAAATAACATAATAAGGTATGAAGCAGAGCATAAAAGAGCGTATACACGCACTACGGATGGCATTCCGCCCTAACAATATCAAAGCGTTCATCATTCCCAGCACCGATCCTCACCTGAGTGAGTATGTAGCTCCTTATTGGATGTCCCGTGAATGGATTTCCGGTTTCACGGGTTCCGCCGGAACAGCCGTCATCTTAATGGATAAAGCCGGACTATGGACAGATTCCCGTTATTTCCTGCAAGCGGAAAAGGAACTGGAAGGCAGCGGCATTACATTATATAAAGAGATGCTGCCGGAAACTCCTAGTATCACAAAGTTCCTCTGTCAGAATCTAAAGCCGGGAGAATCTGTGAGTATTGATGGGAAAATGTTTTCCGTGCAACAGGTGGAACAAATGAAAGAAGATCTTGCCCCCTATCAGTTACAGGTCAATCTGTTTGGCGATCCACTGAAAAACATTTGGAAGGACCGTCCATCCATGCCTGATGCTCCGGCTTTTATCTACGATGTTAAATATGCAGGAAAAAGTTGTGGAGAAAAAGTTGCCGCCATTCGTACCGAGCTGAAAAAGAAAGGCATCTTTGCTTTATTTTTATCCAGTCTGGACGAAATAGCATGGACTCTCAATCTGAGAGGAAGTGATGTGCATTGCAATCCGGTTATAGTAAGTTATCTACTGGTTACTCAAGATGAAGTAGTCTACTTCATTTCGCCGGAAAAGATTACCCAAGAGGTAAATGAATACTTGCAAGAGCAGCAAGTCAGCCTGAGAAAATATGACGAAGCTGAATCTTTCCTGAATTCTTTTTACAGGAGAAAACATACTTATCGACCCAAAGAAAACGAACTATGCGATTTATTCGGCTATCAATCCTGCATGCAAGGTCGTTCGTGGAGAATCTCCTGATGACATTACTGAAAGCCATTCGCAATGAGCAGGAGATTGCCGGCATCCATCACGCAATGCAGCGGGATGGCGTGGCGCTTGTCAAGTTTCTCAAAATGGCTGGAAGCATCAGTGCTTTCGGGCAAAGAGACCGAACTGAGCGTAGACCGGAAGCTGCATGAGTTCAGAGCAGCCCAACCTTTGTATATGGGAGAAAGTTTTGACACAATCGCCGGATATAAAGAGCATGGAGCAATCGTACACTATTCCGCAACGGAGGAGAGTGATGTCACGCTTCAGTCTAAAGGTTTCTTGCTGTTAGATTCGGGAGCGCAGTATCTGGATGGAACAACTGACATCACCCGTACCATTGCATTAGGCGAACTGACGGAGGAAGAAAAAACAGACTATACCTTAATATTAAAAGGCCATATTGCATTGGCAATGGCTAAATTCCCGGCCGGAACACGCGGCGCCCAACTCGATGTATTGGCCCGTATGCCTATCTGGAGTCATGGCATGAACTTCCTTCATGGTACCGGACATGGCGTAGGACATTTTCTGAGCGTACACGAAGGTCCGCAAAGTATCCGTATGAACGAAAATCCCATTGTGCTGCAACCCGGTATGGTTACATCCAATGAACCTGGTGTTTATAAGGCAGGCAGCCACGGGATACGCACCGAGAATCTGACATTGGTCTGCAAAGATAAGGAAGGCATGTTCGGAGAATATTTCAAATTTGAGACGATCACCCTATGCCCGATTTGCAAAAAAAAGGCATCATCAAAGAAATGCTGACAGCAGAAGAAGTCAAGTGGTTCAATGACTACCATCAAACCGTTTACAAAAAAACTTTCTCCAAGTCTGAACGAAGAAGAAAAAGAAATGGCTGCTAGAAGCAACAAAAAGCTATTTAAAACAGCTTTTGTCTGACACCCGGGTGTCAGGCAGTCTGAGATCCGGGTGTCAGACATCACGAGACCCGGTGTCGAACAATCCCCAATCATATTCAATAAAAACATCATTAGAAACAATATAATTTATGGCTTTAATCAAATCAGTGCGGGGCTTTACCCCCGAAATTGAGAGAACTGTTTTCTCGCAGATAATGCAACCATCATAGGAGATGTAAAAATAGGAAATGACTGTAGCATCTGGTTTTGTACAGTATTGCGCGGTGACGTTAATTCCATACGGATAGGTAATGGAGTCAATATTCAGGATGGAAGCGTGCTACATACTTTATACGAGAAGTCAACCATCGAAATTGGTGATCATGTTTCCGTAGGACATAATGTGACGATTCACGGAGCAACCGTCAAAGATTATGCACTTATCGGGATGGGATCTACTATACTGGATCATGCCGTAATAGGCGAAGGGGCCATCGTTGCCGCCGGTTCTTTGGTCTTGAGCAATACAGTGATCGAACCCGGAAGTATCTGGGGAGGGGTACCGGCTAAATTTATCAAGAAGGTAGACCCGGAACAGGCAAAGGAACTAAACCAAAAAATCGCTCACAATTACCTGATGTATTCCCAATGGTATAAATAAAGAAAAAAAATAGATTCATAAAAAGATCCCCTATTTTAGCTTCGTCCACAACAGGAGTTCTAAAATAAGGGGATCTATATTCTTTATATCAAACTTCAGTTCATTAATGAAGCCGCTCCATTTATCTATTTCAAATTATTTATTCTGAAGATTTGAAGCAAGCTTATCCATCTCTAAAAGTTAATCATGTGCATGATCTTCTCCGTAGCTCCGGCATTACTGGTCACATAATAACCGGCATTCGCACCGGTCTCACGCATGAAAACGTCATCAGCCTGGAAACGGTCCAGCAAGGTTTTCAACTCGTTATAGTCTTTAATAGAGTATGCGCCTTTAGCTTCGAGCAACCGGATTGCTTCCATAAACTTCTGATATTTCGGTCCGAAGATAACAGGAATGCCATATACAGCAGCTTCCAGTGTATTATGAATACCGACGCCAAAACCACCTCCGATATAAGCCACTTCTCCATAGCGGTAAATAGAAGATAACAGTCCGAAGCAATCGATAATCAAGCAATCAACTTTCAGTACATTCTTTTCATCAGCACGAGTATAGCGTACATAAGGACGTTTCAGTTTACGGATAATCTCTACCAGATGGTTCTCGTCGATAACGTGCGGAGCGATGATCAACTTCATTTCCGGATGGGTATTGAAGTACTCCAGGAATAAATCTTCATCCGGTCCCCAAGAACTGCCGGCTACAAACGTAAAAAAGCATTGTCTCCTTTAAACATTTTCACCAATGGGAGATCTTTGGCCTCTTCCCGAATCTGCAACACACGGTCGAAACGGGTATCCCCCACCACTGTCACACGACTAATGCCAATCTTCGACAAATAGCGTTTGGAAGCCTCATTCTGCACAAACAAATGGTCGAAATCCTTCAGCACATTGCGATAGGTACCGCCATACCATTTAAAGAATATCTGATCGCGGCGGAAAATAGACGACACACTATATACCGGAATCCGGCGCTTATGAAGCTCATCCAGGTAATTCTTCCAGAACTCGTACTTGATGAAGAATGCCATGCAGGGATTCACGATATCCAGGAACTTCTTCACATTCCGCGGTTTATCAAACGGCAGATAGCAGACAATGTCCGCTCCCCGGTAATGCTTGCGCACCTCATAACCGGACGGAGAGAAAAATGTAAGCAATATCTTAAATCGGGATATTTTTCCCCTGATCATTTCTATTAATGGACGCCCTTGTTCAAACTCCCCCAAAGAAGCGGCATGGAACCATATATACTGCTCCCCTTTCTCCAACTGCTGCCGGAGAAGTTCATAGACCACCCAGTGTCCCTTCATCATTTTTCGGGGCTTACGGCTAAATGGAGCAGCCAGATGCACCAGAATATCGTAGATGGCTATTGCCAGATATAGCAAACTATAATTTAAAAAGAAGAATTATTTAAAGCATCAACAGCACGCTGTATGCGGGCCAACGTCTCTTCCTTGCCAATCAGCTCAGGTAATGTCGAACATGTGCGGGCCTTTACACTCGCCCACCACTGACAAGCGGAAGGCATTCATCACATTTCCTGTGTGATAACCTTTTCAGCAATCCAGTCCATCACTATTTCTTCTGGCCTTCAAGGAGAAATCCCGATGCCGGCAATTACATCCGCCAACTCGGTCATGATTTTGCCGAGTCTTCCGACCAACGTTTCTTCACACCGTCCTTTGCCGCATATTCCGTGGGGGCTACGAAGAAAAAACGGGTACATCCCACAGTTCCTTTATAAAACTGACACGGTCCCTTCATCATGCCGACTACCGTAACGACCTCGTCGCTAAAGGGAGCCGTCTACCCCGTTGGACTTTCAGCACAGGTCAAAAAAAAGTTCGGCAATTTCTTCATTCGGTTTAATCATGGATGTATTCATGGTTGAACCAGATACCTTTCTTATAGTCGAATTTGGCACCCGACTTGCTGCAATGGCTCAAATCAAACAATTTCACCAATTCATCCATAGACATCAGTTCCTGGTCATTGCCCGGATTCCAGCCCAGCAGAGCCAGGAAATTAATGACCGCTTCGGGCAGATAGCCTGATTCGCGGTAGCCTGAAGAGACATCTCCCGACTTGGGGTCATGCCACTCCAACGGGAAAACCGGGAAGCCCAGACGGTCGCCGTCACGCTTACTCAATTTGCCGTTACCCTCGGGCTTCAGCAACAAGGGCAAATGCGCAAAGGCAGGCATGGTATCCTCCCACCCAAAGGCACGGTAGAGCAGTACATGCAACGGAGCGGAAGGCAACCATTCCTCACCGCGTATCACATGGGAAACTTCCATCAAATGGTCGTCCACAATATTTGCCAAATGGTAAGTAGGAAGTTCATCAGCCGATTTATAAAGAACCTTGTCATCAAGAATGGAAGAGTTTATCACTACTTCCCCACGAATCAGGTCGTTCACATGCACATCTTCGTTCGGCTCTATCTTGAAACGCACCACGTACTGCTTACCGGCAGCAATCAGCGCGTCTACCTCTTCTTTAGGAAGGGTCAGTGAATTGCGCATCTGCATGCGGGTAGAAGCATCGTACTGGAAATTCGCAATCTCCGCACGCTTTGCTTCCAGCTCCTCAGGAGTATCGAAAGCGATGTAGGCTTTTCCGGCCTCCAGCAGAATCTGAACATACTTCTTGTATATTTCCCGACGTTCCGACTGACGGTACGGGCCATGGTCTCCACCGAAACTCACGCCCTCGTCAAACGGGATGCCCAACCACTTGAAAGACTCCAGGATATATTCTTCCGCACCCGGTACAAACCGGTTGGAATCAGTATCTTCAATACGAAATATCAAATCTCCTCCATGCTGACGCGCAAAGAGATAATTGTATAAAGCTGTACGCACACCGCCGATGTGCAACACCCCCGTAGGACTCGGGGCAAAACGGACTCTGACCTTTCTTTCTGTCATAATCTACCTTACTTATGAATATTTTAGACGGCAAAATTAAACCTTTTTTTCCACACTAATGTTTTTTTTTGTACTTTTCGCAAAAATTTCAGCCGATATGAGTTATTTCAATACAAAAAAAGAGTTCTCGCTCAGAGATTTGCTATACAGAGCACTGATATTCATCGGCACTGTGGGGATTATTGTCTATTTTCTGCCACGTGACGGTAAATTCAACTACCAGTTCGACATTGACAAGCCCTGGAAGTACGGACAGCTCATGGCCACCTTCGACTTCCCCATCTATAAGGCCGATGAAGTGGTGAAACGCGAGCAAGACAGTATCCTCGCCGCCTTCCAGCCGTATTTCCAGCTGGACAAAAGCATTGAGAAAAGTGTGCTCGCCAAGTTGAAGGCAGACTATCAGACCCACCTGCGCGGCCTGCTTCCCTCCACCGACTACGTCCGCTTTCTGGAAAGGAAACTCTCTGAAGTATATCGCGCCGGCATCGTTTCTACCGAAGAGCTGAACCAACTGCATAAGGACAGCACAACCGCCATCATGGTCATTAACGACAAACTGGCCAACCAGCAGGACATCAACAAGGTATATTCGGTGAAGGATGCCTATAACTATATACTCACGGCCGATACCGCCCACTACCGCCCGGACATTCTACGGCAATGCTCGCTGAACGAATATCTGTTCCCTAATCTGACCTATGACGAGCAGCGGACCGAAACCGCTAAGAAGGAGATGCTCGACAACTATTCATGGGCCAACGGCATCGTACTGAGCGGACAGAAAATCATCGACCGCGGCGAGATTGTCAGCCAGGAGACATACAACATCCTTGAGAGTCTACGGAAAGAATCCATCAAACGCAGTGAGTCCATCGGGCAAAAACGGTTGATGCTGGCGGGGCAGGTATTGTTTGTCAGTATCTTCATGCTGTGTTTCATGCTCTACCTCGACTTGTTCCGTAAAGATTACTACAAGCGCAAGGGCAGCCTCTCCCTGCTCTTCGCCCTCATCATGTTCTATTGCGTGGTGACGGCCATCATGGTTGCCAACAACATATTCAAATGTCTATATCATCCCGTATGCCATGCTGCCGGTCATCCGGGTGTTCCTCGACTCACGCACGGCCTTCATCGCACAAGTCACCACCATACTGATATGCTCCATCTGCCTGCGCTATCCGCATGAATTCATTCTTCTGCAACTCTCGGCGGGACTGGTTGCCATCTTCAGTCTGAGGGAACTTTCACAACGGTCGCAACTGTTCCGGACAGCCTTCCTCGTCATATTGACCTACGCTGCCGTCTACTTTGCTTTCGAGCTGATTACAGAAAACGACTTGACAAAAATCAACGGAAGCATGTACACTTATTTCGTCATTAACGGAGTGTTGCTGCTGTTCACCTATCCCCTGCTCTTCCTGGTGGAAAAGACGTTTGGCTTTACCTCCAATGTCACCCTGGTCGAATTGTCCAACATCAACAACAGCCTGCTGCGCCGCATGTCCGAGACAGTTCCCGGCACCTTCCAGCATTCCATGCAGGTTGCCAACCTTGCGGCGGAAGCGGCCAACCGTATCGGAGCCAAAAGCCAGCTGGTACGTACCGGAGCGCTGTATCATGACATCGGCAAGATGGAAAGTCCGGCTTTCTTCACCGAAAATCAGTCAGGAGGAGTTAACCCGCATAAGAACCTGAATTACGAACAAAGTGCGCAGGTCGTTATCAGCCATGTGACGGATGGATTGAAGCTTGGCGGATAAACACAATCTGCCTAAAGCGGTCAAAGACTTTATCAGTACCCATCACGGACGGGGAAAACGAAGTATTTCTATATCTCCTGGAAAAACGAGCACCCGGACGAAGAACCGAATGAAGAACTGTTCACCTACCCCGGTCCCAACCCGTTCACCAAAGAGCAGGCTATCCTGATGATGGCCGATTCGGTGGAAGCCGCTTCACGCAGTCTGCCCGAATATACGGAAGAGAGCATCAGCAACCTGGTAGACAAGATTATCGATTCCCAGGTCACTGAAGGTTACTTTAAAGAATGCCCTATTACGTTCAAGGATATAGCCACTGTTAAAGCTGTATTCAAAGAAAAACTAAAGATTGCTTATCACACCCGGATCAGTTATCCTGAGTTAAAGAAGTAAGCAGACCCCGCACAAAGCGTCTTCAAGTATGTCAAGTACATATTCAAACCCCTCAGCCCCTCCATAATAGGGGTCGGGGTACATGATCTGCAGGAATACGGGTGCAGTACTCCGTCATACGATGAATCTTCTTCCATTCTTCGGGAGAAGGAGCTTTTGTCTTTCAAGTCATCTATGTTCCGGTCGTCCATACCGATTATCAGATCAAAATTATAAAAATCTTCCGTACGGACGGGGCGAGAACGATGCACCAATTGATAACCGCGACGGGCTGCATGAGCACGCATCCGGCTATCCGGCAATTCCCCCTGATGATAAGACAGGATTCCGGCAGAATCTATCACAAATTCTTTTTCCAGTCCCGCTTCTTCTATTAAATGAAGCATTACGCCTTCAGCCGTAGAACTACGGCAAATATTTCCTAAACAGACAAATAATATTT
>VOFJ01000296.1_pt1 | contig 55172 bp, 87 predicted proteins | sample 5384081 | NCBI WGS metagenome assembly VOFJ01 (sample SAMN12384729, study PRJNA508395) | human gut metagenome | isolation source: healthy gut I | host: Homo sapiens | reverse complement strand
ATTTATCTTTTAAGTGAAAGTTCAAAAGTGCTTAACTTTTTCTCTTTATAATCACCAAATGGTTTATTTCTATTGTAATCATAGTAGGAAAATTCATAACGGCATTTATCTTCAAATATGTTTACATTCTTATTGCTATCTATGTGTAATTCAAAATTATAATTTAAATAAGCATTTTTCTTCTTCACTTTATTATCTTTATTCTCTTCAATTAATTGTTCTATTGGAGTGTTTAATATTATATCCTTTGTTTTTTGTAGATAAGATTTTATCATATCATTTTTTATATTTGAAATTTTTTTCTCAATATCTACTTCATCTAGGATTGATTTAATTTCTTCAATTTCTCTTTTTTCATATTCCTGTTTTTGCTTTTCTTTTAGAGCCTTTTCCTTTTTTTCTTGCTCGGTTTTATTTTTTTATTGGATATATTCTTATAAATTTATTTGGTATTTGTGGTATATATCCTTTTTCGTCTGTTTTCATATTATAAAAATTCATACTAAAGGATAGGTCGTTATTATAAGTTGCTTCATAATTATAACCTTGATTATTAAGATATATATCCAATTTATTCTTAGATTTAACTAAGCATTTTCCTATATAAACTAACTCACTTATAGCTTCAATAGCATCACCAATATAAACATACTGTTCATTCAATTCATCATAACCTTTTAAAGCTATAGTTAAAATAAATCCAGTAGATTTTTTACTAGAAGAAGATAAATCATTGATATTGATAATAAAACAATTTTCATTTTTCAATTTATGTTTGGAAAATCTTAAAATATCATCAACTTCTAATACCATATTATTGGTATATTGATTAATAACACCATATTTTTCATAAGTATAAGTTGAATCTTGACTAAATACATTAAAGCATAATGAAATAGTGAATAATATCAATAATAGTTTCTTCATAACATACATAAAATTAAAATTATACATAATAGGGCTCAAATATAATAATTATAGACAATACAAAGATGTTAAATTAATAAAAAATGATTTGCATAAAATTTATGCAGCTACAATATCCAAATAAGTTATCTTAAAATAGGAGTTACGTAATAGTAATTTGAATTTACTCGAATCCCTTATTTTTCTTGTATTGTATCTAAAGGTAAATTCATTAGCATATAATTGTAGATGCTTTTTGCTTATATGGTGATAGATACCTATAATACCTCTTTTGAATATAGACCAAAATCCTTCAATTGTATTGGTATAAATTCTTCCGTCAACATATTTACCTTTACCATGGTCTACACTATAATGATAAAACATCTTATCTACTGCATTATATCCTAACCATTCATCTGTATATAATACAGTATAGTCTCTTTTTACAAATTCTAATATTTTGGGAGTCAATTCTTTTTGAGATGTATTTTCTACAACTCGGGTGATAGCATCTCCTTTTCTTTGCAACATTCCAAAAACAGGAGTTTTATCTTTAAAGCTTCTACCTTGAGCGTTTTTTACCTTTTTATCCCAATGCCTATTTTTGTTTTTGCCACCGACAAAAGTTTCATCGCATTCAACTTCACCACTAAGCCTACCTCTATTTCTACAAATAAAATAAGTTCTTATCTTTTGTAATATATACCAAGCTGTTTTCTGAGTTATCTTCAAATCTCTTGACAACTGTAATGAAGATATACCTTTTTTATGAGCTAATACTAACCATATTGCCATGAACCATTTTCTTAGTGGTAATTTAGTACCATGAAATATTGTTCCTACTTTAACATTGAATATTTTCTGAGTATTCTTGCACATATACCTATGATTAGGTAAATAATAAACTTTCGATTTTTTATCAAATGGAGATTTGACTTTACCATTTCTCCAACGTAATTTTTCTAAGTAAACGATACAAGATTCTTCATCTGGAAAAGCTTCAAGTAATTCAATTAGAGAGTTAAATTTAGATACATCAATCATATTTCCTCCTTTGCATTTTTTTTATTATTGATATTTTATTTATAAATCAATAGATTTAAATATTATAATTAATTGATTACTAGATATTTAAATCTTAATAATGCAAAGGTATGTAAGGGAAATGTGATTAATTGTCAAAGCTATCAAAGAGGAGTTAATAGGAGTTATCTATTTTTACTATAATTCATAATAGTATTATTATATTTAATTATCTGATATATATTTATTTATAAAATATATTTATATCCTTTTAAGAAGGATTATGTTAGAAATTAGCTTGAAAAAACATTTGTTTTCCAACATAATTCTTCTTATCTTTGCATAAAAATACAAAGGATATGAAAAAAGAAAAGTGCCCAAGATGTAATTCTATTAATACTAATTATAGTATACAAACACAATGTTGGTATTGTTATGATTGTTATGCAATATGGGTTCCGTCGTATCTAATCGATTCATCAAAAAGTAATATATCTCTTGAATCTTCATCTATCAATACCTCAATAGGTGAATCATAAATTTTTCTAAGTTCTGATTCTATTTCTTCTAAAGTATTAACTTTAGAACGAACTTCTATTAATAATTCTCGTGCATCTTGCTCTGACATTCTTTCTCTAATATCTTTACGAGTAGCAAGTTTTTTGACTATACTTTTATTTTCCATATATTTGATTATTAGTTCATTGAAAATTTTATGTCCGCATTGTGGTGAACAATTATACCCACAATTTTACGTTCTTCAAGGTATCGATTAGATTCATCTTCCATTTCATAGGGAAATCCTATACAAGTTCCTTCTGGATTTTCAAGAATAGAATTAATAAATTCTTCTAATTCTTCTTTATTATCTTTATATTCATCTTTAAAAAAATCTAATATTTCCTCTCTTCCATGAAGATGAATAGTCTTATTGTATTCTTTTTTAATTATCTTTTTTATCTTCCATATACTATATTATTAATTCAATAAAAATATTTTATATTTTAACAAGGGTTAAGCTGTAAGATTGTATATAGTTACCTTAATTTTATATATAAAAATAGAATGAGAGTTTTCATTCGTTTTTTAAATTTGTGTGTATTTGCTAAAAATATGAATGATGTCTCTAAACCCTGAACGGTCTAGTGCAGCGCAGTCTATAAATACTTTACTTTGTGTTGCAGGAAAAGTGTTTTGAAACCATAATGGACGTTCTTGATTAAGTTCTTTTCCATTTGAACTTATACCTCTTCCATCGCATTCAGATATAATATATGGTAAGTGGCGATAAGTGCGGTTTTCAATTATAAGGCACTGGAAACAATGTGCCCAATCAGATATGATTTTGTAATTAATGTCATATCTTTTATCTTTAAATAAGGTATGATGTATAAAACATGATTGATGGTGTAGTGAATTATCTGATAGATATATGAGATCCAATGTGTCTGGGTATACTCTTTTTTTTTAGTTTTTCTTTTTATAAAATAAGATAGTGTCTCCGTATAGGTATTCTGTACCATCAAATGGTATTTTTGCGAGAATGTCTTGGCTTAGGCAATCACCAGAGTTGAGGAAATATAGATATTGTCCTTTTGCATGATCAATTCCTTTATTCATACCATCATATATTCCTTTGTCGGATTCTGAAGACCAAAAAACTTAGATGAGGGTTTTCTTTTTTCATATTGTATGATAGTTTCTCTACTACCATCAGTGGAGCCTGCATCAATGATAATGTGTTCATATGATGAAAATGATTGTGAACTTACACTCTCTAATGTCTTCTTGAGTAAACCAAGATTATTGTTAAAGTTTACAGTAATTATACTAAGTATTGGTCCATTCATATATGTAAGATTTTACATTGTTTTTATGATTGTATGGCTTTTTGGTAAGCCTCTTCTGTTTTCTGGGCTGCTTTTTTCCCATGAATATCGTTTTAAACGTTCGTTACCTAAACGGATTAATTGAGAACGTTTTTCTTCATTATATATTACTTTTTGTGATAGCTTCAGACATGGAACTAATAGAGTATGGATCAAAATATACAGCAGCATCACCTGCTATTTCGGGAAAACAACTAGTGTTGCTGAGTGCTACGGGGCAGTGACATGCATAGGCTTCTAAAATAGGAATTCCAAAGCCTTCATAAAGAGAAGGATATACGAATAGTAAAGCTCTGGAGTATAATTCACTAAGAGCTTGATCAGAAGCTTTTATATGAATCGTATATTCGAATATACCCATGCCAATAAGCATATCTTGTTCGTCTTTTTTTTAGTTTACTTCCTGTGTAAAATTGCAAATAGTGTTTTATCTTGTTCATGTATTTGAGCGAATGTTTCCATAAAGCGTTTGAAGTTTTTATAGGGGGCAATACGATCGCCAACAAATAATAGAAATCTTTCGGGTATTTGTAATTTATGTTTTCCCCGAAAAGTGTTTCATGCTTGTGCTGTGGTAAATAACATCTATCTTTTGAGGATTAATATTGAAAATTTCAATGATATCCTTTTTGGTGTTTTCGCTAATAGCTATAATTCGATTGGCACGTGTTATAACCTTTTTTTTTATGACCTATTGTGATATTTGCATCTGTTACATATTGTGGAAATTTTTTCGTGGATCATATCGTGTACAGTAATAATGTATGGGTTTTTCTCCAATATAATCTAAAAAAATATGGATCATAGTATGTAGGGTGTAATAAGTATGGTCCACCTGTTTTTTTAGTAGTTTTTTTGTTATTTCGTGATTCTTTTTTTCAAAAAAGGAATGATATCGTTTGTAGATAAATCTTGGCAATAATATTAGGCTTTTTTCCAACATCCAACTTGTGAGGTAATAATTGATAGAATATCGCACGGTGATTTTATGTTTTGCTGAAATTCTTTTTAATTATCTCACAGAAATAACGTGAAATACCACCAAAGCGTTGCATTTCGAATATTTGATAGTCATATATGATAAAAAGCGATTTCATAGTCATTATTGTTTTGGTTTATGAAATGAAAAAAATGAATTTATGTAGTATAAAAATAAGATGATTTTCCTTATACGTTTTTTTGAACTTGTGAGTTTTATTTAATAACGGAACTAAGTTACCAAGCCCTGTTTCCCCTGAAAGCCTCTAGTTCTAAAAATGATTTGAAAAAGGTTTTATTGATGTTTTGTTCTATCCATTTGTTGCGTTCTTCCCATGTTTTCTCATAATTAGAACTTGCACCTCCACCATCGTATTCAACGATAGTTGTTGGAATGTGTTTATAGCTACATCCTTTTTAAAGATTATAGAGTGGATTGCATGTATCCAGTCTGATATAATTTTATAGTTAGTATCATATTTTTTGTTCTATGAATAATGAATGGTGGATAAAAACAAGCTTGTTGTGAAATCCAACCTTTTGAATTTGCAAGAAAGAATGTGTCGAATCTATCTGGGTATTTCCATATCCATGGATCTTCGTTTGTTGGTATAATTTTTTATATTGCCATATATGTATTGGGTGCCATCAAAAGGAATATGTCTTAAAACATCTTTTTATAAGACAATCTCCAGAGTTGAGAAAAATATAGATATTCTCCAGAAGCATGTTCTATTCCTTTATTCATTCCATCGTATATTCCATTGTCTTTTTCTGATACCCAGTAGGCCAAATGAGAAGTTTCTTTACTGTATTTTATAATTGTTTCTTTGCTTCCATCTGTTGAACACGCATCAATAATGATATGTTCATAAGATGTGAATGACTGATTCTTTATGCTATTCAGAGTTGCTATTAATCCTTTGTTATTGTTGAAATTTACAGTTATGATACTTAATGTGGGTTGGGTCATAATCATTTATTTAAATGTGTTTGCAAATATAATAATAATGAATTGAATTTGTAGGTTTGTTATATGATAAAATTGTTGGAAGTGCTTTAGCTATTTTTAATAGGGAAGAGGGCTTTTTTGTTACTTTTTGTTGTGTGGGGTAGTGAGGAATTATGTATATTTGCTGAATATAACGATTTATATAATAAATGAATGGATTGTTTAGTAAGTGTAATTGTCCCTGTCCATAACACAGTTGAGTATTTGCCTAGGTGTATTGATTCGATACGTAATCAATCTTTGAAAGATATAGAAATAATTCTAGTAGAAAATCAATCAAATGATGGCTCTGCCGCATTGTGTGATGAATATATGTCTTTTGATTCTCGTGTGAAAGTACTTAATCTTCCGGTTGCCAATGCATCAATAGCTCGTAATGCAGGACTAGATATTGCTTCAGCTCCCTATGTTGGTTTTGTTGATAGTGATGATTATATCGATTATAATATGTATGAGGAGTTATTTGATGTGATAAAATGTCATGATGTTGATATTGTCTATTCTAATTTTCAGACTGAATATTTGGATGGTCGAATTGAAGGATGTGATAAAAACTCCGGACAGATATATATACGCTCATCGTTGGATGTATTAAGAGATATGATGTGGGATAAATTGAATTGTTCGTCTTGTACAAAGCTTTTTAAAAGAACAGTCTTTTCAGAGTATAAATTTCCAGAAAATAATATTTATGAAGATAGAATTGCGATGCATATGTGGATATTGCAATGTAAGCAGGTAGCTTGGGTTGATAAGGTGTTTTATCATTATGTTGAACGCAGTAGTAGTATTTGTCATTTAATTACTCCTTTGAATAGATATCATTATTTTATGGCTGAATTTTCTCGGATAGAGTTTATAGAGAAGCACTTATTGTTTGAAGGAGAAGAATTATTGGAAGTAAGGGAATAGGCTTATTCGTATATGTTTTTTTTACTTTTTTGAGGAGTTTGTCCTTTTGACGAAACCGAGGTGTTTTCAGAAGCCAATAAAGCATATGAGAGCTAAATTTAAAACATTATTAAAATTTCCTTCTCGAGAGTTAGAAGTTTTTTATCGCAAACGAATAAGAAAAATTGTCTATTTTTGGCCAATATATTATTGGCGACATTTTTCCTGATTAGAAACAACTGGCAGGGTCTAGTATGTAGGTATTGATATATGTAAATTGAGGTTGGACGATGTAGTCGGAGGAAAACTGACGAATTGTATGTCCTAAATGTTGATAATATAAATGTAATATGGATAAATTACTACCACTTGTGTCTGTTATTGTTCCTGTTTACAATGGGGAAATTTTTCTAGAAAAATGCCTTCAAAGTGTAATATGTCAGAGCTATACAAATATTGAGATTATTGTTGTAAATGATGGAAGCATAGATAATACATCATTGATAATAGATCTGATATGTAAAAAATTGGATAAGCGTATAATCGGGTTGGAACAGAAAAATGGAGGACCTGCCCTAGCTAGGAATAAAGGCTTGAAAATAGCTAAGGGGAAATATGTGCAATATTTGGATAGTGATGATTGTCTGCATGAAAAAGCAATTGAATATTTGCTAGATAAAGCGGAAGCTACCAATGCGGATATTGTAGTTGCCCCTTTCCAGTTTTGTTATTTAGATGGTACCTCTTATAAATCGTCGTTTTTAATTTCTCAAGTATGTCTGGTATTGATTACCTTAAAGAAATATTAAATAATAAGGCTTATTGGAGTGTTTGGTCTAAATTTCATAAACGTGAATTGTTGTTGAATGACCCAATGGAGATATATCCAAATATATGTTTTGGGGAGGATGTGATTTGGAGTGTGCAGTTGCTTTTTACGTTCAAAGAAAGTTGTTTCTATAGAATATGTTATTTTAGATTATAATATTCGGAATCTTTCACTTTCTCATTCTTTGCAATTTTGATGAAGGCAAATTTGCGAATTTTGAATTTTATAGAAGTTGGTTGGAACTTTACCTTTGCACAAAAAGGGAGTGATAGACTTTATGAAAAAAGACTTGGCATTTTTTCATATTAGAAATACTTTCCAAAAAATTGTTTGGAGGAAGATACGTAATTTGAAAAAAGACATGGATAGAATAATACAGGATTTGAGATGCTTTCCTGAATTGAAGCAATCAATGTCTAAGCGTGAATTGAGGGTGGTTTCTGCTTTCCGATTTTCCATGTTGTGGGGGAACTTAAGGTTGAAGTACTATATTCAAAAAGGTAAAATTTAGGTGTACTAAAATATTATTATGGTGCTTGAACTATGAATTGTGGCACTTGTAAATGCTAGTGTATTTGACGCTTTTATTGGTTAGATTTAAGGAGGGAGATTAGCTGCTTAATTGAAGGGGGGGTCCATATCTCATTTTTTTTCTGTTCAATTCTTTTTTTGTGAGAAATAATATTGTTGATTTTTAAAAAGAAATGATATTAATTTTCTAATCCTTTTCTTAAATTTTTTTGTTTGTGATATTGGCTGTATGAAAGGAGCAAGTTCGGAAATACGATACTCGTATAGCTCAGATAATGCATCTAATATGGCTTTCGGAAACTTGCTTTTGATCCATTTTATTCGTTCTTCCATTAATTTTTCTTGATTGGTACTGATCCCATTCCCGTCTACTTCTGCTATTACAATGTCTATATATTTATAGCTGCAATCGTTAAAAATAATACTTTCCATTGTATGTATCCAGTCTGATATGATTTTGTATTCAGTGTTATATAATTGTTTCTGAAATAGGGAATGGTGAATGAAGCAAAAGCTTGATGTGGTAATGCTGTTTTAAGAAGGTAAACGATATCTAATGTTTCAGAGGGGGTAATATATCTGTAGTCTTTTTTCTGATAATATGTATTTTATATTTCCATATATATATTTATTACCATTCTAAAAGCTATTTCCCTGTAGTATGGTATTGCTTATTAAGGTATCTCCAGAATTTAGAAAAAACAGATACTCTCCATGCGCTTGTTTTATACCTTTGTTCATTCCGTCATAAATGCCATTATCAGGCTCTGATACCCAATAAAGTGGAAATGTAATTTCTTTTTCATATAGTAGGATTGCGTCTTTACTTCCATCTGTGGAGTTAGCATCAATGATGATATGTTCAAAAAAACGCTTTCTTGATTTTTGATACTATTTAAAGTTCGGATAAGTCCACTTTTGTTGTTGTAGTTTACGGTAATTATGCTTAGTAATGGAGCAATCATGTTCTAATCTTATAAAATTATATGCTATGTTGGCTGTATATTCTGCAAATATACATATATTTGTCATTAATACGAATTAAAGTTAATGCTTTTAAAATATGTTGGGTGATTTGAAGAGAAATATCTATAAATATTTGCTGAATAGAGGACTGTTACGAACTAAAATTGTTGTATTGATGGACGGTGGTAATTTGTTCGCAGATGCATCAATATTTATTGGGAAATTTATATCGTAAAAAGAGGTTTTTCAGTGTGTTATGATTTGACATTTTATAAGGAATGGGGATTAGATATAAACAATGAATTTGTTAGGAACTTTGATATTTTGAAGGCTTTCCCGTATTTGGAGTTTGAAGAAGCGTCAAAACTGGAAGTGGATGTATATAGAAGAGAATACTTTTATGGGGGCAATGATGGTGATATTCGTACTAATGATATGTCATTTCTTAGTTTGGTTCCACCTATATATTTAGGAGGATATTATCATTTCCCCATCAAGGCAGTGGCTTGAAACTTTTCAATCTTTATATAGAATGGTTGATGGTGTTCTCGATAAAGTTAATCAGATAAAATGTTTAGAAATAGATAAGTGTGTAGATTCTGTTGGAGTTCATGTCAGAAGAGGAGATTTAAAGGAAGAAGTATCTTCTTATGGAGCGCCAGCTTCATTTGATTATTTTATAAATGCTAACGGCTTTCTTTAAAAAGAAATTGTATAGACCTTTATTTTTATTTTTTTTCAGATGAGCCAGAATGGGTTAAAATGGACTTGTTGCCAAGGCTTTCTGTGAAAGATTGTGCAGAAGTGGTTGATATAAATGGCTCTGATAAAGGTTATATGGATTTATATCTGTTAGCTCATTGTAAACATCAAATAACGACGAAAGGAACTTTGGGGGAAATTTGGAGCTTTGTTGGCAGACAACCCTGATAAGTATGTAGTATTGTATAATGATGAAACACAGCAATATTGGAAAATGTTACTCCAGAATCCGGTTTTTATATAGTTTAATGAGGTTGTGCTAGACGGATTGTAATGTTTTATTGAAGAAAAAAGATTTGAAAATATATTGGAGATATCCTAAATTCTTGTAGCATTATAAATGTTTTATTGTTAAAAAAAGCAATTGTTTATAGATGATGCTATAATTATTCTATTTTTGTGCATCCTAAACCTAAACTATATAGAATTTTTTATATATGAAAAATCTAAAGAGACAGTTTTATTCAAAGAACTGTAATTTTGTGCAGCAAGTGATTTTTGCTTTTTCTTTTATATGTTATCTTTTAGTTATAGTTTCTTGTAATGAAAGTGATAATAGAATGGAAACGGAACCTCCTTTTTTTTTAGCGAGGAAGATGTTCGACATGAAGAAAAATTAAACTTTTATTTATATAATGATTATACTTTGCCATATTCATTCTGTGTCTATAACAGAATCTTCTGTTAGGGGTGACAGGTGAATATACGGGCGAAGGCAATTTTTTTCTAGGTGAGATTACCCCTAGTATGGATGTAGCGGAGTTGAAGAATAGTCCTTATAAAGTAAAACTTGTAAATTCATTATTTCAAATAGAACTTGAACGGTTTGTTGAGAGGGGAAGGCTTTTTATATGACAGGCTTTTTATCAAAGTGGGCTATTTTTTTTAAAGAAGAAGCAGGCCAAAATTTGCTAGTTTCGCATGCTCGCTCGCTATGCAGATGAGATTTTCGCTACTCAACATTTGGCTCCTATTAAGATTGTGTCTAAGAAGGGAATGGGCGGCATTATTCCTAATCAATATATATCTGATTTTGCATCATTAAATATCAGTAGCGCTACTATCAATGTTTGTATAACTCATTTTATGCATCTTACTCCAAGAACTGGTGATGTTGAATATGTATATGGGGGGAAAAGCTATTACATGGATTTGGGGTATCTTGAGAATTCGATTGATAGGACTCTTTTTGGCAGCAACGAAAGAGCGAAATATGTCTGTTGCAGCAATTATACTATTAGAGCCAGCATCTAGGTGTATTGATTCACAACTGGGAGAAATATTGCAGCATCCAGATAATGATGGTGGGGTGTATACTATGCCTAATATGACAACCTTAGAGGGACTTAATTGTTATGCTGCGGCACTTGACTTTTTTGGCGAAAAGGTATTGTACTACTGATAATCGCTATGGAAGAATTAGCCATTGGATTATGCATAATGAAGTTGATGGAGCTAGAGATTGGACTAACATGGGAATAAAGCCAATAACAGTGTTTACTGATACCTATGTGAAGTCTATGAGAATGTGTTATAACATTGTACGACAATATGATGAGAATGCAGAGGTGTTTGCTTCTTTTTCTCATTCATGGACAGAAAAAAATCCAACCCTACATGGTATACCTGTAAGGAAATGATTGATTTGTTAAACGTTTATAGCAAAGTGGAGGGGGGGATTTTCAGTGGGGGCTGGCTTATCATAGTTATGCACAGGATTTGACTAATCCTTGTACTTGGAATGATCCGAATGCTACTTGTTCTATGAATACTCAATTTGTTACTTTTAAGAATCTTGAAGTTCTGAATAAGTGGGCTTTGGATAAAGAAAAATAAATATAAAGGAATTATTAAACGTTCTGTATGGCTTTCGGAAGCAGGGTGAATTCGCGGGGGTATTCGGATGAGGAACTTCAAAAGCAGGCGGCAGGGGTTGCTTATGCTTGGAAAAAGGTTAATGCTTTAGAAGGCATTGATGCTTGGCAATGGCATAATTGGTTTGATCATCCGGGTGATGGTGCTTGTTTGGGGTTACGTAAATATTTGGATGAATCTTATAATGGAGAACCTAAACCTGCATGGTATGTCTACCAAAAAAGCAAACACACACGAAGAAGATGAATTTTTTTGAGCAATTTTTACCTATAATTGGAATTTCTGATTGGAATATTATTGAAAATTTCTGATTGTTTATAATTAACTAAAAACTGAAATTATGAGAAAGCTGAGAGTTTTTTTACACGAGAAAACTGGGTCGCTTTGTAGGGCGATGTGTGGGATTGTTGGGAGTACTATTTTTGATTGTGAATTTAATTTCCTGTCAGGACGATTTTCAGGAAAATGTAGAGCCTCCCGTTACTCCTCCTGAGGAGACTGTTACTCCACCTGTTTATATGTTATTGAATGGAAAGTATAAGTCGGGGGTTAATTTGACTTTACATGAGGATAGTACTTGTACTATAGAAACAACTGATGGTGATCCATGGGCGACAACCGGAGTATTTGCGGAAGATGTGCCTGAGGAATGTAATGTACTTGAATTTGAATATCAGACAACGTTGGGGATGAGTAATCTCGAACTTTTCTTTATGGATGTAGAAACGGGAATTGATCCGGCGCATAGTATGAGTGCGGGGCAGGTGCCGGCTTCTGAAGAATGGGCTTCTTTTTAGTGTTCGTCTGAAAGAATATCGAAAGAATTTTAATTGGGGTAAAAAAGAGATAACTTGCGTATGGACTTTGGAACTGATCCTAATAATACCATACAGATGCGTAACATTCGCCTGCGTGTTATGAACGACGAAGAGAAAAAAGGAAGAAGAGGAAGAAAAGAATGAAGCCTTGAATAAAGAGAAGTATGAGCAAGGAATTAAAGATTATCTGAGTAAAGAATATGCCTGCCATATCACAGATGTTACGGTTGGAGAAACATCGGTAACTATCCAGGGAGATTATACGGGCGAAGGTACTTTCTTCTTGGGCGAAATACCTCCTTTTGTGGACATGTTTAAAACGGAGAAGATAGAGTTTAAAATTCCTTTATCAGAAAACTCTTTTCTCCATACAGTTAGATCGCTATGTTACTGTGGGAGATTTTAAATATGATCGTCTATTGTCCAAATGGGCCGTGTTTAAAGAAGGAGTGGATGTGGATGAGCTTGTTTCTCATGCACGTTATGCTAATGTAGATGCAATTCATGCAAAACAAAGTGTCGAAGCGGTTCCTCTGAAATCGAAGAAAGGATTGGGCGGACTTATTAATCATGGATTATTGACACATGATTTGGATGAGTTGGGAATCAGCAGTGCTACTATCAATATTCCTATTAGTAATTTTATGCATCTTTCTGAGCAGCCAGGTGACATACCGTATACATATGGAGGAAAAAACATATTATTTTAACGAACAATATCTGATAAGCTCATTTTGATGTAGTATTGCAACAGACCAGTCAACGTGGAATTTCTGTAGCCGGCATTTTGTTGATTGCTCCTTCCGGAGATGCAGGCGAACTCCTGAAGCATCCGGATTATAACGGGGTGGCTCCTTATACAATGCCCAATATGACTACGGTAGAGTCTACTCAATGTTATGCTGCTGCACTTGACTTTTTAGCGCAAAGATATAGTGATCCCGATATGCGTATAGCACATTGGATTATCCATAATGAGGTAGAATGGAGGAATTCATTGGACAAATATGGGAGATAAGCCGATTGCCACATTTATGGATACTTATCTTCGTTCAATGCGTATGTGTTATAATATTGTACATCAGTATGACCAGCATTCAGAAGTGTTCATTTCTTTCTCGCATGGGTGGAATATTGCCGCCGGCGGTGGCTGGTATAAAGTGAGGGATATGCTTGATCTGATGAATCTGTTTAGTAAGGCTGAAGGTGATTTCTTCTGGTCGTTGGCATGCCATACAGTTATCCGGCACAGCTGGGAAATCCTTGTACTTGGGATGACGCTCAGGCGACTTTCTCTATGGATACGGAATATGTGACACTGAAGAATCTTGAAGTACTGGATAAATGGGTTGGTATTTCGCAGAACCAGTATAAGGGAAATATCAGGCGTTCTGTATGGCTTTCTGAAGCAGGAACATGCTCTCCGAGCTATGAAGATAAAGATTTGCAGGATCAAGCAGCCGGATTTGCTTATGGATGGAAGAAAATTAATGCTTTGGACGGTATTAATGGAATCCAATGGCATAGCTGGTTTGATCATTTAGGCGATGGTGTTCCTTTGGGATTACGTAAATACAGCGATGAAGAATATAAAGGGAGAAGCTAAACCTGTATGGACTACCTATCAGAAAGCGGGTACTGATGAAGAAGATGATTACTTTAAACAATATCTGGAACGGATTGGCATTAAAAGTTGGGAAGGTCTGATTCAGGATATTCCATAATACCAGTGTCGCTCCGAATGATATCTTATCAAAATAGTATGATATGAGTAGTTGATACTTTCCTTTTTACTGCAAGATGTCTCTGATATTCTCTTATAAATTAGGGGGATTTATGTGAGCATTCCAGAGATGTCTTGCAGAATATTGTAATTTTCAGGGAAGTCTGGTCTTTTAGTTGTCTGACAACAAATCAGAGTATGTAAATTAAACTGTGTCAACAAAGAAGAAAATATTAACTTTGCTAATACAGCTTTTTGTATGAAAGAAGAATTTGATAGTATCAGGAAGAAGACTATTGAACAGCTAAAAGCAGGCAAGCCTTTGTTAGGTAAAAAGACGATGCTTTTTGCTCCGTTGTTGACAAGTATCCTTAATGCAGCTTTGGAAGGCGAGAAGATGCATATCTTACAGAAGAAGAAATCAGATGGGTAATCGTCGTAACAGTAAGATGCAGAAACAGCTCCAGATTTCGTTGGGTGAAGTAACCGTTTCTACTCCCCGTGACCGTAATGTAGGATATTCAGTAAATGTTCGTGTTTCTAATAAATGGGACTATCTATAAGATTGTGTAAATAGAAAGAGGCTGTCTCAAAATAGAATTTCAAGAACGAAAAACTTATAGATTGAAATCTCTTTAGAAAAATCCCTTATTTTGCCCTTTCTTATTAAGGAAATAAGGCTAAAATAAGGGGATTCTTATACTTCAACTTACAGATTATAAGTAAGGCTGCCTCATTTTTCTATTTTGAGACAGCCTCTTTTATTGCTTTTTAGTGCCTGGCTTCAAGTTAATTTTTAATTAGGAGGATATACATATCCATTATTACCTACATTAACACGTCTCCAGCCTGGAAAAAGGGTTGGTATGTTAGGTATCGTTGATGCATAATGATCATTCAATTCATCGCTGAAATATTCATATAAGGGAACTGTTTCCATTGTTGTGTTTTGATAAACATAACCCATAATTCCTTTCTTCTCATAAAAGGGATATGTTTTGTCAAAATCAGAAACAACTGTAGCATAATGATTTGTGCCTGCATCGGTGTAATATTCATATAATGGAATTGTTCCTGGTAACTGTTTCTTTAAAATGTATCCTTCTATTTGATCAAACTCATATTCCGGCCAATACTCTTCTATTGCAGGATGTGTTGTGACGAGATGGTCTGATATATCACCTTTTAATAAATAAGTATACAATGGAAGTAAATTGAGTTCATTAATTTTTGAATTTTCTATATATTGTATGACAGCTTGCTTTATTTCTTCCTTTTTTACTGGATCAGAAATAAAGTCATAAATCGGATAAGTTTCCTCCCACATTATTTCATTTAGACAGCTATTGCCTAAATTTATGCTATTCTCCCAACTCTGCACATCTACTCCTGTTGGCATTCCTTTCTCTAAATCGTATCTCAAACTTGTACCGTTTCCACCATAGAATTGAACAAAAAGTTCTTTATTCTGATTATCTTTAACTAGTGATTCATCTGTTTGAATAGTTCTTTGAGATATTCAAGGAAAAACCAATACCGAACAACGCTGCCTTAAATCCGGATGCTACAGTCTTCTTTTTATGAGTTGCATCTTTTGAATGTGTAATAACAGATCTGTACACTAGTTTGTAACGTCCTCCGATAATGAAATCTGTTAATACATGAGTCCCATATCTTTCTACTATTCTGCTTGGAGATAGCCTTTCTAAATCTGCTTTAAAAAACTTTCTGATAAATACTTAGAGAGGAGACTAATTTCGTCGTTAATCCAAATATGTTTCCGATTTCTAACGGCATCTACGCTTGCAAATGAATATTTATCAGAATAAGCGTACTCTGTTTTTAAATAATTATTACTGGTTATGTTACCTGAAAAATAGGGAACAGTATCCACCTTTTCGTTACCATAACTCATATTAGTAGTAACTTTTGTTTCTTTTGTAATATCTTTTGTGTAATCAGAGGCAGAATATCCATAATACATTTGATCAAAGCCATAGGAAGAAGTGTTATATTGCAGCCGATCGAAATGCTCTTGTTCGTACTTTGCTATATTCAGAACAGGATTCCGGACGGATAAAGGATGCAAAGTATTCACCTGTTACATCATAACCATAGCCTAATACGTCATATTTTTCATCTCCAGCATACCTAGTCGTTGGAGTCGACAGAGATTCAGAAGTTGATTCGACAGAGAAGTCGTCAAGTTCTGAACATGAATAGCAAATTGATAATAATAAGCCAAATAACCAATGAATCTTTTTCATAATATTATTTTTTAGGATTTATAATTGCCTAAAGTAAAATAATATCCATAAATATCAAAATAAAGCGGATGTTTATAAACATGATTTTTCAATTATATTTTACTGAATTTGCTTTTCTTGAGTAGATAATATTAGATGTTGTTACATGTCTTATACCTCTGTCAGGCAGTTTTGGTAGAATTTGCATCTATTTCAGATATTTCTATGTATATTTGTATGGCGTGAACTTAAACAGAGTGAAATAATGGGCAGTAAAATTTATCCTATCAGCGTGCAGAACTTCGAAAAAAATCGCTAGGAAGGTTATTTTTATATTGATAAAACAGCATTAATCCATCAATTGGTAAAAACTGGGAATTACTATTTTTTTAGCCGTCCGGGTCGTTTTGGCAAAAAGCTTGCTTATTTCTACGCTTGAAGCCTATTTCCAAGGAAAGCGTGAACTATTTGTTGGATTGGCTATGGAGAAGTTGGAAAAAGACTGGGTAAAATATCCGGTATTACATCTTGATCTTAATACAGAGAAATATGATATTCCGGAGAGTTTGGAGAATAAGCTGAACGGAGCGTTAGTAGAATGGGAGAAGATGTATGGCGCGGAGTCTTCGGGAAAATCCTTAGCGATGCGTTTTGAGGGTATTATCAAGCGTGCTTGTCGACAGGAAGGGCAGCGTGTGGTCATTCTTGTGGAAGAGTATGATAAACCGATGCTACAGGCTATTGGTGATGATGCCTTGCAAAAAAGTTTCCGTAATACATTAGAAGCTTTCTATGGCGCATTGAAAAGCTAGGATGGTTGTATTGTTTACTATGTTGACGGGGGTTACCAAGTTCGGCAAAGTTAGCGTATTCAGTGATTTGAATAACCTGGATGACATATCAATGTGGAATAAGTAGATAGATATTTGTGGTGTCAGCGAACAGGAGTTATACGATAATCTTGATGTCCGGTGCTTTATCAGAGTGGATACCTTACTATTAAGAGATATGATGAAGAATTGGGTATTTACCGTTTGGGTTTTCCTAATCGTGAAGTGGAAGAAGGTTTTGTCTGTTTTCTGCTTCCTTATTATGCAAGCGTGGATAAAGTGGAATCTCCCTTTGAAATTCAGAAATTCGTTCGTGAGGTACGTGCCGGTGATTAAAATTGAAATAATTTTCGTTTGCTGTTTTCAAACAGCAAAAAGTAGCAGAAAAATGCTGTTTTCAAACAGCAAATGGTTATCTTTGTATTTGAAAGTACTAAGATATAGAAATTTATGGAAACTCTTTTTTGCGAAACAAGATCGTTTGTTGTCGTTGACATCAACCGAGATAATAAGGACATTGATGTATCAGATCAATTGGGATGCCCAGTTGGTTTGCTATTAAAGGGCCTCGTGGAGTGGGAAAGACTACTTTAATGTTGCAGTATATGAAGCAGCATTATGAGGTTTATAGCAGGGAAGTGCTCTATTGTACGCTGGACTCTGTTTATTTCTCCAATCATACTTTGTTGGAGTTGGTGGATGTGTTTGTGAAAAATGGAGGGAAGCATCTCTTCTTGGACGAGGTACATAAATATCCGACTTGGAGCAAGGAGATAAAAGAAGTATATGATATGTATCCCGATTTGAAAGTTGTGTTCAGTGCATCCTCTTTACTTAATATATTGAATGCTGACGCTGACTTATCCCGGCGTTGTATCCCTTATGAAATGCAGGGACTTTCCTTTCGGGAATTTTTATTGTTTTATAAACAGTTTGGATTTACCTATATGTACTTTGGAAGAGGTTCTGACTTCTCCTGGAAATATCTGCTCGGGAGGTGAACAAAGTGTGTCGTCCTTTGCCTCTTTTTTTAGAGAATATTTGCAGTATGGATATTATCCGTTTTATTTGAAAAAAATCAGATAGACTATTACACAAGCATAGAACAGGTTGTTAATTTTATTGTAGAAACGGAATTACCTCAGTTGTGTGGAATTGATGTGGGTAATGTGCGTAAGATAAAAGCCTTGTTGGGTATTCTTGCGTCCTCTGTTCCTTTTTGAAGTGGATATATCCAAATTGGCGACAACTATCGGTATTCATCGTAACACGGTTATAGAATACCTGAATAGTCTGGAAAAAAGCAAAACTACTGCATCTCTTATATGCGGATTTATTATCTGTCAAGAAGATGCAAAAGCCGGATAAGATTTATTTGGATAATCCTAATCTGTTGTATGCTTTGGCTTCTCATCCTGTGAAAATAGGAACAGCACGTGAAACTTTTTGTAGTGAATCAACTTTCTTGTGATCATGAAATAGAATATGGAAAGAAGACAGGAGATTTTAAAGTTAATGGGAAATATACTTTGGAAGTTGACGGTGAAGGTAAAACGTATAATCAGATAGCGGATGTGCCTGATTCCTATATTTTAGCTGATGGGATAGAAACACCTTACAGGTGTAAGTTGCCTATTTGGGTTGTTGGTTTTCTATATTAGCTCGATCCTCTGACGCGTATTTTTTGATTTTCATTTCTCATATTCTCATAAGCTCGCTATAAATCGCAGATAATTAGTAAAGTAGACTATGAGAAATACTTTTAGGAACTTGTATTTCTCATAGTTTTTTTGCTAAAACGACCCTGATTTTTGCTCATTTCTCATAGTATCCCGTCCCTGCAACATAGATAGGTTGCGTAGGCTTCCCCGATATTTTGCAGCTTACCTTCTGCCTTTAGCCTGCGTATTTGCCGGCTGGCCATACTTTTGAGTGAAGCTGCAAAGAGACTGCATATTAGTACGAGTCAAGACAGGATGCGTTGCAAAATATTCCGTGAGTTTCCGGTCAATTTCTTCTTCTGAAAGAGAGGCGGAATGCGGTTTATATTTCGAACGCCGCAGGTGTGTGGTCATACACAAACTTTTTCAAGTCTCTGTCGGCCTGGAAGTTGATGGATTTTAGTTTCACTTTGTCGGCACGGGTAGTAAGTGAGTGTATGGGTTCGGCGGCTTGCAATGTGATTTGAAAATACCCGATCCCGTCCAGATGCACTCTTTCTCCTTCGCGCAGATGATTTCCCATGCATCTGCTCAATTCCATTAACATAGCTTCTACTTCTGCTTTTCCGAAAGTAGTTGCCATGTGGATTTCTTTTTTGCTAGTCGCTGAGTAGTGACATGTTGAAAATTAACTACGCGAGGGTGGTAGCTTGGTTCTTCCCCTTCTTTTTCCGGTTGGGGATTCTTATAAAACTCGAATTGTATTGCCATTGCTGTTTCAATTTAATGGTGATTTATGTATTATGTTACTTAGGCTGTTGCTATATCTTGCCTTCATTCCTTTCTTTTCCTACCGATGCTTCTATCGTTCCACTCCGGTAGACGGTTCTTTTTTGCACTTCAGTAGACAGAACTTTTTTACTGGAGTAGACAGGCCTGTGCACTGGAGTGGAACGGTTGGAATGTTCCTTCAAAGATACAACAATATTGGGCGGAAAACAAGTAAATGCTTAGTTGTTTATACCTAAATAATAGTTTAATTTCATATTGGATAAGGTATCCGGCATTAGGCAAGCAGAGTTGTGCTGACTATGAGAAATACTCTGAAAAACAATGAGAAATACCCGAATTTTGAGCCGAAATGTGGAATAAACTATGAGAAATGCCTGTTTGAAAAAGTATTTCTCATAGTACATCTATTTGATTGACTACACTTTAACTGAAAAGTATGAGAATATGAGAAATGAAATTGAAAAATCTTTTCTGGTAGAAAGAAGAACCAGCACTTTTTAAAATTTGTTTGTATGGAATATTTACAGTACTTTTTGTCTCCGGTAATAATCGCCCTACACAAACATGCAGGACAAACTAAATAAGTAATGAGAATAACACAAATTAGAGACGACGGCAGAGTGAACACTTTGCGGACGTTGAAAATCGAACAGCTCGTGGAGCAAATGAAAGTGGAAACTAAAGCACAACTCGTCTCAGGAATGAGAGAAGTCCTGCCTTATATATTTCCGGGAGATAAAATGACTATGTACAGAAAGTGCCGAAGTTGCTTCCTGCGGCTGCCTTTGTCCGTAAGAACGGGGTAATGACAATGGACGAGTACAACGGAGTGGTGATGCTTCAAGTGAACAATCTCTCCGGACCTATGGAAGCGGCTGAGGTGAAAGAACGTGTGAAGGAGTTTCCGCAGACCTATCTTGCTTTTACCGGTTCTTCCGGAAAGTCGGTAAAGATATGGGTGCGCTTTACTTATCCTGACGATCTTTTGCCGGGCAACCGTGAGCAAGCGGAACTTTTCCATGCGCACGCTTACCGGCTCGCCGTGAAATTTTATCAACCGCAGCTTCCTTTCGATATCGACTTGAAAGAACCTTTACTGGAGCAATATTGTCGTCTGACCTTCGACCCCGAACTGTATTTTAATCCCGAAGCGATGCCTGTCTATATGAAACAGCCTATGGCTATGCCGGGAGAAACGACCTATCGCGAACAGGTGAAGGCGGAAACCTCGCCTTTGCAACGGCTTGTACCAGGATATGAGAGTTATAAAGCTCTTTCCGTACTTTTTGAGGCGGCTTTTGCGCGGGCTTTGGATGAGCAGCATGGCTATCAGCCGGGAGATGATATACATTCCTTGCTGGTTTGTCTGGCCGGACATTGTTTTCGTGCCGGTATTCCCGCAGAGGATACAGTGCGGTGGACTCGTGCCCATTACCGCTTGCCGGATGATGAATTTCTGATCCGTGAGACAGTGCAGAATGTATATCGCACTTGCAAAGGATTTGCGGATAAAAGCAGTCTGCTGCCGGAACAACTGTTTGTGATGCAAATGGATGAGTTTATGAAACGTCGTTATGAGTTTCGTTTCAATCTGTTGACCTCGCAAGTGGAATGCCGGCAACGGAACAGTTTTGATTTTTATTTTCGTCCGGTAAATAAAGAGGCTGATGGCAAGTATTACCATGAATGCGCAATACGAAGGGCTTAAATTGTGGGACAAAGACGTGGTGCGTTATCTGAATTCAGATCATGTGCCGGTTTATCAGCCTATTGAAGAGTTCCTTTATGATCTCCCCCGTTGGGACGGCAAAGATCACATCGGAGATCTGGCAAAGCGGGTTCCTTGCAATAATCCCCATTGGGCACAGTTGTTCCGTCGTTGGTTTCTCAGCATGATAGCTCATTGGCGTGGACTGGGTAAAAATCATGCAAACAGCACTTCACCGATATTAGTTGGTCCGCAGGCATACAGGAAATCTACGTTCTGTCGCTTGATTCTGCCACCGTGTCTGCAAGCTTATTACACGGATAGCATTGATTTTAGCCGGAAACGGGATGCGGAGTTGTATCTGAATCGTTTTTTGCTGATTAATATGGATGAGTTTGACCAGATAGGTATCAATCAGCAGCCTTTCCTTAAACATATCATGCAAAAAGCCGGTCGTTAATACACGGCGCCCGAATGCTTCGGCGGTAGAAGAACTTCGCCGTTACGCTTCTTTCATCGGAACAAGCAATCATAAGGATTTGCTGACAGATACTTCCGGCAGTCGTCGTTATATAGGTGTGGAGGTTACGGGAGTGATTGATGTGGTTCGTCCTGTTGATTATGAACAGCTTTACGCGCAAGCGATGGCGGCATTATATAAGAATGAACGGTATTGGTTTGACGAAAAGGAAGAAGCCATTATGACGGAAGCCAATCAGGAGTTTGAACAGTCACCGCTTATCGAACAGCTGTTTCTTGTATATTACCGCGTTGCGGACGATGAGGAAGAAGGAGAGTGGATACTTGCTGCCGATATATTGCAACGGATACAAAAAGGCGAGTAAAATGAAATTCTCTTCCGGTCAGGTGAACTATTTCGGACGTATTCTGCAACGGTTGGGAGTGAAATCGTACAGGAAAACGCGCGGAGTTTATTATCATGTGGTGGCTGTCGCTCAAAAAGAGATACAGGGTAATTGCGAAAGACTTACCGGAAGGAAGACTTTATGACTCGGGAAATGAGAGTTTGTCGGATATATGATCGCTTTCTTACAAGCTCTTTTCGATAAATCGCGTTAATAATTCGGTGAAACTGCTGTCTGTTAATCGGTTTTATTGTATCTTTGCGGTCTTAACTTATTTAATGGCAAGTAATGAAGGAATTTCTACAATTGATGCGACGTTTTGTGTCGCCTTATAAGAAGTATATCGGCTGGGCTGTTTTGCTGAATATTTTATCTGCTGTATTCAATGTGTTTTCATTCACTTTTTTGATTCCTATTCTGAGTATCCTGTTCAAGACGGAAGGGGCTGATAAGGTCTATCATTTTATGGAATGGGGAAGTGGTGATTTGGCCGATGTTGCTAAGAATAACTTCTATTATTATATCAGTCAGATGATAATAGATAATGGACCTACTATGGCGCTTATCTTTTTGGGACTGTTCCTGATGATTATGACATTGTTTAAAACCGGTTGTTATTTCGCTTCTTCGGCTGTAATGATTCCGTTGCGTACAGGAGTGGTGCGTGATATCCGTATTATGGTGTATGCCAAGGTGATGCGTCTGCCGATGTCATTCTTCTCGGAAGAGAGAAAAGGAGATATTATCGCTCGTATGAGCGGGGACGTGGGTGAAGTGGAAAACTCCATTACCAGCTCGTTGGATATGTTGATGAAGAGTCCGATTATGATTATTCTGTATTTTGCGACACTGGTCATCACCAGCTGGCAGTTGACTCTCTTTACGATCGTTTGTGTTGCCGGGAATGGGCTGGCTGATGGGTGTGGTAGGACGAAAACTGAAACGCCAGTCTTTGGAGGCGCAGAGCAAGTGGAGCGATACGATGTCGCAACTGGAAGAAACGTTGGGTGGCTTGCGCATTATCAAAGCTTTTATTGCGGAAGACAAAATGATTAACCGTTTCACCAAATGCAGCAACGAACTTCGTGACGCGACAAATAAGGTTGCCATACGTCAGGCTATGGCGCATCCTATGAGTGAATTCTTAGGAACGATTCTGATTGTAGCTGTGTTATGGTTCGGCGGTACATTGATTCTGGGACAAAACGCATCGATTGACGCTCCGACATTTATCTTTTATATGGTGATCTTGTATAGCGTAATCAATCCGTTGAAAGATTTTGCGAAGGCAGGATACAACATCCCGAAAGGTCTGGCTTCAATGGAGCGTGTAGACAAGATTCTGAAAGCTGAGAATAAGATCAAAGAAATTTCGAATCCGAAACCGTTGAAAGAAGGGACTGAATGACAAAATTGAGTTTAAGGATATCACTTTCAGTTATGACGGTAAACGGAAGTGTTGAAGCATGTGAACCTGACAGTTCCTAAAGGTCAGACGATCGCACTGGTAGGACAGTCGGGGTCGGGTAAATCGACGTTGGTGGATTTGCTGCCGCGCTATCACGATGTGCAGGAAGGAGATATCACAATCGACGGAACCAGTATACGTGATGTTCGTATTGCCGATTTGCGCAGTTTGATCGGTAACGTGAATCAGGAAGCAATCTTGTTTAATGACACATTCTTCAACAACATCGCTTTTGGTGTAGAGAATGCCACTATGGAGCAAGTAATAGAAGCTGCCAAGATAGCGAATGCACATGATTTTATCATGGAGAAGCCGGAGGGATATAATATGAATATCGGTGACCGGGGCGGTAAGTTGTCCGGTGGTCAGCGTCAGCGTATCAGTATTGCCCGTGCTATCTTGAAGAACCCGCCGATTCTGATTCTGGATGAGGCTACTTCGGCACTGGATACCGAATCGGAACGTCTGGTACAGGAAGCGTTGGAGCGTTTGATGAAGACGCGTACAACGATTGCCATTGCTCACCGTCTTTCTACTATTAAGAATGCGGATGAAATCTGCGTGCTCTATGAGGGAGAGATTGTAGAACGCGGCAAGCATGAGGAACTCATTGAACTGAACGGATATTACAAACGCTTACACGATATGCAGCAACTGTAACGGAATAATTATAATGGAACTTTTTTAAGTTGAATCTAATGAAAGGAATCTCTATAAAACGTTTTGAGTGCTATCTCTTATATCTGTTATCCATACACGTGGCAGCTCTCTTCATTTTCTTTATTTTCCGGTTCACACTGTTCTGTTCCATTGACTATCAATTCCCGGCAGAAATAAAGGGAGATGTTCTTTTGCAGTCCGGTGCTTTCCTCCGCGGACTCTGGTTTGACAATGTAATAGCTTGTTATATCCTGTTGCTCCCTCTGGTTGTTTTGTGGATAGCCGCTCTTTGTAACTACACCGCTAAATGGCTGTTTAGGTCTACAACGGTTTATTTTAGTTGTTTTTATTCGGTATCTTTTGTTATCGCTGCTGCCAATATTCCATATTTTGAATATTTCTTCAAAACGATTAATTCTTCTATTTATAATTGGTTCGGCTATGGCGGTACAACAGCTGGTCTGATGTTTGGGGAGTCTTCTTACTATTTTCCGATATTCCTCGGGCTCCTGTCTATCGTGGTATTTGTTTGGGGAGCTTCTTCCCTTGCATCCTATTTCTATCGTAGGGCAGAAAAAGGCTGCACCACAGATAAGTCTGTTGAGCCGGGTAGCTGTGTTGGTAGCAGGTGCAATTTGTATCGGGCTTTGCCTGTTCGGCATTCGTGGGCGTATGGGATATAACCCGATAAAAAGTAAGTCAGGCATATTATTGTGAAGACCCGTTCCTGAATCAGTTGGGAGTGAATCCCGTCTTTAATCTGCTGACTTTAAGTACACTGGATGATAACCGGAAAAAAACCGGACTCTGCATCTGATGTCTGAGGAAGACGCTTTATCAAAAGTACAGAAATATTTGCATAGGCAAGGAATTGACTGGTTGTCTCCGATCGCACGGAAAGTAGAACGGGAAGGTACGCCTAATCGCAGGAACGTAGTTCTGGTCTTTATGGAGTCTATGTCCGCCAATCTAATGGGGACTTTTGGATCGGATAAGAAACTGACTCCCTATCTGGATAGCCTTTATCAGCAATCCTTGAGTTTCAGTCATTTCTACTCCTCCGGTATTCATACCAATCATGGTATTTATTCCACGCTTTATTCTTTTCCGGCTATCATGAAACGGAATGCCATGAAAGGTTCTGTGATTCCTGTCTATTCGGGACTGCCTACCGTATTGCAGGAGAACGGATACTGTAACCTGTTCTTTATGACTCACGAATCGCAGTACGACAATATGAATGCTTTCCTTCGCACGAACGGCTTCGACGAAAATCTACGCTCAGGAGAATTATCCTTCGGAAAAAGTAGTGAACAGCTTCGGTGTGCAGGATGACTTCATGTATCAGTATGCACTTCCTATTTTTGAATGAAAGGGCCGGGACGGGGAATCCGTTCTTCAGCGTATTGCTGTCTATCAGCAATCATCCCCCTTATGTGATTCCGCCCTATTTCCACCCGCATAGTGATGTGCTCGAAGAACAGATTGTAGAATATGCCGACTGGTCTATCCGGCAGTTTATGCAGGCTGCGGAAAAACAGCCGTGGTTTGACAATACGATTTTCGTTTTTCTGGGCGATCATGGCAAAATGGTGGGAACACCTGAATGTGAAATGCCCCAGTCTTATAACCATATCCCTCTGATGATTTACGGGAAAGATATCAAGCCGGGGGTATACGACGGTTTTGGTGGGCAGGTGGATGTATCTCCTACGTTGTTGGGGCTGCTTAACATAAGTTACCTGCAAAACAATTTCGGTGTCAATCTGTTGGAAGAAGAACGTCCTTGTATGTTCTTTACGGCGGATAATCTGATCAGGGGCAAGAGACTCGGTGAATATGTTTATCTATTCGCCGGACAGCCAACAGGAATTCAAGTACAAACTGGAGGAAGGTAAGCTCCACGCTGCCACTGGTACTGATGAGGAGGCTTTCCGGAACTTGAAGGATTATTGCTTCTCTATGCTGCAAAGTACGGAATCCCTGGTAAAAAGAACACAAGACATTAGATAAAGTATCCGTCAAGAAGTAAGTGCTTTATGAAAACAAAGCCGTTGGTGAAAGAGTTTATACGTTTTGGCGTGGTCGGCGTGCTGGCTACGGCATTGCATTATGGGATTTATTATTTCCTGCAATCTTTTATCAACGTCAATGTAGCCTATACGACGGGATATGTAAGCAGTTTTATTGTCAACTTCTATCTGACTTCTTATTTTACGTTCGGAACCACTCCGTCATGGAAAAAAAAGTTGGTTGGTATGGGAGGGGCGCATCTTGGTTAATTATTTGTTGCATATCATTCTGTTGAATGTATTCCTCTATCTGGGAGTTTCTAAAGCATGGGCACCTGTGCCGGTGTTTGCGATAGCGATTCCTGTGAATTTCTTATTTGTTCGGTTTGTCTTTAAACATAAAAAGCTATGAACGGCGTGAGACTTGTGATTGTAGTTCCTTGTTATAATGAGGAAGAAGTATTGAAAGAAACGACTCGTCAGCTATCTGATGTGCTTGCCCGAATGGAGCAGGAAGGGAAGGTGGCCGAAGGAAAGATTTTGTATGTGGACGACGGAAGCAAGGATACTACCTGGAAACTGATAGAGCAATTGTCTGAATCTCATAGGTGTGTGGCAGGCTTGAAACTGGCGCATAATGTCGGGCATCAGCAGGCTCTCTGGGCGGGATTGGATTTTGTGGCGGCCGGCGATTATGATGCGGCTGTATCTATCGACGCTGATTTGCAGGATGATGTGAATGCTATTGTGGAAATGGTGGATTACGTATTATAATCAGGGGGCCGATGTGGTGTTCGGTGTACGGCGGGAACGTAAAACGGACACGTTCTTCAAGAAACATACCGCGCAGATGTTCTACAAACTGATGCGGACAATGGGCGGGGAGATTGTTTACAATCATGCGGATTTCCGTCTGATGAGCAAGCGCTCCCTGAAGGCATTGGTGTCTTTCCCCGAACGTAATCTTTTCCTCCGGGGCATGGTGTGTATGCTCGGATATCCTACCGCTTCTGTCTATTACGACCGCAAAGAACGTTTTGCCGGTGAATCGAAATATCCGTTCACGAAGATGTTGAACTTCGCCCTGGACGGAATCACTTCTTTCTCTGTCAAACCATTACGCCTGATTACCACATCCGGGCTTATCTTTATGCTGGTTTCTTACCTGGCCATTATCTATGCTTTGGTGGAGTTTATTGGCGGAGACGTAATCCGAGGCTGGACTTCGCTACTCATTTCTGTCTGGTTTATCGGCGGCGCTATCCTGACTGCCGTCGGAGTGATCGGTGAATATATCGGTAAAATATATAAGGAGGTGAAACGCCGTCCGCGTTATCTGATAGAAAAAAAGTAAACCTGTAACGGGTTTACTTCTTTTTTTCTGTTATTCTATGCTGATCCTATGGCTATTTTCTCTTGAAACGATACAGGTAAATAATGTCACGGATGTCACATCCTCTTTTCGTGCTCTGATATACTTCTTCAAAAGTATATTCGGATTCATATTTGGGCTTGAAACCTTCAAAATCGCGTCGTCCTACCAATAGATAGCCTTCGGCCGGCATATCCTTTTCAAACAATCCTATCTGGTCGTTGTGATAGAAATTGACCGTGTAGAAACGGAGCATATCGACAGCTACATAAGAATAGATCTTGCTGCCCGAAGCTATTTCCCGGATATCTTCCGCCATTCCTTTGTCCGATTTGGTGTTCAGTATGGCGGGCTGGTAAGCACCGTCCAATGACATGAAAAGCGAGAATGTAACGAAAAGAGTGGCATACACTACGTTCATTCCCGGTTCTTTTTTTCCTGATTGTCCGGAAGAAATAGATGGCTGCAATTAATGGCAGGCAGATGACGATGATGTGGCCTGCGTTGAGTGAGATATTTGCCAACGCGTTAATGAAGGCTATATTCTCGGCGGCGTGTCTTCCGTGGAAAATACTGTCGGGCACTAATCCTAACCGCACGGCTATAAACGTGACAAGGAGAAGAATAGCGGCGACGGAGAGAAATCCGCCGTATATCTTAACTGCTTTTTGAGTTTTTCCGGACCAGATACATGATATATTCGGCAAGGAAATAGGCGATGAACGGATAAATGGGTAACAGGTAAACACTGCGCTTGCTCTTTGGGATGCAGTAAAAAAACGAAAATGAGAACAATGCTCAATAAAGAGAACAAGCGGGTGCTGTCCATTTCGCGGATATATGTTGTGAACCTCTGCCACCATTCGCGGGGTTTTCCGGTTATTTTCCCGTATGTAAGGCTGAATAAGGAAAGCAGAACCAACAATGTGTAAGGGGCATAGCCGGATACGACTGTAATGATATTGTAGTAAGCAGGATTCTCATGGGATTCGTAGCTCATTTTTTCCCATGAAACGACCGAAATTCTCCTCCATAACCAGTGAGATGAAATTATCTCCTCCCTGTTGGTAGGCAGCGATGTACCAAAGGGCGGGCAGGATACAGGACGTAATGGCTACCAGTGCCATCGAGAAAAAGGCTTTGAAGAAACTGGTACCCCGGATCAGCAGAAAGACCCCGGTGACCATGCAAGGCAGGAGGATACCTACGGGACCTTTGGTTAGTGTGGCACATCCCATAAACAAGGTGGCTATCCAGGGGAATCCTTTTTGCCCTTTCTCACACCATCGGTAGAGTTGGTAGAGCGCGAGTACGATAAAGGCGGTCAGCATCATGTCAACGCGGCAGTTCATACCGGCACGGTGGACTTCAAAATTAGACAGGGTAATTAAGCCCATAAGGAGGGCGACTGAAGCTCCCCTGCGTTTGGCGTAGAATAAGAATCCGCCTAACACCATAGCTATCAGTGCCAATGCAGAGGGCATACGTGAAGTGTATTCCGTTACTTTCCCGGCAATAGAGGAAAGGGCGGCAATACACCAGTGAAACAAGGGCGGCTTGTAGGCGATGTCCCCGCCGTTGTTGACGGGAAGCGTCCAGTTACCGGTTTCAATCATGGGTATGCAACGATTGCTTCGCGGGGTTCCCCTTTGGTATGGAAATCCGTTAATCCCATAAAAGGGAGAAGAGTAACGACGCAAACGACCGCTAAAAAATAATAAATTGCTTATTTTTCATACATTTATTGATGTGTTTGGATACAAAAATGCTATCTTGGGTTCAAAGATAAAAAATATATTTTGGGGTGTTTGGTCTTTTTGTCTTATTTTCTGCCAAAATCTGCCGGAATCTCTCCCCATTCTTTGGTTTCCCATTTCAGAATACGGGTGGTGTATGTGTTTTCCCGAAGCCATTTCTCCGCACGTTCTATCAGTTTGAACAGTTCCTCTGTTTCTGCGGTACGCGGAAGCTTGGTCTTACATTTCTTTTTGCCGCACCCAGCTGATTGCATTGACGCTGTCACTGTAAATGGGCATATCGAATCCCTTCTGTTTCAGCAAAGCCAGTCCGTGTACGATAGCGAGGAATTCGCCGATATTATTCGTTCCTTTCGTCGGGCCGAAATGGAAGACTTCCTGGCGGCTGGCTATGTGGACTCCGCGATATTCCATAGGACCGGGGTTGCCGCTGCAGGCAGCGTCCACCGCCAGACTGTTGTCAATCACGCAGGCGGGCAATGTTTCCGAAGAAACTTTCTCGCTTTTCTTCTTGGCGTTTTTTCCGATATAGGCGTAAGGGGAGGTGGCCAGTGCGCGTTCCGCTTCTTCGCGGGTGTCGAATGATTTGTATTTGGCGCCTTCGTATCCTTTGATTTGAAGCTGGCAGTCCGTCCAGGATGTGAAACCCCGGGCGTCACGCCTTCCCATACAACGTAAATTTCTGTTTAGCCATTTTTCCTTTTTACAATGAATTGATGTCTGTATATTGACAGCGCGAAGGTACAAATATATTCTCTAACTGAACAAGTCAACAGAGCTACTTGTTATAAAAATAAGAGAGTTTAAGAATATAACATTTAGAAAGGAGCTATTATGGAAAGATCTTTTAGTGAAGCTTTGAAACATCGCCGGACTTACTATTCAATTACTAATCAGTCGCCTATCCCGGATCAGGAGATTGAGTGTATCGTCAATATGACCGTACGCCACGTGCCGTCTGCATTTAATTCGCAGTCTACGCGGGTGGTACTTTTGTTAGGGGAATCACACAAGAAACTGTGGCAGATTGTGAAAGATGCGTTGAAGAAAATTGTGCCCGCGGAGGCTTTCGTAAAGACGGAAGAAAAAATAGATAACTCGTTCGCTTGCGGATATGGGACTGTGCTTTTCTTTGAAGACCAAAAGGTAGTGAAAGGACTTCAGGAGGCTTTCCCATCCTATCAGGATAACTTCCCCGGCTGGTCGCTGCAAACTTCGGCCATGCATCAGCTGGCTATATGGGTCATACTGGAAGATGTCGGTTTCGGAGCGTCACTGCAACACTATAATCCGTTGATTGACGACGAGGTGCGTCGTGCATGGAATCTGCCCGGACATTGGCATCTGATTGCGGAAATGCCGTTCGGACTTCCTGTGACTAAACCGGGTGAAAAAGAGTTTCAACCGCTCGAAGAACGGGTGAGGGTATTCAAATAACTTCGTTTTTAATACTTGGATTTTAATAAAATGACTAATTTTGTGAGCAAAATTAGTCATTTATGGTTCGTATCTTCCTTACCGGCTATATGGGTGCCGGAAAAACGACATTGGGTAAGGCATTTGCCCGTAAGATGAATGTACCGTTCGTTGATCTCGATTGGTATATTGAGGAGCGTTTTCACAAAAACTGTTGGAGAGCTGTTTACCGAACGTGGTGAAACCGGATTCCGGGAATTGGAGAGGAATATGCTCCATGAGGTGGCCGAGTTCGAGAATGTGGTAATCTCTACGGGGGGAGCGCCTTGTTTTTTGATAATATGGAGTTTATGAATCGGGCAGGTGAAGACGGTTTTTCTGGATGTGCATCCCGATGTGCTGTTCAGACGCTTGCGTGTGGCCAAGCAACAGCGTCCCATACTTCAGGGAAAAGAGGATGATGAATTGAATTGAAAGCGTTTATCATCCGAGCACTGGAACAACGGGCTCCTTTCTACACGCAGGCGCAATATATTTTCAATGCCGACGAACTGGAAGATCGCTGGCAGATCGAAACAGCCGTGCAACGATTGCAGGAATTGTTGGGACTATAAGCTATTTTACTTTCACAAGTCATGTCAACCACATGGTTTCTCCCTTTTCTTTTTTATCTGCTCTTTATCTTTTTGGGTTCTCTTTTTTGTTCATTCAGTCAATATTTGTACCTTGGCGCTCGTTACGAGATTTTTCTATTGACTATTAACACAAGAAAGAAGATAAAGAGACTGTTATGGGAACTTTGAAAGAGAAATTCGAGGAGTTGTCCGCCGGGATTAAAGCCTCTGGGAAACCTGCTGCGGCATGGTTTCCGAAATATACATCTACTTCATTATTAAATGCTGATAACTGGTGGGAAGCATTGGCTGTATGCGAATATGCGTTGGACACCCGGGAGGATGAGAAACTGACGGAAGGTTTCTTTGAATTGATATTCAGTGCATTCGACTGTAATGTCGAAGTCGATCTCAGCGAAGAAGAATATGAGTTCTGGTGGGAGAAGGTGGTGCAGGTGTGCGAACGTGTGGCTGTGTTCAGCGGAGCAGGCTGGGCGCAGAAAGGTGCACAGTACTCCGAGGCCCGCTATGGAAAGCGGGATATGAGCTATTTGTTCCCTTGCTACGAGAAGGCTGCCGATATGGGCTGGGGTGAAGCGGAAGCGACTGTTGCCTATTGGCGGTATATGGGGTTTTATTGTGAGCAGGATAAGGAAGAAGGAGAACGACGTTTTGCGGCTCTTTCTTCACCCGAAGCTATTCTTTGGGGAAACATTATCGCGCTTTTGCCGAAGAGTTTACGGGCAACAAGGAGAAAGCGTTGCAGATACGGCAGGATTTGCTTGCCGAACTGCCCGAAGGCGACCGTTTGCGTGCTCATGTGTATGCGGCAATGGGAGACGCACTCGACAGGGGAGAAGGCAAGATAGCCGAGGAAGCTGCCTGTTATGAAAAGTCTTTGGAAATCGTTCCCAATCTATATAGTCTGAAAAATCTCGCTACTCTTTATTTCCGTTATCCCGAACTGGGTAAACCGAAAGAACTGGCTTTCGAAATTTGGGAGAAAGCCTGGCATGCCGGAGTATGGTCTGCCGCCAACTTCCTGGGATACAATTATCAGGAGGAGGAATGGCTTGATCTGCCTAAAAAGCAATAGAATGGCTGGAGAAGGGAATGCTTTTATTGCGAGTTGTATAGTGCGTATGAGTTGGCATTGATTTACTTGTACAATGATGATTATAAGAATGTGGAACGTGGGCTGATGTGTCTCGAACGTTGTGTGGAAGGTGATTATATAGAAGGTATCGAAGGACTGGCGAATGTATATTTCAACGGTGATCTGGTGGAAGAAGACATGAGTCGTGCAAAACAGTTGCTGGAAAAGGCGCTCGAACTGGGTTCGGGAAATGCGGCCTATCGTTTGGGTTGGATGTATGAACGTGGCTTTCTGTCTGAAGAACCGGATTATGTGAAAGCTATGGAATATTACGAGAAAGCAGCTGAACTGGATAATGTGGACGGATACTGCCGTGCAGCGCTTTACTTGGCTAACGGATATAGCGGTGTGACGGATGCGGTGAAGTCGAGAGAATATTACGAGAAAGCGGCCGGAATGGGTTCATGTTTTGCATTGGTAGAACTGTCATTCTTATACGAGAATGGCAACGGAGTGGAAAGAAGCTATGAGAAGGCTTTTTGAACTCTGTGAAAAAGCGGCACAGGAAGGCTATCCTTATGCAATGTTCCGCATAGGTCTTTATCTGGAAAAAAAGCTGTATTGGGTGAGGCGAAGCCGGAGGAGGCATTTGCCTGGTATACAAAAGCTGCCATGGCGGATGAAAATGAAGGAATCTTTGCTCTGGGACGTTGTTACAAACAGGGAATCGGTACGGAGGAGGACTGGGACAAGGCACTCGAGTGGTTCGGAAAGGGGGCAGAGAAGAACGAATCCCGCTGTCTGACTGAATTGGGGCTGGCTTATGAGAACGGTAACGGTGTGGAGGAAAACCCGCAAAAGGCTGTGGAATATATGACACGGGCAGCGGAACAGGATTATGGTTACGCCCAGTTTAAAATGGGAGATTATTATTTCTTCGGGTGCGGTCCTTGTTTGGAAGATAACAAGAAAGCCGTGGAATGGTACGAAAAGGCTGTTGCGAATGAGATTCCTATGGCGATGCTGCGCATGGGGGATTATTATTTGTATGATTATGATAGTCTGAACGAGTCGGAAAAAGGCGTTTGCTTACTTTAAGAAGGCTGCCGAATACGAATGGTATAACGAAGGACTGGGTATCTGTTACGAAATGGGTATCGGTGTAGAGGATAATGAGACGGAAGCCTTTAAATATTATACACTGGCTGCGGATAACGGTAATGTGACGAGTATGTATCGTACCGGGCTTTGCTATTACAACGGAGTGGGTGTGAAGCAGAATTATGCGGAGGCTTACCGTTGGTTTACGGATGCAGCCGGTAATGAGAATATCGGTGCCGCATATTATCTGGGTAAGATGCAAATGTATGGCGAAGGCTGTACGCCTGACCCGGAAGCGGCTGTGCAATGGCTGTTGAAAGCTGCCGAAAAGAATAATGATAAGGCTCAATTTGAACTAGGAAACGCTTACCTGACGGGAAATGGTGTGGAAGAAAACGATGATATAGCAATGGAGTGGTTCGAGAAGGCTGCTGAAAATGGTAACGAAAAAGGCCCTTAAGATCACCGGAAGGAGGAGAAAATAGTAAGTAGGCATGGAGAAAGAAGGGAATAATCTGTTTCAAGTCAATCTCAAAGGAATGATTGCCTTGTTGTCAGAGCATATTTATAGTAATCCGAATACCTTTGTCCGTGAATTGTTGCAGAACTGTGTGGATGCTATTACAGCTTTGCGCAATATTGACGAGAATTATGCAGGACGTATTGATGTCTTTCTGAATGATGACAAAACGGTGATATTCCGCGACAATGGAATCGGGCTGAAAGAGGAGGAGGTATATCGTTTCCTTACCGTTATCGGGGAAAGCTCGAAACGGGATACGCCCGATGCGGATGACTTTATCGGAAGGTTTGGTATTGGTTTGCTGTCTTGTTTTGTAGTGACGGATGAGATCAAGGTGGAGAGCCGGTCGGCAATGGGTGGGCAGGCTGTCTGTTGGTGTGGTAAGGTGGACGGTACGTATGAACTGACGTCATCCGCCGAAGAACGTCCTATCGGTTCGCAGGTGGTATTGCATCCCAAGAATGACTGGATGCATCTTTTTGAATATGATACATTTAAGAAGATATTGGTCGGCTATGGAGAGGTGTTGCCATATCCTATCTATCTGCATCATCAGGATGAGGAAGAGGTGGTGAATACGCCTTCGCCTGTATGGCTTGACCCGAAGGCAACCCGCAAGGAACTCCTTGATTACGGGGCGAAAGTTTTTCAATCATCTGCGCTTGATGTTTTTCGGATACGGACTGAAAGCGGCCGGGTGGAGGGAGTGCTTTATGTGTTGCCTTTCCGGACGCAGTTTTCTGTGCGTAACTCTCACAAAGTGTATTTGAAGCGTATGCTGTTGAGTGAGGATGATTGTAACCTGTTGCCGCAGTGGGCTTTCTTTATCCGTTGTCTGGTGAATGCGGACGGGTTGTTGTCTACTGCTTCACGCGAGTCTCTGGTAAGCAATGATTTGCTGAAGGATGCCCGCAAGGAGATAGGTATGGCTATCAAGGATTATTTGCGGGGACTGGTGCAGAACAACCGGGCTATGTTTAATAAGATACTGGACGTGCATCATTTTCACATCAAGGCGATTGCTTCGGAAGATAATGAGTTGCTTCGTTTGTTTATGGATTATCTTCCTTTTGAGACGAATAAGGGGTACGGAGCTTCGGGAGTATCCGTTCGGCGGACAATGTGATCTGTTATACCAGGAATCTGGAGGATTTCAGGCAGGTACGCCGTATTGCCGGAGCACAAGGATGGTTGGTGGTTAATGCCGCTTATACGTTTGATGAAACGTTGTTGAAAAAGTATGCCCGCCTGAATCCGGAACTGACTTTGGATGAAATATCCCCTTCGAGATTACTGGAACAGTTTGGGGAGGTAGAAGCCAAAAAAGAGTTCCGGGCTTTTGAGGCGAAGGCGAACGAGTTGTTAAAGCGTTTTGGCTGCGTCTGCCGGTTGAAGCACTTTTACTCCGGCGGATATTCCGGTGATATTTGTGGCAGAGGAGAAAGAGAGTACGACCAAGAGTACCAGTAATCCGTTAGCGGCTGTGTTGGGGACTGTCAATACAACCAGGCAGATACCTCCGACGCTGACATTTAATGTGGATAATGAAATGGTCCGCACTTTACTGCAAATACAGGGAGATAATAAAATGTTTCAGCATGTGGTACATATATTATATGTACAGTCACTCCTTCAGGGTAAGTATCCTGTGAACAGTGAGGAAATGGAACTTTTCAACCACTCGCTCAGTGAATTGATGACTGCTAAAATGAATGATTTTATAAGTTTCCTGAATTAAGAAAAAAAAGCGTATGAAATACACACTTGAAATACAAAAAACTGCTGTTGCAGGCACAGAATAAAAACCTGCATCCCCGTGAGAAAGCTAATTTGTTGAAAGAGGCTATCCGCATCGCTGATGAAAAACGAAGATGTGGAATGGGCAACGGAAATGAGGCTGGACCTCATTTATGAACTGAACCTTCTCTCGGCGGACACTGAGGAGATTGCCGTGTTCTCTAAGATTCTGGATGATTATGAGAATCATAAGGATGTAATCAAGGAGGATGATCTGCTGTGGAAGTATAAATGGATATGGTCTTCGACTTTTGATATTCCGGAGATTCCAATGGAACAGGTGGAAGCGGTAGGGGAGGATTATAAGACCCGTATCTTGCGGAACGGATATTCTTTGCGGAGTTATTATCAGCGCTGGTCGGTGGAATGCACATGGATGAGGCAGTATGACAAGGCAAAGGAATATATTGATAAGATGCTGGCGGAGAAAATGGACGACCAGTCGTGTGAGGCTTGTGAACTGAACTTTATGTTGGATTATTATCTGGAAACGGGAAAATTTGATGAGGCTTATAGCCGGGCGCAGCCATTGATTAACAAACAGGTGACTTGCTATGAAGCTAACCTGCGTGCTTACCTGAAGCTTGCTTATTATGCACAAAAAGCGGGTAAGCCGGATATTGCCGCCGATATGTGTACACGTGCCGAAGAAGCGTTGGCCGGAAGAGAGAAGGACGAGTATCTGTTGCTCTATATGGGGCTGTTTATCGCTTATTATTTGATGACGAATCCGGAGCGCGGCTGGGAGTATGCCGAACGGTGCATTGACTGGAGCCTGCGTACCAATACGTTGAAGAAATATCGTTTCTCCTGTGATATGGTGGAGGCCTTGAAGTATGAGATGCGTCCGGAGGTTCATCTGGCTTTGCCGGAGGAGTTCCCTCTTTACCGCGCGGACGGGGTTTACTCTGTCAGCGAATTACGCCGGTATTTCTATCAGCAGGCTGAAGAACTGGCACAGCGCTATGACGCCCGTAACGGAAACAGCGGATATATGGACCGACTGAAAGAAATAATGTCTAATTAATTGGCAACATGTAGATAAATCTGTATTTTTTGCCGTCCAATTATTTACTAAAAACACTGAATTACAGAAAAATGAGAAAGTGGCGTATTGAAGATTCTGAGGAACTCTACAACATTACAGGTTGGGGAACCTCGTACTTTGGTATTAATGACAAAGGTCATGTTGTTGTTACACCGCGTAGAGATGGGGTAGCTGTTGATTTGAAAGAGTTGGTCGACGAGTTACAACTGAGAGATGTAGCGGCTCCCACGTTGGTGCGTTTTCCGGATATTCTGGATAATCGTATTGAAAAGATGTCGTCCTGCTTTAAACAGGCAGCCGAAGAATACGGTTATAAGGCGGAGAACTTTATTATCTATCCGATTAAGGTCAACCAGATGCGCCCTGTGGTGGAGGAGATTATCAGCCACGGAAAGAAATTCAATCTCGGACTGGAGGCGGGTTCTAAACCTGAACTGCATGCTGTGATTGCTGTTAATACGGATTCTGACTCATTGATTGTATGTAACGGCTATAAAGACGAGAGTTACATTGAACTGGCTTTGCTTGCCCAGAAAATGGGTAAACGTATCTTCCTTGTTGTGGAGAAGATGAATGAGCTGAAACTGATTGCAAAAATGGCGAAGCAGTTGAATGTGCAACCTAATATTGGTATTCGTATTAAACTGGCTTCTTCCGGTAGCGGAAAATGGGAAGAGTCGGGAGGAGATGCCAGCAAGTTCGGCTTGACTTCCAGTGAGTTGCTCGAAGCACTCGATTTTCTGGAAAGTAAGGGCATGAAGGATTGTCTGAAGTTGATTCACTTCCATATCGGAAGTCAGGTGACGAAGATCCGTCGCATCAAGACCGCCTTGCGTGAGGCTTCACAGTTTTATGTCCAACTTCATGCTATGGGGTTCAAAGTGGAATTTGTGGATATCGGCGGCGGACTGGGAGTTGATTACGACGGAACCCGGTCGTCCAACAGCGAAGGCAGCGTGAACTATTCTATTCAGGAATATGTGAATGACTCGATTTCTACATTGGTGGATGTCAGCGATAAGAATGGTATCCCCCACCCGAATATTATTACCGAAAGCGGACGCGCATTGACTGCACACCACTCTGTGCTTATCTTTGAAGTGTTGGAGACTGCCACTTTACCCGAATGGGATGATGAAGAAGTAATCGCTCCGGACGCACATGAACTGGTGCAGGAATTATATGGCATTTGGGATTCGTTGAATCAGAATAAAATGTTGGAGGCATGGCATGATGCGCAACAGATTCGTGAGGAAGCGTTGGATTTGTTCAGTCACGGAATTGTCGACTTGAAAACCCGTGCACAGATTGAACGCCTGTACTGGTCGATCACACGTGAGATTAATCAGATTGCCGAAGGCCTGAAACATGCGCCTGACGAATTCCGAGGATTGTCCAAGCTGCTTGCGGATAAATATTTCTGTAACTTCTCACTGTTCCAATCGTTGCCGGATTCCTGGGCGATAGACCAGATATTCCCCGATTATGCCTATTCAACGGCTGGATGAAAAACCGGACCGCTCGGCTACTTTGCAGGATATTACCTGTGACTCCGACGGTAAGATTGCGAACTTTATCTCTACCCGTAATGTAGCTCATTATCTGCCTGTACATAGCCTGAAGAAAACAGAACCTTATTATGTAGCTGTTTTCCTGGTAGGTGCTTATCAGGAGATTTTTGGGGGATATGCACAACTTGTTCGGTGATACGAATGCAGTGCATGTCTCTGTGAACGAGAAAGGATATAATATCGAACAGATTATTGACGGAGAAACGGTGGCGGAAGTATTGGACTACGTGCAGTATAATCCGAAGAAGTTGGTTCGTACGCTCGAAACTTGGGTGACGAAATCAGTAAAGGAAGGCAAAATCTCTTTGGAAGAAGGAAAAGAATTCCTTTCCAACTACCGTTCGGGACTTTATGGATATACGTATTTGGAATAATAATGAGAGAAAAAAACTAACAGTAATTAAGGTGGGTGGCAAAATCGTAGAAGAGGAAGCCACCCTTCGTCAGTTGTTAAATGACTTTGCTGCTATTGAAGGACATAAAGTGCTGGTTCACGGCGGCGGTCGGTCGGCTACAAAGATAGCCGCACAACTGGGAATTGAAAGCAAAATGGTCAATGGCCGCCGGATTACTGATGCGGAAACGTTGAGGGTAGTGACAATGGTGTATGGCGGTTTGGTGAATAAGAATATTGTTGCCGGGTTGCAGGCGTATGGTGTCAACGCGCTGGGATTGACCGGAGCGGATATGAACGTGATACGTTCGGTGAAACGTCCGGTGAAAGAAGTTGATTACGGTTTCGTCGGCGATGTGGAGAAGGTGGATGCTTCTCTGTTGTCTGACTTGATATACAAAGGTGTGGTGCCGGTTATGGCTCCGTTGACACACGACGGACAAGGGAATATGCTGAATACGAATGCGGATACTATTGCCGGAGAGACGGCAAAAGCTTTGTCGGGCCTGTTTGATGTGACATTGGTGTACTGTTTCGAGAAAAAAAAAGGTGTAACTGCGTGATGAGAATGATGACGATAGTGTAATTCCTCAGATTACCCGTGCCGAATTCGAACAATACGTAGCCGACGGCGTTATTCAAGGCGGTATGATTCCGAAGTTGGAGAACTCTTTTGAAGCAATAAATGCGGGGGTGTCGGAAGTGATAATCACCTTAGCGTCAGCGATTAACGAGAATGGAGGAACCCGGAAAAAAAAAAATAATTCAAAAAAAGTAGTGGGCGACTGTAACTTTTCGAATCCTAGCCCGTCATTATTATAGAGATGCAAGAAATCAGCTTCCGAAACGATATTTTGCCGTTGAAAGATAAACTCTTTCGATTGGCGCTCAGAATCACCCTGGATAGGGCAGAAGCCGAGGATGTCGTTCAGGATACCATGATAAGAGTGTGGAACAAGCGTGATGAGTGGTTGCAATTTGAATCGGTTGAAGCCTATTGCCTGATAGTGGCAAAGAACCTTGCGATAGACCGGAGTCAGAAGAAAGAGGCTCAAAACGTGGAACTCACCCCCCGAAATGGAGGAAGAACCTGATGCAAACAGTCCGTACGATCGGATGATTCATGATGAAAAAATGAACATCATCAATAGGTTGGTCAACGAACTTCCCGAAAAACAGCGGCTTATCATGCAACTGAGGGACATTGAAGGTGAAAGCTATAAAAAAAATTGCAACCCTGCTGAATCTGACAGAGGAACAAGTCAAAGTGAATCTCTTCAGAGCCAGGCAAAAGGTAAAACAAAGGTATTTAGAAATTGACGAATATGGATTATAAGGATATAGAACAGCTCCTGGAGCGATACTGGCAATGCGAAACTTCCGTTGAGGAGGAAGCAACATTGCGCGACTTCTTCGCAAAGGAGGAAGTTCCGGCTCATTTGCTTCGCTATAAGAACTTGTTTGTTTATCAGCAGGTTCAGCAAGAAGTAGGGCTGGGTGAGGACTTTGATGCACGTATTCTGGCAGAAGTGGAGGTCCCGGTAGTGAAAGCAAAAACGTCTGACACTGACGAGGTCGCTTTATTCCTCTGTTCAAAGCCGCTGCCGTGATTGCAATCATTCTCGGATTGGGGAATGTGGCACAACATTCTTTCTCCGGAGATGACGGAAGTGTATTGGCAGCGGATACCATTGGTAAGCAAGTAACAGCACCATCGGTCGCAATCTCAAATGACGTGAAAGCGGAACAGGTTCTGGCTGATAGCCTGGCGAAGATCAACCATAAGGTGCAAGTTATAAACGAATAGACATTTTCATTTGCTTTAAACATATAATATAGTTAGTGTGCTTAATTAAAACAACAACGAAGGCGAAACTGTGAAGTTTTCAATTCTCTCAAATTTTTATAATGAAACTAACTAAATAAATGAAGGTGTGTCGTAATACACGATGCGCCTTCTTTTTTTTTTCATTGACTATAAAAATCGGTTCATTTTCTTTAAGCTGCGATATTTTGAGGATTTCTTTGGTTTATGTGTTCGCAACATCTAAATAGAGCAACTGTAAGCTCATAAAACGGTCTAATCAGCCAATCCATACCTTCTTTAGTCATTTTTGCACACATCTTTTTTTATATTGAAGGCAATGGCAAAGAAGGAAAAAGTCCATGAAGACCTTATCCTTTCCAAAATGGCGGAAACGTTTGTAATTCATATTGTTTTTCATTTGTCCGAACACGGCTTCCGGTTCTATGCATCTCTGTCCTCTGTGTTTCAGTCCTTCCTCTGAGCAGAGCAACTCTTTGGCTTTTTGCTTGTATTTTCTGAGTCTGTGATTCAACTCTATCGTTCTGCTCCCCTTTGCTTTAAAACATCGGCATCTTAGCGGACAGCCTTCACATCTGATGGCTCTGTACGTGGCATTTTCGCTGACATATCCGGATGCTGTTTTCACATGTCTAGTCCCTATCCTTTGCATCTTCTGTCCCATGGGGCAGATACAAAAAGTCTTGTTCTTCATTGTAGTAGAAGTTTTCCGCCCTGAACGGGTCCGGTTTGGAATCTCGGCCGCTGTTCCATGTGGAAGTAGTTGTATTTGACGTAGCCCGCCATACCGTTTTCTGACATGAAGCGGTAATTCTCCTCAGAACCGTAGCCGGAATCGGCCACCACCGTATGGGCCAACCTGTCATATCTGCTTGAGAAGGATTGCAGGAAAGGGATCATGGTCAGTGTATCCGTAGGGTTCGGGAAGAGTGCAAAATCGGTGATGAACTGGTTCTCGGTGCCGATCTGAAGGTTGTAACCGGGCTTCGTCTGGCCGTTACGCATGGCATCCTCCTTCATTCTCATGAAAGTAGCGTCCTTGTCCGTTTTGGAATAGGAGTTCCTGTCCTGTAGCGTGTTCAGACGGTTGTCGTATTCCTGCAGCTTGTCCCTGTGTTCTTCCAGTTCCTTCAGCTGTTTGCGTTTCTTTTTTCAACGCAGTCTTTTCCTCTTTCGTGGAGGGCTCAGGAACCTGTTCAAGTGCTTTCCGCAATTCTCCCGCCATTTCGGTCAGCATGGCCGGAGTGAACTCAACCTCCTCATTACTTTCCGATGAGTTCTCCTGGGCGATGACATCGTCTATCTGCCCTAACAGGACATGTATCTTCTTCATCAGGCGTTCACAGTTCCGCTCAACCGTTTTTCGCCAGACGAAAGTATACTTATTGGCTTTGGACTCAATCTTTGTCCCGTCAATGTATTCCACATTCAGCCTGATGAAGCCTTTGGAAGAGAGAAGGAGTACGGTTTGGGTAAATACCTCGTTGATTTCCTTTTTCACCCGGTTGCGGAAACGGTTGATGGTAATGAAATCAGGTTTCTCATATCCGGCAAGCCAGATATAATGGATGTCACGATGAAGGAGCTTTTCAATTTTACGGCAGGAGTAGACGTTGTTCATATAGGCATAGAGAATGACCTTGAGCATCATCCTGGGATGGTAAGGGCTGCGGCCGCATTCCTTATACAACTTCCTGAAACTTTCAAGGTTCAGGCTCTCAACCAGAGCGTCAACCATCCGAACTGGATCATGCTCTGCAATATCCTCGTCAATTCTTTGAGGAAAAAGCACTGTTTGGTTGGAATTATAAGGACGAAAATGTATCTTTGTCATAGTGAAAATCTTATGCCTAAAGATACAAAATCTTTAGGTAATAACAAAGCCCCAGCTTGTGAAAGTCGGGGCTTTGTGCTTAAAAAAGAAGGTGCGCATTTTGACACACCTCCTTTTATGTTTCTAAGAGTGGAAGAATCTTTTTTTTATTACTTTTGTACCTGTTATTAGGAGACTTATGATGAAGGAGGCAATTATAGAAGATGAAGAACTTGGACGGTTAATAGTGCGTGTTAATTTGCGTGCTAAAAGTCTTGTCTTTCGTACAAAGAGTGATGCGGTATACGTTTCAGTCCCTTCCGGCACAACGATGAAAGAGGTAAAACGGGCGATTGAAGATTTACGTAGTAAGTTGCTGGCTTCTCGTCAACGATTGAATCGTCCGTTAATTGATTTGAATTATAAGATTGATGCAGAATATTTCAAGTTGTCTTTGGTGTCCGGAGAAAAGAGCAGTTTCTGGCAAATTCCCGATTGGGATGTATGCAGATTATTTGTCCGCCAAATGCGGACTTTACTGATGAGAAATTGCAGAGTTGGCTACGAAAGGTGATTGAAGAATCGTTGAGGCGGAATGCAAAAAGTATTCTTCCTCCACGTTTAGACCGTCTTTCCAAACAATGCGGATTGCCCTATGCAAGCGTGAAGATAAATTCCAGTCAGGGGCGGTGGGGGAGTTGTTCGACAAAGAAGGATATTAATTTATCCTATTACCTTGTTTTGTTGCCTTCTTATTTGATTGATTATGTGCTTTTGCATGAACTATGTCATACCCGTGAGATGAATCATAGTGAACGTTTTTGGTCTCTACTGAATCAATTCACGGAAGGAAAAGCTCTTGCTCTACGGGGAGAACTGAAGAAATATCGGACAGAAATATAAAGAGTTCCACTTTGTCTTTATCTTGCTTTTTACCGTTTATTTCGCCAGTTGCTTAATTCCGTCTTCCTCTTTCTCAAACTGATAATTACCCCCCTTTTTCGCTTAGATCGAAAGTCGATACTAATTCAGTTTTGTTATCTACAATTAACAATGCACTCTGCTCGGCAAAAACGACCGACTTCCACTGTATAAGGTTCTTCTATGATAGTCTTATTGGAAATGAGACTGTCGTTGACAAATAAAGAGATAGAATCTCCGGCAAAACCTTTTTTACCAGACTGATCGTATAGCTTTCGATGAAATGACGTTCTTCCTGTTGCTTCTGTTGCAGTCGCATGCTCATATAGACAAAAATAACCACGACAAAAATGACGGCAAAAGCGAGGATTCCATTGCCGACCATGAACTGTTTGTTGGTGTTGAGACGATGCGCCATAGTTGTTATTTTTTTTTGAATTGCGGCGTAAAGATACGAATATCGCACTGTTAATTCATACTTTTTTTTCTTTAATGTTTTGTAGTCGAACAGATTATTTATATCTTTGCAACCGAAAACGGATGAAAGGTGGAGGGGCAATTAAGCTCCTTTTTTTGTTCTTAATAGCTAATAAATGATAGAAAAAGAAAACTGTTTGTCAGATTGTTGAAGAGTGGCTGGAAGGAAAAGATTACTTTTTGGTAGAGGTAACTGTGAGCCCGGATGACAAAATTGTGGTCGAAATTGACCATGCAGAAGGCGTTTGGATTGAAGATTGCGTGGAGCTTAGCCGCTACATTGAATCGAAACTGAACCGTGAAGAGGAAGATTATGAACTGGAAGTAGGGTCGGCCGGTATAGGACAGCCCTTTAAAGTGCTGCAGCAGTATTACATCCACATCGGACAAGAAGTGGAAGTGATGACCAAAGGCGGACAGAAACTGACTGGTATCCTAAAGGATGCCGATGAAGAGAAGTTTACGGTAACCGTACAAAAGAAGGTGAAACTCGAAGGATCCAAGCGACCAAAGCTGGTGGAAGAAGACGAAACCTTTACTTATGAGCAAATAAAATATACTAAATACTTAATTAGCTTTAAATAGTTATGGCCAAAAAAGAAGAAACAATCAGCTTGACTGATACATTTTCGGAATTTAAGGAACTGAAGAATATCGATAGAACGACAATGGTTAGTGTACTCGAGGAGTCGTTCCGTAGCGTAATCGCGAAAATGTTTGGCACCGATGAAAATTACGACGTGATCGTGAATCCGGATAAGGGGGGATTTCGAGATATGGCGTAACCGTGAAGTTGTGGCCGATGAAGATTTGACTAACCCGAATATGCAGATTGCGTTGAGTGAGGCGCAGAAAATTGACGCTTCATACGAAGAAGGCGAAGAGGTGACTGATGAAGTTATTTTTGCGAAATTCGGTCGTCGTGCTATCCTGAACCTCCGCCAGACATTGGCTTCCAAGATTCTGGAACTGGAAAAAGACAGTATTTATAATAAATATATAGATAAGGTAGGTACAATTATCAATGCAGAAGTGTATCAGATCTGGAAAAAGGAAATGTTGCTTCTCGACGATGAAGGAAACGAACTGCTGCTGCCCAAGACCGAACAAATCCCGAGCGATTTTTATCGTAAAGGTGAAACGGCACGCGCAGTGGTTGCCCGCGTAGACAACAAGAATAATAATCCTAAGATTATCTTGTCACGTACTTCTCCCGTTTTCTTGCAACGTCTGTTTGAGATGGAAGTACCTGAAATAAATGATGGTCTGATAACTATCAAGAAGATTGCCCGCATCCCCGGCGAACGTGCCAAGATTGCGGTAGAATCTTATGATGACAGAATCGATCCCGTAGGAGCCTGTGTAGGTGTAAAGGGGAGTCGTATTCATGGCATCGTTCGTGAACTTCGCAATGAGAATATCGACGTAATTAACTATACATCGAATATTTCATTGTTTATACAGCGTGCTTTAAGCCCGGCGAAAATTTCTTCTATTCGTTTGAACGAGGAGGAGAAAGAAAGCAGAGGTGTTCCTCAAACCGGAAGAAGTATCGCTGGCTATCGGTAAAGGCGGTTTGAATATCAAACTGGCCAGTATGTTAACTGAGTACACTATCGACGTGTTCCGTGAGTTGGATGAGAATGTAGCTGATGAAGATATCTATCTTGACGAGTTCAGAGACGAAATCGATGGTTGGGTGATTGATGCAATCAAGGCTATCGGTATTGATACGGCAAAAGCTGTGTTGAATGCTCCTCGTGAGATGTTGATTGAAAAGACGGACCTGGAAGAAGAGACAGTGGACGAGGTAATACGCATTTTGAAATCGGAGTTTGAAGAAGAAGAACCGGAAGAAGAACCGGAACAAGGACAAGAGTAATAGGCAATTACGATTGAGATTTTCTTCGCTCCATTTATTCATTAAATTTAAAAATATGACGATAAGGTTAAACAAAGTTACAAGAGATTTGAATGTAGGAATCGCGACGGTAGTTGAGTTCCTGCAAAAGAAAGGGTATACCGTTGAGGCTAATCCTAATACAAAAATTAGCGAGGAGCAGTACGCTATACTCGTAAAAGAGTTTAGTACGGATAAGAACCTTAGACTTGAATCGGAGCGTTTCATTCAGGAACGTCAGAATAAGGATCGTAATAAGGCATCGGTTTCGATTGAAGGCTTCGAAAAACAGCAACAGGAAAAACCGAAGTCGGAAGATGTGATCAAGACAGTCGTACCTGAGGATGCACGTCCGAAGTTTAAACCTGTCGGTAAAATTGATTTGGATAAATTAAACGGTCGTAAAACTGATAAAGTAGAAAAGGAACCGGAACAGAAAAAGGAAACTGTGGTAGAACGTCCTGTGGTGGAACGTCCGATAGTAGCGGAACGCCCTGTCGTTGAACCGGAAGTGAAGAAAAAGAACCCGAAAAGAAAGAGCCTGAAGTAAAAAAGGAAGAGGTGGTGGCACCTGCTCCAACTCGGCCGAACCTATGGTGGTGAAACAACCGGAACCTGTAGCAGAACCGAAAACCGGCAGAAGTTGAAAAAAGTGGTAGTGGAAGAAGTGATTAAGGAAGAGCCGAAGAAGGTAGAAGCACCTGTGAAGGCAGAAGAACATAAAAAAGAAGAAAAAAGCCTGTGGAAGCAGTAGCATCGACAGAAGTCGTTTCGGAAGAAAAAGACGCTCCTAAGGAAGACGAGGTTTTCAAGATCCGTCAGCCGGAACTGGGAGCAAAGATTAATGTAATCGGTCAGATTGACCTTTGCAGCATTGAATCAGTCAACTCGCCCTAAGAAGAAATCGAAGGAAGAGAAACGTCGTGAACGTGAAGAAAAAGAGAAAATCCGCCAGGATCAGAAGAAACTGATGAAGGAAGCGATTATCAAGGAAATCCGTAAAAGATGATGCCAAACAGGCTAAGAGCGGACCGAAAGATAACGCGGATGCAGCCGGTAACAAGAAAAAACGGAATCGTATCAGCAAAGAGAAGGTGGATGTGAATAACGTTGCAACTCTCCAACTTTGCAGCTCCGAGACCGAATGTGCAAGGCAAAGGCGGTAATAATAATGGTGGTAATAACCAAGGTAACAATAACAACAATAATAGAAGAAACAATAACAAGGATCGTTTCAAAAAGCCGGTTATCAAACAGGAAGTAAGTGAAGAAGATGTAGCAAAACAGGTAAAAGAAACCTTGGCTCGTCTGACCACTAAAGGTAAGAACAAGACTTCCAAATACCGTAAGGAGAAACGTGAAATGGCTTCCAACCGTATGCAGGAACTGGAAGATCAGGAAATGGCAGACAGCAAAGTATTGAAGCTGACCGAATTTGTTACAGCTAATGAATTAGCTACAATGATGGACGTTTCTGTCAACCAGGTTATTGCTACTTGTATGAGTATTGGCATCATGGTTTCTATCAACCAGCGTCTGGATGCGGAAACAATCAATCTGGTGGCCGAAGAATTCGGTTTCAAGACGGAGTACGTCAGTGCGGAAGTGGCACAAGCTATCGTTGAAGAAGAAGATGCTCCGGAAGATTTGCAACCACGTGCTCCGATTGTTACAGTGATGGGACACGTTGACCATGGTAAGACCTCTTTGCTCGACTATATCCGTAAGGCGAATGTGATTGCCGGTGAAGCCGGAGGTATCACACAACATATCGGTGCATACAATGTGAAGTTGGAAGACGGTCGCCGTATTACATTCCTTGATACTCCGGGACATGAGGCGTTTACCGCTATGCGTGCCCGTGGTGCGAAAGTAACGGATATTGCGATTATTATTGTAGCGGCGGATGATAACGTGATGCCGCAGACAAAGGAGGCCATCAACCATGCAATGGCGGCGGGTGTACCTATTGTGTTTGCTATCAATAAGGTGGATAAACCGACTGCAAATCCGGATAAGATTAAAGAAGAATTGGCTGCTATGAATTACCTTGTTGAAGAATGGGGTGGTAAGTATCAATCACAGGATATCTCTGCCAAGAAAGGTATGGGTGTGGAAGTGAATTGATGGAAAAGGTATTGCTGGAAGCCGAAATGCTCGACTTGAAGGCAAACCCGAACCGTAACGCTACAGGGATCTATTATCGAGTCTTCACTTGACAAGGGACGTGGTTATGTAGCTACGGTATTGGTATCCAATGGTACGCTGAAAGTGGGAGATATCGTATTGGCCGGAACTAGCTATGGTCGTGTGAAGGCTATGTTCAATGAACGTAATCAACGTATCAAAGAAGCGGGTCCTGCTGAACCGGCATTGATTCTGGGATTGAACGGTGCTCCTGCTGCCGGTGACACTTTCCATGTGGTAGAAAGCGACCAGGAAGCTCGTGAAATCACCAACAAACGTGAACAGTTGGCTCGTGAACAAGGCTTGCGTACGCAGAAGATTCTTACTTTGGATGAATTGGGTCGTCGTATTGCTTTGGGTAACTTCCAGGAATTGAATATTATCGTTAAGGGTGACGTGGATGGTTCTGTGGAAGCATTGAGCGACTCGTTGATCAAGTTGTCTACGGAACAAATTCAGGTAAATGTCATCCATAAGGGTGTGGGAGCAATTTCCGAATCGGATGTTTCTCTGGCCGCTGCTTCGGATGCGATTATCGTGGGATTCCAGGTACGTCCTTCAGGTGCTGCCGCTAAGATGGCTGAACAGGAAGGTGTCGATATCCGTAAGTACTCTGTCATCTACGATGCAATTGAAGAGGTGAAGTCTGCTATGGAAGGTATGTTGGCGCCGGAAGTGAAGGAGCAGGTGACTGCTACTATCGAAATCCGCGAGGTGTTCAATATCACGAAAGTAGGTTTGGTAGCCGGTGCAATGGTGAAAACCGGAAAGGTGAAACGAAGCGACAAGGCTCGTTTGATTCGCGACGGTATCGTAATCTTTACCGGAATATCAATGCGCTGAAACGCTTCAAGGACGATGTGAAGGAAGTAGGTACAAACTTTGAGTGTGGTATCAGCTTAGTGAACTGCAACGACATGAAGGTAGGCGATATGATCGAGGCATTCGAAGAAATAGAAGTGAAACAGACATTATAATTTGTACTGAATTAAGAATAAACGGAGGCACAGAGTGAATTATAACTCCGTGCCTCTTTTTTTTTTTATAGAGAAATATGGCAACGATTGATATTATTATCCTTATTATAATAGGTGCAGGCGCAATAGTAGGCTTTATGAAAGGCTTTATTCGTCAGTTGGCTTCTATACTGGGATTAATAGTCGGTTTGCTGGCGGCGAAGGCTTTGTATACCACTTTAGCGGAAAAGCTTTGTCCAACGGTGACTGATTCGATGACTGTTGCACAGGTATTGGCTTTTATTATCATCTGGATAGCCGTTCCACTGATATTCTTATTGGTGGCTTCGTTGCTGACAAAGGCAATGAAAGCGGTTTCGCTGGATTGGTTGAACCGTTGGCTCGGTTGTGTGCTGGGAGCACTTAAATTTCTATTGTTAACAAGTCTGGTGATTTGTCTGATAGAGTTTATGGATGGCGATAATAAGTTAATTAGTGCAACAAAAAAAGAGCGAATCTTTGTTATATTATCCGATAGAAACGTTTGCGGGAATCTTTTTCCCTGCTGCTAAGAGTATGACGCAACAATATATATTAGAGAATAAAGATGCAACAAGAAGAACCCAATAAATATGTAAAGGAACTAACGCAGGAGAAGTACAAATATGGCTTCACCACGGAGGTGCATACAGACATCATTGAGCGTGGACTTAATGAGGATGTGATTCGTTTGATTTCATCGAAAAAAGGACGAACCGGAGTGGTTGCTGGAGTTCCGATTGAAAGCGTACCGCCACTGGCTGACGCTGGAAATGCCCACATGGGCACATCTCCGTATTCCGGAGATTGATTATCAGGCTATTTCTTACTATGCTGATCCTACTAAGAAAAAAGGAAGGGCCGAAGAGCATGGATGAGGTTGATCCTGAACTAATAAAGACCTTCAATAAGTTGGGAATTCCTTTGGAAGAACAAAATGGCCTTGAGTGGAATGGCGGTTGATGCCGTAATGGACTCGGTTTCAGTAAAGACTACCTTCAAAGGAAACATTAATGGAAAAAAAGGAATTATTTTCTGTTCGTTCAGCGAAGCGGTGCGTGAACATCCGGACTTGGTGAAGAAGTACCTTGGTTCGGTAGTCGGTTACCGTGATAATTTCTTTGCCGCATTGAACTCAGCTGTATTCTCCGACGGTTCTTTTGTGTATATTCCGAAGGGGGTGCGTTGTCCTATGGAGCTTTCTACTTATTTCCGTATCAATGCCCGTAACACGGGACAATTTGAACGTACGCTGATTGTGGCGGATGATGATTCGTATGTATCTTATCTGGAAGGATGTACGGCTCCGATGCGGGATGAGAACCAGTTGCACGCCGCTATTGTAGAAATTGTTGTACACGACCGTGCGGAGGTGAAATACAGTACCGTTCAGAACTGGTATCCGGGAGATTCCGAAGGTAAAGGCGGTGTATATAACTTTGTGACGAAGCGTGGTAACTGCAAAGGAGTGGATAGCAAACTTTCCTGGACACAAGTGGAGACCGGTTCGGCAATTACCTGGAAATATCCTTCCTGTATTCTGACAGGTGATAATTCGACGGCCGAGTTTTATTCCGTAGCTGTGACAAACAATTTTCAGCAGGCGGACACCGGCACGAAGATGATTCATTTAGGTAAGAATACACGTAGTACAATTGTCAGCAAAGGTATTTCTGCCGGTCACAGCGAGAATTCGTATCGCGGACTGGTCCGTGTAGCGGAGAAAGCGGATAACGCTCGTAATTACAGCCAGTGTGACTCGCTGTTGTTGGGGGATAAGTGCGGTGCGCATACGTTCCCATATATGGATATTCATAATGAGACAGCGGTAGTGGAACATGAGGCTACGACAAGCAAGATCAGTGAAGACCAGATTTTCTATTGCAACCAGCGCGGTATTCCGACAGAGGACGCTATCGGACTGATTGTGAACGGATATGCGAAAGAAGTATTGAATAAACTTCCAATGGAATTTGCGGTAGAAGCACAGAAGTTGCTTACTATTTCCTTGGAAGGAAGTGTAGGATAAAAAAATAAAAGTGATTATGTTAGAAATAAAAGACCTGCATGCCAGCATTAATGGCAAAGAGATATTGAAAGGCATTAACCTGACGGTGAAACCGGGCGAAGTACATGCAATTATGGGACCGAATGGTTCCGGTAAGAGTACTTTGTCGTCGGTACTGGTGGGGAATCCGGCTTTTGAGGTAACGAAAGGTTCAATCACTTTTTATGGAAAGAACCTGTTGGAGTTGAGTCCTGAAGATCGTAGCCATGAAGGAATCTTTCTTAGTTTCCAGTATCCGGTAGAGATTCCGGGAGTGAGCATGGTCAACTTTATGCGTGCTGCTGTGAATGAGCAACGCAAATATAAAGGTCTGCCTGCGCTGACGGCCAGTGAGTTTCTGAAACTGATGCGTGAGAAACGTGCGGTGCAGTGGTTGAATTGGATAACAAATTGGCTAACCGTTCGGTAAACGAAGGTTTTCTCCGGTGGTGAAAAAGAAACGGAACGAGATTTTCCAAATGGCGATGTTGGAACCACGTTTAAGCATTCTTGACGAGACGGACTCCGGTCTGGATATCGATGCTCTTCGTATCGTTGCGGAAGGAGTGAACAAATTGAAAACTCCCGAAACAAGCACAATTGTTATCACTCACTATCAACGTCTGCTTGATTATATCAAACCGGATATCGTGCATGTTCTTTATAAAGGTCGTATCGTGAAAAACTGCCGGACCGGAACTTGCTCTTGAACTGGAAGAAAAAGGATATGATTGGATAAAGAAAGAAGTAGGAGAATGACGATGAATGCGATAGAACAACAATATATAGACCTCTTCTCACAGACGGAAGCAATGATCTGCAAGTATAGCGCCGAAGTGCTGAATGCGCCTCGTGCTGCTGCATTTGCCGATTTTGAACGCCTCGGATTTCCGACCCGTAAGATGGAGAAGTACAAATATACGGATGTGAGCAAGTACTTTGAACCGGATTATGGTTTAAACTTGAATCGTCTGGCTATTCCGGTGAATCCCTATGAGGTGTTCAAGTGCGATGTGCCCAACATGAGTACCGCTCTGTATTTTGTGGTAAATGACGCATTTTATAATAGAGCACTTCCTAAAGTCAATCTGCCGGAAGGTGTGATTTTCGGCAAAGCTTGAAAGAAGGCCGGACAGCATCCGGAATTGGTGAAGAAGTATTACGGTCAGTTGGCAGATACTTCCAAAGATGGGGTGACTGCTTTCAATACAGACTTTTGCGCAAGACGGCGTTGTATTTTATGTGCCGAAGAATGTAGTAGTAGAAAAACCGATTCAGCCTGGTAAATATCCTGCGTGCAGATGTCAACTTCATGGTGAACCGACGCGTACTAATCATCCTGGAGGATGGCGCGCAAGCCCGTCTGCTGATTTGTGACCATGCAATGGATAACGTGAACTTCCTGGCAACACAAGTGATTGAAGTATTTGCAGGTGAGAAACACGGTATTCGATATGTATGAACTGGAAGAAACACATACAAGCACCGTTCGTATCAGTAACCTGTATGTAAAGCAGGAGGCAAAACAGCAATGTATTGTTGAATGGAATGACTTTGCATAATGGTACTACCCGCAACACCACTGAAGTATTGTTGGCAGGGAGAAGGAGCCGAGATAAACCTCTGTGGCATGGCAATTGCCGATAAGAACCAGCATGTAGACAATCATACAAGCATCGACCATGCCGTACCGAATTGCACCAGCAATGAGCTATTCAAATACGTACGTACTCGACGATCAGTCGGTAGGCGCGTTTGCCGGATTGGTATTGGTGCGTCCCGATGCGCAACATACGAACTCCCAGCAGACTAACCGGAATCTTTAGTGCTACGCGTGATGCGAGAATGTACACACAACCTCAATTGGAAATTTACGCGGATGATGTGAAATGTTCGCATGGAGCAACGGTATACCAGTTGGATGAGGGTGCATTATTCTATATGCGTTCACGAGGTATTGCAGAGAAAGAAGCCCGTTTGTTATTGATGTTCGCATTTGTCAATGAAGTGATTGATACCATTCGTCTGGAGGCACTGAAAGATCGTTTGCATCTATTGGTAGAGAAACGTTTCCGTGGCGAGTTTGAATAGATGTCAGGGCTGTGCCATTTGTAAGTAACCACTAATAATTAATAAACGTGGATATTCAAAAGATACGTGAGGATTTTCCGATATTGAGCCGTACGGTTTACGGTAAACCTTTGGTTTATTTCGACAACGGTGCGACAACGCAGAAACCCCGTCTGGTAGTTGATGCGTTGGTGGATGAATATTATTCCGTTAATGCCAATGTGCATCGCGGTGTGCATTATCTTTCGCAACAAGCTACGGAATTGCATGAGGCTTCCCGTGAAACGGTGCGTCAGTTTATCAACGCCCGTAGCACGAACGAAGTTGTCTTCACCCGCGGAACGACGGAAAGCATCAACCTGCTTGTTTCCAGCTTTTGGCGACGAATTTATGGAAGAGGGGGATGAAGTGATTCTTTCCGTGATGGAACATCATAGTAACATCGTTCCCTGGCAACTGTTGGCTGCCCGCAAGGGAATTGCCATCAAAGTGATTCCAATGAATGACAAAGGCGAACTCTTGCTGGATGAATACGAAAAACTATTTTCCGAACGAACGAAAATAGTCAGCGTGGTTCATGTTTCGAATGTGCTGGGTACGGTGAATCCGGTGAAAGAAATGATTGCAACGGCTCATGCGCATGGCGTACCTTTTGCCTGATAGATGCTGCACAGTCTATCCCTCACATGAAAGTGGACGTACAGGAGTTGGATGCTGATTTTCTGGTGTTCTCTGCCCATAAAATATACGGTCCGACAGGTGTCGGAGTGCTTTATGGAAAAGAAAAAAAGTGGTTAGACCGCCTTCCGCCTTATCAGGGAGGAGGAGAGATGATTCAGCATGTCTCTTTTTTTGAGAAGACCACTTTCAACGAACTTCCTTTCAAGTTTGAAGCCGGTACGCCCGACTATATCGGAACTACCGGACTGGCAAAAGCCCTTGATTACGTGAATGGACATGGACTTGAGCAGATAGCCGCCCATGAGCATGAACTGACAACTTACGCTTTGCAACGGCTGAAAGAGATTCCCCAGATGCGTATATTCGGTGAAGCAGCCGAACGGGGAGCAGTCATCTCCTTTCTGGTAGGAGATATCCATCATTTCGACCTCGGAACGTTGCTGGATCGTTTGGGTATTGCCGTGAGGACGGGACATCATTGTGCACAACCTCTCATGCAACGTCTTGGTATAGAAGGAACTGTACGTGCTTCGTTTGCCATGTACAATACCAAATCGGAAATAGACACTTTGGTGGCAGGAATTGAACGTGTCAGCAAGATGTTTTAAAGATATGAGCCTGCTATTCCTGTGGAGTAGCGGCTTTTTTTTTATTCTTTAACTAAAAAAAAGAGGGCCTCGAGTGCAGTGATTTGAGCTTTCGTGCGTCTAATAGGTAAAGAAACAAAATGTTCATTGAATATCAGGAGGGTCGTGAGACCATGCTTATATTATATAAATTCTCTCTTTTAACATTAATGCAGCTATATCGTAAAAGTTACGGTGTAGCTGCAACTTTTTAGAGACTTCCTCCGTCTAATAGAATAGTTGTAACCATTGAAAACAGCTGTTGCGATTGAAGATGAATTGAATATTATTGTATGTAAAAAGAAAGGGGAAACGCTGATAACAGCGAATCCCCCTTTTTTTATCGATTATTTCCTTCCTTTTTATTCAGCAGTCAGCTCAATTACGCGGCTGAAAGCCTGATTTGTTGTGAAAGCATTGATTCCCACTTTCATCAGATAATCTCCTGAATAAGTTTTCTCATTGGCAGCCAGATTCGATTTAGAATTCGGC
>VOFJ01001216.1_pt1 | contig 55178 bp, 57 predicted proteins | sample 5384081 | NCBI WGS metagenome assembly VOFJ01 (sample SAMN12384729, study PRJNA508395) | human gut metagenome | isolation source: healthy gut I | host: Homo sapiens | reverse complement strand
AGTCGGAATAGAAATTTTTCAAACCGGAGTGTTATCTCATCCCCTGCATTGCTGCTGGCACAAAAAGCAACCTCACCGCAGTCTAGGTCCAATACCATCGTTTGGGCCTGCTTTGCATCCAGCGTCATCGTGCTGCTTTCCAACCGATTGGTGCTTTCGCTTTTTGCACTTTCCTTTGTGATGGCTGTTTCCATATTTTCATCCGTGCTTTCGTCCATATTTTCGGTTGCTTCCCCGGTGGTTTCCTGCGGGGGAACTTCTTCTGCCGTTGCGCTCTCTGCAATGCTGTACTGATATTTTGTCACAATTTTGAAAGAGCCGATGAACACCAGCGGCACAACAATCAAAATTGCAAGGATAGCCAGCACAATCCACACCGGGCTTTTTCTGCGCCTGCTGCCCTGTTCTGGCATGCTGTTATCCGGCATCGGCGTGCCGAACTGTGCCCCGGTACCCTCCCATATCTTTTCCGCCACATTCTGGGGGCTGCCCAGTTCCTGGATGGTCTGGGCCTCTTTTTCGGGGCCTGCAGCATCAAAGTATTCTTCGTAATAATCCAGGGCATCCCGGCGTTCGGCTTCCGGCATTGCGGCCAGCAGAGCTGCCAGCTGCTGCATATATTCCTGCCTTGTCATTTTGTATCCTCCCCAAAAATATGGTCAATGTTGGCGGCGTAAACTTTCCACTCTGCCTTGTAGCCTGCCAGCTGCTGCCGCCCCAGCGGGGTAATTTTGTAATAGCGGCGGTTGCGGCCATTGAACGGTTCATCGTAAATGGTCAGGCAGCCATCTTTTTGCAGCCGCCGCAGCACCGGGTACAGTGTCGATTCGCTCAATTCCAGCGCCTGCTTGATCTCCTGGGTGATCTTGTAGCCATAAGTACCTTCTTCCTCGCGCGATACGACCGCCAGCACCACGGCATCCAGCAGCGCCGCGCCTGTGGTAAAGCTCATGTGGGTGCCCCCTTCCCTGTTGTATTAACCCGGCAGTGCCGCTGCGTGTGGCGGCACTGCCGGTATTATTTTGTTCTATATATTATATATCATATAATATTATGTCAGTCAATATATTTTATCTGGTTCTTTCCCACTGCTTCAAAAATGGCAGCAAAAATGCCGCAGGCACACAGCCTGCGGCATAAAAGTGATGCTTATTCTGTTTTAGGGCAATACCGCATAATTCTAAGTGCCGATACGGCGAGCGAGGTGCGGCAGATGCCAAGCCAAAAGCGCAGATAATACTGGATGCTGCAAGGTGAGCGCCGCCAGTGGCGGAAACATCGAACCGAAGCAGGGGCAGCGGTCGCAGAGTGCGAGGGGCTTTTGCCCCCGAAGCACGATGCGGGTACCGCAACCCGACATTATCGAGCATTTTGGCAACGCAGATGCCGTGCCGCAGCCGCCGAAGCGGTGCTTAAGCCGCTAGGCGGGAATTGTGCGGTATTGCCTTAGCTTACCTGATGCTGCTCGATCCAATCCGCCACCGCGCGGGAAAGCTCGGTCAGGCTGCCCTTTTGGTAAAGGGGGCTTTCATTCCGGCGCTTTCGGCCAGCTCGGTATAGGTTGCCATACCGGCCAGGTTGGTCAGCTTCATATAGCGCTGCCAGGCGTCCTTGTGGTCCTTCAGGCTGGCCACAAAGAACTGCAGGGCAATGGCGGTTGCCAGGCAGTAATCAATATAGTAGAACGGGCATTCAAAGATATGCAGCTGGCGCTGCCAGCCTGCGCCGCGGCCATAGAACGGCAGGTCGCCGAACTTGTTCCAGGGGCGGTATTTCTTTTTCCAGCTCCAGCCAGACGGCATTGCGTTCATCCGGCGTAAGATCTGGCTGCTGATACATAATGTGCTGGAATTCATCCACCATGCAGCCGTATGGCAGGAAGATAAAGCTGTCCTCGGCGTGCAGCAGCTCGTATTTATCCGTATCCTCCTTAAAGAAGAGGTGATGCCACGGGGCGGTCAGGAACTCCATGCTCATGGAGTGGATCTCGGCGCTCTCCATACCGGGGCACTGGATATCTTCGGGGATGTTCTTGGGGCTGCGGGCAGCCAGGTAGCCTTCCAGCGCATGCCCTGCTTCATGGGTCAGCACATCCACATCCCCCGCCGTGCCGTTCCAGTTGGCAAAGATGAAGGGGGTCTTGTAATCGGGCAGCATTTCCTCATAACCGCCGCTCATTTTGCCGGGGCGGCTGAGAACGTCGAACATCTCGTTATCCTGCATGAAGTCGATGAACTCTGCCGTTTCGGGGGCTGAGCTCATGGTACATCTTGCGGGCACCGGCCATCAGCTCGTCATAGCTGCCGTGCGGCACGGGGTTGCCGTCCGCAAAGCTGATGGTGCTGTCCCAGAACATGGGGTTCTCAATGCCGGTGCGCTTGTTGCGCAGAGCCAGAGCCTTCTGGATCATGGGCACCACCTGCTCCACCACTTCCTGGCGGAACGCGGCAACCTCCGCCGGGCCGTAACCGATGCGGTTCATGCGGATATAGCTCAGCTCGCTGTAATCGTTGTAGCCCAGGATGCGTGCCTGCTCGTTGCGATTCTTGACCATCTTATCATAGATCTCGTCAAACTCGGCGCGGTGGGCGTCGAAGTAAACGGCTTCCGCCTCGTAAGCCTTACGGCGCATGGCGGGGTCAGTGCTCTGCTTATACAGCGTCAGCTGCGGGATGGTCAGCTGTTTGCCGTCCAGCTCCGCCATTGCACCGCCGTACAATTTCTGGTAAGCACTGGTCAGGGCATTTTCCTCTTTCTGCAGTTCAATCACCCGGTCGTCCATGCTCAGCACCAGGTTGCGCAGGCTGGGCAGAATGCGGGTACCGAACGCTTCTTCCAGCGCTTTGGCGTGCGGGTTGGAAAGAATCGCCTCCGCAACATTGCGTGCTGCATTGCTGACCGCCGGGCCGGTTGCATCAAACCATTCCTGTTCCCCGCTCCAATATTCATCGCGGGTATCCTGGGTATAATGGATGGATGCCAGGCAGGATGCCGTGTGGTAATGAGCCATCATGGCGTTTTCTTCGCGGTAAAGCTGTACCAGTTCTTCGCCGCTCTGGGCAGCGGCCATCTTTTGGCATACTCTTCGCACTGGGCCAGAACCTTATCCAGGTCCGGGCGTTCGTACTTCATTTCTGAAAATTTCATAGCGATTCCTTTCTATTGTACATCCATTTTGGGGATACCGGAAATTCAAAAAGTCCGCCACGTTGCAAAAACAGGCCATTTTTTGCTTTTTTCGGCTTTCCCAACGGATAAGGCAATGCCGCATAATTCTAAGTGCCGATACGGCGAGCGAGGTGCGGCAGATGCTAAGCCAAAAGCGCAGATAATACTGGATGTCTTATCGAGCATTTTGGCAACGCAGATGCCGTGCCGCAGCTGCCGGAGCGGTGCTTAAGCCGCAAGGCGGGAATTGTGCGGTGTTGCCTTAAGTATTTTTCCGTGCAGGCACGGGCATTTGGCGCTAAACCTTGTTATGTTAATATCATAGCACACCAACAAGTATTTGGGTAGCCCCCTGTGCGGCGGGCAAAATGCACTTGCGGGTTTGCGGCAAATAGGCTACAATGGCAGTGAGCAAACACTGCGGCTTTTGCCGCCACAAAGGAGCAAACGACCATGACGTATAACGAAGTACTTACTGCAGCGCGTGGCCAGATGGGGCCCTGCAAAGCGTGCCCTGTGTGTGATGGGCGTGCCTGCCGCAACACGGTGCCGGGTCCCGGTGCCAAGGGCGTGGGTGATGTTGCCATCCGCAATTACAGCGCATGGCAGAACGTGCGGGTGAACATGGACACCATTTGCGAATCGGGTGAGCCGGACACCACGCTGGAAATGTTCGGCCACAGTTACCGCATCCCGGTTTTTGCCGGGCCGGTGGGTGCCATGCAGCTGCATTACGGCACCAAGTACACCGACCTGGAGTACAATGATATTCTGGTTCCCGCCTGCCACGATGCCGGGATCCTGGCTTTCACCGGTGACGGCACCAATCCCGCGGTTATGGTGGGTGCCTGCAAGGCGGTAAAAGCCAATGCCGGGTTTGGCATTCCAACCGTAAAGCCTTGGGATGCCGGGACGATTGCAGAAAAGATGGCCCTGGTGCGTGCCACCGGCGCGTTTGCCGTTGCCATGGACATTGACGCCGCTGGTCTGCCGTTTTTGAAGAACCTGAACCCGCCCGCCGGCAGCAAAACGGTGGAGGAGCTGCGCGGCATTATTGCGGATGCCAAGGTCCCGTTCATCATCAAGGGCGTCATGACGGCACGCGGCGCGCAGAAAGCGGTGGAAGCCGGTGCTTCGGCGATCGTGATTTCCAACCACGGCGGGCGCGTTCTGGACCAGGTGCCCGCCACAGCAGAAGTTCTGCCGGAAATTGCGGAGGCCGTCAATGGCCGCTGCAAGATTCTGGTGGATGGCGGCATCCGCACGGGTGTGGATGTATTTAAGGCGTTGGCCCTTGGCGCAGACGCCGTATTGATTGCCCGCCCCTTTGTGAACGCCATTTACGGTGCCGGTGCCGAGGGTGTTCAGGTGTATGTGGACAAGCTGGCCGGTGAGCTGGCCGACACCATGAGTATGTGCGGTGCACATTCCCTGGCCGAGATCACCCGCAACATGGTGAGAGTGTGATTTTTTACGAGGGTTTGTGTTCCTTCTTTGAAAAGAAAGAACCGAAGAAACTTTAATCTCGTATTACATACAAAATAAGATCAAGGCCCGTTGCACAGGATTTTGGGATGCAGCGGGCCTTGGTTGTTTTAGATGATATTTTTTATTGCTCTGTAGGGAACGGTCTTGACCGTTCCCTACAAATTGGGCAGGGTTTCTGCCCTCTTTTCATACGATACAAATACAAAACCAAAATAACCGCCCGCCTGCCGGAATGTCATATTCCAAACAGACGGGCGGTTATCTAAATTTGTCTTATCATTTCGGGTGCTTTTGTCTCGCTATCCCGCAACCTTACTGCGCGTGGTTGATGGGTTCCATGATGGCGTGTACCACAAAGCGCTGGTTGTTGGAAGCATAGGCGGAGCGGCAGGTGGAAAGCGTCAGGATATGGCTGCCGCTGGGAACATCCACGCCGGTATCATACAGCGAAAGTTCTTTCAGATACCGCAAAAAGGCATCGTAATCTTCGCCCTCACTGTAATCCAGCGCATAGCACGGGTCGTCCGATTTGGCATCGTGTACCGAGAAGATGCGGCACAGGTAGTCGCCATCCGGCGTGTACAGGGTAAACGTTGGGTTTGCGCTGTAAAAATCCTGCTTGCGGTAAGCATCCAGCTTGCCGAACATGGCGCCGTTATGGATGTTGTGGCCATGGATCACATGGCACAGACCGTCCGCCCAGCTGGTGGAATCCCACGAAGGGCGTATCAGACAGCCATCGTTGCTGCTTGCACCGGAAAAGCTGCGGCGCAGGTAATAGTTGGAATCTTCGTTCTGCACCACCGGCAGCGAAAGTTCCAGCCCCTGCACACTGAGCCATGCGGTAACGTCCGGGTTCTGCTCTTTCAACGCGGTAAAGTCCAGGCGGGAAGCCGGGGCGTTATCGCCGCCGGTGCTGGTATCCATCCAGACAAGCTGGGTGCGCAGGGTCTGGTATTCTTCATCACTTTTCTGGTAGCTTGTCCACTGCCAGAAGAACAACAGCAGGAACACCACCGCGGCAGCCAGCAGCACCGGTACAATAAACTTGGAAAGCTGCGCTGCCGTTACGCCATCCGTACTGCGCCGACGGCGCGGCTTGGGGTCTTTCTCCGGCGGCTCACGGTACATGGTGTACTGCTTTCTGCTGGATTTGTGGTGGGTACTGCTGCCTGTGGAGCGGCGGGGCTGCCCGCTATAAGAGGGATTTTGTCTGCTCATGCTTACCCCCTGTCGGAATGCGAGGCATCATCGCCGTTTTCTTTCTTTTTGCGCACCACGGTCACACCAACAGCCGCGCCAATACATACAACTGCCAGCGCCAGGAAGATCCACATCACCGGGCTGTCACCGGTGGGCAGCCCGTACTGACCGTTTGCAAAAGCCGGAACATTCGGCGGGGCCGTGGGGCTAATCTTGGGGGTATCACCATCGCCATTGGGTATTGCGTTACCCGGCGTATTCGGGTCATCGCCGGGTTTACCCGGGGTCGGACCACCATCCGGGTTGGGCGTTTTGTCCGGGTTTTCCGAAGGATTGCTCGGTGTCGGCGTTGCGCTCGGCTGGTCCACCATCTTGACCAGGTGGTAGCCACAGTTGGGGATGGTGCCGTCACCGTTAAAGTAGAACTCTACATCCGCGGCCTGAGCATAGCCCTCCGGGGCGCTTTCTTCGTGCATGATATAAGTATGGCCTGCCACCAGCACCTCGCCGGTGTTGCCGGTCATCACCAGCTTTTCCGGTTCTGTACCGGAAACCCAGCTGTGAACCAGCTTGCCGGTGTTCTTATCCGTCAGCGTCATGGAAGCCCCTGCCAGAGAGTTGCCGTTGGGGTCCACCTTGGAAAGCTTGACTTCCAGTGGCTGGTCAATAACAGTCAATGTCTGGCCATCCAGCTTGCCGGATTTGGAAGTTACGGCAACGGTAAAATCCGAATTGATGGTAAAGGTACTATCGCTGGTCATGGCATAGCCTGCCGGAGCGTAAGTTTCGCGCAGCAGGTAGTTGCCGGGCGAAAGCTGCATCTCGTGCGGAGTGCTTTCGGTCTTCCAGCTGTCGATCTCGCTCTGGGTGCCATCGGAGCCTACGCTGTAAACCACCAGTTTTGCGCCGGGCAGTTCATCACTGCTGGTGGCGGACTTTTTGCTCACGATCAGCTTTTGCCGCTTGGCGTTGGTAAAGGTAAAGGTTTTGCCGTCATCGCTGGTGGTCATGGTGGAAACATAGCCATCCAGGCCGGTCATATCCTCGCTGATGTTGCAGTTGGTCATGCCCTGGCGGATATCAAAGTAAGCGGTGCCATCCCCCGTGATGGTACGGGTGGCGCTGCGCTGCTGGCCATCTTGGGTATAGGTCAGCACAATTCTGGCCGGGCCGTGGTTGCTGTCATCGGTAATCCACTTTTTCTTGACCGTGATGCGGCCATAGCTGCTGATGTTGCCGGAGTAACTGTTCTCCACATGTTCCTTGACCATAATGTACACGATCCAGCTGGTACGAGAACCAAAAAAACAGTTGGGTACCGGAATGGTAATGCTGTCCATCGTGCGGGAAAGGGTTGTGGTAATGGTAAAGTAGCCGTTCTCAGCATAGGTATCATTGCCGATGCCGTGCGGGAAGTAAACATACAGATAGCGGTTGTTTTCGCCGCCCTGATAGAAGCTGACGTTGCCATCCGTATACTCAATATTATAGTTGCCGGGGCAGGCATCCAGCAGCCAGCCGATATCCATACGCAGGTAGCTGTTGCCCTTGGTGGTGTTTTCTTTCATCAGGCTGGAATCATCCAGGATTGCCTGGCTGCCCGCTGCCACCGTTGTGCCATCCAGCATGGTTGTATCATGGGTATAGGTCACATAGGTCGAATTGGACTCATCCACCAGTGTGGCATCGTTCGGGTCATAAGCGCGGCCCTGCAAACCGAACAGCACGTTGAAGGAGATGGTATCGCCAACCTGCATGGTCAGCGGGGTTCCCTGCTGGCGCATCTGGTCCAGCTGGTTCAGGGTATAGTCCACACCATTGACCGTAACGGTAACACGCTTGACGTAATTCATCAAGTCCACACATCCATTGGCCGATGCATCATAATTGGGATAATAGTAATCATCCTGTGCCGCATGGGCACCTGTTGCAAAGGCAAGCACCAACAAAATCAGCAACAGGCAGTACCGCACGCCGTTCCGTAAGTATTCCATCTTCTGGTTCAACGTTTTCAACCTCAATCACCTGACATCCTTGTTTTTTACAGACGCTGCAATGTATTTTATCATTTTATAACGTCTGTTCGTTTTATCTTGTTCCTTTAACTATGTAGTTTATTTTATCATATCCATGTCCGGCTTTCAACCTGCAAAGCTTCCAAATTTACACTTTTTTGTCACAGATTCCTTGGGTGCATCTGCTATTTGTTTCCCGCGGCAGGCAACAAATGTCCGGCATTTTTGCTGTGTTCACGCCGGATTGCGTCAGCTTTGTGAAGTATCCTCACATGCAGCAAATAGCAAAGGCCGGCGGCTCCGTTTTTTGGGCAGCCACCGGCGTATTGTCATGTTGTTTTACTTGATTTTATTTGCCCCAGACAGTTTTCGCAATCTCTTTAACCAGCTTGAGCTTGTTCCACTGTTGCAGCCCGGTCAGCTTGTTGCCAATCTCGCAGGAGGCAAAACCACACTGCGGGCTCAGGCAGAGGCGGTCCACTTTTTCTGCTTCGTGGATGCGGGCAATCACGGTGTCCTTATGCAGAAAAACGGCCTGATTTTGAGCAGCGAGGTTGTTTCCACCAACGGGCAGGGCCATGGTGCGCTGGTAGGCTTCCTGGTTCAGCATCAGGTCAATGTGGTTTTTATGCGGCGGGATTGGTGCCGGTGCCCAGGCCAGCCTTGCGCAGGCTGGCATCCAGCTGTTTGGCGGTATTTCCGGCAGTGCGGATGCCGCTGCCGCAGATTATCTGGCTGGTCGGCTTGTTTTTGACCCCAACGCCCACTGCAATCATCATGCCCACGAAGCAGAGCACGCCTGCGGCTCCCATTCCTGCCACGAGGACAAAGGCGGCTGTGCCGGGAGCTGCCACTAACCCAAAGAGTTAAAAAGTGCCGCGTCCCGAGAGAAAAATCGAGATGCAGCACTCATTTGTATCTTCATTTTTGATTGTTGAAGAAAACCAAAAATCCGAACCCTCTCCCCTGTCGAGAAAAGGTTCGGATTTTTATTATTCAGTGCGGATAACAGGACTTGAACCTGCACGTCGTAGACACTGGACCCTAAAACCAGCGCGTCTGCCAATTCCGCCATATCCGCTCAAAATACCTTTGTATTTTAGCAGGTATCACGCTTTTTGTCAATGCAGGCAGACGGGTCATATTAGGGCAATACCGCATAATTCTAAGTGCCGATACGGCGAGCGAGGTGCGGCAGATGCTAAGCCAAAATGCTCGATAATACTGGATGTCTTATCGAGCATTTTGGCAACGCAGATGCCGTGCCGCAGCCGCCGGAGCGGTGCTTAAGCCGTAAGGCGGGAATTGTGCGGTGTTGCCTCAGGTTTCGTATCAGGTCAGGCTTTGCAGGTATGCCTGCGGGCCGGACTGGTACAGGTCGCCGCCATGGGCATCCAGCAGAACGGTAAGGGGCATATCCACCACTTCCAGGCGGCGGACAGCCTCGCACCCAAGGTCCGGCCAGGCGATGATCTCGCAGCTTTTTACGCTGCCAGCCATCAGGGCACCTGCCCCGCCAATGGCTGCCAGGTACACAGCACCGTTGCGCACAACGGCGGCCTTTACGGCTTCATCCCGCTTGCCCTTGCCGATCATACAGGCAAGGCCCAGGTCCAGCAGGCGCGGGGTAAACTTATCCATGCGGCCGGATGTCGTGGGCCCCGCCGCACCAATGGCACAGCCGGGGCGCTCCGGTGTGGGGCCGACATAATAGATGGCCGCGCCTTTGATATCGAACGGCAGCGGTTCCCCACGGTCCAGCGCTTCGTTCATACGGGCGTGGGCGGCATCGCGGGCGGTATATACGGTGCCGGTCAGCAGCACGGTATCCCCCGCGTGCAGCGGGGCAAGCTCCTGCCGTGTAAGCGGCGTTGTTAAGCGTACCTGCATATAAAAATCACCCTTCCTGCTGCACACGCGCGCGGCGGTGCTGCTCCCTGACTTCCTCATGGTGGCGGTTTACAATTTCCATTTCAGTTTGCAAAATCTGCCCCGGTGCCGGGTCCGGCTGCAGCTTGGGCGGCTGGTCGTCATCCAAGGAGATATCGATTTTACTGCCCGGTTTATGCTGAGCCGGTTCCCCCAGTGGGATATCAATTTGCGGTTTGTTTGCCAATTTGATCTCTTCCTTAAAAATTTGTGTCTTGGGCAACACCGCACAATTCCCGCCTGACGGCTTAAGCACCGCTCCGGCGGCTGCGGCACGGCATCTGCGTTGCCAAAATGCTCGATAATGTCGGGTTGCGGTACCCGCATCGTGCTTCGGGGCAAAAGCCTCGCACTCTGCGACCGCTGCCCCTGCTTCGGTTCGCTGTTTCCGCCACTGGCGGCGCTCACCTTTGCAGCATCCAGTATTATCTGCGCTTTTGGCTTGGCATCTGCCGCACCTCGCTCGCCGTATCGGCACTTAGAATTATGCGGTATTGCCCTATATTGTTCAAAGCTTCTGCTTCCTTCTTTTCAAAGAAGGGACAACAATGCCCGTAAAAAGTCCTTACACCTCAGCGCTGGCGCGGCGGGTAACGTGGCAGCTTACGTTGACTGCCACCGGCAGGCAGGCCACATGGGTGGGCAGCTGTTCAATGCAGACGCCCAGGCAGGTGGTTGCACCGCCAAAGCCCTGCGGGCCAAAGCCGGTTGCATTGATGGCATCCAACAGCTCCTTTTCCAGCGCGGCATAATAGGGGTCCGCGTTGGGCTGGTCCAGCGGGCGCAGCAGTGCCTTTTTGGCCAGAGCTGCGCATTTATCAAAGCTGCCGCCAATGCCAATGCCCAGCACAATGGGCGGGCAGGGGTTGGCCCCCGCCTGCTTGACGGTTTCCATCACAAAGTCTTTTACGCCCTGCACGCCATCGGCAGGTTTGAGCATGGTCAGGCGGCTCATATTCTCGCTGCCTGCACCCTTGGGGGCTACGGTAATTTTGCAGACATCCCCCGGCACAAGATGTACCGTTAAAAACGCCGGGGTGTTATCCCCCGTGTTCACGCGCTGCAAGGGGTCCGCGGTGATGGACTTGCGCAGGTAGGCTTTCTCATACCCGCGGCGCACGCCCTCGTTCACAGCTTCGTCCAGATTGCCGTTGATGTGCACATCCTGGCCCAGCTCAATGAACACACAGGCCATGCCGGTATCCTGGCAGATCGGCAGGTCTTTTTCTGCAGCAACGCAAAGGTTCTGCTGCAGCAGTTCCAGCGTCTGGCGAGCCAGCGGCCAGGGTTCGGCGGCATGGGCGTTATCCAGCGCCTGCTTCACATCCGGCGGCAGCTGGGTGTTGGCGCGGATGCACAGTTCTTCCACCGCATCGGTAATGGCGACGGCGTTTACTTCCCGGATGCTCATACCCGCGCCACGCCGCTTTCCCGTGCAGCTTGCGCCACAGCGTCAGCCACAGCCGGTGCCACACGCGGGTCAAAGGCCTTGGGCAGAATGTTTTCCTCGTTCAGCTCGTTTTCCGGGATCAGGCCGGCGATGGCCTTCGCGGCGGCCATCTTCATCTGGGGGTTGATGTCCCGTGCGCGGACGGAAAGTGCGCCCTGAAGATGCCGGGAAACGCCAGAACATTATTGACCTGGTTGGGGAAATCGCTGCGGCCGGTGCCGATGACCCGCACACCGGCTGCCTTGGCGGCATCGGGCATGATCTCCGGGTTGGGGTTGGCCATGGCGAACACAATGGCATCCGGTGCCATGGTGGCGGCCATCTCGGTGGTCAGCGCACCGGCAACGGAGGTGCCGATAAAGACATCTGCACCGCGCACGGCATCGGCCAGGGTGCCGGTCAGGTGTTCGGGGTTGGTCACGGTTGCCAGCCATTCCTTATGGTCGGCAAGGCCCGCCGGGCGGCCGGGGTACAGGATACCATGTTCATCCACAGCAACAATGTTTTTGGCACCGGCAACCTGCAGCATCTTGATGATGGCCGTACCGGCAGCGCCGGGGCCGTTCTGCACGATCTTGACATCTTCCAGCCGCTTGCCAACAACCTTGAGGGCGTTGAGCACGCCGGCCAACACGATAATCGCGGTGCCGTGCTGGTCGTCATGGAATACAGGGATATCCAGGTCGCGCTCCAGCTCCGCTTCAATATCAAAGCACTCCGGGCTGCGGATATCCTCCAGGTTGATGCCGCCAAAAGTCGGAGCGATGGCCTTGACAGCGGCAATAACTTCCTCGCGGGTGGAAGCATTCAGGCAGATGGGGAACGCATCGACACCGCCGAACTCCTTAAACAGAACGCACTTGCCTTCCATGACCGGCAGACCAGCTTCGGGGCCGATGTTGCCCAGGCCCAGCACAGCAGTACCGTTTGTGACAACTGCCACGGTGCGGCCCTTGAAGGTGTATTTATACACATCGTCCGGGTTCGCCTTGATCTGGCGGCAGGGCTCCGCAACGCCGGGGGTGTAGGCAGTGGACAGGGCGTCACGGTCCTTGACTTCAAACAGGCTGTTGACCGTCAGCTTGCCGGGGTATTTTGCATGCATTTCAAGTGCGGCGGCATTGTAATCCATGGTAGTTGCTCCTTTGTTCGTATTCCTGTATTGATTTTGTTTTTATTTCAGTTTTGCATAAATCGGTTCCAGCTGGATCACGCAGAAATGGTCCGGCCAGCGGTCCGATACCGCTTTGCGCAAAGCAGCCGGGATTTTGTTGGCGCGGTGGTCCTTGGCGGCCAGCCAGTCTGCGGGCACAGCACAATCAAAAATCACATTGGTATGGGTGGGGCCGGGCACAATGCGCAGGTCATGGATATCCGCTTCCGGCGCAATTTCAGCCAGCTGTTCTTTCAAGAATTTCCGCAGTTCGTTGATATGCGGGTCATCCGTCACAACAGGGTCAAAGTGGATCGTGACCAGCAGATGGTCATGCACCTGAAAATCCCGCTCGATAGAGTCGATCAGGTCATGGCTTTTCATCACATCACTGTCGGCGGAAAGCTCAATATGGAAGCTGACCAGCTTGCTGCCGGGCCCGTAATCATGCACCATCAAATCATGGATGCCCAGCACACCGGGGTAACTCAGGGCTTTTTTCTCAATGTAATCGATCAGTTCCGGGTCAGGGGCCGCGCCCAGCAGCGGGCTGATGGTATCCCGCACCAGGCCGACGCCGCTCCACAGGATAAACAGCGCCACGCCAACACCCATCAGGCCATCAATGCGGTCAATGCCAGTCAGGTGAGCCAGAATGGTAGCGGCCAGAACCGCGGCAGTGGTAACCACATCGTTGCGGGCATCCGCCGCAGTGGCCATGAGCGTTTCGGACTTGATGCAGCTGCCAACGCTGCGATTGAAGCTGCTCATCCACAGTTTGACCAGGATGGACACCACCAGCACCGCTATGGTCAGCGCGCTAAGGGTGACCGGCGTGGGGTGCAGCACCTTGAGGAAGCTTTCTTTCAGCAGCTCAATGCCAATGACCAGTATCATGACCGAAACCGCCAGCCCCGCCAGGTATTCGTACCGTGCATGGCCGTAAGGGTGCTCATCATCGGCAGGTTTTGACCCCAGGCGGAAGCCCACCAGGCTGACCACGTTGGAGCTTGCATCGGACAGGTTGTTCAATGCGTCCGCCGCAATGGCCATACTGCCAAACAGGGTGCCCACCGTAAACTTGCCCGCAAACAGCAGCACATTGCACACAATCCCCACCATGCAGGCCAGGTTGCCGTAAGCAGTGCGCACGGTGCGGTTCTGGATATTGGCCGGATCACGGATAAAAAGTCTGATCAGAAGTTTTGTCAAGAATTGCTCTTCCCTTCCCCTACAGATATGGATATTCGGAATTGAAGTTTCCTGCTGGGGCGTTGTATCCGACAAAACCCACAGACAGATAATTTACAAAAATGGCGGACCGATGGGGGTCCGCCATTTATCATTTCAGGTTCAAGCAGCGTTCCTGCTGACCATCTTATGCAGATCAGTCACGAATGATGCAGGCATCGCGCTCGGGGCCAACGGAGATATACTTGATCTTGCAGCCAACGGCCTTTTCCAGATATTCCACATAGCCGCGGGCAGCTTCCGGCAGGTCCTCGTACTTGCGCACGGAGGTGATATCGCAGTGCCAGCCCGGCAGCTTGACGACAACCGGCTGTGCATCGTCCAAAGTCTTGCCGGTCGGGAAGCGGTCGGTCACAGTGCCGTCAGCCAGCTTGTACTGGGCAACAACGGGAACTTCTTCCATATAATCCAGAACGTCAAACAGGGTCAGGGCCAGCTCGTCACAGCCCTGGCACTGAACGCCGTAACGGGAAGCAACCACATCAAACGGCCAACGCGGCGCGGGCGGCCGGTGGCAGCGCCGTATTCATGGCCGGCTTCACGCAGCAGGTGCTTTTTTCTTCCTCGGTCATAGCCAGCTCGGTGGTAAAGGGGCCATCGCCCACGCAGGAAGAATAAGCCTTCATGATACCGATGGACTTGTTCAGCTTGCGGCCGGGGGATGCCAGCGCCGATGGGTGCATAAGCGCCGATGGTGTTGGAGGAAGTGGTGCGTAGGGATAAATGCCGTAGTCGATATCACGCAGGGCTCCCAGCTGGGCCTCAAACATGATCTTCTTGCCGGCATCGTCAGCATCTGCCAGGTACTGGCCGACATCGCAGATGTAAGCGCCGAACACTTCCTGGAAGTGCTTGCACCAGTTCCACATATCGTCCACGCTGACAGGCTTCTGGTTATAAATGTTGACCATGGTCAGGTTCTTGGATTCCACCAGGGTTTCCAGGCGCTTGCGCACACCGGCATCCATGTGGACCAAATCGCCCATGCGCAGGGTTTTCTTCATGTACTTATCACCATAGGTGTAAGCAATGCCGCGCTTGGTGGAACCAAACTGTGCGCCCGTTTTGGCAAGGCGGGCCTCCTCCAGGCCATCCTGCTCCACATGGAACGGCATGGTGATGGTAGCACGGTCAGAAATTTTCAGGTTGTCCGGGGTAATCTTAACACCCTGTTCGCGCAGGGCGGCGATCTCTTTTTCGAGATGTTCCGGGTCAATGACCATACCGCCGCCCATAACACAGACAATGTTGGGGTGCAGGATGCCGGAGGGCACCAGGTTCAGTACGAACTTGCCGCACTCGTTTTTGACGGTGTGGCCGGCGTTGTCGCCGCCCTGGTAACGGGCAACGATGTCATAATCGCGGCAGAGCAGGTCCACCATACGGCCCTTGCCCTCGTCGCCCCAGTTGATACCGGTAATTGCAGTAAGCATGAAAAATAACCTCGCTTTGGCAAAATGTACAGCCTTTTCCGTTCAGTCTGCCGGGTGGCTGACTGATTTCTTGTAGCCGGGATTCGCCGCCAGTTATATTATAGCAAACCCGCTTGCAAATTCCAATACCCCGGCACAATTTTGTGCAAACCACACAGCCCCGCGCCAGCCGGGCCGCCACTTTGAACAGGGGATCAGTGGCGCACCTGCAGCTTGCGGCGGGTGCCGTCCGGCTCAATCACCGTGGTGTGCTCCAGCTGGTCAATCATGGATGCGCGGATATCGGCCAGGTATTCCTGCCGCAGGGCGTCACGCTCCGCCAGTTCGGCTTCCGTCAGGCCAGAAGTTTTTGCTTTATGAGCCAGCGCATTGATGCGCGCGATTTTTTCTTTTTCCATAGGGTTCTCTTCCTTTCCTTATATAAGGATATCCGGGCAGCAGGTCTGCCGCCCATGGCAGAGCATTGGGTGCTCTGCCACGGGTATTATAACACACCCACTTCCCTTTTGTGAATGCAGGGCTGTACTTTTTGCAAAAAAGCTGTATAATAGAAAAGTATCCGCTTTTGACGGGGGTATTTTTTCCCTGCTGCGGTACGCGATGTATTTTTTCAAAAAAGACAGGAGACAACCCATGAAAAACACCAACCTGACCCGCGCTGCTGCCAGCCTGCTGGCATGCGGCATGGTTTTTGGCCTGACTGCCTGCAGTTCCAGCGCATCCTCCAGCGAAGCAACCGCCGAGAGCGCAGCTTCCAGCGAAGCTGCCAGTGAAAGCACTGTTCCTGACGACGCTACCGCAGAAAGCGCCGCCGATGATTATTCTTATCTGGCTGATTTTTCTTTCAGTGATGCCTATGACGAGAACGGCTACCTGAAAGGCATCACCGCGCTGGATTACGTCACGCTGCCGGATACTGAGAGCTTTACCCTTTCGGACGATGCCACCACCGTGAGCGACAGCGATATTGACGATTACATTTCCAACAACATTCTTTCCAACTATAAGACCACCAACGAGATCACCAACCGCGCCGCCGAAAACGGTGACACTGTGAACATTGACTTTGCCGGTTCCATTGACGGCGTTGCCTTTGACGGCGGCACCGGCAGCGATTATGATCTGACCCTGGGCAGCGGCACCTTTATTGACGGCTTCGAGGATCAGATCGTTGGCCACATGCCCGGCGAAACCTTTGATGTGAATGTCACCTTCCCGGATGACTACCAGGCCACCAACCTGGCCGGCAAGGACGCAGTGTTCGCCACCACGCTGAACTACATCAACGAGGATGTGGCCCCCGACCTGACTGATGATTGGGTCAGCAGCAACCTGGCCGAGTCCATGGGCATGAACAATGTGGCTGAGCTGAAAACTTTTGTCAGCAACAGCCTGCTGTTCAGTCAGGAAGCCAATGAGCTGTACGGCCAGCTGTACGATGCTGCCGAAGTCAATACCGATACCCTGCCCGAAGATGTGCAGCAGTATTTCACCAATACCGTGCTGTACCAGCCGTACCTGTACGCCCAGATGCGCGGCGTTTCGCTGGAGACCATGCTGAGCCAGGCCGGTTACAGCAGTGTGGATGAATACCTGGAAAACAGCGAAAGCTCCAAGCAGAACATGATCAAGCAGATCCTGATCATGCAGGCTTTGGCGGAGAAGAACAACATTGTATGTGATACTGACATTCTGAACGCTGAGTTCTCCCGCTACTTTGGCTCCACCGATATGACCAGCTATGTGAACGCTTACGGCGAAAACTACGTGAAAAACCAACATTCTGCATGACATTGTGATGCAGAACCAGATCGACAACGTTGCCTAAGCTGCCCAAGCTGTTTGGCTACCCCCTGACCATTAAATTTTAACCGTACCACCCGCGCCCGCTTGACAAAGCCGTGTGCGGGTGGTATATTAGGACCATAATATTTAGACGTTTATCTAAATATATAATTCTTGTGATTTTCTGAAAGGGTATATGTTATGAGCACGATAATTTCTTTGCAGACCATTTTGTGGAGCGCCTTGGCCGCCGCAGCCGGTATCGGGCTGCCGGTTCTGGTTTTTTTGGTATGGAAGTTCAAATTCTGCCGGGGTGCAAAGCTGTTTCCTGCTGTTGTCGGCGCGGTGACCTTCGTCGTTTTCGCCCAGGTACTGGAAGGTGTGCCCAAGGCCATTTTCTTTGGCGGCGGCACCGGCGTTTCGCAGTATGTGCTGACCCATGCGTGGGCTTACACCCTGATCGGCTGTCTGCTGGCGGGCGTGTTTGAGGAAGTCGGGCGCTATCTTGCGTTTCGCTTTCTGCTCAAGCGCTATACCAACCGGCGGGACGCCGTAACCTATGGCATCGGCCACGGCGGGATCGAGGCAATCCTGGTTCTGGGGCTCACCGCCATCAATAATATTGCGATTGCGCAGCTTGTCAACAGCGGCAGCATTGAAACCATAACCAATGGGCTGACCGGCGCGCAGCTGGACCAGGTACAGGCACAGATCGCCGCCGTTGCCAGCTTTGGGGCCGCCAACCTGCTGCTGGGGCTGGCTGAACGCGCGATTGCCATGACGCTGCACATTTCCCTCTCGGTGGTTGTATTCCGGGCTGTCCGGCAGCGCAAGGCCGGGTATCTGGGATTGGCGGTGGCGCTGCATGCGCTGTTCGATGTTCCCGCCGCTTTATTCCAGTGCGGCGTGCTGCACAGTACCTGGCTGGTGGAAGCACTGCTACTGGTGCTCTGCCTGGGCTGCGCGGCTTACGCCAAAAAGCAGTATTGTGCATTGCAAGAACCGGAACAGCAGACGTTATCCGATAAGGAGGAAAGCTGACCTATGGTAGGCGATGCGTTTAAGGCTTTGGGGGATCCCACCCGGCGGCGCATTCTGGAGCTGTTGAGCGAAGGCGAAATGAGTGCCGGTGATATTGCTGCGCACTTTGATATGGCAAAGCCATCCGTAAGCCACCACCTGAACATTTTGAAAAATGCCGGGCTGGTAACGGATGAGCGCCGCGGCCAGAACATTGTGTACTGTCTGAACCTGACCGTGTTCCAGGAAGCTGTTAAGTGGTTTTTCGATTTTGGCTTTGTGAAAGGTGGACCTGATGATGAAACGAAATAAACTGTTTTGGGGGCTGCTGATTTTTTGCGCCATCAACTTTGCGGCGCACCTCTGCTTTTATGGCTCCCTGCCGGATGTTGTGCCCACCCACTGGGGCGCGGACGGCCAGGCCAACGGCTGGGGGCCAAAATCCACTGTGCTGATTATGGCAGCCCTGCCCGCCCTGATGCTGATTTTGATGGCAGTGCTGCCCCGCATTGACCCCAAGCACCAGAATTATGAAAAGTTCAAGGGCGTCTGGAACGCCTCCCTCACTGCCCTTACAATATTTATGTCAGCTATGAGCTGGTTTTCGGAGCTGAGCGTGTTCGGCTTGATTCCGGAAGGCAGCAGCCTGGTCGGTATTCTGGTCTGCGGCGGCTGCGGGGTACTGTTCATCTTTTTGGGCAACTATATGCCGCGCATCAAGCAGAACTATATGTTCGGCTGCAAAACTCCCTGGGCGCTGAACAACGAACACAACTGGAACCGCACCCAGCGCATGGGCGGCATTGTGTTTGTTGTTATGGGTGCTGCTTTGATTGTAATTTCACTGCTGGCCACCATTTTGGGCGATACCGCCACCATGATCCTGCTGCTGGCCGTTGTCTTTGGCGGCTCCGCCTGGATCTACCTCTACTCCTACCTCGTCTACATCGGCAAAATGAAGTAAGTAAACAGCGCCCACCCGGAGCGCACTCTTTATCCTGCATCGCGCCTAATATCCAAAAAAGGCGCGCAGCGCCCACCACCATTCTTCTTTATTATTTATTCTTTATTCATTACAAAATGCTCCCCTCTCCATGCAGTTCTCTTATGCACAGGGCGGGGAGCGTTTTATTTTTATTCCTGGGTTTTCTTTTCGGCGCGTTCCGCTTTCATGCGGATGCGCTCGCGCTGGGATTTTTCCAGTTTTTTATAGCGGGCATAGCTTTCGGGGCGCACGGTCTCAATGCAGCGGGCAAAGTTCCAATGCAGACCGTCGCGGCGGTTCAGCTTAAAGCGCAGGAACCACGGGCCGTGGTCCGGGCAGGTGGCTTCGGTATAATAACCGGTGTTGCCGCGCTTGAGCCAGATATCGTTCAGCACCAGCGGCTTGCCGCAGAACGGGCAGCCCACCTGATACAGCGCAGGGTCATTTTTGTAGGCATCGTGGTCCAGGCGGTCAAAGTAGGTTTGGATATCGTACGTTTCGGTATCGGTATTGTTCAGCAGGGCGGCTGTCAGCTGGGCGGCGGGGTCCGGGTATTCGGCAATGCCCTGGGCCAGCGGCAGGCGGCGGCAGATTTTTGTGGTGTACAGGGCATCGTCCAGCGCATTGTGGAAATCGCCGTCACGCTCAATGCCAAGGCGGTCCACCACGCTTTCCAGCGTCAGGCCCTCGCCTTCCCCGCGGGGGAAATTTTTCAAAAAGATCTGCTGCAGGTCATACCAGCGGGTGGGCCAGCTTTCGTCCATATTATAAAGGAACAGGTTCTGCTTCAGCACCGGCACATCGTCCAGACCCCACTCGGCAAATTCGGCGTCGGGGCCGGCCCATTCCTGGAACCGCCGCAGGCCTTCGGCAATGGGCACCCCGGCTTCCAGATCGCCCTGGCTCAGGCCAGTCACCTCCGCAATGCGCCAATGCAGCTTGCGGAAAATGCGAGGGCGCAGGGTCATCTCAAAGGTATCCAGTACATCGCCATTCTCGTCCACCCGCACTGCACCGATCTGGATGATCTCACCCCGCAGGGTCAGCTCCGCCCCATGATAATTAAAGGTTTTGGGCGCATTGCCCATGTTCCATTCCAAGTCAAAAACGATCAGGTTCACTGCGGGTCCTCCAAGATGAATTTTTCAACGGCCAGCCCTACCCCGTCATGCTCATTATCTGCGGTGACGTATTTGGCTGCCTGTTTTACTTCCGGCACAGCATTGCCCATGGCAACGCCCATGCCCGCATAGCGGATCATGGGCAGGTCGTTCCAGCCATCGCCGCAGGCCATCAGGTTTTCGGGGCCAAGGCCCATGTTTTTCAGCAGCAGCGCCAGCGAGGCGGATTTTTCCACCCCCAGGGGCATCGTTTCAATAAAGAACGGCGCCGAGCGGTAGATGGAAAGCTTGCCCGCAAACTTTTGCTGCATCAGCTCCTCCACATGGGGCATATCCACAGGGTCGCCAACCAGCAGCAGCTTGTTGATGGGCCACTGGATCTCGGCGGGCAGGTTTTCCACCTGGCGGGCCGGGATTTTGTTGATGCGGGCTTCCTCGCCAACATAGGGGTTGGCGGCATCCTCGGTCACAATGCCTTTGGCATCATAGGTCAGCGGCATCACGTTCCAGTAGCGGGCAAAGGTGCACACCGGGTCGATCAGCTCCGGCGGGAACTCATGCTGCACCAGCGTTTCGCCGGTTTTGCAGTCAATGATCTTGCCGCCGTTATAGCTCAGGATGCAGCCGCCGCGGCGGTCCAGCTCCAGCTCTTTGGCAAGCGGCTCAATACCCACGGTGGGGCGGCCGCTGGCCAGCACAATGCGCACGCCGCGGTCCGCCGCTGCCTGCAGGGCAGCTTTGGTGCGTGGGGTAATGACTTTGGCATTGTTGGTCAGTGTGCCATCCAGATCCAGTGCCAGAACTTTGTATTGCATAATATCCCCTGTTTCTTTGGGCAATACCGCATAATTCTAAGTGCCGATACGGCGAGCGAGGTGCGGCAGATGCTAAGCCAAAAGCGCAGATAATACTGGATGCTGCAAAGGTGAGCGCCGCCAGTGGCGGAAACAGCGAACCGAAGCAGGGGCAGCGGTCGCAGAGTGCGAGGGGCTTTTGCCCCCGAAGCACGATGCGGGTACCGCAACCCGACATTATCGAGCATTTTGGCAACGCAGATGCCGTGCCGCAGCTGCCGAAGCGGTGCTTAAGCCGTAAGGCGGGAATTGTGCGGTGTTGCCTTTGTTTTTTCGTCTTTTTATTTTACCCTATCAGCCGCCATTGCGCAAGGGGGCGGTAAAGATTCCGGTTATTTCTGCCTGCATTGCTCTTTGGAGCGCAGCAGGGCTGATTTTGCGGTGCAGCACACCCATTTTTGTGGCAAAACCCGGAAAATGACCGGGATTTTAACGGTTAGCAATAACTAACGCATTGACAACAAATTTTCCGCATGGTACACTATTCAGGCAATAAGGGAGTAGTCGGCGCGGCACTGGGCAAGAGCAGCCGTGCAGTTTTGCCAACACAATGAGCTAACAGCAAAGGCTCTGGCACTACTTGAAATGACGAGACTTATCCGCACAGGGTTCACCTGCATGCTGTGTGCAGGTGCTGGGCGGATAGGTCTTTTTTGTTTGCCCGGCTCTGCCCTTGGATCTAAGGCAACACCGCACAATTCCCGCCTAGCGGCTTAAGCACCGCTTCGGCGGCTGCGGCACGGCATCTGCGTTGCCAAAATGCTCGATAATGTCGGGTTGCGGTACCCGCATCGTGCTTCGGGGCAAAAGCCCCTCGCACTCTGCGACCGCTGCCCCTGCTTCGGTTCGCTGTTTCCGCCACTGGCGGCGCTCACCTTTGCAGCATCCAGTATTATCTGCGCTTTTGGCTTGGCATCTGCAGCGCCTCGCTCGCCGTATCGGCACTTAGAATTATGTGGTATTGCCCTAATTTGGAGGTATTTGGGTATGAGTTTGTTTGACTTGATCATGATCGGCATTAGCCTTTCGATGGATGCGTTTGCGGTTTCCATCTGCAAGGGGCTTTCGGTGCGCAAAGTACAGCTGTCCCACGCGCTGATCTGCGGTGCCTGGTTCGGCGCGTTCCAGGCCATTATGCCGTCCTTTGGCTACTTCCTCGGTTCCCGGTTCGAGCACCTGCTCAACAGCGTTGGCCCTTGGGTTGCCTTTATCCTGCTGGCTGTGATCGGCGTAAACATGGTGCGGGAAAGCTTTGGCGGCGATGAAACTGTGGACAACGATTTTTCCGCCAAAGCCATGCTGCCGCTGGCTGTTGCAACCTCCATTGACGCCTTTGCCGTTGGCGTTGGCTTTGCCGCAATGGAAGCCAACATTGTGGTTGCTGCCCTGCTGATCGGCTGCACCACCTTTTACCCTGTCCGCCATCGGCGTTAAGGTTGGTGCCGTGTTTGGCGATAAGTACCGCGCCGTTTCGGAGCGCATTGGCGGCCTTGTGCTGATTTTGATCGGCCTGAAAACCTTGATCCAGAGCTTCCTGTAAAATTTGGCTTTCTCTTATTTCCGTTATTCTGATAAAACAGCTGCCCGCATCCTTTCCGGTTTTTAGCCGGAGTGATACGGGCAGTTTTCTTTGGGATTGATCCTGCACAAAAAAGTCCCACCCGGCAGCGAGGGGTGCTGCGGGCGGGACTTATTTTTTATCGGGGGTATTCTGACGCTTTAAAACAAATTACTTTCTGCTGTGCTTTTTGCGGGAGTTTTTGCCCTTTACAGCAGGCTTAGCAGCCTCAACAACCGGCTTTGCAGCTTCCACAACGGTCTTAACGGCTTCGTCAGCGGCCTTGGCGGCAGCCTTGACAGCAGGCTTCTCGGCAACTTCCTTCACGGCCTTGTCGGCAGCTTCCACAGCAGCCTTGACAGCGGGCTTTTCGGCAACTTCTTTTACAGCCTTCACAGCTTCATCGGCAGCGGCCTTAACGGCGGGCTTTTCAGCAACTTCCTTGACAGCGTCGGTGGCCACGGCAGCAACGGCAGTGGCAGCCTCGGCTGCCTTCTTTGCGGTGGTCACAGCAGCCTCGGCAGCCTTTTTAGTGCTGGTCTTGCAGGTGGCCTTCTTGGCGGTCTTAACAACCTCAGCGGCGGTTTCGGCAACCGGCTTATCGGCAGAAGCCTTCACGGCGTCAACAACCTCGGTAGCAACTTCGGCAGCAGCCTTGGCAGCGGCGTCAACGGTCTTGGCAGCGCTTTCAGCGGCAGCCTTCACTTCAGCCTTTGCTTTAGCGGCGGTAGCCTTGGCGCTGGTCTTGGGCTTGCGGGTCACTTCGTTGATGGTCCAGTACTGGTTATCGCCGTTCACATCGGCCCAGATCTGCAGGACTGCACCGTTTTCGGTGTTCATGTTGACCAGATCCAGGCACTTGCCGGCCAGGTTGGACTTGATCTTTACGCGGCCATCATTGGCGGGCTCCACGATCCACAGCTGGCTGGAAGCGTTAGCGCCTTCCCACTGGTGAACATGGGTGCCATCGGTCACGCCGGAGCAATCCAGATCCATCATCTTGCCGGTGAAACGGTTCTTGATGCGGTACACGCCCTCGCCGGCGCGCACAAAGCTCCACTGCTGCCATTCGGCGTTGGCATTATCCCACAGCTGGATCTGAGCGCCGTTCTCGGTGTTGTAATCCTTTACTTCAACAACCTTGCCGTTTGCAGCGGCGATGGTATAAAACTTATCCTCAGTAATAACGGTCTGAGCAATTTTCTTGGTAGCCATGTATAAGCTCTCCTCTCAGTTTATCGTGTTGGTTGGTCAGTTTTGTACGCCTGCGGCTGGCAGTGTTCTGCGCAGCCCCCCTCCAAAGCGTCATCTATATAAAAAGGAGTGCTGTGTTGGTTCAGCCTCCTTGTGTTCCCCTCTATTATAGCCAATTATTCCCACATCGTCAAGTTTTGTGCGGCGTGACGGCATTTTACACAAAAACACCGGGAAGGGTGGAATCCTTCCCGGTATTTTTATGGGGATTTTCCGTTTTTATGCCGATTGCGCTTTTGTTGCGCACTTATCCGGCAGAAAGGCTATTTCAGGAGTTTTCCGCAAAATTGCCGGTGTACAGGCGGTAGTAACGGCCCTTTTGGGCAATCAGCTCATCGTGGGTGCCGCGCTCAATAATGCGGCCCTGTTCCAGCACCATGATGCAGTCGCTGTTGCGCACGGTGGAAAGGCGGTGCGCGATGACAAACGTGGTGCGGCCATACATCAGGCCGTCCATGCCCTGCTGCACCAGGCGCTCGGTGCGGGTATCGATGCTGGAGGTGGCTTCGTCCAAAATCAGCACCGGCGGGTCGGCTACAGCGGCGCGGGCAATGGCCAGCAGCTGGCGCTGGCCCTGGCTCAGGTTGGTGCCGTCACCGGTCAGCGTGGTGTTATAGCCATCCGGCAGGTGGCGGATGAACTCATCGGCGTTGGCCAGCTTGGCGGCGGCGCGGCATTCCTCGTCCGTTGCATCCAGGCGGCCATAGCGGATGTTATCCATAACCGTACCGGTAAACAGGTGGGTATCCTGCAGAACAATGCCTAAGGATGCGCGCAGGTCGTCTTTATGAATATGGGTCACATCAATGCCGTCATACTCAATGGTGCCCTTCTGGATATCATAGAAGCGGTTGATGAGGTTGGTGATCGTGGTTTTGCCCGCGCCGGTGGAACCGACGAAGGCGATCTTCTGGCCCGGACGGCCATACAGGTTGATATCATGCAGGACGATCTTGCCCGGATCATAGCCAAAGTCTACATCCTTAAAGACGATATCTCCCTTCAGTTCACGGTAGTCTGCGCTGCCATCGGCGTTCACACGCTTCCAGGCCCACAGGTTGGTGCGCTCCTTGGTTTCGGTCACAGAATCATCCGGCAGGCGTTTGGCGTTGACCAGCATGACCTTGCCCTCGTCCACTTCCGGCTTTTCGTCCAGCAGGTCAAAGATACGCTGGCCGCCGGCCAGAGCCATGATGATGGCGTTGAACTGCATGGAGATCTGGCTGATGGGCATGTTCAGGGTGCGGTTGAAGGTCAAAAAGCTGGCCAGCTTGCCCAGGGTCAGGCCTGTCATGCCAGACAGAGCCAGCGCACCGCCGATCATGGCGCAGAACACATAGGAAAGGTTGCCCAGCTGGGTGTTAGCCGGACCGCCGAGGTTGGAGTAACGGTTGGCCTTATCCGCGCTTTCAAACAGCTGGTCATTGAGCTTATCAAACTGCTCAATGGCTTCTTCCTCGTGGCAGAACACCTTAACGACCTTCTGGCCGTTCATCATCTCTTCAATGTAGCCGTTCACCGCACCAATATCACGCTGCTGGGAAACAAAGTACTTGGAAGAGTTGGTGGTAAGATACTTGGTGACCAGCAGCATAATCCCGACCATGACCAGGGTGAGCACCGTCAGCGGCACGCTGAGTACAACCATGGAAACCAGCACGCTGACAACGGTAATAGCGCTGTTCAGCAGCTGCGGCATGCTCTGGCTGATCATCTGGCGCAGGGTATCAATATCGTTGGTATACAGCGACATGATATCGCCGTGGGCGTTGCGGTCAAAGTACTTGATGGGCAGCGTCTGCATATGGGTAAACATTTCATCGCGCAGGCACTTCAGGGTGCCCTGGGTAACGTAAGCCATCATACGGGCCTGGGCAAAGGCGGCAACAATGCCGATGCCGTAAAAGCCTGCCGTGCGGGCGATGGCATGGGCCAGGCCGGAAAAATCACTGCTCTGCTCTTTCAGCAGGGGCAGGATGTAGCCATCGATCAAGGTCTGCATGAACAAAGTGCCCTGCACGTTGGCAAACACGCTGACAAAAATGCAGATGACGACCGCAACGACCTGAATGCGGTAGCATTCCATCACATAGCGCAGGATGCGCATGAAGATCTTGCCGGGGTTCTGGACTTTGGGGCGCGGGCCGCGGGGGCCACCGCGGCCAACCTTAACCACTTTTGCTTTCTGCTCAGCCATTGTTATCGCCTCCCTTTTCGTCAAAGTCGCCGGAGCCTTTGGTCTGGCTGTTATAAACTTCCTGATAGATGGGGTTGGTGGCCAGCATTTCGGCCGGGGTACCGTAACCACTGATCCTGCCGTTATCCAGCACGATCACATGGTCGGCGTTTTCCACGCTGGAAATACGCTGGGCAATGATGAACACCGTGGTGCCGGGAATCTTTTCGGCAAAGCTCTTGCGGATCTTGGCGTCGGTGCCGGTATCCACAGCGGAGGTAGAGTCGTCCAGAATCAGGATGCGGGGCTTTTTCAGCAGAGCACGGGCAATGCAAAGGCGCTGCTTCTGGCCGCCGGAAACGTTAGTGCCGCCCTGGTCAATGTGGGTGTTGTATTTATCGGGGAAGCGCTCAATAAATTCATCGGCGCAGGCCTGCTTGCATGCCTCCTCGATCTCGGCATCGGTGGCATCCTTATTGCCCCAGCGCAGGTTTTCGGCAATGGTGCCGCTGAACAGTTCGTTTTTCTGCAGCACCATGGCCACGCTGTTGCGCAGGATCTCCACGTCGTATTCCCGCACATCCACGCCGCCAACGTACACATGACCGGCGGTGGTATCATACAGGCGGGGCAGCAGCTGCACCAGGCTGGTTTTTGCGCTGCCGGTGCCGCCGATGATGCCGATGGTCTCGCCGGAACGGATGTTCAGGTTGATATCAGACAACACATCGCGGCCATCAGCCTTATAGCGGAAGCAGACATGATCAAAGCGGACAGCGCCGTTCTTGACTTTCATAACCGGGTTTTCGCCGTTGGACAGGGTGCTTTCTTCTTCCAGCACTTCAGCCACACGCTTGGCGGAAGCGGCGGACATGGAGATCATGATGAACACCATGGACAGCATCATCAGGCTGGTCAGGATGTTGGTGCAGTAGGTCAGCATGCTCATCAGCTCGCCGGTGGTAAAGCTGGTAGCACCGGACAGCACGATCATGCGGGCACCCAGCCAGGAAATCAGCAGGATGCAGGTGTAAACGGTGGCCATCATCAGCGGAGAGTTGAAGGAAAGAACTTTTTCAGCACGCAGCAGCAGATCCTGCACATTGCCGGATGCCTTTTTGAACTTTTCACTCTCGTAATCTTCGCGCACATACGCTTTGACCACGCGGATGGCGGAAACATTTTCCTGCACGCTCTCGTTCAGGTCATCGTACTTTTTGAATGCGGCGGAGAAGTAGTTGCTGGCGCGGGACATGATGAGCACCAGGCAGCCGCCCAGAATGATGACCGCCACCAGATAGATGGAAGCCAGCTTGGCGTTGATGGTGAACGCCATGATCATGGCAATGACCATGCTGGACGGCGCACGGATGGCCATACGCAAAATCATCTGGTAAGCGTTCTGGATGTTGGTCACGTCGGTGGTCATACGGGTGACCAGACCGGCGGTGGAATATTTATCGATATTGGCAAAGCTGAATGTTTGGATATTGCGGTACATGGAGCGGCGCAGATTGCGGGCGTAACCGGTGGAAGCACGCGCACCAAACACACCGCCCAGCACGCCGAACAGCAGGCCAAAGGCCGCTGCCACGATCATCCAGCCGCCAATGCGGTAAATGTGGGAAAGATTGCCGGCGGTAACGCCATCATCAATGATGGAGGACATCAGCTTGGGGATGATCATTTCCATCACCACTTCGCCGATCATGCACAAAGGGGTCAGGATGGAAACCAGCCGGAACCCCTCTGTTTCTTTGTAAAGTGACTTAAACATATGGTATCTCCTGTTTGGCTGCCCGGGGGCAGCGCCTGAACTTCTTAAGCCAAAGCATTGCGGAACACTTTGGGGTGTGCCTGAAAACAAAGAAAATAATGGATATTTCGCAAACACAAGCAGGATTTAAGGCAAGGAGCCGCAGGAATCCTTTATGGTTCCCAAGGCTTTTTAACGCAAAATCCGGTTGCGCTTATAGAAATAGACCAAATTTTTGACTTTTCAGATACGCCTTAATTTTTGCCGCGGATGGCTTTTGCATTTTCAATCAGCTTGTGCAGGGTGCCCTGGATAGCTTCCAGTTCCTGCGCGCTGACCCCGTTTTGCAGGTCATGCTCAAAATCCGAAATGCACTGGTGGATGGCGGCGGCGCATTGGCGGCCTTTCTCGGTCGGAACCAGGCTTTTGAGCCGGGCGTCTTTGGCGACAACTTCCCGCGTGATAAAGCCGGACTGCTCCATGCCCTGCAGCATGGTGGTAATGCTGGAACGGTTGGTGTGGAACCGGGCTTCCAGATCACGCTGGTAGATTTGCTTGCCGCTTTCTGTTTCCTGCATCAAAAACCCCAGCACCATGCCGCGCATACCAGTCAGCTCCGGGCTGACCCTGGTGCTGATGTACGCATCCAGCGCGCAGGAAATTTCCCGCGCGGCATAGTTTAAGGTGCGGCCCACATGCACAAAGCCGTGGTCATCCTGTTGGTTGCGGTTCTGCGTTTGGATCACCTCACTTTCCAATTCGTTTGATTGTTAATTGTTTGAATTGAAACAGTTTGATTTGCAACAGTATGATTATAAACAAATCCCGCCGGTTTGTCAACCAGCGGGATGTAATTATTTTCAAAGAAAATTGTGAAAAGTTTGTGACGGCTTATTTCTTTATGGGAATGCCGCAAATCCGCACGCCTGGCGCATGGCTTCATCGCTGGCGAAACCGTAAATCTTTACGGTCGCATCCTCATAGATCAGCGCATCCTCCGGCATGGCATCGGCAAGGGCCTGGGTAGTGGGCTGACGCTCGCCGTATGCTTCCCATTTGGAGATAACAAAGAAAATTTTACCCTGCGGAGGGGTTTGCAGATGGCTGGTGACCTGCAGCCAAGGGCGCAGCTCCGGCACACTGTTTGGGGTCAGGGTCCACACGTTCAGGGTGCCGTCCGTCAACTCGGTCATCACATTACCGTCCCAAAAAGAAGCGTACCCGTCCCGGTAGCCGTTCTGCACCAGGAACTGTGCCGCCCCTTGGTTGGGGTTGGTTGCCACTGCCGCTGCGCGGTAGTCTGTTCCGGCGCGCAGCAGCAATATCGCCGCCAGCAGGGCTGTCAGACCACAGGCGTCCGGGCGGTGCAGGGGGGTGCAGTCCGCCAGCATGATTTCCAGCAGCGGTACAAATAAAATTGCCAGCGGCAGCAGGTAGCGGTCCGAATGGCCGCTGTTGGTCAGGCCGTACAGCAGCGCAAAGCAGACGGCCCCGGCCAGGAAAAACGCCCCCACCAGCCGGTGCCCCAGCGGGTAGCGTGCTTTGCCGCGCACCAACCGAACAGAAAACACAAAGCAGAAAAGGATCAGCGCCGCAGCCGCAAGGTTAAACAGCGCGGCCAGAGAAAACACTTTGCCCTCCTGCCAGCCAAAGGAAGCCAGCAGCGCGTTGACAAACCATTGCAGGCGGTCCAGGTTCAGCCCGGTAAAGGCCACATACCCCTGGTCCTGGAAGTAATATTTTTCCGCCAGCACCTTTGCGTTGACCAGGTACCCCGCCAGCGCGGCAGCATCCGCCGCAAGGGTGGGCACCAGCAGCGCCCCGCCGGGGGTGCGCCAGGCATTGGCCAGCTTTTGGCGCAGGGTATCCGCAGGCGGAGCATCCAGCCAACAGAGCAGCGCTGCAGCCACGGTAAGCGGAATGTTCAAGATGAACAGCTGCCGCGGCCCGCCCAGCGCTGCAGCAAAGCTGAACAGCACCATGCCCGCCGCCGGGGCCAGCCGCCGCCCGCCGCGCAGAATTCGCACCGCGCACCCCAGCACCACAAAGCTGATGGCAATGTGCGGAATATAGTAAAGGCCCTCCAGCACATACTGGCGGTACAGTGCGCCATAGGGCAGCACCAGCAGCCCGGCCCCCAGCAGGCCGCTGTACTTGAGCTTTGCATTGCGCCCGAACCAGAACCACGCCGCGAGATACAAAAGGATCAGCACCACGCTGCCCACCACGCGCACAGTATGCCAGCTGGTGAACAGCCGGAACAGCGGTGCCATGACCAGCTGGGTGTTGAGTACCCGCAGCTCAGTGGAATAGTACCAGTTGGTGCTCATCACGCTGCCCTCCTGCGCCAGCAGGTTGGCAAGCAGTTGTTCGGACGCCATGTCGGCGTCCAGCCGGTTGGGTGCCCAGCAGCACCAGTCCACCACCAGCAGGGCAAAGCAGACCGCCGCCCAGAGCAGCAGTATCATATAGGTGGTTCGTTTTTGTTTTGCGCCGTTTGTTTGCAGCTTTGGCAAGCGGCTCCCCTCCCCTTTTTTGGGATAAACTTTATATTATTGTATCGCAAATGGGGCGGGGGTGCAACCAAACTTTTATTTAAACAAATTTTCATTCTATTGCACTTTTTTATCATCTTATGATACACTAAAGATACCTTACAGAAGGGAGTTTGTTATTATGAAAAAGGATATATCAACTTTATCCATTTTACCCGAAGACAATTTTCTATTATTAGTACAAAGTACTGGCTTAGATGCCTATGCTATACAAAGTGCAGAAGCTCCTTCTATTGCCCTTACCATGTCTGAGCAAGAATTTGTTAACTTCGCCAAATCAAAAAATGAAATTATCTTTTATCTATACCGTTACCTGCCTGAAAGCAAAGTTTTGATTACAGCAGACACCTTTGATGCCTCCAACTCTTTACTTTCTAACTTAATATTTGATGCAGATCTTAGTCCCGATTTTGACTGGTTTCTTGACGAAAGTATCCATCCAGAGCTTTACGACGATCCCGATGAAGATGAAGAACATTTGTTAAAAAGTGATACATGTTTTTCTTCATTTGAGAAAAAGCTAAAAGCTGATATTCTAGCTTATAATGCGCAAGCGGATCTTTCGCTACTTCGCATTCCACAAAATTTTTGTGCCTTTATTGTCTACAATGGAAAAAGTATCGGCATTAATAAATCTACTGCTGAACTCGACCTTTATCCATCTGAAAAAGCATTGATTGATATTTTGACAAAGTACAGCGATGCTGCACTTGAGCGAAAACGAAAAGCTGAGCAAAAGAGATTCGAAGATGAAGATAAAGTCCGAACACTTCTCTTAAACGATCCTCACTTCCTGGCATGCACAAACAAATCTTTACGTCAAGATTTTGCTCAAGAGCTATGGATTAAAAGTGATAGTGACTGGATTCGGAAACTATTCAAAAGTCCTTACTCTCGCTCTCTAAATTTTCCTTCCAAAGATTTTCTATCGTTCATTGAGCGCGTATATAAAGAGTCTAAATATATGAAATACATGAAATTTTAATTTTTGCTATCCCTCGTCCGCTGCGGGGTCCAGCTGGCCGGTGGTGTCCAGCTGGATGGCGGAGCCGCGCCGTACGGTGGTGCCTGCCCGCGGGTACTGGCTGACGACCCGCTCCCCCTGCCCCAGCACATCCGCAGTCAGGGTATACTCGTTCAGTTTTTGGGCCGCGGCTGGGGCTTTCCAGCCGGTCACATCGGGCACGGTGGTAAAATATTTTGCCTTTTCTGCTTCGGTATAGCTGGGCTGGATGCCTAAGCGCGGCAGGCTTTTTTGCAGCACCTCCGCCGCCACGGGGCCGGAAAGCGCGCCGCCGCTGGTGGTCCAGCTGTGGGGTTCATCCAGGCAGATGAGGACTGCGATTTTTGGGTTTTCGATCGGTGCCACTGCCACAAAGCTGGCAATGCGGGCACGCTCATTCTCGCTGTCCAGCTTTTGGCTGGTGCCGGTTTTGCCGCCCACACGGTAGCCCGCCACGGCACCGTTTTTGCCGGTGCCGGTGGTCACAACACCCTCCATCAATTCGCGCATGACGGCGCTGGTTTCGGGCCGGATGACCTGCGCTTTTACGGTAGGCTCCACCTGCTGCACGGTATTGCGCTCGGCATCGCGGATGGACTGCACCACATGGGGCTGCATCAGCTTGCCGCCGTTGACCACCGCGCAGACGGCTGTGATCATTTGCAGGTAGCTCACCTTGCTGCTTTGCCCGAAGGAGCAGGAAGCCAGCTCCACCGGGCCCATGCGGTCGGCGGTATAGTATTCGCTGCGCTTGATCTCGCCGGGCAGGTCAATACCGGTTGCGGCACGCAGGCCAAAGGCGGCAAAGTAATCGCAAAAGTTCTGTTTGCCCAGCCGCGCCCCCACCTGGATAAAGCAGGGGTTGCAGGATACCGCCAGCCCCTGGGCCAGGGTTTCACTGCCATGGATATGCCCGTTTGCGCAGCGGAAATTTGTGCCCGCCACATTGATCTTGCCCGCGCAGACAAAGCGGCTGTTCCGCGTGACGGCACCGGTATCCAGTGCCGCAGCGCAGGTGATGAGCTTGAACACACTTCCGGGTTCATACAAATCGGAAATTGCCTTGTTGCGCCACTGGGCCTGCTGGGCGGTCTGCAAGGCTTTGCTGCGTTCTTCCCCGCTCAGGGCGTTCACCTGCTGGCGGATGGTTTCATCCACAATGGTGCGCGGATCGTTGGGGTCGTAATCCGGCTTGGTGGACATGGCAAGGATCGCGCCGGTATCGACCTCCATCACAATGCCCACCGCACGGGCCGCCACATGATGCTCCGCCACGGCGGCACTGAGCGCACTTTCCAGATAGTGCTGGATATCCGCCCGGATGGTCAGGGTGATATCATTTCCCGGCACGGCATCCTGCAGGGTGCTGTAATGGGTGGGCATATCATACCCCCAGGCATTTTTTGCAGTCAGGATGGTCCCGTTCCGGCCGGTCAACTGGGCGTCATATTGCAGTTCCAGCCCCCAAAGGCCCTGATTATCCACATCGGTAAAGCCCAGCAGGCAGCCCATAAAGTTGCCCTGCGGGTAAACGCGCTTGGTATCCTGCAAAATCTGGATACCAAGCGCGTTGTTCTGCGTGCACCAGGCCCGCACGGCGTCCGCCAGATCGGCATCCACCCGGCGGCGGAGCAGGCAGTCATTGCTGGTGCGCTTGCTCAGCTTTTGCAGGGTAGCGTCATAATCAATATCCAAAATTTCGCTCAGCGCTTTGGCTGCGGGCTGCACCAGCTCATCCGCCAGTTCCCGCGGGGAGGCCCGGATGGTCCAGCAGGTTTTGCTGGCGGCCAGGGTAACGCCATCGGCGGAATAAATTTCGCCGCGGGCGGCGGGCAGCGTGGTATCCCGCAGCTGCTGGGCCGCGGCACGGTTGGCGTAACCGCTGGGGTCCAGTATTTGCAGGGTAAACAGTCGGGCCAGCAGCCCGCCAAAGCACAAAACCGCCACCAGCCCGGCCAGCACACGGGTGCGCCGCCGCATGTGGCGGTTCTGCGCAGGGTAAATGCTGCGCGGCGGGCGGTGGGTCTGTTTCATGGCGGTCTGCCTCCCCCTGTATTTTCTTCCACACACAAGCGTATGTGCTGGCGGGGCAGTTTATCCCGGTTTTGTGCGCCAGTATTGCAAGATTGTTTCCTTGCCGCACTGAAATTGCCCGGTGTTTAACGCTGGATTTTTCCATTAGTCGATATTTGTTTTTATCTTTTTCCTTTTCTTTCAGAACAAATTTCGCTCAAGCGCTGTTTTCATCGTTGCTTTTCGCTTCAGATACCCGTGCAAAATCCATTCTTTTTTTGCTTTTTGAAAACGAAATTGCTCATTTGCAAGGACAATATCGTTTCAATTCGCACAGATATTGCTTTTCTGCTTTTCTCGTCTTATAATGATAAACATGTAAATTTTTCGTAAAGCGAATAAGGAGTATCGGGAACGAATGAGCAACACAAAAAGCGCCGAATCCACCCTGTCGGAGCCGATTTTTAACCGCCAGGCATTGGTTCGGCTGATTTTGCCGCTGCTGGCGGAGCAGTTTTTGTCGGTAACCATGGGCATGGCGGATACCCTTATGGTATCCGGCGTGGGCGAAGCCGCTGTGTCCAGCGTGAGCCTGGTGGACAGCCTGAATATTTTGATCATCCAGATCCTGTCCGCTCTGGCAACCGGCGGCGCGGTCATCAGCAGCCAGTACCTTGGCCGGCGCGATGGTGAAAAAGCTGCCAAAAGCGCCGCCCAGCTGTACACCGTTCTTGCGGTCAGCACCATCGCTGTCATGCTGGTCATTCTGATGCTCAGCCGCCCCATCCTGCGCATTGTTTTCGGCCGCATTGATGACGATGTGATGAGCTTTTCGCAGACCTACTTTTTGATCAGCGCCATCTCCTACCCCTTTATCGGGTTTTACAACGCCGGGGCCGCTTTGTTCCGTGCGCAGGGCAACAGCCGCATTTCCATGCTGGCCAGCCTGGTCATGAACATCATCAATATCTGCTTCAACGCCCTGTTCATTTATGGGCTGGGCATGGGGGTACTGGGCGCTGCGCTGGCCACCCTGCTGGGGCGCGTGTTTGCCGCGGCGTGGGTGTTCTGGCAGCAGCAGCAAATTGAAAACCCGCTCTGCATCCGCCATATTGCGGATATGAAGCCGGACGGCGACCTGATTCGCCGCATCCTTGGCATTGGCATTCCCTCCGGTTTGGAGAACGGCATGTTCCAGATTGGCAAGCTGTGTGTCAGCAGCTTGACTTCCACCCTGGGCACCTCCGCCATTGCGGCCAACGCGGTGGCCAACACCATCAGCGGCATCGCCAACATTCCCGGCAGCACCATGGGCCTTGCCATGATCCCCGTCGTCAGCCGCTGCCTTGGCGCAGGAGACAAAAAACAGGCCAAGCATTACGCCAAGATGTTTATCCTGATGGCAATGCTCGGTTTGTTCTGCACCAACGCCTGCCTGTTTTTTACGATTCCTTACATTGCACGGCTGTTCAGCCTTTCGGATACTGCGCTCAACATGTGCGTTACCGTTATGCACTGGTTCTCTTTGTTCAGCGTTGTCTGCTGGGCCACCAGTTTTACGCTGCCCAACGCCCTGCGCAGCGGCGGCGATGCCCGCTACACTATGACGGTGAGCATTTTCAGCATGTGGCTGTTCCGCGTAATTTTGAGCTACATCTTTGTGCTCAAGCTCAACATGGGGCTGACTGGCGTGTGGTTCGGTATGTTCATTGACTGGATCTGCCGCAGCGTGTTCTTCATAATCCGCTTTGTCAGCAACAAGTGGATGGACCACAACGTAATCTGATACTATTTCTGCTTTAAGTTTCCTTAGCTCACATTCTAAATAACATCAAAAAGCGGCGCAGAGCCGGGCGTTATCTTCTCCGATTCTGCGCCGTTTTTTTATTTTTATGTGATAATGAGCGATTTACAGGATATCCCACTGCACGGGGGTCAGGAACAGCTTTTCCGCCTCGGCACGGTCGGTGGTCTGGCCCAGCACCCACATCAGTTTGACTGCGGTGGCTTCGGGGGTCATATCGTGCGCTTCCAGCACACCAGGCAGGGCTTTGGCCGCGCGGCCAACTTCGTACACGGCAAGGTCGCTGCCCTCATGCGGTACCTGGGTGGTGAACACAGCCAGGTGCCCCGCGCCGCACCAGTCCCGCACGGCGGCAAACATGGCACCATCATCCCCGCCGGGCAGGCCGCCCACGCCAAAGCTTTCCAGCACCAGGGCGCGGTAACGGCCCTCCAACATGGGGATGATATCCGCCCGCATGCCCGGCACCAGCCGCAGCACAAACACATTGGGGTCCAGCGCGGTACTGAACACCGCATGGGTATACTCCGCCGGGCGCTGCAGGAACTGGATCAGGCGGCGGTCCCGGAAGATGGCAGTTTCGGGATAATCAATGCTGGAAAACGCGTTAAAACTCTTGGTACGGGTCTTGCGGGCGCGGGTGCCCAAAATCACCTGATTGTCAAACACGATCTGCACACCCCAGGCATCCGGATGGCAGGCATAGGCCACGGCGCGCCACAGATTATTGCGGGCATCGGTATCGCGGTTATAAATCGATTTCTGGCTGCCGGTCAGCACCACCGGCTTGGGGCTTTTCTGGATCATGTAGCTGAGCGCTGCGGCGGTATAGCCCATCGTGTCCGTGCCATGGGTGATGACAAAACCGTCATAGCGGTCATAGTTTTCCTGCACAGCGGCGGCAATACCCTGCCACTGTTCGGGGCCCATGTTGGTGGAATCCAAGTTATACAGCTGGATAGCATCAATGCGGCAGAATTCCGCCAGTTCCGGCACGCAGGAAAGCAGCTCTTGCGAGGTGATAGCCGGGGCAAGCCCGCCCGCCGCCGTTGGGCGCGAAGCAATGGTGCCGCCGGTTGCAATCAGCAGGATCGTTCTCATAAATTAGAGTTCTCCTTTTATTTTTCACTGCACGGTGCCTTGGCGCAGGGGCGGGGCACCCTTGTGCATAATATTCATAAGTGCGCTTATTATACCATCTGTGTGCGCGCAAGGCAAACATTTTTTACAGGGGGTTGACAAGTTTGGTCTATTGTTATAGACTAGGTTTATAGCAATAGACCAAATGAGAGAAGGAGCACCCCGAAATGGAACAGGATTACCGCCTTGCGGAAGGCGAATACCGCTTTGCCTGCCTGGTGTGGGCCAACGAGCCGCTGGGCAGCGGCCAACTGGTAGCGCTGGCAAATGAAGCCCTTGGCTGGAAGAAAAGCACCACCTATACCGTGCTGAAAAAGCTGTGTGAGCGCGGTATATTACACAATGCAAACGGCACCGTAACGGCACTGGTCAAACAGGCCCAGGTTCAACAGGAAGAAAGCGCCGCCGTAGTGCAGAAAAGCTTTGGCGGCAGCCTGCCCCGCTTTGTGGCCGCTTTTTTGAACACCAGCTCCATCAGTGAGGAAGAAGCCGCCGCCATCCGCGCCATGCTGGATGACGCCCGCCGCCAGGACAGCGATGCCTGAATGCTGCTTGCTTACTGCTTAACGGAAAGGAAAAATGCCATGATGTTCAGCATCCGTTCTTTTGTGCTGTATGCCGTTGGCACCAGTATGTGCGGCGGCCTGCTGGTACTGCTCTGCCTACCGTTGTGCACGCTGCTGCGCAGGCTGCGGGCACCCAGCAAACTGTTGTGCCTGCTTTGGCTGGCGGTCGGGCTGCGGTTTCTGCTGCCGGGCGGCATCCCGGTATCCATCCGGCAGCCGGGCAGCGCGGCCCCCATTCAACAGGCTGGCGCCGTGGTTCAGGCGCTCACCGTGCCCGCGGAACTCCCGGCGCAGGCTTTGCCGGGCGCGGCAGGCAGTGCTCCCCTGCCCGGCAGCATGTTTAACATCTGGGTGGCACTGGCAGCGATCTGGGCTGCCGGGGTAGTGGTTTTACTGGTGCGTGCGGCGGCTGGCTATTGCCGCCTGCGCCGCATGGTGACCCTTGCCTGCAAAACGCCGGATGGCTGCTACACCTGCGCCGCGGTTGCCACGCCGTTCACACTTGGCGTGCTGCGCCCCCGCATTTATATGCCGCAAAGCCTGCAGGGTCCCCCACGCCGTGCGGTACTGCTGCATGAACGCACCCACATCCGCCGGGGTGACCCCATTACCAAGCCGCTGTACTATCTGGCCGCCTGCCTGCACTGGTGGAACCCGCTGGCGTGGCTGGCATTCCGCCAATTTGAGGAATACATGGAACTTGCCTGTGACGAAGCCGCCATCGGCACCGCTCCCGCTGCCGAACGCGCTGATTACTGCGAAAGCATTCTGCGCTTTGCCACGGTGCGCCAGATGCCCGGTGCCCTCGCTTTTGGGCAGGGCCAGGTGGCCAAGCGGGTGGCCCACTTGCTGAAATACCGCAAACCCGCCCCGCTGCTGTTAGCCCTTGGCTGTGTGCTGGTTGCGCTGGGCTGCGGTGCCTGCGCCCTGCGGCCCCAGGCGGAAACCATAACACCGCAGGCCGAACCCGTTTTCGCTGCGGCAGAACCCACGCCGGAACCTGCCACTCCTGCTGATAGTACACTGACCAACAGCACCGCGGGCCCCACCGCACAGCCGGAGCAGCCCCAGGCCACGGCAGAGCCGCTGGTTTTTGGCTGGCCGGTGGCGGATTTTCATTACATTGCCCGCTTTGTATCAGACTATCACCGCGGGGCGGATTATAGCGCCACCAAGGGCACGCCGGTGTTGGCGGTGTACGGCGGCACAGTGGCGGTTGCCAACTACAACCACCCCAGTTACGGCAATCATGTGGTGATCGACCACGGCACCCTGCCGGACGGCCACAGATACCGCACGCTGTACGCCCACCTGGATACCCTGAGCGTGGCAGCTGGCGACACTGTAACCCAGGGCCAGCAGCTTGGCACGGTGGGTTCCACCGGCGCATCAACCGGCAACCACCTGCACCTGGAGCTGTTTGTGGATGGAGCCTTGACCGATACCCGCACGATGATTCCTTACGATAACACCACCTCCCCGGACCTGCATTTGACCACCACGCTGGATTTTATCTGTCCGTTGGAAAGCTACACGGCAATTTCTGCCCCCTTCCGCACCGATGATTCCGATACACCGCCCCACCTTGGCGTGGATTTTGCCGCTGCGGGCGGCACACCGGTCCAGGCTGCGCAGAGCGGCGTTGTGACCCAGGCAGGCTGGGATGATGACCATGGTTACTTTGTAACCATCTACCACGGTGCAAACGCCGCTGCCAACGATGACGGCACTTACCCTGCCAACTATGCCACCAGCTATGCTCACCTGCAAAGCAAGCCCGCCGTGCAGGTGGGGCAGCGGGTCGCGCAGGGGGATGTGATCGGCTATGTGGGCAGCACAGGCAGTTCCACCGGCAACCACCTGCACTTCCAGCTGCTGGTAAACGGCACCCCCGTTGACCCGCTGGCCATGCTACCGCAATAAGAGAAACCCAAAAATGAAACTGAAAACATTCTATGTACGGGCTGCTGCAGCTGCGGCGGCAGCCCTGCTTTTTGTACCCATTCCCCCGCCCATGCAGCGGATTCCGCTGCCTTGCAGGGCCAGGTGAGCGCGGCGCAGCGCGAATATGAAAGCGCCGCCAGCACACTGGACAGCATGCAGCAGCAAGCCAGTGACACCCGCCAGCAGGTCAACGACTTGCAAAGCCAAACCGACGCACTGCGCGGCCAACTAGGCAGCATTGTGGCCCAGCTGGAGCAAAGCCGCACCGAGCTGGCCGAAGCCCAGAACCAAGCAACCGCTGCGGCCAAGGCGCTGGAAGAAAAGCAGGCTGCGTTCAGCGCCCGATATGACAGTTGCAAGCAGCAGCTGACCGCCATGCAGCTGCTGAACGAAGGCGGGGAAATCAGCCTGTTGATGCAGGCGGATGATTTGTACGAACTGCTGACCTTTTGGCAGGTGCTGAACGATTTGACCGAGCACAATAAACAGCTGCTGGACGAGTTGGATGCAGAAGCTCAGGCTCTGGACACCCAACGCCAGCAGGCCGAAGCCGCTGCAACGCAGGCCGAACAGGCCGCCCAAGCCCTGCAGGCGCGCCAAGATGAACTGACCCAGACGCAGATCCAGCTGGAACAGGCCTTGCAGCAGGCCAGCACGGAACTGGACAGCCAGCAGGCAGCCGCCGAAGCCCAGGCCGCCGTGACCGAAGAAAAACGCAAGGCCTATGAACAGGCCACCGCCGCGCTGGATGCCTACTTAAAAGTGCAGAGCCAGAAATACCAGGATCCCGCCCGCCATTGCAGTTTGGATTTCACCTGTCCCCTGCCCAGCGTGGGGCGCATCAGCACCTACTTTGGGGAGCCGGATGCTGTATACAACAAGCCGCACACAGGGGCCGACATGCCCGCCGCCAGCGGCACCCTCATTTACGCCGTGGCGGATGGCGTGGTCAGCGCGGCATCCGCCCGGCCCAGTTATGGCAACTGTGTGCAGATCGATCACGGCACCGCGGATGACGGCAGCAGCTATGCCACCCTGTATGCGCACATGTCCAGCTTTTGCGTCAGCGCGGGGCAGACGGTGCATAAGGGCGATGTGATCGGCTATGTGGGCAACACCGGGGATGTGCGCGGTGCCAACGGCGGCTACCACCTGCATTTGGAGCTGCGCATCAACGGCACCCGCACCGACCCGCTGCAATACATCCCGCACTGAACGGAGAATGTCGATTGACCGGCTAACGCACAAAACAAACACACTATGGCTGAACTGCAACACAAAATACCGCGCAAACCCCGCCGCACCAACCTGCGCCGGCTACCCGGCTGGCACAGAACTGGCGAGATTTTTTATGCCGTCGGCTTTTTAACAGAATATTGGCTCATCTGCCTGGGCCGCAAGGCTGCCGCCGCGGCGCACGCTGCGGGATGCTGCGCTTTATCTTATCCGGCTGCTGCTTGCCCCGGTGTTGGAGCTGGGGCAGGCATTCTGCACCGCGCTGGCCGGGCCGCACCCGCTGCGGCAGCTGGTGCCATGGCTTGCCCCCTGCGCCGCCGGGGTGATACTTTGGGCTGTGGTTGCCCATGGGCTGAACCTGCACTTTACCCTGCAGGTGGAAGTAAACGGCACCGTGGTTGGCAGCGTTGCCACCGAGCAGAACTTTGATACCGCCCGCGCAGACCTCCAGGCCCGCCTTGCCGCCGCACGGCAGCTGGCGGATTCCGATACCGCCGCCCTGCCGGTGCTGGAGCCGACCTATACCCTGCACATCGGCGGTACCCCCATGACGGAATTGCAGCTGACGGATGCTATTCTGCGCGCCAGCGGCAGCTCCATTGTGGAAGGCACCGCAGTGTATCTGGATGGCAGCCTTGCTTTTGTTACGGTAGAGGGCGACCACCTGCGCTGCTTTTTCAACCAGCTGCAGCGGCCCCTGGCGCGCCCCCAGGCAAAGCAATGTGCGCACCGCATTTCTGCACGAGCTCCGGCTGGTGGATGGCATCTATCTGGCGGGTTCGGTGCAGCCTTATGGCGAGATCGTTCAGCAGCTGCAAAGCCGCGATCTGCTGCAGGTCAAAACTGTGTACACCCGCGTGTATCAGGAGCCGATCCCCTATGACCAGCAGACGGTGGAACGCAGCGACCTTGGCTTTGGCGTGGTGGAAACTATCCAGCAGGGTGTTGACGGCACCCAGCAGCTGACCGAGGAGATCACCTATGTGAACGGCGTGCAAACTGCCGCCGAGGTAGTACATATTGATATATTGACCCCCGCAGTGCCGGAGATCACTGCCCGCGGCACCCATCTTGCGCCGGGCATGACGGCGGAGCTGGACGGGCACACCTTCATCTGGCCGGTGCCGCAGTACAAGCATGTAAGCCGCTGGATGGGCGGCAGCGACAACCACAAGGGCGCGGATATTGCCGCGCCGCGCGGCACCCCCATCATTGCCTCAGCAAGCGGCACGGTGGTAACGGCCACCTACCACAACAACGTTTTCAGCTATGGCAACTATGTCATTCTGGACCACGGGGATGGCTACCGAACCTTGTATGCCCACATGAGCGCTTTTGCCGTCAAGCAGGGCGATGTGGTGCAGCAGGGCCAAATAATTGGCTATGTGGGGGATACCGGGTATTCTTTCGGCTGCCACTGCCACTTTGAAATGTTTGGTCCCGGCGGGCGGTTCAGCGCGCAGCTGCTGTTCCCCGCTTTATAGCACTGCTTTACATTCTTATAAAATTTTGCAATCCACTTTACCTTTTCCGTTTTTTGTGTTAGAATTTTAAGTAATTTATGGGGACAATGTCGTCCGCCCTTGTTGGCGGCTGCATTGTTCCCTTTTTTTACTTATAATGGAGGTGGATGGTATGGACCGCATTGACCGCAAAATCATTGATATTCTGCAAACAAACGCACGCGCCCCGCTGAAAGAAATTGCCGACCGGGTGTTTTTGTCCTCCCCTGCGGTTTCGGCCCGCATTGCCAAACTGGAAAAAGACGGCGTACTGACCGGCTATCAGGCGCAGGTTGCCCCGCTCAAGCTGGGGCAGCTGGTCAAGGCGTTCATCAACCTGGATATGGACCCCAAGCTCAAGCCGGAGTTTTACCCCTACATCCAAAGCTGCGGCAATGTGGTGGAGTGCAACTGCGTGACTGGCGATTACAGCATGCTGATTGAAGTGCTGTTTGGCACCACGCAGGAGTTGGATACCTTTATCAACCATCTGCAGCAGTTTGGCCGTACCCGCACGCAGATCGTGTTTTCCACCCCGGTGGAGCACCGCGGCCTGCCGGTGAGCGAACCTGAGGAAGAACCGGCGGCGGAAACCTGACTGTCTGTTCCCGCCTTTTCCCATCCCTGTCCTGAATATGGGCGGGGATTTTTTTATTTTACCTGTTGACAGCTGTGTATATTGCGTATATACTGTATATATAGCATATGAACAGTTCAGATTGCAAGGAGGAACACGGCATGGAGCTGTATATCTCCAATTCCGGCCAGGAACCCATTTACGCGCAGATCACCCGGCAGATCAAAGCCAAAATTTTGAACGGCGAATTGCAGCAGGGCGATGCACTGCCCAGCATCCGCCTGTTGGCGAAGGAGCTGCGCATCAGCGTGATCACCACCAAGCGCGCGTATGAGGACCTGGAGGCTGATGGTTTTATTACCACCATGCCGGGGCGCGGCAGCTTTGTTGCGCCGCAAAACCCGGCCCTACACCGGGAGGAAAGCTTAAAACAGATGGAAGAGCACCTGCAGCACGCCATTGATGCCGCGCGGTACGGCGGCATTACCAAAGACGAAGTGCGCGAAACCCTTGACCTTTTGTGGGAGGAATTATGATGGCTGAACCTTTGGCCGCCGCACTGCATGGTGTGGCAAAACATTACCACGGTTTTACCCTTGGCCCGCTGAACCTGGAAATTCCCGCCGGGAGCATTGTTGGCCTGATTGGTGAAAACGGCGCGGGCAAAAAACCACCCTGCTCAAACTGCTGACCGGTGTAAACCGCCCGGATGCCGGCACCGTGGAGCTGCTGAGCGCCACCCCAGATGATGCCGCCGTGCGCGCGAAAATTGGCGTTGTGTTTGAGGATGCCTATTTTTATGAATCGCTGACCCCCGCACAGGTTGGTGCCAGCCTGCACGGCATATTTGGCCCAGCGTGGGATGCCGGTTATTTCGCCGCTCTGCTGGAGCAGTTCCACCTGCCGCCGAAAAAGAGCATCAAAGAACTCAGCCGCGGCATGCGGATGAAGCTGAACCTTGCCAGCGCTTTGGCCCATCGGCCGGGGCTACTGGTGCTGGACGAAGCCACCTCCGGGCTGGACCCCGCCGCCCGCAGCGAGATTTTGGATATCCTGCTTGATTTTATCCAGGATGAGCGCCACAGCGTGCTGTTGAGCAGCCACATTACCACCGACCTGGAACAGATCGCCGATACCATTGCCTACCTGCACCACGGGCAGCTGCTGTTTGCCAAAAACAAGGATGACCTGATGGAAGAATACGGCATTCTGCGGTGCAGCCAGCAGGACCTTGACCGCCTGCCGCCGGAGTGGATCGCCGCCACCTGCCGTACCGCCGCCGGCTGCGAAAGCCTGGTACACCCGCGGGTCAGCGTCCTGCGCGCATTGCCCGGTGTGGTATGCGATGCCGCCAGCATTGATGACATTATGCGCCTGACCAGCAAGGAGGGTTAACAATGAAAGGTCTTTTGTGCAAAGACTGGGCCATTTTTGTGAACAGCTACAAGAAAAATTTCCTTATTATGGTTGTGCTTTATCTTGGCATGGCGGTCTGCCTGCATATGGATTACCTGTGTTATGCGCTGGTTGCCGTGTGCGGCGTTTACGCATCCAGCACCATGAATTTTGATGATTTCGCTCACTGGGATACCTATGCCCGCACCCTGCCGGTCACACCGGGGCAGGTTGTTGGCTGCAAGTACCTGCTGGGGCTGCTGTTCACCCTGTTTGGCAGCGTTTGCGCCGCGGTGGGGATTTTCCTTGCCGGCCAATACACAGATGTGTTGGAAGCGGCATTCTCGATTCTGCTCATTGCCGCGTTTTCCCTGCTGCTGTTTGCCGTCAACATGCCGTTTTCCTACAAATTCGGCGCGGTGCGTGCCCGCACCTAGGGTGTACCTGGTCGCATTCTTTGGTGTTTTCCTCATAATTTTTGCCATGGAGCATCTGCCCTATCTGCAGCGTTCTTCCGTCATTTCCCAGCTGGACGCTTTGGGCAATGCCCTCGCCGCGCAGCCGGTGCTTTTGTTGCTGCCCAGCGCGGCCGTACTGCTGCTCTACCTTGGCAGCTGGGCCTTGAGCGTACAAATTTATCAGCGCAAAGAGTTTTGAGGGAATTCCTGGTTCTTTTGCTCGGCGGTAAAAACGCTGAGTGAAAACACGCCGGATCAGGCCGGAGCAGCTAAAAACCGGCAATCCGCTATTGACAAACCGGCACCCGTGCGGTAAAATAATTAAGTATTCAATGCGGGTGTCGTACAACGGCTAGTACATCAGCCTTCCAAGCTGGGGACGAGGGTTCGACTCCCTTCACCCGCTCCATATAAAAACAGCGCAGAAGCGAAAGATTCTGCGCTGTTTTTCTGTTCAAGTACCCACTTAAGTACCCACTTAAGTACCCACTTTCTTTTTTACCCAATACCAAAACAGGCAGTGTCCTTCTCCCCTTTCCGGGAGCGGCACTGCCTGTCTTTATTCTATTAAAGTTTCTTCGGTTCCCTTCTTTTCAAAGAAGGAACAAAACTCCCGTAACTTTACTGCTGCTGTTCCGCGCGCTTTTTGGCGATGGCGGCCAGGGCATCCTTGCGGGACAGGTTGATGCGACCCTGCTGGTCGATGTCGGTTACCATAACGATGATGGGATCGCCCACGGCAACAACATCTTCCACATGCTCTACACGGTGGTCGTCCAGCTTGGAGATGTGAACCAGACCTTCCTTGCCCGGGGCAATCTCAACAAATGCGCCAAAGTTCATCAGGCGGGTCACGCGGCCCTTGTAGATAGCGCCCACTTCAGGATCTTCCACAATGGTCTTGATGGTGGAAATCGCGCGCTTGGCGTCGTCCTGATCCACAGCGGAGATAAAGACGTAGCCGTCCTCCTCAATGTCGATCTTGCAGTTGAAGTTGGCGCACATTTCCTGAATGACCTTGCCGCCCTTACCGATGACGTCCTTGATCTTGTCAACGGGGATCTGCATGCTGAACATCTTGGGTGCATACTTGGAAAGCTCTGCGCGCGGCTCGGCAATGCAGGGCTTGATGATCTCGTCCAGGATGAACAGGCGGCCCTTGCGGCACTTTTCCAGTGCTTCGGCCACAATATCATAGGTCAGGCCGTCCACCTTAATATCCATCTGGATAGCGGTAATACCGCGGCGGGTGCCGCCAACCTTAAAGTCCATATCGCCGTGGAAGTCCTCCACGCCCTGGATATCCAGCATGGTCATCCAGCGGCCGCCGTGCAGCGGGTCGCCATCGGTGATCAGGCCGCAGGAGATACCGGCAACCGGTGCCTTGATGGGCACACCAGCATCCATCAGGGCCAGGGTGGAAGCACAAATAGAAGCCTGAGAGGTGGAGCCGTTGGAGCTCATGATTTCAGAAACGGTACGGATGGTGTACGGGAACTCTTCCATGCTGGGCAGCACGGGGATCAGGGCACGCTCCGCCAGGTTGCCATGGCCGATCTCGCGGCGGCCGGGGCTGCGGGGTGCGCGGGCTTCGCCGGTGGAGTACGGCGGCATGTTGTAGTGATGGATGTAGCGCTTGAGCGGGGTGTCGGACAGGTCGTCCATCATCTGGGCATCTTTGGTGGAGCCCAAGGTGCAGATGGTCAGGGCCTGGGTCTGGCCGCGGGTGAACAGGCCGGAGCCGTGCACACGGGGCAGCACACCGACTTCGGCGGCCAGCGGGCGGATCTCATTGATGCCGCGGCCGTCAACACGCTTGCCTTCTTCCAGCAGCCAGGTGCGCACAACCTTCTTCTGCAGCTTATAGCTGATCAGATCCAGGTCGGCGGCGCTCAGTTCGGGGTGTTCCTCGGCAATAGCATCCATGATGGGCAGCATGGCGGCATCGCGGACGTTTTTGTCGTCGGTGTTCATGGCAGCCTTGACATCTTCCAGGTGCTTGGCGTACACATCCGCCAACAGAGCGTGGTCCAGTTCCACCGGGGTAAAGCTCTTCTTCGGCTTGCCGATCTCTGCAACAATGCCGTTCATAAAGGTGAGCAGCTTTTTGATTTCCTCATGGCCAGCCTTGATGGCGTCCATCATGACCTCTTCGGTCACTTCGTTGGCGCCGGCTTCAATCATGACGATCTTTTCCATGCTGGCAGCCAGGGTCAGGGCCAGGTCAGAGCGCTCGCGCTGCTCCTTGGTGGGGTTCAGCACGATCTCGCCGTCCACATAGCCGACTGCCACGCCGCCGATGGGGCCATTCCAGGGGATATCCGACATGGCAATGGCGAGAGACGCGCCGTTCATACCGGCAATCTCAGGGGAGCAGTCCGGGTCAAGGCTCATCACAGTCATGGTCACGCAGACATCGTTGCGCATATCCTTGGGGAACAGCGGGCGGATGGGGCGGTCAACCACGCGGGAGGCGACAGGATGGCGTGTTCACCGGGGCGGCCTTCGCGGCGCATAAAGGAGCCGGGAATGCGGCCGGCGGCGTACAGCTTTTCTTCAAATTCCACGCTCAGGGGGAAGAAATCCACCCCTTCACGCGGCTTTTCGCTCATGGTAACATTGCACAGCACGCAGGTTTCGCCATAGCGGATCATTGCGCTGCCATTGGCAAGGCCGCAGAGCTTGCCGGTTTCCACCACAAACGGGCGGCCGGCAAAAGTTGTTTCAAACTTGCGGTAGTTGGGGAAGGTTGCCTTACGGGATGCAAATTCCAGTGCCATAGTAATTCTCCTTCTGATATAATTTTTGATACCTGGTGGGAATATGCGGTTCAGGCAGCCCCATGCTTTGAGCAATAAATCCAGCGGCGGAACGGTTGTTTTGCTCCGGCGTTCGATTTACTGCACAAACCATGCGGGCGGCCAAAAACATTAAGTTAGGATGTAGGAGGGAGGGGTTAGGAGTTACAGCACTGACCAAAGGTACCGCACATTACATTGTAAAAGGCAGTGGGATATAATGGACTGGCAACGGTGGCCGGAGTGCCAAAGTACCGTTCTCCTCCCTCGGGGTCCTAAGGCAACACTGCACAATTCCCGCCTTGCGGCTTAAGCACCGCTCCGGCAGCTGCGGCACGGCATCTGCGTTGCCAAAATGCTCGATAATGTCGGGTTGCGGTACCCGCATCGTGCTTCGGGGGCAAAAGCCCCTCGCACTCTGCGACCGCTGCCCCTGCTTCGGTTCGCTGTTTCCGCCACTGGCGGCGCTCACCTTTGCAGCATCCAGTATTATCTGCGCTTTTGGCTTGGCATCTGCCGCACCTCGCTCGCCGTATCGGCACTTAGAATTATGCGGTGTTGCCCTAACTTTATTCAATATGATTACAGGCCAGCGGCAGAGCATAATAAAAATGAATGCCGGAACACCTGCCGAAATATAGAAAATGGGCAGGGCGCACATACAGCGCCCTGCCCGTTTTGCGAATTACTTGCGCAGACCCAGTTCAGCGATCAGAGCACGGTAACGGTTGATGTCCTTCTTCTGCAGATAGGCCAGCAGGTTACGGCGGCGGCCGACCATCTTGAACAGACCACGACGGCTGTGGTTGTCGTTCTTGTTGGTCTTCAGGTGCTCAGTCAGGTGGTTGATGCGTGCGGTCAGCAGCGCAACCTGAACTTCCGGAGAACCGGTGTCACCCTCATGGATGGCGGCTTTTGCAATGATGGGCTGTTTTTCGATAGCAGACTTCTGGCTCATAGTAGTAATACCTCGCTTTATAATATTTGCCTACGGCGCAGCAAAAGGCAATCAAGGCTCCCTGATGCAGGGCATACACCCAAAGCCGGGCCGCGGTAACATTTAGATTATAGCATATCCGGCATAGCGTGGCAAGCCGTAACAGCAAAAAAACTGCACAGATTTTGCCCTGCTTTTCCGGCATGGGTCACAGGGTCACGTTTTTCAGATTGCGCAGATCCCCGCTCTCGCGGAAATCCTCATAATCCAGCGAGAGGGACGGGCTGTAGTAGGGGTCGTGCAGAATATTCTCCCGCCCGTGCACGGCGTAGAGACGGTCATGCTCGGCGTCAAAGCGCGCTTTTTTGGCGGGTCGTTCTCGTCTGGGGCCGCGGGACTTGCTCTCGTGGTGGTACAGCTCGGCGTAGGGCGTCCAGACGATGCGCCAGCCCGCATCCCGCACCCGCAGGCAGAAGTCCACATCGTTGTAGGCAACCGTGAACTCCTCGTCCAGGCCGTGCACGCTGTCGTACACGGCGGTGCGCACCAGTAGGCAGGCGGCGGTCCCGGCGGAGAAATCCTGCACGGTGGCCAGGCGGAACATATACCCGCTGCCGCCGCGCTTGTGGTATTTGTGGCTGTGCCCCGCGTAGCCGCCCAGCCCCGTGATGATGCCGGCGTGCTGGATCGTGTCGTCGGGATAGTAGAGCATTGCCCCGCAGAGGCCGACGCCGGGCTGGCTGCACTCGCCCACCATCTGGGTCAGCCAGTCGCCGCCGATAACCTCGATGTCGTTATTGAGCAGCAGCAGGTACTTGCCTGCCGCATATTTGCGGCCAAAATTGTTGATTCGGCTGAAGTTGAACCCGCCCTTGTAAGTCACGACCCGCGCGCGGTCATACCGCTCCGGCAGTTTTTTGTAGTAGGCCGCTGTGGCGGGGTCGGTGGAGTTGTTCTCGATGACGATGACCTCGAAGTTCTTCGTAGGTCGTTTTGGCGTAGATGCTGTGCAGGCACTTCTCCAAATCATCGGTGTGGTCCTTGTTGGGATCAAGATCGAAACCAGCGGCTCCGGGTCTGGAAGCTCCCACACCACATGGCAGGTGCCCGGGAATTTGCCCGGCTCCACAGTGCCGTGGCGGCCGGTGGCGGCCAGATGGTCGGCCACGGCTTTTGCGCAGCTTTTACCACATAGGGCTTGGCCGCGGTGCCGCCGCTGGTGGACGCCGCATGAACGCGCCAGTAATACAGCACCTGCGGGATGTGCAGCGGCTTGGCTGCGGGGTCACGGCGCTGCATTTCATCGATAAGCCGCAGAAAAGGTCATGATCCTGGGCGCCGTCACAGGCCGGGCGCTCACCGCCCATGGCATCGAACAGCGATTTTTGAACACGGCCAGGTGGCAGATGTAGTTGCAGGCCATCAGGTACTCGGGCGCATAGTCGGGCTTGAAGTGGCCCACGCGCGGGTGCTCGGGCTTTTCTCAAACAGGGCCTCGTCGCTGTAGGCAAACGCCGCGCCGGTCTCGGCCAGCGCTTTGCTCATGCAGTAGATAGCGTGAGGGGCCAGCATGTCGTCGTGGTCTGCAAGGGCCAGATACTCACCCTGTGCCAGCCGGGCCGCCGCGTTCGTATTGGCCGCAATGCCCTTGTTCTCGATTTTCACATAGCGAATGCGCGGGTTGGCCGCCACGTGCTTTTGCACCAGTCTCGCCCACGTCGGGGTGGGCACCGTCGCTGGCGTCCACCAGAACCAGCTGCCAGTTCGGCGCGGTCTGGTTTTCCACACTATCGAGAAATTCTGTTAAAAAGTTTTGCGGCGTATTGTACAGCGGCGTTAAAATAGCTGATGGTCGGCCAGCCGTCGGCGCGGGCGGCTGCGTCGGCACGCTGGGCCTCCAGCGTCTGCTTCGACGGCAGTACCGCGCACGTTTGCCGAAGAACCGCCGCTTAAAAAAGCCGACAGCCCGCCCGGCCATGACGCCGACGCCCTGTTCTTTCGTCAGCGTCCGCGCATAGCCGAACAGTTCTTTGATGCGTTTCGTTTCAAGGCTCATTGGGGGTTGGCTCCTTCATTCAAAGCAGTCCGTCTGCCATGTTTGGGGGTTGGAATCGATGTACAGCCAGATGGTTTCATAATCTGTCTGGGTACGGATGACGTGGTCATGGAAGGATTTTTGCCAGATGGGGTGATGGAGGTGTTTGGTTACGCAGCTCTTTCATTGTTGACAAGACGGATGTACTCGACGGTAGAATACCGTTTGAACGCCTGCACGATGCTGATAATCGGGGGGGTTCCATTCCAAAATAAATGCCCTTCCCTCTCGACCAACGCGTGAAAATGCACCATTTTGGCAATCATATCCCTGCAAAATAACGGTTTGGACCGCCGGATATACTGCATGCCGTTCATCAAACATCCCGAAAACCCATCCAGCCCGCCATGCCTGGCGCTCCATGTTTTCTACAATGATCTTGTGCAAATCGCCCTGGCTGGCGGCGTATTCCCAAGCACCTTCCAGGGAGTATTCTGCGTTGGTGCGTGCATATTGTGATAAAATAGGCGCCGTTTTGGCTGTAATCGTAACCCTGCAAATGGTGAGACTTGCGCTTCGATCAAAAACTGCAAAACGGTTTTTACCATCAACCTCTGCCCCGCAACCCAGCCCAAAAGTTTTCAAACAAATTGTTGAAATGCGGGTTGTAGTAGGGGTCGTAATTGTCGATATACTGTTTATATTTGGCGTAGAAGTTGGCCTTTTCCCGCTCATAGCGCTTGGCGTTCTCACTTAACGTGTCAAGACCTCGGCTCTTGCTTTCGTAGTGGTAAGCCTCGGCGCGCGGGGTGTATAGATGTTCAACAGGCCGCGCTGCCACAGCTTTAAACAGTAGTCCACATCATTGTAGGCGACGGCAAACTTTTCCTCGTCCAGGCCGCCAAATGCGCGGTAGAGCGACGCTTTTGTCATCAGGCAGGCGCCGGTAACGGCCATGTAGTCCTGGGTGGTGACCAGGCGGTACATGTCGCCCACGGCGGTGCGGGGATAGCTCTTGTGGCTGTGGCCCGCGCTGCCGTTGATGCCCATCAGCACACCGGCGTGCTGGATGGTGTCGTCCGGGTAGTAGAGCTTTGCGCCCACCGCGCCTACGTCGGGCCGCTGGCTGTAACTGAGCAGTTCCCGTAAAAAGTCGTGGGAAAGCACCTCAATGTCGTTGTTCAACAGCAGCAGATGCTCGCCGTCAGCGAACTGCGCGCCAAAATTGTTGATGGCCGAGAAGTTGAACGCGCCCTTGTAGTAGACGACGCGGCAGTCGGCAAAGCGGCTGGGCAGTGTCTCGTAATAGGCAAACGTTGCCGGGTCGGTGGAGTTATTCTCGATGACAATGACCTCAAAGTTATCGTACCCGGCGTTTTGGTACAGGCTGGTCAGGCAGCGGTCCAAATCGTCAATATGGTCTTTGTTGGGGATCAGAACGCTGATTTTCGGGTGGCCGGTCAGCTCGTACCGCACCTGGAACGCACCCGGCGCGTCGGGCACTGCCATGGCGCAGCCGGGCAGGCCGAGGCGCTGCAGCTGGGCGTCGATAGCCCGCTCCCCCGCCGCGATGGCATAGGGCTTGGCCTCCATGCCTGCGGCGGTGGACCCTGCGTGGCCGCGCCAGATGTAGAGCACTTTCTTGATATGCTCGATGCGCTGTGCCTTCTCAGTCAGGCGCAAGATCAGATCATGGTCCTGAGCACCGTCAAACTCCTTCGACTCATACGCGCCCGCCGCGTCCAGCAGCGGACGGCTGAACACCGCCAGATGGGTGATAAAGTTCACCCCGCGCAGGTAGTCGGGCGCAAAATCCGGCTTGAAGTGGTAACCGCCCAGCTCTTTCAAATCGGCGGAGAGAACGATTTCATCACTATAGACAAAATCCGCTCCGGTGTTTTGTATCGTTTGCACAACCTCGAACAGCGCGTTCGGGTAGAGCACGTCGTCGTGGTCCAGCAGCGTGATGTACTCGCCGTGCGCCAGCGCAAATCCGCGGGTCGTGTTGAGGGCAATGCCGCCGTTTTCAATCGGCTCATACACAATCGTGCCGGGCACAGCCTTGGGCAGGCGGCGCTCCAGCCGCTTGTCGGCGTCGGATGCGTCCACCAGCACCAATTCCCAGTTTGCGTAGGTCTGCCTGACGACGCTTTGCAGCATCTCGTCAAACAGCTTGGCGGGCGTGTTGTACAGCGGCACGATGATGCTGATTTTCGGTCCCTGCAGGTTCGCCGCACGCTGGGCTTTCAGCTCCCGGCGCAGCGGAATATCCGCCCGGTGGCGCCAATCGTCATGGTGCAGCGCCAGCCCGACGCGGAACTTCACGTCGCGCCAAAGCTGCTCGGCCCCCTGCTCCCGCAGGGTCTTGACGCTGCGCCCCGCGAGCTCCCGCAGGTGGGCGGGGTTCAAAAGCCGCCGCGCCATGCCGCCCACGCTGTCCTGTACGGCCAGGTCGGCGGGGCGTTCGTTGTTCGGTTTCTCGGACATAGTTATTCCTCGGTGACTTTGGCCGGCATGGCGTCTTTTTTCTCGAACCTTCGGTACTCGGCGGTAATTTCCTTCGTTGCGCCGATGCGGCGCAGATGGCCGTGGTCGAGCCAGGCCACCTTGTTGCACATGCGCTCGATCTGGTCAATGGAGTGGCTGACCAGAATCACGGTCGTGCCGCCGGAAAGCAGCTCCGCCATGCGCTTCTCGCACTTTTCCTGGAAAAGGAAGTCACCGACCGAAAGGATCTCGTCCGCAATCAGGATGTCGGGCTTCGTTATCGTTGCCACGGCGAACGCCAGACGCGCGACCATGCCGGAGGAGTATAGTTTTTCAGCGGCACGTCGAGAAACTCCTGCAATTCGCTGAATTCGACGATGTCGTCGAACTTTGAGTCGATGTACTTGGGCGTGTAGCCCAGCACGGTGCCGTTTAAATAAATGTTTTCCCGCGCGGTCAAATCCATGTCAAAACCGGCACCCAATTCGATCAGCGGCGCAATGGTGCCGTTCACCGTCACTTTACCGGCGCTGGGCTTGTAGACGCCGGAAATCACTTTCAGCAGCGTACTTTTGCCGGAGCCGTTCAGGCCGATCAAGCCGTAAAAATCCCCCGGCATAATATCAAACGATACATCGTCCAGCGCGAAGAACTCGTCAAACCGCACACCGCCGTGCAGCAGCGCCACAAAATATTCTTTCAGGCTTTCGTGCTTTTCCTTGGAGAGGTTGAAGCGCATCGAAACATGGTCGATGGAGATAATGGGTTTCTGTTCTGCCATAGCGCTGCCCCCTTACATGTACAGGACAAATTGTCCTGATTCTTTTTAAAGACGTAGACACCCAGGCCCAGGCTGAGGGCGGCGCAGAGGAACGGGATCAGCACCATGTTGGGGGTCAGCCCCTCGTGCCCCACATCACGCAGGAACGCACCGAGGTGATGTACCAATAAATGGGGTTGAGGTTGATAACGTACTGCATCCAGCTTTCCATCTGGCGCGGGTCGTAGAAGATGGCGCTGCCGTAGACCAGCAGTGTGCAGAAGACTTCCCAGATATGCATGATGTCACGTACAAAAACGTAGAGCGTGGACAAAATCAGCCCGATGCCCAGACTGAAAATAAACAGCATCACAAGGGGATAAATGGCCAGTAGCACAGTCCCGATCGAGATGTGGGACCAGGTCAGCAGCGCCACGATGAACAACGCCACAAGGCTGAAGAAGAAGTTGACCAGCGCAAAGCAGCACTTTTCCAGCGGGAAGATGTACTTGGGAATGTACACTTTGCGCAGCAGCGGGCCGTTCTTTCAGCACGCTCTCCATGGCCATGGTCGTGCTCTCGCGGAAGAAGTTGAACATCAGCTGGCCGATGATAAGGAACAGCGGAAATCCTCGATGCCCTGCCCGCGCTGATTGAACAGCGCACCGAACACGGCCCACATGACCAGGCAGGTCAGCAGGGGGTTGAGCACACTCCACGCAACGCCCAGCACACTGCGGCGGTACTTGAGCTTGAAGTCGCGGGAAATCAGGTTTTGCAGCAGGTAGCGGTACTTCCAAAAGCCCGCAAGCTATCTTTCAGGTTCTGCACGGCTTATCCTCAATACTTCTCAAAATACTCGAACTTCTGGTCAGCAAAGGGCTGTGCTCTTTATCCTTGGCGCTGGTCTTGTGCTCGCAGCCGCAGTCGGGCCACTGAACGTTGACGGTCGGGTCATCATAGGGAATGCCGCCCTCTGCGGTGGGATCGTATACGTCGGTACACTTGTAGCAGAATTCCGCCACGTCAGACAGCACGGAAGCCATGGGCAAAGCCTTCGGGGATCCAGAACATCTTCTTGTTCTCAGCGGAAAGGGTCACACCCACCCACTTACCAAGGTCTTGCTGTTGGGGCGGCAGTCGACGGCGACATCGTACACTTCGCCCAAGGTCACACGGACGAGCTTGCCCTGGGTGTGCTTGGTCTGGAAGTGCAGGCCGCGCAGCACGCCCTTGGTGGAGCGGCTCTGGTTGTCCTGCACGAAGGGCTTGTCGATGCCCGCGGCGGCGAAATCGTCGATCTGATAAGTCTCCATAAAATAACCGCGGTCATCGCCAAACACGGTCGGTTCGATCACAACAACGCCGGGGATTTCGGTTTCAATAAAATTAAACTTACCCATTTTTTCATATTCTCCTTTTTATCGTTCGGGCTTTGCCCTCAGAATAACATAATAATACAGATACATTATATTCTGTTTCCGGTTTTTGTGCAAGACTTCCTGAGGCAATACCGCATAATTCTAAGTGCCGATACGGCGAGCGAGGTACGGCAGATGCCAAGCCAAAAGCGCAGATAATACTGGATGTCTTATCGAGCATTTTGGCAACGCAGATGCCGTTCCGCAGCTGCCGGAGCGGTGCTTAAGCCGCAAGGCGGGAATTGTGCGGTGTTGCCCTGAATAAATGGCCGCCTTGCTGTAACAAACGGGCGGAAAAATCCGTTTATTTGGGTAAGAGGGCACCGTAAAACAGAAAATGACATTGCGGCCGGCCCTCCCCTATCCCGCAAATTTATGCTACAATGGATGCGAGGTGAACATGATGACAAAAACTGAGGCACGCGCGCAGGCCAAGGCACTGCGCAAAAATCTGGACCTGCACGCCATCGGCGCTGCCATAACCCAGCAACTGTTTGCCCTGCCGGCATGGCGGCAAGCGGGCACGGTGTTCTGCTTTGTTTCCATGCGGGACGAACCGGACACCACCGCTATTTTGCAGCAGGCCCTGGTCAGCGGCAAGCGCCTGTGCGTGCCGCGCTGCCTGCCGGGCAATGACGGGCGGATGGAGCTTGTGGAAATCACCAGCCTGAACGACCTGCAGCCGGGGCGGTACGGGATTCTGGAGCCCTGCGGCGGCCGCACCATCGCCGCATTGGAGCCGGGCGCACTGGCCTTGATTCCCTGCCTTGCTGTGGACAAGCAGGGGGTGCGCCTTGGCCGCGGAGCCGGGTATTATGACCGGTTCCTTACCCGCTTTGGGCAGACCGGCCCCAAGCTTTTGCTCTGCCCGGAGGCACTGGTCTTTCCCGCTCTGCCCACGGACGAATGGGATGTTCCCTTTACCCCCGGTGAAATATTGACGGAAAA
>VOFJ01002451.1_pt1 | contig 55282 bp, 92 predicted proteins | sample 5384081 | NCBI WGS metagenome assembly VOFJ01 (sample SAMN12384729, study PRJNA508395) | human gut metagenome | isolation source: healthy gut I | host: Homo sapiens | reverse complement strand
TGTAATACATATCATCGGCTCACACTATCTGTGCACAGCACAGATAAAAACAAACAATCAGTTCGCTATCCAAACAATTTCTCGAAAGCCAGTGCGTGGCTTGATTAAAATGTATATTTAGATTTTTTATATTCCTCTATCTTCCGATACAGCGTGGTAAGTCCGATTTTCAACAAGCGGGCGGCTTTCCGTTTATTCCCTTTCGTATATTCCAGGACGCGGGCAATATGCCTTCGTTCCATAGCAGCCAGTTCAAAACTACCGATATTATCATCCGAACATTCATAATGAGTATTCTGAATCTCCAAGGAAGGTCGCAGATATCCAGCCGTCCACCTTCGCAAACAATCAGGCTACGCTCAATCACATTTCGCAACTCACGGATATTCCCCTTTCCACGGCTGTTGTTCCAGCGCTTCCAAAAAGCGGGAGTCATTTCATTGATGGCATACGAAAGTTTTTCGGAGAAACTTTTGGCAAAAGGCAGTTGCCAAGATCTGAATATCACCGGTACGTTCACGAAGCGAAGGAAGATGCACCTGAAACACCGAAAGACGATAAAACAAGTCTTCACGGAAATGTCCTGCCCTGATCTCCTCCTGCAGGTTGCGGTTGGTAGCAGCAATGATACGCACATTGACTCTTGTCGGCTTGGTATCACCGATCTTTATATATTCGCCTGTTTCAAGAATACGCAGCAATTTGCCCGTAATTCGAAAGCCATCTCTCCGATTTCATCCAAAAAGATCGTTCCGTTATTGGCCTCTTCGAAGAGTCCTTTCTTGTCCTTCAAAGCACCGGTGAAGGACCGGCTTTATGCCCGAACATTTCACTCTCCAACAGTTCCTTACTGAAAGAAGAACAGTTCACGGCAACGAAGCTCTGTTTGCTCCGTTTACTATTATAATGTATGGCTTGTGCAAATACTTCTTTTCCGGTCCCCGTTTCTCCGGTCAACAGTACCGGGACATCAGTCACCGAAACTTTCTGTGCCAGCATAACAGCCTCTTTCAAAGCTTTCGATTCGCCCAAGATGGAATCAAAAGAATATAGCTGACCGACTTTCTTTTCCAGTTTCTCTAACCGGACATTCATCTTAGCCTTCTCAACGGCACGACTGATCAGAGGGATAATCTTATTATTATCGTCCCCTTTGGTTATATAATCAAATGCACCGTTTTTGATTGCCTGCACTCCGTCGGGTATATTGCCGTGAGCGGTAAGAAGGATCACTTCTACATTGGGAGCAATTTCTTCTTGATATTCAACACCAGATCCACTCCATTTCCATCGGGAAGAAAGACATCACACAGAACTACGTCCGGCTGTTGTATTTCCAGTTGCCTGAGGGCTGTTTGCAATCGCCGGCCTGACATACCTCATAGCCCTCCAGTCCGAGCATACGTGCCAACAGGCTACGAATCTGGACCTCATCGTCAATGATAAGAATTTTACTCATAATTAATTTATAAAAAATGAAGAAAGACAAACAGGGTGCGCAAATATAAGTCTTTTTTTATCTGAATCCATGAACATTTCTTCCCCCTGTTTGTTGTTTTTCCATAGGAAACTATTTACACCAAAAACAGATGAAAGTTATTATCATCGGAGGTGTTGCCGGAGGAGCTACCACTGCCGCCCGGATCAGACGCACAAACGAAGCCGCTGAAATCATCCTTCTAGAAAAAGGAAAGTATATCTCTTATGCCAATTGCGGGCTTCCTTATTATATAGGAGGAGTGATTGAGGAACGGAGAAATTATTCGTGCAGACTCCCGAAGCATTCTCCACACGATTTCGTGTTGACGTGCGTACGGAAAATGAAGTGATCTTCATCGACCGGAAAAGAAAGACAGTGACCATCCGGCAAAGCAGTGAAGACACTTACCAGGAAAGTTACGACAAACTACTTATTTCGACCGGTGCCTCCCCCGTACGTCCTCCCCTGCCGGGAATCGACCTGAACGGAATCTTCACATTAAGAAATGTAGCGGACACGGACCGGATTAAAGAATATATCAATACTCATGCTCCCCGAAGGGCTGTTGTCATAGGAGCCGGATTTATCGGACTCGAAATGGCAGAGAACCTGCACGCACAAGGAGCTAAAGTTTCTATTGTAGAAATGGGAAATCAGGTAATGGCCCCCATCGATTTCTCCATGGCTTCCCTTGTACACCAACATTTAATGGACAAAGGAGTGAACCTGTATCTGGAGCAGGCTGTAGCCTCTTTTGAAAGACGGACGGAAAAGGATTGAAAGTCATCGTTCAAGAACGGACAGTCCGTCCCTGCCGACATTGTCATACTTTCCATCGGCGTACGCCCGGAAACGAATCTGGCACGTGCTGCAGAGCTGAAGATCGGCGAAGCCGGAGGTATCGCCGTCAACGATTACCTGCAAACGTCGGACGAATCGATTTACGCCATCGGTGACGCTATCGAATTCCGCCACCCGATCACCGGAAAACCGTGGCTCAATTACCTTGCTGGTCCCGCCAATCGTCAGGGACGAATTGTCGCAGACAACGTTCTCGGGGCAAAAATACCTTACGAAGGTTCTATCGGTACTTCAATCGCAAAAAGTATTCGATCTGACGGTCGCTTCTACCGGTTTACCCGGCAAGCGGTTGCGACAGGCAGAGATCAGACTATATGTCTTCGACTATTCATCCGCTTCGCACGCAGGATATTACCCGAATGCCATGCCGATGAGTATTAAAATCACATTCGATCCGAAAACAGGTAAGCTGTACGGAGGACAGATTGTCGGCTATGACGGTGTAGACAAGCGCATTGACGAAATAGCGCTTGTCATCAAGCATGAGGGAACGATCTATGATCTGATGAAAGTGGAGCAAGCTTACGCCCCTCCGTTCTCTTCGGCCAAAGATCCGGTAGCCCTGGCAGGATATGTAGCGGAAGACATCATTACCGGCAAAAACCAATCCGGTATATTGGAGAGAGTTGCGGGACATTGAAATGGAAAAATAAGTTCCTGCTGGATGTCCGCACCCCCCGGACGAATATTCTTTAGGCAGTACCGGGTGCCGTGAATATTCCGCTGGATGAGCTTCGTGACCGGCTGGCCGAACTGCCGAAAGACAAGATGATCTATACATTCTGTGCTGTCGGACTCACGGGGCTATCTTGCCTACCGGATATTGACTCAACATGAATTTGACAAAGGTGCGTAATCTCTCGGGAGGACTGAAGACTTATCGAGCCGCCACTGCTCCGATTATCATACGCGAAGAAAATGGAAATGAAATAGACGAATCACCCGAACAACAGGGACGTAAACCCCAAGTTGGGCAACCTGCGGTTGCTAAGGTTTCGGATACCACCTGCCACGTTGCCGTCACCGCCGAAGCCCTTTGCAGCCCCCCGCTAAAACAGTTCGGGTAGACGCCTGCGGGTTACAATGTCCGGGTCCGATTCTGAAAATGAAAAAGACAATGGATTCGCTGGTTTCCGGCGACCGGGTAGAAATTACCTCAACCGATCCGGGATTCCCGCGTGATGCTGCCGCATGGTGCAATTCAACCGGTAACCAACTCGTTTCGAAAGAGTCTTCCGGAGGAAAATCTGTGATAATTATTGAAAAGGGCGAACCAAAATCGTGCAACATTGTTACTTCTTGTGACAGCAAAGGAAAAACTTTCATCATGTTCAGTGATGATTTAGACAAAGCTTTAGCTACCTTTGTGCTCGCTAATGGTGCAGCTGCCACCGGACAAAAGGTAACGATCTTTTTCACCTTCTGGGGACTGAACGTTATCAAGAAGCTGCATAAGCCGAAAACCGAAAAGGATATTTTTGGAAAGATGTTTGGTATGATGCTCCCTTCCAGCTCCCAAAGCTGAAACTTTCTAAAATGAGTATGGGAGGAATAGGAGGAAAAATGATGCGGTATATCATGAACAAAAAAGGGATTGATTCACTGGAATCCCTGCGCCAGCAAGCGTTAGAGAACGGAGTGGAATTTATTGCTTGCCAGATGTCAATGGACGTGATGGGAGTCAAACAGGAAGAACTTCTGGACGAAGTGACCATTGGCGGAGTAGCAACGTATATGGAACGGGCGGATAACGCAAACGTTAATCTATTTATTTAAAAAATATGACTAATGAAATATTTTCAAACAAAATATGAAAACAATATGTGCAATGCGCGAAGTATTCAGAAGCAATGGGAAACTTTGAAACAGCATTTGAAAAAGTGTACCGGATAACGCTTAATGAAGCAATGATATTATGCATCCTCAAAGACGCCACCGAGAGAATGACGGCAACTAACCTGTCGAAAAGTACAGATTTAAGTCCCTCACATACATCGAAAATGCTCCGGATACTGGAAGAAAAAGGATTGATTGTCAGGGAACTCGGCAACGAGGACCGCCGGCAAATGTACTTTCACCTGTCTTCAACAGGCAAACAACGGGTTAGCGAACTGGAAGTTGACAAGGTAGAAATGCCGGAACTGCTGAAACCTCTGTTTTAAATAAACGGAATTTCAAGCAAGAATCTGTAAAGAATGAATGGTAAGCAAACTAGCTGTTGATGCGGCAAAGAGCTTACCTTTTTTATTGAATCCCGAAAAAGAAAGATGTTAATTTTCCGGCAAAAGAAATTTCCACGCGAACCTTTTTCCACCTTTCTTGTTGTTGTTTTTGTATCAAAAGCCCCAAGGTACCTGGGCGTGATTTTTATATAACCTAAACATTATAAAAGATATGAAGAAATTAATTCCTATTTTATTGGCGGTCTTTGCACTCGCTTCCTGTGAAAAAGACCCGGACATGGGTAAGCTGGATGACAATTATCTGGTATACACTAACCACGACGAGAAAGCCGACTTCAAAGTTCAGCACATTCTATCTGGCAGACAAGATTCTGGTGATCTCCGATAGTAAAGAACCGGAATATCTCGAAGGTGAAGGCGCAGAACAAATTCTGGCAGCTTATACAGAAAATATGGAAGCAAAAGGTTATCAACCGGCTGCCGATAAAGAAAAGTGCCGATCTTGGTATTCAGGTAAGCTACATCGCAAGTACTTATTATTTCACCAGTTATTCACAGCCTGAATGGTGGTGGGGTTATCCCGGCTACTGGGGGCCGAACTACTGGGGCGGAAACTGGGGTGGCGGCTGGTACTACCCGTACGCTGTGACTTACAGTTATAGTACCAACTCATTCCTGACAGAAATGGTGAACTTGAAAGCAGATGAAGGTGAAGGCAAAAAACTTCCCGTAGTATGGACTAGCTATCTGACCGGATTTGACACTGGATCCAAAGCTATCAACCGTACTCTTGCAGTAGAAGCTGTCAACCAGTCATTCGCTCAGTCACCTTATCTTACTAACAAATAAACAATTACAACTGTTATGAAAACAAGAAAGAATATATATTTCAAGGTAGTGGCCTAGCAGTCATTGCTATCGCTTTCGCCATGCCGGCCAAGGCACAGCTATCAGACAACGGATATGCTAATATAGACTGGCAGTTCAATGCTCCGTTAAGCAATCATTTTGCAGACAAAGCAAGTGGTTGGGGAATGAACTTCGAAGGTGGTTACTTCGTGACTCCTAACATGGGTCTGGGACTTTTCCTGAACTATCACAGCAACCACGAGTATATTCCTCGCGAAACATTCAAGATAGGTGCAGGTGACGTTACAACTGATCAGCAACACACTATATTCCAGTTGCCTTTCGGTGCTGCCGCACGCTACCAATGGAATCGTGGCGGAGCCGTACAACCTTATGTCAGTGCAAAATTAGGTGCTGAATATGCTAAGGTACGCTCTAACTTCAATATGCTCGAAGCAAGAGACAACAGTTGGGGATTCTACGCTTCTCCTGAAGTAGGTGTCAATGTATTCCCTTGGGTATACGGACCGGGGCTTCACTTTGCTTTATATTACAGCTATGGTACCAACAAGGCTGATGTACTGCATTACAGTGTAGACGGTTTGAGCAATTTCGGCTTCCGTCTGGGTCTGTCCTTCTAAGCCTGGCAACAATCAGAATATACGTTAATAATAAAAAAGGTAAAAGAGCCCCTTTAATATCGGCAGAGGGGCTCTTCATTTTTTTCAGTGCTTTTTTTCTTCATCGCATCATAAATCACTTCCTGTATCCGCTCGCGTATTTCCAGCCTACTTAGCTTGCGGTTGGTAACGTCCGGATAAATCCGGTTGCTCAGAAATACATAAACCAAGCCGTTGACGGGGTCCACCCAGGCGCACGTACCGGTAAATCCGGTATGACCGTATACTTTTGCCGGTGTATGCTTTCCGCAAGGCAGCTCTTTTCTTCGGATTACGGGTATCCGGCTTGTCAAATCCAAGTCCGCGACGGCTGATTTTGGAAAACTTCCGTTGTAAACAACTGGCAGGTTTCCTTGCTTAAATAACGCTGTCCGTTCAACTCACCACCGTTCAGCAACATCTGATAAACCTGTGCCACTTCACGTGCATTCGAGAACAATCCGGCATTTCCCGAAACCGCCTCCCTGGAAAGCGGAAGCCTCATCGTGCACAAATCCCTGCAGAGTCTCTACGCAAGAAGCGATCGACAGAAGAAGGTACAACTTCCGATTTCGGAAAGCGGCGCAAAGGAAGGTATCCTGTACGTTCCAGTCCCATCGGTTCATAAAACTCACGTTGCAAGTAGGCATCCATAGGCATTCCCGCAAGTTGTTCAACCAGCAGACGCAACAGGATAAATCCAATATCACTATATACATAACGCTTCTGCCCCAACGGCGCTTCCACAATTTTCTCTTCTATCACCTTTCCTTGGAAAAAGAACGGTTTAACCACAAACTGTCACAGATCTGCACAGGTGTAATCACCGGTCTTGACCGTTGAAATATATTCACTCTTGAATTTGAATATTCGGATTCGCCCACGTAGTCGTACCAATCTGTACCGGATGCCGTGGATATCTTTACGTGCGCTGAACAATCTTCCATCATAGCTATCCTTGTCAATAGCTTCCTGATAAAAAGGAATCCAGGAAGGTAAACCGGACTGATGATACAGAATTTCCTGAATCGTTATATCTTTCTTATCAGTACGTTGCAAAAACGGCAAATGATCCGAAATTTTATCTGTCAGATTAAAACGTCCCTTATCGTAAAGTTTCATAATGGCAAGCAAGGTGCCCGTCGTTTTTGAAAGGGAAGCCAGATCGTAGATATTCGTAGATTCGACACGAGGCTTCCTTTACCCGTATAAGTACCGAAAGCCTTGTCGAACATAATATGACCGTTTTTCAGCACGATCACCTGGCAACCGGGATAAGGCTCCCTGATGAATACCATCCAATGCAATGGAATCAATCCGTTTTAGATGAGCAGAGGAAAGCCCGTATTCTTCCGGAACGAAATGCAACGGCGTTTTTTCAGGGGTAATAGTCACTCCTGCTCCCGTTGGAAACAGTTCTCCCAGACTTGCCGACAACTGTCCGTCTGCAGATGCCTTGGCAAATAGCACATCCGCCACCTGCCGCTGCACGTCACTACTATAGCTATGTCCCAGCACCACCGCCGAAGCATGAGCCACCGCGCGCTGAATCTGCAACATCATCTTCCCGGGAGTAAAAACAGATAAATGGCCGGGCTTTCGGGAACAAACTTAGCAAAGAAAGGCTGATAAGGAGCCAGCCGCTGTTCACTGACGGCAACAATAATCCGTTTATAGGTAGACAAAGAATCACGCAACCGCTGATTTTCCTCTTTCGTCTGATTGGCACGAAGACGGAAAAACGAGCCAAAGACGTGTATAGCGGGAAAGTTGTTTCGCCAACGCATCAGTTTCTCCGGGATCTCCTACCTCGAGCAATGCAATCGTCTGCTCTTTGTCTGTATGCAAGGGGAGAATATGATTCTTGTTGTTCAGAACTGTTATTGCCGCTAAATTCAACCGGCGAACCAAATCACGCGTTTGCGGACTGTTAATCCGTTGTTCCAGACCGGATAATTGTACATACGACTTTTTCTTCAGTCCCAACACATATTTATAAGTCAAGACCTTAGCGACATTTGCTTTCAATATCTTCGCGGGTCAACTCTCCTTTTTCAATGGCTTCCAGTACGGCCGGTATCTCTTCCTTCAAGTTTCGGGGAGACAATACCATGTCATTACCAGCTTCAATGCCTGCAAGCTGACATTCCCATTGCCCGATACGCCCTTCATGGCAAGCGCATCAGTAAATATGAATCCTTTAAACGCCAGTTCATCCGTCAGTAAGTCGTATACGACATTGCGAGACAAAGAAGACGGAAGTCCACCGATCGGCTCTATGACCGGGACTTGCAGATGTCCTACCATCATACCACCTACTCCGGCACGAATGGCTTCCTTAAAAGGATAGAGTTCTACACTGTCCAAACGCTCACGAGTGAAGGAAGTACCGGTAGTGTTTAATGCGAGTCTACATCAGTATCACCATGTCCGGGGAAGTGTTTGCACACAGACAATACTCCTCCTCCTTCCAGACCGGAAGCATAAGCGATTACCTTATCGGCAACTTGTATCGGATCTTCTCCGAAAGAACGGGTGTTGATGACCGGGTTCCTCGGGTTGATATTCACATCCGCCACCGGAGCAAAATTCACTTGCACACCTATCTGACGGCATTGACGGGCTACTTCACGCCCGTATTCATAGAGCAGCCGTTGTCCCGGATGCATCCCAACACCATATTCCGTGGAAACACAGGTGTGCCGCGCAAACGCATGGCCACCCCCCATTCCCCGTCAAAAGTAATCATCACAGGAACTTTCGCCTGCCGTTGTGCCCGGTTGGTTAACTCAACCTGATTCTGCATCTTCCCACCGGAAAAGAGAAGCCCGCCGACTTTATAAGTATCAATAGCCTCACGCAATAACTCCAAATTTCGCTTGGTGTTTACCGGAGCAATGGTATAGATAAACAACTGGCCGACCTTTTCTTTAAAGGATAACTTATCCATCACCGAATCGACCCAATGCCGGCAATTCTTATCCTGCTGTGCTTTATATAAGAGCAAAGGTTCAACAGAAGCAGCATTCTGGGCCGGACTCGAAACGGATCCGGCTAAAATAAAAAATAAAAACAACTAAGATAAAGGGGAAATATTCTCATTTATGTTTCAAAGTCAAGTCGAGACGACCTACCCGAACTCCACTTTTTCCTGTGTGCATAACAGGTACCTCTTTTCCGTCCACATTCTGATAATTCTCCGGTCCTTTCATAAAAAGTGTGCGAGTGTCCGCCCAAAATTACATCGATATTCCGTGTTTTTGCAACCAACTCCCTATCCATTTGAATGCCTAGGTGAGACAGGCATACAACGAGGTCGCATCCTTCTTCTCTTTCAACAAGGCAGCTACCTTTCGTTGGACACTTCAATAGGATCTTCATAAACAACTCCGACGCATTTATTTGCCTGAATCAAACCTTCCGGTTTCGCTCCGAGTCCAAAGACACCGATTTTCAGCCCAAACCGTTTCAGAATAACGTATGGCTTTACCAAATCTTTCAGCACCGTAGCGTCCAGATTGTAATTGGAACAAACCACCGGGAATTTAGCCATTTTGAAGAGTAAAGCCATATTGTCCAGATCAAAATCGAATTCATGATTACCGATAGTCATGGCATTATATCCCATTTCGTTCATTAACTTGACTTCCACTTCGCCACGGAACATATTATAATAAGGTGTTCCCTGAGAAATATCCCCGCAGTCGAACAGCAACACATTTTTATGTTCCTTGCGGAACTGGTCGAGGAAAAAGTGGCACGACGATGACAAAACCGCCCTCGTCATAGTTACGGTCGCCTTTTTGATTTATAGGTTCGATGCGACTATGCACATCGCTTGTCTGCAAAATTATAATTTCTTTGGTATCCTGTGCATAAGTTGAAAAGCCGAAACACACTACAAGGCATACCCATAATGATAGCTGAAATCTCTTCATATCCTATATTTTTAGATTCTCCTTTTTTACTTTTTTACGGTTATACGTCCGTCCAACTTCGACGTAATGATTTTTTGCCTTCCGCCGTTTGCTTCCGTACATAGTCCAAAAACAATCCGCGTAAAGTAGCATCTTCCGGGCATTCCCTTTTTTCAGCTTGCAGGAAAGCATCCATCCGTCCGTTTCCGTCTGCCAGATAGTCGATAGTAGCCACGGTATAAAGCTGGTCATCCACTACCGGTTTTCCACCGATCGTAGCATTCAGCAATTCTCCTTTTTTATTGATTTCCAAACGGATACCGCTTACACCTTCTCCATGTAAAGAAGCAATTGCTTTAAACAGACGTTTCATGTCCGTACCTTTCATCGTCAAGACGCACAATGAATTTTCAAAAGGAAGAATTTCAAAAACAGCACCTACCGTGATGTCTCCCCTTAGGCAGGATATTACGTAATCCGCCCATATTGACCAGTCCCATATCCGCCGGTTTGCCCAACACTTGCGCGGCAGCTTCTTGCAGCACGCTTGCCACCAAATTAGAGAGCAAGCTTTCAGGGGTCCCCTTATCCATTTTCATTTCACTGGTACCGATGACTTCGTACATCATCGCGTCTACTTTATCCTTGTAGGGTTTTAATACGGTGGTCGCTTTTTTTGTCAGGATTAGCATCCCAAGTAGAGTCAATCGTAATCATGTTGCCCTCCACCTTGGATATTTCATAGCGGGCGGTAGTTTCTTGTGCTGAACGACAGGAAGTAAACAGGAAGCATCCCGTCAAGCCTGCCACAGTCAGTAACTTTACATAAGTTCGTTTCATGCTCGTTGTTTTTTAGATATGCCACAAATATACAAAAAACATTTGGCTATCTGGCAAATAATTCGTTACTTTGCACCGCTTTCGCGCAATCGCTGTCAAGAGAAGAGATACTTGGTATGTTGCGTTGTAACGATGAAACAATTTAATAATAACAACAATGGATTTAATTAAAATTGCAGAAGAAGCATTCGCTACCGGAAAACAGCACCCGAGCTTCAAAGCAGGAGACACTGTAACAGTAGCATATCGTATTATTGAAGGTAACAAAGAACGTGTACAGTTGTACCGTGGTGTTGTTATCAAAATCGCTGGTCACGGAGACAAAAAACGTTTCACTGTACGTAAAATGTCAGGAACTGTAGGCGTAGAAAGAATTTTCCCCATCGAATCACCGGCTATCGACAGCATCGAGGTGAACAAGGTAGGTAAAGTTCGTCGCGCTAAATTGTATTACCTGCGTGCTCTTACCGGTAAGAAAGCTAGAATCAAAGAAAAAAAGAGTTAACAACTAAGATTAACTTTAAGATTCGAGATAAAAAAGGAGGTGTGTCAAAATGCGCACCTTCTTTTTTTTAAGCACAAAGCCCCAACTTTCACAAGCTGGGGCTTTGTTATTACCTAAAGATTTTGTATCTTTAGGCATAAGATTTTCACTATGACAAAGATACATTTTCGTCCTTACAATTCCAACCAAACAGTGCTTTTTCCTCAAAGAATTGACGAGGATATTGCAGAGCATGATCCAGTTCGGATGGTTGACGCTCTGGTTGAGAGCCTGAACCTTGAAAGTTTCAGGAAGTTGTATAAGGAATGCGGCCGCAGCCCTTACCATCCCCAGATGATGCTCAAGGTCATTCTGTATGCCTACATGAACAACGTCTATTCCTGCCGGAAAATCGAAAAGCTCCTTCATCGTGACATTCATTATATCTGGCTTGCCGGATATGAGAAACCGGATTTCATTACCATCAACCGTTTCCGCAATCGGGTGAAAAAGGAAATCAAACGAGGTATTTACCCAAACCGTACTCCTTCTCTCTTCCAAAGGCTTCATCAGGGTGAATGTGGAATACATTGACGGGACAAAGATTGAGTCCAAAGCCAATAAGTATACTTTCGTTTGGCGAAAAACGGTTGAGCGGAACTGTGAACGCCTGATGAAGAAGATACATGTCCTGCTAGGGCAGATAGACGATGTCATCGCCCAAGAAAAGTCTTCGGAAAGTAATGAGGAGGTTGAGTTCACTCCGGCCATGCTGACCGAAATGGCTGGAGAATTGCGGAAAGCACTTGAACAGGTTCCCGAGCCTTCCACCAAGGAGGAAAAGACTGCGTTGAAAAAGAAACGCAAACAGCTGAAGGAACTGGAAGAACACAGGGACAAGCTGCAGGAATACGACAACCGTCTGGACACGCTGCAGGACAGGAACTCCTATTCCAAAACGGACAAGGACGCTACTTTCATGAGAATGAAGGAGGATGCCATGCGTAACGGCCAGACAAAAGCCCGGTTACAACCTCCAGATCGGCACCGAGAACCAGTTCATTACCGATTTTGCACTCTTCCCGAACCCTACGGATACACTGACCATGATACCTTTCCTGCAATCCTTCTCAAGCAGATATGACAGGTTGGCCCATACGGTGGTGGCCGATTCCGGCTACGGTTCTGAGGAGAATTACCGCTTCATGTCAGAAAACGGTATGGCGGGCTACGTCAAATACAACTACTTCCACATGGAACAGCGGCCGAGATTCAAACCGGACCCGTTCAGGGCGGAAAAACTTCTACTACAATGAAGAACAAGACTTTTTGTATCTGCCCCATGGGACAGAAGATGCAAAGGATAGGGACTAGACATGTGAAAACAGCATCCGGATATGTCAGCGAAAATGCCAGGTACAGAGCCATCAGATGTGAAGGCTGTCCGCTAAGATGCCGATGTTTTAAAGCAAAGGGGAACAGAACGATAGAGTTGAATCACAGACTCAGAAAATACAAGCAAAAAAAAAAGCCAAAGAGCTGCTCTGCTCAGAGGAAGGACTGAAACACAGAGGACAGAGATGCATAGAACCGGAAGCCGTGTTCGGACAAATGAAAAACAATATGAATTACAAACGTTTCCGCCATTTTGGAAAGGATAAGGTCTTCATGGACTTTTCCTTCTTTGCCATTGCCTTCAATATAAAAAAAAATGTGTGTAAAAATGACTAAAGAAGGTATGGATTGGCTGATTAGACCGTTTTATGAGCTTACAGTTGCTCTATTTAGATGTTGCGAACACATAAATCAAAGAAATCCTCAAAATATCGCAGCTTAAAAAAAATGAGTCGATTTTTATAGTCAACGAAAAAAAGAAGGTGCATCGGGTATTACGACACACCTTCTTTTTTTATTTCTTAGCCTCACCTCTTTTTCCTCACGGTCAAGGAATTGTTCCCCAGTGAGAAACTGTAATTTTCCCGGTATATAAAAAGAAAATCCCCGAAAACAATAGCTCCCGAGGGGATTTTCATTACCTTTATTATAAAATCGATATTATTCCTTGATATCTTTTAGCTCCCAAGCCAAAGCACTGGCACCCAATACAGCAGCATCAGAATCTTTCAGTTCAGAAACGAGCAATTTTGTCTTACCTTTATAAATATTCAGCACCTTATCATCGATTGACTTCATAATCGGTTTCATGATATAATCGCCTGATTTAGCCAAACCTCCGAACAATACGATTGCTTCAGGACTGGAGAATGCAATAGCATCTGCCAAAGCTTCACCCAGAATATTTCCTGTAAACTCGAATATTTCCTGTGCCAGTTTATCTCCTTGTACGGCAGCGTCATATACATCTTTTGAAGTGATACTTTCTGCCGGAATGTTACGAAGCAAGCTGGCATCAGTACGAGCAGCTAGAAATTCACGGGCTGTACGGGCTACCCCAGTAGCCGAGCAGTAAGTTTCCAAACAACCTTTACGGCCACAACCACAGATACGACCGTCACGACGGTGCAATCACGTGCCCCAATTCACCGGCAAAACCGTCATGGCCATACACCATTTGACCGTTGATAACAATACCGCTACCTACACCGGTACCCAGGGTAATCATGATAAAGTCTTTCATACCACGGGCAGCACCATAAGTCATTTCACCGATAGCAGCTGCATTAGCGTCATTGGTCAAAGCCGTAGGAATACCCAATCTTTCTTCAAACATAGCAGCCAACGGAAGAATACCTTTCCAAGGCAAATTCGGAGCGAACTCGATAGTTCCTGTATAGTAGTTACCATTCGGAGCACCCACACCGATACCTCTGATCTTATCGACACCGCCATTAGCGATAATCAACGGAAGCAGATTCTTGCAAACTTCGTCAGCATATTCTTCGGCAGTAGGATAACCGGCAGTTTTGATTGAGCTGCTGGCAATAATAGTTCCGCGTGCGTCAACAATTCCAAAGACGGTATTTGTTCCGCCTATGTCAATACCTACTACGTAGGGTTTCTCCATGTTTGAATTCATGATACTTTTATTTAAAAGGGTTAGTTAATCATTAAGTTTACTGCACACAAATTACGTAAAGAAGATTGAGTCTACAAAATGTTTTTTGAAAAAAGTTCGGCCTGCTTTGCAACTTTTCGTATCTTGCAACCGTCTAATAGTAGAAATTTATTAGAAAACAGAAACTAAATAAAGAAAATTGTGATACAACTAACGGACATCAACAAGACCTACAACAACGGAGCACCTCTCCATGTACTTAAAGGTATCAATCTCAACATTGAACAGGGGGAATTTGTTTCTATCATGGGAGCATCCGGGTCTGGGAAATCAACCTTTACTTAATATATTGGGAATACTTGATAACTACGATACCGGAGATTATTATCTGAACAACGTACTTATCAAAAACTTGAGCGAAACCAAAGCCGCCGAATACCGGAACCGTATGATCGGCTTTATTTTCCAGTCATTCAACTTAATTTCCTTCAAAGACGCCGTAGAAAACGTTGCACTTCCTTTATTCTATCAAGGGATCAGCCGAAAGAAACGAAATGCACTTGCACTGGAATATCTCGACCGATTGGGACTGAAAGACTGGGCACACCATATGCCCAACGAAATGAGCGGCGGTCAGAAACAACGTGTAGCTATCGCCCGAGCACTCATCACCCAACCGCAAATTATCCTGGCCGACGAACCGACAGGGAGCATTGGACAGCAAAACTTCAGTAGAAGTGATGCAAATCCTGAAAGACCTGCATAAAATGGGAATGACGATTGTAGTGGTCACCCATGAAAGCGGAGTGGCCAACCAGACCGATAAAATCATCCACATCAAAGACGGTATCATTGAACGAATTGAAGACAACATCGATCACGACGCTTCTCCTTTCGGCAAAAAACGGTATCATGAAATAAATCAAAATATACTACTATACAAACGATATCATGATTGACATCTGGCAAGAAATTTATAGTACTATCAAACGCAATAAGCTGAGGACCTTCCTTACAGGATTTGCCGTAGCATGGGGAATATTCATGCTTATCGTCCTATTGGGTGCAGGCAACGGACTGATCCACGCATTCGAGCAATCGGCTTCCGAACGTGCCATGAACTCTATCAAGATTTTCCCGGGTTGGACAAGTAAATCCTACGATGGATTGAAAGAAGGAAGACGGGTGCAACTGGACAATAAAGACGTAGACGCTACCAACCGGTATTTCCCGGATCATGTCATCAATACCGGTGGAACGGTATGGCAAGGAGGCGTAAATCTTAGTTTCGGGCAAGAGTATGTAAGCCTGAGTCTTTCCGGTGTATATCCCAATCATACGGAAGTAGAAGTTGTAAAACTCTTCAAAGGACGTTTCATCAACGAGATTGATATCAGGGGAACGACGCAAAGTGATCGTGCTCCATAAGAAGACTGCTGAAATCTTATTCGACAAGACCCATACCGATCCTATCGGACAGTTTGTCAATGCCGGCAATGTGGTTTATCAAGTGGTTGGACTTTATAACGACAAGGGAGACAGCGGAGACAGCGACGCCTACATTCCTTTCAGTACTCTGCAAACCATTTATAATAAAGGGGTGACAAACTGAATAACCTCATCATGACTACCAAAAATTTGGAAACAATAGAAGCCAATGAGAAGTTTGAAACCTACTACCGCAAAGTTTTGGGAGCCAATCATCGTTTTGACCCGACCGACCATAGTGCAATTTGGATATGGAACCGATTTACCAATTATCTACAACAACAGCAGGGGTCGGCCATGCTCCGTATAGCGATTTGGGTTATCGGTATTTTTACATTACTAAGCGGAATTGTCGGAGTTTCCAATATCATGTTGATTACGGTAAAAGAACGTACCCGCGAATTTGGTATCCGCAAAGCACTCGGCGCCAAACCGCTTTCTATTCTTTGGCTGATTATCGTTGAGAGTGTCACTATTACCACAATATTCGGATATATAGGCATGGTGGCCGGTATCGGGAGCAACCGAATGGATGAACAGCGCTTTCGGCAATCAGACCATGGACACCGGAATGTGGACGGAAACCGTTTTCCTGAATCCGACAGTAGATATAAGAATCGCCATACAGGCTACACTCACATTAATAATAGCTGGAACATTAGCCGGATTGTTCCCTGCCCGGAAAGCAGTCAGTATCCGGCCGATCGAAGCACTTAGAGCAGATTAAGATTATGAGAATAGACATAGATACTTGTGAGGAAATCCTCATCACTATCACAAGAAATAAGACAAGAAGTCTGCTGACTGCATTCGGTGTGTTCTGGGGAATTTTTATGCTTGTAGCCCTTATTGGCGGCGGACAGGGACTGGAATATATGCTAAAAAAGAACTTTGAAGGATTTGCGACTAACTCCGGTTTCCTAGCTTCACAAAGGACAGGAGAAGCGTATAAAGGTTTTCGCAAAGGAAGGTGGTGGAATCTGGAATCTACAGATATCGAACGCCTTCGTTCGCAGGTCAAAAAGAAGTGGAAGTCATTACCCCCTCCGTTGCACGTTGGGGATCTAAAGCCGTATACGAAGATAAGAAATATGATTGTAGCGTGAAAGGATTGTATCCGGATTATCTCCACATTGAATCACAGGAAATGGCGTATGGACGGTTTATCAATGAAGTTGATATACGCGAAGCGCGAAAAGTTTGTGTGATCGGCAAACGAATTTATGAAAGCCTTTTCAAACCGGGAGAAGACCCGTGCGGCAAATATGTAAGAGTAGACAGGATTTATTATCAGGTGATCGGGATGTCTTCTTCCGAAGGAGATATGAATATACAAGGAAGAGCTTCGGAAGCCGTCACTCTACCTTTCACCACCATGCAACAGGCTTATAATCTGGGAGGGCAGATTGATGTAGTATGCTTCACAGCCAAACAAGGTGTCAAGGTGTCTGAACTGCAACCGAAAATGGAACAGATTATCAAAGCTGCCCATTATATCGCCCCTAACGACAAACACAAGCAGTTATGTATCTGAATGCCGAAGCGATGTTTTCTATGGTAGACAACTTATTCAACGGCATTAATATATTGGTCTGGATGGTAGGATTAGGAACGTTACTGGCAGGTGCTATCGGTGTATCCAATATCATGATGGTGACCGTAAAGGAACGCACGACCGAAATTGGTATCCGCCGGGCTATCGGAGCACATCCGAAAGATATCCTGCAACAGATTCTATCGGAAAGTATGGTGCTCACCACGATTGCCGGAATGTTCGGGATTTCTTTTTGCCGTAATGATATTGCAAGTAGCAGATATGCTAGCCAGTTCAAACGGAGGAGACAGCCATTTTCAAGTCAGCTTCGGATTAGCGGTCGGCACTTGCGCACTTCTGGCTGCATTGGGGATGTTAGCCGGCCTGGCACCTGCTTATCGGGCAATGGCTATCAAGCCGATTGAAGCAATCAGAGATGAGTAGAAGTTGAGTATTGAGAAGGAAGAGTTGAAAGTTGAATAAAAAGAATTAAAAATTAAACATATATAATCAAGATGAAAAAAAAGTATCTGAAAATCGTATTATTGGTAATTGTTGCCATAATCCTCGTCGGAACGTTCGTATTCCTTTATCAGAAGTCGCGCCCGAAGGTTGTTGTCTACGAAACCCTCAAGCCGGAAGTGACTGATCTGCAAAAGACCACCGTAGCTACCGGAAAAGTAGAACCAAGAGATGAAATTCTAATCAAGCCCCAGATCTCGGGTATTATTGACGAAGTATACAAGGAGGCAGGACAAGCAGTGAGGAAAGGTGAGGTGATAGCCAAGGTAAAGGTTATCCCCGAACTCGGACAGTTAAACTCGGCAGAAAGCCGTGTCCGTCTGGCGGAGATTAATGCAACACAGGCGGAAACGGATTTTTCCCGCGTGAAGAAACTGTATGAGGACCAACTAATCAGCCGGGAAGAATATGAGAAAAGTGAAGTGGCTTTGAAACAGGCTCGTGAAGAGTGACAGACGGCCAAAAGACAATCTGGAAATCGTAAAAGAAGGAATTACCAAAAACAGTGCTTCATTCAGCAGTACCATGATTCGTTCTACTATCGACGGACTGATTCTGGACGTACCGGTAAAAAGCCGGAAACTCGGTGATTATGAGTAATACGTTCAATGATGGAACCACGATCGCCACAGTAGCCAATATGAACGACATGATTTTCCGTGGTAATATTGATGAAACAGAAGTAGGCCGCATCCATGAAGGTATGCCGCTTAAGTTGACTATCGGAGCTTTACAAAATCTGACTTTCAATGCCATTCTGGAATATATCTCTCCGAAAGGGGTGGAAACCAATGGAGCTAACCAGTTTGAAATTAAAGCTGCTATTTCAGTTCCGGACTCCGTACAGGTTCGTTCCGGTTATTCGGCGAATGCGGAAATTGTATTGCAGCGTGCCAATAAGGTACTGGCAGTACCCGAAAGCACCGTTGAATTTAAAGGTGATTCTACATTTGTATATATCATGACTGATTCCGTACCCGAACAGAAATTCCAACGTACACAAGTGACCACAGGAATGAGTAATGGTATCAAAATTGAGATTAAGAAAGGGGTGACTGCCAATGACAAAATTCGCGGCGCCGAGAAAAAAGACAAATAATTCATTTTCTATGAAAACAATCTATAAAACCATAGCTATCTTTCTACTCGCCGGAACAGGGAGTAGATTCCGCACAGGCACAGAACGGTTCTTCGCAAACCTGGACGTTGCGGCAATGTATTGATTATGCTATCGAGCATAACATCAATATTCGCCAGACAGCTAATGAAGCAGAACAAAATAAAGTGGACGTAAATACAGCCAAATGGGCACGCCTCCCGAATCTAAGCGGAAGTGCGAGTCAGAATTGGAGTTGGGGACGTAGTGCCTCGCCGGTAGATAACTCCTACAGTGATATCAACAGCGCGAATACGAGCCTCAGCTTAGGGACCAATGTACCGATTTTTACAGGTTTACAGTTATCAAATCAATATTCATTAGCCAAGTTGAATCTTAGGGCCGCTATCGAGGACCTGAACAAAGCTAAAGAAGATATAGCCATCAACGTTACCTCTGCTTATCTGCAAGTTCTATTTAACCTAGAGTTAAGCAAAGTCGCCTTTAATCAGACGAACTTGAGCAAAGATCAGTTGAAACGCATCAAAGGACTCTTCGAAGTAGGTAAAGCCTCACCATCGGAAGTGGCTGAAGCACAAGCACGTGTGGCACAAGATGAGATGACTTCCGTACAAGCGGACAATACATATAAATTATCATTGCTAGACCTCAGCCAACTGCTTGAGTTACCGACTCCCGAAGGTTTCATTCTCGAAAATCCGAAAGAAGAACTGGAATTCGAAGCGCTAACTCCGCCGGATGATATATATACACAAGCGCTTGCCTACAAACCTAGCATTAAAGCAGCGGAATATCGCTTGCAAGGTAGTCAGAAGAACATCCGTATCGCTCAAAGTAATTTTTATCCGCAATTATCTTTCAGTGCCGGTCTGGGAAGTAATTATTATACAGTGAGTGGTAAATCAGAGGGAAGTTTCAGCAGCCAGATGAAAAATAACCTCAACAAATATATCGTATTTAATCTTAGTGTCCCTATCTTTAACCGTTTCGCTACACGAAACCGTGTACGAACCGCCCGGTTACAACAAGCAAATCTCAGTTTGCAACTAGATAATACCAAAAAAAGATTCTTTACAAAGAAATTCAGCAAGCCTGGTACAATGCTCTGGCAGCAGAAAGTAAATACAACTCCAGTGAAGTGGCAGTGAAAGCCAACGAAGAATCTTTCCGGTTAATGAGTGAGAAATTCAATAACGGTAAAGCAACTTTCGTGGAATATAATGAGTCAAAGTTGAATCTGACTAAAGCACTCTCTGACAAGTTACAGGCTAAATATGATTATCTGTTCCGTACCAAAATTCTGGATTTCTACAAAGGAGAAATCATAGAATAGAAAACGCCATTGAGTTTTTTTTACAAGAAATACTTCAAACATATCCGCCGGTTCATTCGTTACTATAGAAAGAACCAACGGATATGAAACACTTTATCATCGCAGCAGAAATTTATCTTGCAGGAGGATGTTTCTGGGGAACAGAACATTTCCTAAAACAAATCAGAGGAGTAGAAAGTACCGAGGTAGGCTATGCCAACAGTATTATCAACCAGCCGACCTATCAACAGGTATGTTCGGGAGAAACCAATGCAGCTGAAACGGTGATAGTAGTCTATGACCCCCGAAACAGTTAATTTAAGTCTGCTTCTTGATCTGTATTTTAAAACGATTGATCCTACCAGCCTCAACCGGCAGGGAAATGATCGCGGTACGCAATATAGAACGGGGGATTTATTATACTAATAAAGCGGATATCGCTATTATCAATCAGGCTGTCCGGGCATTAGCGGATCAATATAAAAAAATCCCATTGCCATAGAAGTAAAGCCATTGACAAATTTCTATCCGACAGAGACTTACCACCAGGACTATCTGGATAAAAATCCGGGTGGATACTGCCATATCAATCCCGCTTTATTCGAAATGGCACGCAAAGCGAATGCACCGAAAACAAAAGTGTATCAAAAACCGGATGACACAGTCCTTCGCCAACAATTATCGGCAGAGCAATATGCCGTCACCCAGAAAAAATGCTACGGAACCTGCTTTCCGGAATGAATACTGGGACGAGTACCGTCCCGGTATCTACGTAGATATCACCACCGGAGAACCCCTATTTGTTTCGACCGACAAGTTCGATTCCGGTTGTGGCTGGCCCAGTTTCTCCCAACCGATTCAAAAGGACTTGATTACAGAGAAGAAAAAGATACTTCTTATGGAATGACACGTACCGAAGTACGCAGTAAAACCGGAAACGCCCACCTAGGACATGTATTTACGGATGGTCCGAAAGAAAAAAGGAGGATTACGTTACTGTATCAATAGTGCTTCTCTTCGTTTTATTCCGAAAGAAAAAATGAAAGAGGAAGGCTACGGAGAATACTTACCGCTTATCAAATAAAAAAAGAACGGCGGACTGTCCTTCAAAGGCTGTCCATCACGTTTAATGCATTTTTTTACCTACCTTTGTATCCGATAATTAAAAGGTAAATGATGAAAACAAATAGCCAAAAGCGTATTCTTCCGCTAGCTCTCAGTGGAGGAATACTCATCTGCCTCATTTGTATCTACTCAGGTCGCAGCGTTCTTCTACGGAGCATAGTCAACCGACACACATCCCGTATCGAGCAGACACACGGGTTATGCATTCATTACGACAAACTGGAGATGAATGGTTTAAATGAAATATCTCTCCAAGGCCTTTCGGTTATCCCCGAACAACGGATACACTATTCACGTTAGCATCAACCCGCATCAAGTTGAATTTTTGTGAAATTACTCACCAAGAAAATAGAAGTAAGCTACATAGCAGCAGAAGATATCAGACTCACATTTACAAAGCAAGACTCCATCGCCAAAATTATGATTTTCTCTTTAAAAAAAGACCGGAAAGTTCCATCACAAACATCCGGTCAAACCGTAACGGAAATCAATTATGCGGAAAGAATAAACAAACTACTCAATTTATGCTACGGTTTTCTACCTGAAAACGGACAATTAAAACAGATTTATATCACTGAACGAAAAGACAGCAACTTCGTTTCTATGGTATTCCCTTCTTTTATCATCAAAGAGAATAAGTTCCGGTCAACCATTCAGATACACGAAGATACACTAACCCGGCATTGGATAGCTGATGGCGAACTGAAACAATCTGCCAATACATTAATGGCAAAGCTATACTCTGCCGATTCCACAAAAGTTTCTATACCTTATATTACCCGCCGTTTTGGTGCGAAAGTCACTTTTTGACACCTTATCTTATAGCATGACCAAAGAAAGTAATGGAAAAAACCAGCTATATCTCAACGGAAAAGCGAAAGTAAACGGACTTGATATATTCCACAAAAAGTACTGTCTCCCCGAAGTGATTCATCTCGACCGCGGACATTTAGGATATCAAATGAACATTAGCGACCATTCTTTTTGAATTGGATAGCACCACTACGGTTATATTCAATAAAATTCAGGTTCATCCTTATCTACGAGCCAAAAAGAAAAAAAAAGATTTATGGCATTTCACTGCAGCCGTTGACAAATCATGGTTTCCGGCAGACGAGCTGTTCAGTTCTCTGCCCAAAGGCCTGTTCAACAACCTGGAAGGTATCAAAACAAGTGGTGAGTTAGCTTATCATTTCCTGTTGGATATTGATTTTGCACAATTGGATAGTCTCAAATTAGAATCAGAGTTGAAAGAGAGGAATTTCGAAATTGTAGAATATGGCGATACCCAACTGTCCAAGATGTCAGGCGAGTTTGTCTACACAGCATATGAAAATGGAATGCCAGTACGCACTTTCCCCGTCGGCCCTTCCTGGGAACATTTCACCCCACTTGACAGCATTTCACCGATCCTGCAAAATGTCTGTGATGCAAAGTGAAGACGGGGCGTTTTATTATCATCATGGTTTCCTGCCCGATGCACTCCGCGAAGCGTTGATTTACGATTTGCAAGTCAAACGTTTTGCACGTGGCGGAAGCACTATCACAATGCAATTAGTGAAGAATGTATTTCTGAACAAAAAATAAAAACTTTGCCCGCAAACTGGAAGAAGCATTGATTGTATGGATCATAGAAACAAAGAGACTGACTTCGAAAGAACGGATGTATGAGGTATATCTGAATATTGCGGAATGGGGCCCGCTAATCTACGGCATCCAGGAGGCTTCCGCCTACTACTTCAACAAACGTCCTTCCCAACTGACTACGGAAGAAAGTATCTTCCTGGCTTCTATCATCCCGAAGCCCAAACATTTCCGCAGTTCTTTCGCAGAAAACGGAAAACTGAAAGAGAGCATGGAAGGATATTATAAACTCATTGCCGGATGTCTTGCCCAAAAGGTTTGATAAGTGAAATCGAGGCGGATACTATCCGCCCCGAAATCCAAGTTACGGGCGATGCCCTGAATAGTCTAGCCGGCAAAACACCGGAGTCTAGCTCTCCTACCGCTGAGGAGCAATGATATAAATAATTAAAGGAATAGGTTATCTTCTTGAATTGGTGTCTCGCTCTGAAGAACGGGAAGAAGAACTTCGACTGCTGCTTCTCGTACTTTCGGAAGAGGAACGTCTTTCCGTTTTTCCACCGGAAACATTGCTCCGGTTAGAACTACTGCTACGGCTCGGACCGGAAGTACTGCTACTGCGACCGGAACTGCTGCCCCGGCTGAGTGGAAGTGTTACTTCTATCGGAACGATTATTTCTACCGGACGAAGAACTACTGCCGCTACTGGACGGACGACTATCATTTCTTCTACTTGTACTCGAGCTACTACTCTCACGATTAGGGACGGCTTGCTGTCGTACTGCTACCTCCCGTCGGTCTACGGTCTGATTCAGGACGAACTGATGTTGAGGGCCGTGAAGAACTGCCAGGCCGCGTTGTCGTTCCAGGTCGCGTTGCCGTTCCGGGACGAGTTGATGTTCCGGGACGAGTTGATGTTCCCGGTCGTGAATTATGACTCGGACGCTGTGATGGACTTGGACGTCCCGTTACCCCCGGACGAGTCGGTGCATTGTGCGGACGGACGGAAGAATTCGGGCGGAAATGAACCGAACCAAAATCCGAACGACGATAAGAATGGAAAGATCTCTGCTCTCTTACCCGATACGGAGTAGGATAATGTCTGAAATTATATCTGTCCCGATAGAAACTTACGTGATGAAGGTGCGGGCGATAATGTGCTCCACAATAAGTACGGTAATGATAAGGCAGACCGAAGTAGAACAAACTACGATTCGGATAATTGACATAAACCCGGAAACTCCATCTTCCGCCGGTAACATAAATCGGGCGGTAGAAATAATCAGCTCCCAGAAACCGGCGATACTGTGCATCACTCAATACCCAGCGAAGATCGTCGTTACGGATATCCAACGCTTCATAATAATCATCCAATGCCCATTCATAACCACGTGCCACGTAATCCATGATATTACGGACAGAATAAATAAAGTCGTAATTAATTTCATACGCATCATTATATTGTTGTGTAGTCAGGTTCAGTTCATACGCCATCTTATCGGTAAGAAAACGCGTCTCCTTACGTATCTTGCTAGTGCTCATTCCAGCCATTACGGTCATATTGGCAGTCAGACCGACAGCAAAGAGTAAAAACAGAATATTCGTTTCATAATTCAATCTCCTATCATTTATTTGTTTGATGATATTCTTTTGATAAACTTGTACATTTCATCTTTATACACAGTGGAAAACAAGCTATCAATCACCTTATTAAAATTTCTTTTATCCCTTACATAAGGATACAGCTTCTTCATCATCTCAACCTGATCGGGCGTATAAGAAATCTCTTTTACAATTCTCACACATTGGCTTGAAGTGACATCATGCTTGTCCAACATCTGTCCGATCAACCTCTTCTGGTCATCACTCATAATTGTGAATTTCAACTTTTCGATGAAGTTATTAAACTCAGTATCCGTCATCAGACGAATTTCTTCCGGCTGGTGACCGGGAACAACTTCAACAGTAGTGACAGTAGTAGGAGGAGGTACTACGACCGGATGCGGCGAAGGTCTGCCATAGCCTTTGAATGTATCCATACTGATCACCTTTTTATTGGCAAACTGAACAATGATTGTCATGGGCTCCGAAGTCAAAACAGGCGTCCCGTTATCACGATGAAATTCCCATTCTTCCATATCACCGTCGAAACGTCGGTAATCCGGTTTTCCAAAAATACTTTCAACATCTCTTTGAGTCATCCCTTGCTGTACACCCATAACCTGCTTGTTAGAAATATAGCTGGTAAAACAGCTGCTGACTCCCAGTCCCAATGCCAACAGTAGGATGATATGTATCTTTTTTTCATAGCCATATAGTTTTAATAGTTAGTATCAAGCGTCTGCCATAGTTCTGCACAAACTTATTCATTTCATCCTTATTGGAAGAAAACGTCAGTGTAGCAATCACCATAAAGAAAGCCTCCTTGTCAACAATCCGGGGATACATCTTTTTCATGATTGCCATTCGGTCATCATCAAAAAGTATAGAGCTTTGTCACTTGGAGACATTGGGCAGACGTAAAATCTGAATTTGCCAATGCAGTATTAAGCAATGCCATGCGATCATCCTCAAACGGTTCTTTCTTCAGATTATTATAGAACGTTTTAAAAAGCTGATCGTTCATCACCCTGTCGTGACGGTCATAATTCGGACGGTGTTCTCCTTGTCCCGGTCTGCCCGGACGGACATTGGCATGACGGTCATCTACAAAAATATCTTTCACACCTCTTCCGTCGAAGTAAATACGTTCGTTGTACAACCTCTCCCCTTTCCAAACACGCTCTCCCGGACGGGTGAAACGGGTAGCATAAACCTCAACTGTGTAATATCCCCGGATCCAGGTTAGCTACAAAGCAAGTGGTAGTCGGCAAGCACATCTGGTTTCCACCAAAGTAAACAAGAATAGGGGTATTACCACCGTCAATACGGATTCCGCTGACGGACTGCGCTTGTAAAGAGAGCGGATAACAGGATGCAGAAACTTATTATTATCTTACGCATAACTTATCTAGTTTTTATTATTACTTCTTTATTTAATCTGATACTACAAAAATAGGGCGAGGAAACTCCCCACCCCAGTGATTCTCTCTATTCATACATAGGGATTTCCCTATTCTGATTAGGAGTCTGCCAAAGTGATGCCATCTTCGTGCAAGGTAATCAGACGTTTCTTATACAAATCGCCTACTCCTTTCTTAAAGGTTTTCTTACTGACACCGAACGTATCATAAATATCTTCCGCAGGACTTTTATCATTCAGTCTGATCCTTCCGTCATTCTCCCTGATATAATTCAGCAAGGTTTTCGAGAAATCATCTATCTTCTCAAAGCCTGGTTTCTGAAGGATCAAATCCACCTTGCCGTCTTCGCGCACCTGTTTCACAAAAGCCTTCATCTCCATACCTGTCTGCAATGTAGAAAATATCTCGTTTTCGTAAAGCAAACCGCTATACTTATTGTCTATGATTGCCTTGAAGCCCAAATCCGTTTTCTGCCAAATGAGAATATTCACTTCATCCCCCCGAAGCATACTCCGGCCTGTCTTTCGACAGATAGCGTTCCACCTTTGCCGAAGCCACAATACGATAACTCTCTTCATCCAAATGCGCATGGACCACATATTTCCGCCCAACCTGCATCTTCATCTTCTGCTCACTGAACGGCACAAACAGGTCCTTCATCAACCCCCAGTTCAAGAAAGCTCCAAACTGATTCACCCATGCCACTTCCAGACAGGCAAACTGCCCTACCTGCACCAACGGAGTCAGCGTAGTGGCAATCAATCTCATCCATATCCAGATAAAGAAAGACATTCAAAAAGTCTCCTATTTTACAGTCTTCGGGCACATAACGGGTGGGCAACAAAATCTCCCCTTCTCCTCTCCTCCGTCGAGATATACGCCGAAATCTACTTCTTTCACGACTTCAAGCTGATTGAACTTTCCTAATTCGATGCTCATATTTATCCATTTATATAATATAGGATACAAAGATAATCTATTTTAGACAGATCCTTCAATCAGCCAGCTATAACTTTTCGTTATCTGATAAAACTATTTTCAATGAACAATCAGGTCAATAAAGTGTTAACTTTGTAGCGACAAAAAAGAAATAACAGATTATTCACCTTTAAATAGATAGCTTTATGGAATTTTTAACCAACGAGAAACTTACAATTGTAGGAGCAGCCGGAATGATTGGCTCCAATATGGCTCAAACTGCCATGATGATGAAACTCACTCCGAATATTTGTCTGTATGATCCGTTTGCTCCCGCTTTGGAAGGGGTGGCAGAAGAATTGTATCACTGCGGTTTTGAAGGTGTCAACCTTACATTTACTTCCGATATCAAAGAAGCGCTGACAGGAGCTTCTTACATTGTCTCTTCCGGTGGAGCTGCCCGTAAAGCAGGTATGACCCGCGAAGATTTGCTGAAGGGAAATGCAGAAATTGCCGCTCAATTCGGTAAAGATGTTCATCAATATTGCCCAAACGTAAAACATATCGTTGTGATCTTTAATCCTGCAGACATCACCGGATTGATTACCTTACTGTATTCCGGACTGAAACCGTCTCAGGTTTCTACGCTGGCAGCATTGGACAGCACCCGTCTGCAAAACGAACTGGTGAAATACTTCCATATCCCGGCTTCTGAAATTCAGAACTGCCGCACATACGGCGGTCATGGCGAACAAATGGCCGTATTCGCTTCTACCACTAAAGTGAAAGGAGAACCGTTGACTGATTTCATTGGTACGACCCGTCTCCCATTAACCGAATGGGAAGAACTGAAAGTACGTGTTATCCAAGGTGGAAAGCACATCATCGATCTGCGCGGCCGTTCTTCTTTCCAAAGCCCCGCCTATCTTTCTATCGAGATGATCGCTGCCGCTATGGGCGGACAACCTTTCCGCTGGCCTGCCGGAACGTATGTCTCCAATGGAAAATTCGATCATATCATGATGGCAATGGAAACTTCAATCACCAAAAAACGGTGTCACTTATAAGGAAGTAGCCGGAACTCCTGCCGAACAGGCTGAACTGGAAAAGAGCTACGAACACTTGTGCAAGCTCCGTGATGAAGTTATTGAAATGGGAATCATACCTGCCATCAAAGACTGGCATTCATTGAATCCAAACATCGATTAAACAAGCATATTGATAAAAAGCCGGAACTCTACCGATATTTCTATTGGTCTGAGTTCCGGCTTTTTTCTATTTATTCATTCTTTGAATGAGAAGCACATTCCGGACAAATCCCCTTGAGAACATAATTAATGCTATGTAACGTGAATCCTTTAGGCAAATCAATAACCGGAATATGTGTACCTTCCAGACAAAAAGTCCGATGACATTTCTCACAATAGAAATGCGAGTGTAAATCCTGTACCACGCAGTTGCAGGAGTTGTCGCAAACGGCATACTTCAACGAACCGCTTCCATCATCTATGCTATGTATCAGGTGATGAGACAGAAAGAGAGCTATGGTACGGGATATAGTCGATTTGTCTACCGTATCCAGGAGAGTTTCCAGATCCAGTAACGATACGGCCCGTCCAACTTCCAACATATTTTTTCAATATGAGAAGCCTTATTGCTGTCGGTTTGATATCCCGTCTTTCCAGCTTATCCAAATAAACATTCTCTTCCATATTCTTTTTTTTATTTTATCATCTTCTGTATTCTCACTGCATTCATAATGGCAAGCAATGCAACGCCGACATCCGCAAAGACAGCTTCCCAAAGTGTAGCCAGTCCGCCAGCTCCCAAGATAAGTACCAACAGTTTCACTCCAAATGCCAGCGACACGTTCTGCCAGATAATCCGGGCGAGTCAGCTTTCCTACTTTAATGGCTTCGGCCACTTTCGACGGTTGATCTGTTTGTATCACGACATCAGCTGTTTCAATCGCCGCATCACTGCCCAATCCACCCATAGCAATACCGACATGGCTCAACGCAAGCACAGGAGCGTCGTTCATCCCGTCACCGACAAAGGCAATCTGATTTGCTTCATTCTTCCACAATTCCTCCAGATGTTTCACTTTACCGTCAGGAAGCAGATCGCCATAAGCCTTTGATATACCGAGCTTCTCTGCAAAGTTAGTAACAATACTCTGTTTATCACCGGATAATATCTGAATGTTTTCAATGTTTAATGCTTTTAAGTTATCAATCGCCGTCTTCGCGTCATCCTTCAATGCGTCCGCCAACAAGAGATAACCCGCATAACTGCCTCCAATAGCACAAACTACAATCGTATCGGTAACACTCTGCAATTCTGTCGGATATTTTATGCTAAACTTAGACAGTAACCGACTATTTCCAACGAGCACCGAAGTCCCGTCTATTATTGCCTCCAAACCGAGACCTGCAAATTCTTTAGTATTGGTGACAACCGCAAGCCCTATATCCTGCAGTTTTGCATAGTTCACAATCGCTTTAGCGATCGGATGTGTACTGTCACTTTCTACTGAAGCAATCATCCTCACCAGTTCCTTCTCCGAAATCCCAGATACACACTTACAATCCTGCACCTCAAATGTTCCTTTGGTCAGCGTTCCCGTTTTATCGAATACGACTGTATTGATTTTAGTGACTGCATCCAGATAATTGCCGCCTTTAAACAGAATCCCCAATCGGGAAGCTGCTCCGATACCACCGAAATAACCTAATGGAATACTTACTACCAGCGCACATGGACACGAAATTACCAGAAAAACCAAAGCTCTGTATAACCAATCATTAAATGTAAACACGAATTGAGGGTCTATCAATGAATAGCCAAACGGGAGCAGCACAATCAATACCGCCAGTGCTATGACAATAGGAGTATAGATACGGGCAAACTTACGGATGAAAAGTTCTGCCGGCGCTTTGCGCTCGGAGGCATTCTGCACCAGTTCCAATATACGGGAAAGCGCACTTTTATCGAAAGGTCTTTCTACTTTAATCCTGATTACTTTATCCGTCACAATCATCCCCGCAAGGACTTCCTCTCCTTTTCTGATGTCACGGGGAACACTTTCTCCCGTCAACGCGGCCGTATTAAAAGCAGCGATTTCATTCAACATCACTCCGTCCAAAGGAACTCTCCCACCCGCCTTTATTTCAATGACCTCTCCTACTTTTACATTTTGAGGACTTTCTACCACAAGATTATCCTCCCTAAGCACCAAGGCTTTCTCAGGTCTCACATCCAGCAAAGCACCGATATTACGTTTCGCCCTGTCTACCGCTTTATTCTGAAACAACTCTCCTATCGTATAAAACAGCATTACAGCGACTCCTTCCGGATACTCACCAATATAAAAAGGCTCCCAGCGTAGCAACAATCATCAGTGTAAACTCGCTGAAGTAGTCTTTTTTCCCTGATACCCTCCCAAGCCTCTTTCATCACTGGTATTCCTACCGGAAGATAAGCCAGGATATACCATATTAAAGCAACATACTCTCCAAGGAAAAAGGCAAAATTCAGGGCATTCATTATAATACCTCCTATCAGAAGTATAAATGAAAGCCCTACTTTCCAGTATTCGTGAACTATCGAAGTACTGGCATTCTTTTTTATTTTCTGTCGTGCATGAATGTGCACCGCAACAACAATGTCCCATATTCATTCGTTTTTTATCTGTTGCAAAGGTAACGAATGATTCGTGCAACAAAGTTGCAAAGTCCGTTTTAGAACATATAACCAAATGATATCATCAGGTTCCTGTTTTTCATACCCAAATCTTTCTGCACGTCAATCAACCCGAAATCATAACTCAAAGCAACCTGATATTTTTTTTGAACTCAACACCGGCTTTCAATCCGAGGCCGAAGTCCGAATCGTTTGAACCCGTCATCGCCAAATATATCTTCAGATACAGATTTACCTTCCAGGCCTCCTACACTTTCCATACCTTCTATATCAGCCCAATCACCAATCGCATTGCCTATGCTCAATTTTGCTTTTCCAAACAGACCGACAGCCAAATAAGGACCTACGCTACCAAACAGCGCAAAGTTTTCATTTACAGCATATTTATAACCAACATGCACCGGTATCTCCAAATAATACGGATTAAATTTAACGGTTGCAATTGATCCTCCATCAATTTTAGCACCTTTCAACGTCAGTAACGCAGCAAAATCCATGTATGCCCCACTTGCTTCCTGCGATAACCCCAACTCAGCTTTGACACCTGCATGAAAACCTACCCTGTTGTCAAAACCGGTAAAAAGTATATTTACTCACATTCATACCTGCCATAACACCCCATTTCAAGTTGTCCTGCGCATTTACACTCACCATAGCTATCGCTGTTAAAGCGAATAATACCAGAATCTTTTTCATAAGAATGAATAATTTAATTATTGTTTAGAAATCATGTGCTGCAAATATAAGAAAAACAAGGTTCAATATATCCGGTAGGACGAATAAATTCGCTACATAAAATACGTATCTTTAAGATAACATTAATATAGCTCCACATTCTATATAAAAGTATTAAAATCCAAGTAAAAGAAAAACATATTTATAGTAAAGACAGCGACTACACATACATCACGTAAAAAGCAATAGATATTTATATATTACGTTACCTACATCCTTATCATATCTCGTCTTCATCCATTTATGTTCTTATCTCATCTTCTATCGTTCCACTCAAGTAGACAGATCTATGCACTCCAGTAGATAAATCCTGCCACTCCAGTAAACAAGCCTGTTCACTAAAGTAGAACGAATAAGATATCACTTAAAAGACATAACATTAGTTAGTGAATAATTAGTTATTACTTAATGTTTTATATGAAAACAATAGGTATCCTCCAGATACAATAAGCTTGGTTAAATACTACCGAAAGGATTTATTACCCTATGAGAAATAAGAGAAAATAGTATGAGAAATGAAGGAATTTGAAGAGAAAACTATGAGAAATGCATGAGAAATACCAATTCAAAAAACATTTCTCATAGCGGTATCTTACTAATAATCTTACATTTAGCCACTAGGTTATGAGAATATGAGAAATGAAAACAAAAAACTGATTCTTCTTCAAATTTGGTGGTAAAATTAATTAAGAAAAATAACAATTTGATAATTGATAGTATCCACCACTCTCCTCCTTCAGGAAGGAGGAGTACCCGTAGGGGGAGGTGGTAGGTGAATGCGTAAGTCGGTTATTATCAGCATTGTGTATCTACCTACCACCCCGGCTTTCAGCCACCCCTCCTTCCCCGAAGGAGGGGAATGGAGATACCACCGACTGATTAAATTACCACCAAATTTGAAGAAGAACCAAAAAACTTTTCTAGTAACAGAAGACAGAAATTACTCCAAACGAATTTAAAGCAACTTCTGTCCTTAGAATATTAATGAGTCAAATTAAAGCTCCTATTCTTTACGATCAGTCTGAATCAAAGATAATAGTTTGTCTACCGCCTCTTCTTCAGGAATATTCTTTTCCACGCAAACCTTACCTTTATACAGGCTGATTTTGCCTCGTCCCGCACCGACATAGCCGTAATCGGCATCCGCCATTTCACCGGGGCCATTCACAATGCATCCCATTATACCGATCTTCAACCCTTTCAAGTGTGAAGTGGCAGCTTTGATGCGAGCGATTGTTTTCTCCAAATCGTAGAGCGTACGTCCACAGCCGGGACAAGAAATATATTCCGTTTTGGAAGTACGGGTACGGCCGGCCTGCAAGATTCCGAAAGCGGTTGCATCAACGACAGCATGGCTCAGGCCCCCTTGATTGAACAAGAAAATTCCGTCGCATAGACCGTCGAAAATCAGCGCCCCCATATCGGCAGCAGACTTTATCTGTAAATCTTCGGCATTATCCTCCGCATAATGCTGGAAGAAAACAACCGGATTCTGCAATCCTTCCGTCATAAGTTGATGTACCAGGGCACGATGTTCACCCAAACGGTTCGGGTGATTGCTTTGGGAAACAACTACAACTTCCGGATGCTGTTTCAAGCAGGCAATCACTTCATCCGTCTGTGCCATATAGGGCATAAACAGGAATTTAAGTTCTGCATTGCAGCCGCCCATTAACGGCAGTTGCGCGTGATTGTAAGCAGGCCATGTTCCGGATTCTCCCACCCACACATCGGCATCGAGGATATATTCCACGCCCGTTTCACGTTGTTCGGGCAGTGCTCTTCCGGCATAAATATAGTCCGGTGTGAACTGCGGATTTACTTCCGTTTTTCCATCCATGCGGTCGGCAATGACTACCGGCACGTGTTCGCCTCCTATATTGCGGACAGCCTTTGTCTGACGACGCGAGGGAGACAGATAATCAAACTCCGGTGCCTCCAGTCCTGGGATATACGGATGCTCCTGCCTCAACAGGATATAGTCCACCAACTTACGGGCAACCGGAATTTCTGCTTCGGGAGCTTCGCTCAAAGATACACGGATGGTATCTCCCAAACCGTCGGACAGCAGTGCGCCGATACCCAAGGCGGATTTGATACGTCCGTCTTCACCGTCTCCGGCTTCCGTCACTCCGAGATGCAGTGGGAATGCCATGCCTTCTTTTTCCATGACAGCGACCAACAACCGGACGGTCTTTACCATTACAACCGTATTGGAAGCCTTGATGGAAATTACGACATCGGTGAAATGTTCTTCAACACAGATACGAAGAAATTCCATGCACGATTCTACCATTCCTTCGGGAGTATCGCCGTAGCGCGACATGATACGGTCGGACAACGATCCGTGGTTCACCCCGATACGGATAGCAGTATGATTCTCTTTGCAGATATTCAGGAACGGGACAAAAACGGTCACGGATTTTCTGTATTTCCTGCGCATACTCTTCGTCTGTATATTCCAGTTTCTTAAAAGTACGCGCAGCATCTACGTAGTTGCCCGGATTAATCCGCACCTTCTCGGCATATTGAGCCGCCACATCAGCTACCTTTGGGATTGAAATGCACATCGGCAACCAACGGCACCATGTACCCCTGACTGCGCAGACCGATATTGATGTTCATCAGATTTTCGGCCTCCTTGATGCCTTGCGTTGTCAGGCGGACATACTCGCCACCTGCATCCACAATTCGCTTGGCCTGGTCCACACAAGCCTGTGTATCCTGCGTAGACGTGTTGGTCATCGACTGGATACGAATAGAATTGGGGCCGCCCAACGGTACAGCCCCAATATTTACTTCTGTGGTTTCTCTTCGAAAATAATTGAATAGATCCATTAGTTCGTTTTATATTCAAACTTCACTTCTTTCAGTTCTTCGTTCGCTTTTACGATTTTCTTCTTCAAACCTTCCTTGTAAGCAGCAAAAGCTTCCGCCAACTTTTCATCACTCAATGCAAGCATGTGGATATCCAGGATAGCAGCATTCATTGCTCCGTTAATAGCCACAGTAGCCACTGGGATTCCCGGAGGCATCTGAATAATCGAATAGAGGGCATCTACACCGTCAAGCACGGAACCTTTAACGGGCACCTGATCACCGGAAGTGTAGTGTTGGCCGCAATCACACCGGGAAGGGCGGCAGCCATTCCGGCAGCAGCGATAATTACTTTAATGCCACGGTTGCGGGCATTCTTCGCAAAACTCTTCCACAGCCTCCGGCGTGCGGTGAGCAGACAGAGCGTTCATTTCGAACGGTACATGCATATCATTCAGCAGTTGTGCCGCCTTTTCCATAACAGGAAGGTCGGACGTACTGCCCATGATGATACTTACAATTGAGTCATGTTAATTACTATTTACCAGTTACAAATTACAGTTTTACAGTGACGGGACTTTTATCCGTTTACTACTGCTTTATATGCTTCCGCATCCAGCAAGTCTTCCACTGCTTTAATATCTTCAGGCTTCACCTTAATCAGCCAGCCTTCACCGTACGGGTCTTTATTAACCAGTTCCGGATTTTCTTCCAACGCTTCATTCAGTTCGATCACTTCACCGGCCACCGGCAAGAAAAAAAGATCGGAAATTGTTTTCACTACTTCGATAGTACCGAATACCTCACCGGCTTCCAACGTTTCACCGACAGTAGGGATGTCTACAAATACAATATCGCCCAACTGTTCTTGCGCATAGTCTGTGATACCAACATAAGCAATGTCTCCTTCTACGCGAATCCATTCGTGTTCGTTCGTGTACTTCAAATTCTGTGGAAAGTTCATAATAATTAGTTTTTAGGATTTATACTGTTGTTAAAATAAAAATACTCGAAATAAAAGGTTACTCACCGGATGAAGCACCAGCAGAGCAGCTACCAGACCGACCGTAAAGCCGGAAAGTACCTCACCCAATGTATGATGTCCCAGAATAATCCGTGCGGAACCCAGGTATACCTGCAATCAGGATAAACAGGCACAACCATGCTACGGGATTATAACCGAACAACGCACTGAAAGAGACCAGTCCTCCGATCACTCCACCTATTCCTGCCATATGCTCGCTCAGTTTCCATTTCAGGTTGACGGCAATACAAATGACAGAAACTACCAGAGATGCCAGAATAATGCCTGTCATATACCAGGGGGATATTCAGCTTGCGCATCATCAGCAGGCAGAATACATACGAGATGATAGTCAGCAGGATAGGTACATAACGTTTCTTACGTTCGCTCAATTCCTGACGGGCGAAGCCATTAATCTTACGAAACAGGAAGATAGTAATGGTAGGCGTCAGTATGGTAAAGCAATAAACAATTCCCAACACAATCAACTTATATTGTATCGGCATGATACGAAGATAAGAAAAAAAGGAATAACACCAAAAACGACAAAAACGGAATCGAAAATGGAGTAAACACCATTGAGGTAACTCTCGCTACCCGCAACATTGGTCTTATCCGCTATGATATGCTCTCTTTCTTTATCCACTCTTCTTTTTATTACTAGTTATTTATTACAAAATCTCAACTCTCATTTTCATGTTACTTCTTCCTATCACTTCCGAAGTCTCGCTACAGGAATGTTCAGTTGCTGACGATACTTGGCTACCGTCCGGCGGGCGATAGGGTATCCTTTTTTTTTTTTAAGATCTCCGCCAGTTCGTCATCTGTCAGCGGTTTCTTCTTGTCTTCGCTGTCGATGCACTCTTTCAGGATCTTGCGAATCTCACGGACAGACATTTCTTCGCCGTCTTCCGTTGTATATCCGTCAACGAAAAAGAATTTAAGCTGATAGATACCAAAATTCGTCTGCACATATTTACTGTTGCTCACACGGGAAATGGTAGATATATCCAGTCCGGTACGTTCAGCCACATCTTTCAGAATCATCGGTTTCAACAAAGATTCGTCTCCTTCGAGGAAGAAGGGACGTTGCAGGTCGATTATTGCCTGCATGGTAGTCATCAACGTATTCTGACGCTGTTTGATAGCATCAATGAACCCTTGTGCCGCATCCATTTTCTGCTTGAGGAACATCATGGCTTCTTTTGATTCCTTTGTCTGGTTGAACTTATTTTTTAGTATGTTCTTCCACCATTTCCGTGAAGTCACGGCTCATACGAAGCTCGGGAACATTACGGTTATTGAGACTGACATTGATTGTTCCGTCATCGTATGTTTCCACGATGAAATCGGGAATGATCTGCTGGAAGTTTCTCCCGATAGTTTCTCCCAAAGAGGCACCGGGACGCGGGTTCAACTTGGTGATTTCGCTGATAACTTCATTGAACGTATCTTCGTCGACATCCAGTTTCCTGATGATTTTCTCCCAATGCTTGCGGGTGAATTCTTCATAATAGTCTCTGATAACACGTTCTTCGAGTTCCAATATAGGGTTGGGGGTCCGTTCTTCATCCTTCTTCCGGCAGATCTGTAACAACAGGCATGCCCTGGAGAGTACGGGCACCGATTCCTGCGGGGATCAAAGTCCTGCAAGATGCACAATGCTTCTTCCAGTTCTTCCTCGGTGGATTCAACTCCGGCATAGATGGCCAGTTCGTCACAAATGCTTTCAAGTGATTTGCGGAGCAGTCCGTCGTCGTCTAATGAACCGATGAGGTATTCCACCAGTTCATTCTGATGTTCTGTCAGATTGCGTTCACCGAGTTGCTCCTTCAATATTTCATAAAAAAGGAGGTAGATTCGGAGAAGGGAATATTTTCCGGCTGATCATCTTGCGAACGATTGTTCTCTTGCAGTTTATAGTCGGGAATATCGTCCTCGGTGAGGTAGTCATTCAAAGAATCATAGTCGGTGGATGCATTATCCATGCCATCTTCAGAACCTTCAACATCGGAATATTCGTCCGCTGCGGATTCTTCTCTTCCTTCTTCGAGTGCCGGATTTTCCAATAGTTCAGCATGGATACGATCTTCCAGTTCTACTGCGGGGAAGCTCCAACAGTTTCACGACCAGAATCTGCTGGGGCGAGAGCGTTTGTACCTGCTGTTGCGCCTGCGATTGTATTTGACGGGAACCTTGTGCCATATTCGTTTTTTTGCTTTCTACTGTTTCTCGCTACAAAAGTAACTTTTTAACTAGAGATTACACAGATTAGGGAGATAATTTTTAATCCTATAACACAAAAATCGTTATCTTTGTTGCACGAACTTAAAAATTAAGACAGTATGTTTGCCAAAGAAACGTATATGCAGCGCAGAGCCCTGCTAAAAAAGAATTTAGGCTCCGGAGTTTTGTTATTTCTGGGAAATGACGAGTGCGGACTGAATTATGAGGATAACACGTTCCGTTATCGTCAGGATTCTACATTCCTTTATTACTTCGGACTTTCATGCGCCGGACTTTCGGCAATTATTGATATTGATGAGGACAAAGAAATCATTTTTGGTGATGAACTGTCTATTGACGCTATCGTATGGATGGGATCGCAGCCTACGCTACGCGAAAAATACTAACGTGTAGGAGTAAAAGATATAATGCCTTCGGCCGACATCGTCGGTTATCTGCATAAATGTGTGCAGAAAGGAAAGGCGATTCATTATCTGCCTCCTTACCGCCCCGAACATAAACTGAAGCTAATGGATTGGCTGGGCATACCGCCTGCACGTCAGGAAGGCTCGGTGCCTTTATCCGTGCCGTAATCGCACAACGTAATTATAAATCTGCGGAAGAAATCGTAGAAATAGAAAAAGGCGTGCGATGTGACGGCCGATATGCATATCACAGCGATGAAGGTACTCCGCCCGGGGATGTACGAGTATGAAGTGGTAGCCGAAATGAACCGGGTAGCGCAAGCTAACAACTGCGAACTTTCTTTTGCCACTATCGCTACTATCAACGGACAGACGCTTCACAATCATTATCACGGCAATCTCGTGAAACCGGGTGATTTGTTCCTGATTGATGCGGGTGCGGAAATTGAATCGGGCTAAATGCCGGCGATATGTCGTCAACGATTCCTGCTGACAAAAAGTTTACTACCCGTCAACGCGAAGTTTACGAAATACAGAATGCCATGCATCTGGAATCGGTCAAAGCGCTACGTCCGGGCATTCCTTACATGGAAGTTTATGAATTATCCGCCCGTGTAATGGTAGAAGGAATGAAGGCACTGGGGCTGATGAAAGGAAATGCAGAAGACGCCGTGCGCGAGGGTGCTCATGCGTTGTTCTATCCGCACGGATTAGGTCATATGATGGGACTGGATGTTCATGATATGGAAAACTTGGGTGAAATCTGGGTAGGATATAACGGACAACCGAAAAGCACGCAGTTCGGACGTAAATCACAACGTCTCGCCATTCCGTTGGAACCGGGATTTGTGCATACGGTAGAACCGGGTATCTATTTCATTCCCGAATTGATAGATATGTGGAAGGCGGAAAAGAAGTTTGCCGATTTCATCAACTACGAAAAAGTGGAAACTTACAAGGATTTCGGTGGTATCCGCAACGAAGAAGACTACCTGATTACGGAAACTGGTGCCCGCAGATTGGGTAAGAAAATCCCTCTGACTCCGGACGAAGTGGAAGCTTTACGATAAGCAAAAATTAATCACATTAACACTGGCTTCTCAGACAACCACTAGAATGACGGAAGTTTTTCATTAATACCGGAAAACCTCCGTCATTTTTTTATAGGGTGCCCAAATGAACAGTTTCATAAAAGAAACGACCTTTATTCGTCCCAATCGGATAAAGGCAACGTCTTTTTACCGTACCATTTCATCCATGCATAAGATTTTCTTTTTCTTAAATAAAGCGTATCACCACAATTTTCTACCGCTTCCCAGTTGAATACAGAATGAGAACGGAATGCTTTTTCCAACCAATAAAGTATGTCATAGGTAACGAAAGGAACTATCATCCACCACCACGAAAGCCACAAAGACAAAATTAATGCCGGAGCTAAAGTCAAAAAAAGAAACATTCCCAATATTGCCTTGCATGTATCCGTAATTCCATATCTTCCCAAACTTCTAAATATTTATATCGGGTAAAGAAAAGCCCGCCTACCATAAAATAATGCTTCTTTTTCCCTAAGAACCATTTTGCCAAAAGATTATTATAAAAAATCATATTCCCGTTTTTTTTTTGTTGTATGTAATATCTTCATAACAGAATAAATACCCAAAGGTTCATTTATTCAAGTGCCATATAACAGTTATTGACCCTCTCGTCTGAATAATTCCAACGAATTTAATTATTGCTGTTTCGTATTCCAACCTGTCTGACCCTAACAGACAGGTTAGGATAATTACGCAAAGTAAATTGAAAAAACGAATATATCCTAATTTTCCTACTTAATATTTAAAGCTGCTTCCTCCTAAAAATTCCCGAAGCAAAGAAGTCGGTGGTATTTCTTTTGTCTTGAACCGGAACAAAATATTTGATGAATTTCAACAAACGATAGGCTTCGCAGTATTCCGGGCAATTACGCGGAACTCCCATTAATATAGGTTCAGCGTGCAGGCGGAGCACTGCAAACTCAAAAAGAAGAGCTGAATTGAACATTACATCTGCATTTTCCTGATAAGGGAATATCCACTTATCTTCACCGGCACGCACACTAGGCCAACGTGAAATGGTTTCACGGGCAGAATAGCCCCGATAATTGAAATCACGGATAATACGACGCAACAGACGATTGTCGGTAGTAGGAATCCAGTTGTGGTCGTCCAGAGAGATAGTGGTCAATGCCGATACATAAATCTTAAATTTACGTTCGGCAGGAATATGGGCGTCAACTCCGGATTCAAGGCATGAATACCTTCCAATATCAGAATCGTGTTATCTTCAATTTTCAGTTTATCACCTTTAAATTCTTTCTTGCCGAGAGCAAAATTAAAGCGGGAAGTTCTACTTCTTCACCACGCAGCAAGGCTTGCAGCTGTTGGTTGAACAGCTCGAGGTCGAGCGCGTAAAGCGATTCATAATCATAGTTTCCGTTTTCATCCAAAGGAGTATCCTCACGGTCTACGAAATAATTATCGAGAGAGATAGGAAAAGGTTTCAACCCATTTGTCATCAACTGGATTGAAAGCCGCTTGCTGAAAGTGGTCTTTCCGGAAGAAGACGGTCCGGCAATCAGTACCAGTTTCACCCGGTTGCCGTTTTCGCCACGATGAAAAAAATGGTATCGGCAATCTGGGCTATCTTCTTTTCCTGCAATGCCTCAGCAACGTTAATCAAATCTGTTGCATGGCCTTCTTCGCAAGCGAGGTTGAAATCGCCTGCATTGTTGAGTCCCATGATATAGCTCCAATTCAGATATTCTTTTAAAGACGTCCAACATCTTTTCCTGCTTTTTACAACGTCTTCCAGCACTTCGGGATTCTCGCGGCTGGGAATACGCAGCAATAGTCCATCGTAATACTTCACGATGTCAAACAGTTTAAGATAGCCGGTGCTAGGCAACAGGTTGCCATAATAGTAATCGACCGTATCGCCCAACGTATAATAATAGGTATAGAGGGAACCGGAAGTTTCGAGCAACCGGACTTTTATCATTCATACCCCGTTCGCTGAAAATGCGTACAGCTTCGGCTGTATGGCATTCGATACGATGATAGGGTATATTTTCTGCAATAATCTCCTGCATACGTTGCTTGATGCGTTTTACATCCTCCAATTCAATGGGACGCCCGATACGCAGATTACAGAAATAACCTTTCGAAACGGGATGTTCTACAAACAGCTTGCCCTCGGGAAACAATTCCGTGACCGCCTTAAACAGTACAAAACAGAGCGAACGGACATAGGTACGCATACCGGACTGGTCTCTCACGTCCAGAAACTCTATATCCTTATTATTATATACCCTAAAATTAAGTCCCTCAGAGCGGTTATTGACTTTAGCACTAACCACTTGATAAGGAAAAATTAAGATTAAAACCGTAATAAATATCCAAAAGTGAGCTCCCGATAAAATATTCTTTAGAAATATTGTTATTTTTTTGCAACATATTTGTAACATCTGTTTCATCGAGTTCGTTAAAAGGTGAATAATTTGGGACTAATATACTTATAATCAGACTGAGAACAAATAACCATTAACAATATTATAGATGGAATATTCTTTTTATGATTTTTTTTTAAAGCTCATAGGTTCATTAGGGCTCTTCCTGTACGGAATGAAGATAATGAGTGAGGGCTTGCAAAAGGTCGCGGGTGACAGACTACGAAGTATCTTGACGGCAATGACTACCAACAGGGTAACGGGAGTTTTAACAGGTGTGTTAATCACAGCCCTTATCCAATCTTCTTCAGCAACGACGGTAATGGTCGTGAGTTTCGTGAATGCCGGGTTACTCACTCTCGCTGAATCTATCAGTGTCATCATGGGTGCCAATATCGGTACTACGGTCACTGCCTGGATTATCTCAATTTTCGGATTTAAGGTTGATATGGCCGCATTTGCCCTTTCCTCTTCTGGCCATTGCCCTTCCGCTCATCTTCTCCGGCAAAAGCAACCGTAAGTCTGTCGGTGAATTCATTTTCGGTTTTTCTTTCCTCTTCATGGGACTTTCTTACCTGAAAGCGAATGCTCCCGACCTGAATGCCAACCCGGAAATGCTTGCCTTTGTACAGAACTACACGGACATGGGATTCTTCTCTATCCTCCTGTTCTTATTCATCGGTACGATACTGACTATGATTGTGCAGGCTTCAGCCGCGACAATGGCAATCACACTGATTATGTGTGCCAACGGCTGGATCAGCCTGGAGCTGGGAGCAGCCCTCGTACTGGGAGAAAATATCGGAACTACGATCACCGCCAATCTTGCCGCATTAACAGCCAACACACAGGCTAAACGGGCAGCATTGGCGCATTTTGTTTTTAATGTGTTCGGTGTTATCTGGGTATTGATTATCTTCCACCCGTTCATGCAGTTGGTTAACTGGGTAGTAGATACTTTCTTCCAGACAAGTAATCCGGAAGTTGCTATCTCTTACAAACTGTCCGCCTTCCACTCTATTTTCAATATCTGCAACGTATGTATCCTGATATGGGGTGTGAAGTTAATTGAACGTACCGTATGCGCTTTAATCCACCCGAAGGAAGAAGACGAAGAACCAAGACTGCGGTTCATTACAGGCGGTATGCTTTCTACGGCAGAACTTTCCATCCTTCAGGCACGTAAGGAAATTCATTTATTCGCTGAACGTACCCACCGTATGTTCGGCATGGTGCAAGATTTGCTGCATACGGAAAAGGATGATGATTTCAATAAGTTGTTCAGCCGGATAGAGAAATACGAGAATATCAGCGACAACATGGAACTGGAGATAGCCAACTACCTGAATCAAGTATCAGAGGGTCGTTTGAGTTCTGAAAGTAAGTTACAGATACGCGCCATGTTGCGTGAAGTGACGGAAATTGAAAGTATCGGGGACAGTTGTTACAACTTGGCACGTACGATTAACCGGAAACGCCAGACAAATCAAGACTTCACCGAAAAGCAATATGAGCATATCCATTTTATGATGAAGCTGACGAACGACGCTCTTGCACAAATGATTGTGGTAGTAGAGAAACCGGAACATCAGAGTATTGATATCAACAAGTCTTTCAATATCGAAAACGAAATCAATAATTACCGCAACCAATTGAAGAATCAGAACATCTTGGATGTAAACAACAAGGAATATGATTATCAGATGGGAGTTTACTATATGGATATTATCGCCGAATGTGAGAAACTGGGTGATTATATAGTAAATGTGGTAGAAGCCAGCAGTGATGTAAAAGAAAAGAAAGCTTCCTAAATAGGAGAAATAAAGAATAGAAAAAGGAGAAGCAGTTATGTACTAATGCATCTGCTTCTCCTTTTTCTTTATCAATTATTTTGTATTTACTCACTATTTATTATAGATATAGGATTCTGCCAGTCGCCAGAATAAAGTAGATTCCGGGACGGTAGTTGTCCGAAGTACCTTTTGCGAACTGCCTTCCGAGGGATTGATATTAGCAAAAATATTCCACCCTTTATTAAAGGAACACTCGCTATAATAATAAGATTTATCACTGCCGGTCAATATGAAGGGGCGGTCGGCATACTGATAACTCACCAATGTTGCTTTTTCCGCAGACGTTCCCTTGCCGGACCAATTGAAAGTGCTATTCGTCCTACCCTCGTATCGCCATTAAAAACAAAAAAAGTCTCCCAATGTTGCTACCAGCACATCACCGTCATTTGAGGTTCCAGTCCAATAACCAGCCATATCACCATTCCGCCGATCTACTTTCTGAAGTCTTTCCGAAGGGAAAGTAGCAGGAAGTGTCATTACAATTTGCCCGTTTTCATAAGGGAATATAAGAGTTTCCATCACTTGCCAGTCCAAGCCGGTCACTTTTACCTCCACCCGGTCGAATGTAAAATTTTTCGGCATATTCTGTATGTCTTTGACTATTATCGTACTATAATCAGGAACATCAGGAGCAGGTAGTTCTTCTTCATTCTCATTATCACTACAACCAGCTATTAAAAAGCCCGAACATCAACAAAAAAGAGATAACAGGATATAAGAGGAAGTTAGAACTGGTAGTTGCCTTGTTATGCATAATTCTATATTTTTGCATCAAAGATACTACATTTATAATCAGCATTACATTTTTATTCAAAAAATAAAAATAGAAGGTGTGTCGTAATACACGATGCGCCTTCTTTTTTTTCATTGACTATAAAAATCGGTTCATTTTCTTTAAGCTGCGATATTTTGAGGATTTCTTTGGTTTATGTGTTCGCAACATCTAAATAGAGCAACTGTAAGCTCATAAAACGGTCTAATCAGCCAATCCATACCTTCTTTAGTCATTTTTGCACACATCTTTTTTATATTGAAGGCAATGGCAAAGAAGGAAAAGTCCATGAAGACCTTATCCTTTCCAAAATGGCGGAAACGTTTGTAATTCATATTGTTTTTCATTTGTCCGAACACGGCTTCCGGTTCTATGCATCTCTGTCCTCTGTGTTTCAGTCCTTCCTCTGAGCAGAGCAGCTCTTTGGCTTTTTGCTTGTATTTTCTGAGTCTGTGATTCAACTCTATCGTTCTGCTCCCCTTTGCTTTAAAAAACATCGGCATCTTAGCGGACAGCCTTCACATCTGATGGCTCTGTACGTGGCATTTTCGCTGACATATCCGGATGCTGTTTTCACATGTCTAGTCCCTATCCTTTGCATCTTCTGTCCCATGGGGCAGATACAAAAGTCTTGTTCTTCATTGTAGTAGAAGTTTTCCGCCCTGAACGGGTCCGGTTTGAATCTCGGCCGCTGTTCCATGTGGAAGTAGTTGTATTTGACGTAGCCCGCCATACCGTTTTCTGACATGAAGCGGTAATTCTCCTCAGAACCGTAGCCGGAATCGGCCACCACCGTATGGGCCAACCTGTCATATCTGCTTGAGAAGGATTGCAGGAAAGGGATCATGGTCAGTGTATCCGTAGGGTTCGGGAAGAGTGCAAACTCGGTGATGAACTGGTTCTCGGTGCCGATCTGAAGGTTGTAACCGGGCTTCGTCTGGCCGTTACGCATGGCATCCTCCTTCATTCTCATGAAAGTAGCGTCCTTGTCCGTCTTGGAATAGGAGTTCCTGTCCTGTAGCGTGTTCAGACGGTTGTCGTATTCCTGCAGCTTGTCCCTGTGTTCGTCCAGTTCCTTCAGCTGTTTGCGTTTCTTTTTTCAACGCAGTCTTTTCCTCTTTCGTGGAGGGCTCAGGAACCTGTTCAAGTGCTTTCCGCAATTCTCCAGCCATTTCGGTCAGCATGGCCGGAGTGAACTCAACCTCCTCATTACTTTCCGAAGACTTTTCTTGGGCGATGACATCGTCTATCTGCCCTAACAGGACGTGTATCCTCTTCATCAGGCGTTCACGGTTCCGCTCAACCGTTTTTCGCCAGACGAAAGTATACTTGTTGGCTTTGGATTCAATCTTTGTCCCGTCAATGTATTCCACGTCCAGGCTGATGAAGCCTTTGGAAGAGAGAAGGAGTACGGTTTGGGTAAACACCTCGTTGATTTCCTTTTTTCACCCGGTTGCGGAAACGGTTGATGGTAATGAAATCAGGTTTCTCATATCCGGCAAGCCAGATATAATGGATGTCACGATGAAGGAGCTTTTCAATTTTACGGCAGGAGTAGACGTTGTTCATATAGGCATAGAGAATGACCTTGAGCATCATCCTGGGATGGTAAGGGCTGCGGCCGCATTCCTTATACAACTTCCTGAAACTTTCAAGGTTCAGGCTCTCAACCAGAGCGTCAACCATCCGAACTGGATCATGCTCTGCAATATCCTCGTCAATTCTTTGAGGAAAAAGCACTGTTTGGTTGGAATTATAAGGACGAAAATGTATCTTTGTCATAGTGAAAATCTTATGCCTAAAGATACAAAATCTTTAGGTAATAACAAAGCCCCCAGCTTGTGAAAGTCGGGGCTTTGTGCTTAAAAAAAAAAGGTGCGCATTTTGACACACCTCCCATTTCCTCTTAATAAATTCTCTCCCTTTGTTTTATCCTTCGTACGGTTCGAAATCTTCCTTTCCAACTCCGCACAGAGGACACGTCCAATCTTCCGGAATGTCTTCAAACGCAGTTCCCGGTTCAATTCCGCTTTCCGGATCTCCTTGTTCGGGGTCGTAAATATATTCACAGACCGTGCAAATGTACTTCTTCATAACGTTCGTATTTTTAATTGGTTTTCTAATTAATATAACACAAATAACAAGATATTTGTTCAACACTTTTTTATAGTGAAAGAAAAAAAAACTATCTTTTGTAACCGTATTCAACAAGCTGAACCAACAATATTATGTCATGTTAATAGCACTTTTATCTACCCTCATAATTTTATGTGCAATCCTGTCAATCAGTTTTTTTGTGTGGGAGCGCAGGAAATGCCTTCTGAATGCAGAAACGGTTATTTCGGGAATCCAGAAAACTAGAACATACCAACCATGTTGCCAGTGCTATCTTGAAAAATGTACACGCCTTCATCCTGTTAATAAACAACGACTTCAAAGTGCTGAAAACGAATTACTACCAACAGACCGGAACACGAAAAGGACCGGAAGAAAAAAAAGAGTAGGTGATTTGTTGCAGTGCCGTAATGCATTATCGGCAGAGGGAGGTTGCGGTACACATGTTTATTGTGGCTCCTGTCCTATACGCCAGGCTATCCGTCAGGCTTTCGAACAAAGAAGAGGATTCACTAATCTGGAAGCCACTTTGAATATGGTTACTTCCGAAAATCAAACGGTAGCCTGTGAAGCCGTTATTTCCGGCTCTTATTTCCTCCTCAATGAAGAAGAAAATATGGTGCTTACCGTACATGATATTACCCATTTGAAACAAGTAGAAAGGGAATTAAAAGTGGCAAAAGAGAAAGCGGAAAATGCAGATATAGCAAAATCAAGCCTTCCTGGCCAACATGAGCCATGAGATTCGTACTCCGCTGAATGCTATCACCGGGTTTGCAGAAGTAATGGGCAGCGCAAACACAGAAGAAGAAAAAACACAATACCAAGAAATTATCAAAATGAATGCCGATCTTCTGATGCAATTAGTAAATGATATTCTTGATATGTCAAAAATAGAAGCGGGCACTTTAGAATTTGTGTATTCAACGGTAGATATTAATTTGTTGCTATCCGATTTACAAAAGACTTTTCCAAATGAGGATTAATGATGCCGGAGGAAAAGTACAGATAATAGCAGAGCCTTCACTTTCTTCCTGCTTTATACAGACCGACCGCAATCGGGTGGCACAGGTCATTTCCAATTTCGTGGGCAACGCTATTAAATTTACCCGGGAAGGAAATATCCGTATCGGTTATGAAGCTAAAGATACTGAACTATATTTCTACGTGAAAGACACGGGTACGGGCATACCGGCAGAAAAACTGTCGAATGTATTCGGGCGTTTTGTGAAACTGAATAAAGACCAAAAAAGGTGCAGGACTGGGACTTTCGATTTCACAAACGATTGTAGGCAAATTGAGCGGCCAGATCGGAGCGGATTCCATTGAAGGAGAAGGTTCTACCTTCTGGTTTACCCTCCCTTATCTTTCATGCGGCAAACCTCAGTAAGAAATTCTACTTCATAAAAAGTTTTAATTAAACATTTTATCACAATTATATGTTGTATTTTTGCAGTCCAAACTAAACGCATGTATCTGCATGAGTACAAATAAAGATGATTACAATCATTTAGGCCTTACGGACAGTGAGGTCCTGCAAAGCAGGGAAAAGAATGGTATAAACCTGTTAACACCCCCCAAGCGTACTTCTTTATGGAAACTTTATCTTGAGAAATTTGAGGACCCGGTCGTACGCGTACTGCTAGTTGCAGCCGTCTTTTCGTTGATTATTTCCATTATCGAAAATGAGTACGCCGAAACGATCGGTATCATAGCCGCTATCTTGCTGGCTACGGGTATCGGTTTCTTTTTTTGAATATGATGCCAACAAAAAATTCGACTTACTGAATGCCGTTAATGAGGAAACACTAGTTAAAGTGATTCGTAACGGCCGCGTACAGGAAGTTCCGCGCAAAGATATAGTTGTAGGCGACATCGTGATTTTGGAAACCGGAGAAGAAATCCCGGCTGACGGAGAATTGGTGGAAGCTATCTCTTTGCAAGTAAACGAATCCAACCTGACCGGAGAACCTGTTATCAATAAGACGATTATAGAAGCAGATTTTGACGAAGAAGCGACTTACGCCTCTAATTTGGTGATGCGTGGCACTACGGTAGTCGACGGTCATGGCACAATGCGCGTTCTGCACGTAGGAGATGCAACGGAAATAGGAAAAGTGGCCCGCCAAAGTACGGAAGAAAACCTTGAACCGACTCCACTAAATATACAGTTGACCAAATTAGCCAATCTAATCGGAAAAATTGGTTTTACTGTTGCCGGCCTGGCTTTCCTTATCTTCTTCGTAAAAGATGTATTGCTATATTTTGATTTCGGTGCATTAAACGGCTGGCACGAATGGCTTCCGGTATTTGAACGGACACTTAAATACTTTATGGTGGCTGTCACGCTGATCGTCGTGGCGGTTCCCGAAGGCTTGCCGATGAGCGTGACGCTCAGTCTGGCTCTGAATATGCGTCGCATGCTTTCTACCAACAACCTTGTGCGTAAAATGCATGCTTGTGAAACGATGGGAGCTATTACCGTTATCTGTACGGATAAAACCGGTACGCTGACGCAAAATCTGATGCAAGTGCACGAACCAAACTTCTATGGAATCAAAAACGGCAGTAACCTGTCCGATGATGATATCAGTGCATTGATTGCAGAGGGAATCAGCGCTAATTCAACCGCCTTCCTTGAGGAAACAGAAGCCGGGGAAAAGCCGAAAGGAGTAGGAAATCCGACGGAAGTGGCCTTTACTATTATGGCTCAATAGTCAGGGAAGAAATTACCTGAAACTCCGTGAGAACGCCCGTGTTCTCGACCAGCTCACCTTCTCTACGGAGCGCAAGTTCATGGCTACGCTTGTAGAATCACCATTAATCGGAAAGAAAATACTCTATATAAAAGGAGCTCCCGAAATTGTTCTGGGCAAATGTAAAGAAGTTGTCTTGGACGGAAGACGGGTGGATGCCGTGGAATACCGTTCAACAGTAGAAGCACAACTACTGAATTACCAGAATATGGCGATGCGCACACTGGGCTTCGCCTTCAAAATCGTAGAGGAGAATGAGCCGAATGATTGTGTAGAACTTGTTTCGACAAACGACTTGAACTTCTTGGGGAGTGGTTGCTATCTCTGACCCGATTCGTCCGGATGTTCCTGCCGCCGTAGCCAAATGTCAGTCGGCAGGTATCGGTGTGAAAATTGTTACAGGCGACACTCCGGGGACTGCAACCGAGATTGCTCGTCAGATAGGTCTTTGGAAGCCGGAAACCGACACCGACCGGAATCGTATCACTGGTGTTGCTTTTGCTGAATTGAGTGACGAAGAAGCACTTGACAGGGTAATGGATTTGAAAATTATGTCGCGTGCCCGTCCTACAGACAAACAACGCCTTGTGCAGTTGCTCCAGCAAAAAGGAGCCGTAGTAGCAGTAACCGGAGACGGAACAAATGATGCGCCTGCTCTGAACCATGCACAAGTCGGCTTATCAATGGGTACAGGAACTTCTGTAGCCAAAGAGGCCAGTGATATTACATTGCTTGATGATTCGTTCAACAGTATCGGAACCGCCGTCATGTGGGGGGACGTTCGCTTTATAAGAATATCCAGCGTTTCATCGTTTTCCAGTTAACGATCAACTTCGTTGCATTACTTATCGTTCTATTGGGTTCCGTTATCGGCACGGAACTTCCGTTGACTGTGACGCAGATGTTGTGGGTAAACTTGATTATGGATACTTTCGCAGCCTTAGCATTGGCCTCTATTCCGCCAAGTGAAACTGTGATGAATGAAAAGCCCCGTCGCAGCACTGATTTTATTATCAGTAAAGCAATGAGGTCTAACATATTAGGGGTAGGTTCTATCTTCCTCATCGTACTGCTCGGAATGATTTATTATTTCGACCACAGTGCAAAAAGGTATGGATGTACACAACCTCACTATTTTTCTTCACCTTCTTTGTCATGTTACAATTCTGGAACCTGTTTAATGCACGTGTGTTCGGCACTACCGACTCGGCATTCAAAGGACTTTCCAAATCGTATGGCATGGAATTAATTGTGCTTGCCATTCTTGTCGGACAATTCCTTATTGTACAGTTCGGTGGTGCTGTATTCCGCACGGAACCACTCGACTGGCAGACATGGCTTCTAATTATAGGCGTTTCGTCCATGGTGTTATGGGTTGGAGAACTTGTTCGCCTTGTTCAGCGTATTATTCACAAAAGAAAAAGAAATGAAAAGTAAAGGAATTAAAAACCTTCTTATTGATTTAGGCGGTGTACTTATCAATCTCGACCGTCAACGTTGTATCGAGAACTTCCAGAAATTAGGGCTCCGTAACGTGGAGGAACTATTGACATCTCAAATCAGGACGGAATCCTGATGCAGCAGGAGAAAGGCTTGATTACTCCCGCAGAATTTCGTAATGGCGTTCGCGAAATGATAGGTAAAGTAGTTAGTGACAAACAAATTGATGCCGCCTGGAATAGTTTTCTGGTAGATATACCAACACACAAACTTGATTTATTGCTGAAGTTACGCGAAAAATATGTAGTCTATTTGTTGAGTAATACAAACGAGATTCATTGGAAATGGACTTGTAAGAATCTATTCCCCTACCGTACTTTCAAAGTAGAGGACTATTTTGAAAAACATATCTCTCTTTTGAAATGAAAATGGCCAAACCCGAACCGGAAATTTTTAAAAGCAATATTGGATGATGCCGGCATCGAACCGGAGGAGACTCTTTTTATTGATGATTCCGAAATCAACTGCAAAGCGGCACAGGACTTAGGAATCTCTACTTATACGGCAAAAGCCGGCGAAGACTGGAGTCATCTTTTCAACAGTAAATAATTTAATAGATATGCAGATTATACGTGACATATCGGCTATAAAACCAGAACCCTGTGTAGCTACCATAGGCTTCTTTGACGGAGTGCATGCAGGACATCGCTATCTGATTCAACAAGTGAAAGAGATAGCCGCAGCCAAAGGTCTACGTTCTGCATTGGTCACTTTTCCTGTTCATCCCCGTAAGGTGATGAATGCAACCTATCGGCCGGAACTCCTGACTACTCCGAAAGAGAAAAAATTAGTCTGCTTGCCGACATTGGTGTAGACTATTGCCTGATGCTCGATTTCACCCCGGACATTTCGCAGTTAACCGCCCGCGAATTTATGAACCGACTGTTAAAAGAGCGTTATCAGGTGAAATGTCTGGTTATCGGTTATGACCACCGTTTCGGACATAATCGCAGCGAAGAGGATTCGAGGACTATGTATGCTACGGGAAAGAAATTGGTATAGAGGTAATTTCGTGCACAGGCATATACCAGTGACATAGAAATAGGAACTACCCGAAACATTCCGGTAAGTTCGTCTTTGATTCGTAAACTGTTACATGAAGGAGAAGTGGAAATCGCAGCCGTTGCCTGAAATATGAATATTTTTTGGACAGGACTGTTGTGAGCAGGCGGTTACCAAGTAGGCAGAAAGATCGGCTTTCCGACTGCCAATTTAAGCGTAGATGATCCGGATAAACTTATTCCTGCCGATGGCGTATATGCCGTATGGGTAACGTTTGACGGGAAAACATACATGGGAATGCTAAATATAGGTGTCCGCCCGACGATTGACAATGGTCCGAATCGAACAATTGAAGTGAATATCCTTCACTTCCACTCGAATATATATGATAAATTCATCCGGCTCACTTTTGTAAAACGGACACGCCCTGAACTGAAGTTCTCCAGCATTGACGAGCTAAATAGTCCAACTCCACAAAGATGCAGAAGAAACCGAAGCGATTCTTCTTGCCAGCAAAGCAAGAAGTAACCAACAGGAAGAACCAAGAAAATAATACATCAACCGAATAACAACTTAAAATAGATTCTTATGCAAAAGTCATTTATGAGTATTTCTCTGGTGGTAATAGCAATTTCTATGTTAGCTATGTTTATATGCAGCTTCTTCGCTACTAAATAAAAAAGTAAAATATGAAGACGGCTATCAAACTTGTATTAATAGACCTTGTCATTGCGCAAATTGTTGCCCCTGTCCTGATTATGATTCCTTGTACTATCTATTTGTTAGTAACCACAGGAAATTTAGATAAGGCTGTTCTGACACAAACAATTATGATTCCGGCGCAATTGGCCGGTCAGATAATGATGGGTATCTATCTGTGGAAGGCCGGCTACATCAGCACAAAGAAAGAAGACCTGGTCACGTGTGTCCGCTCCTTATCTTTTTAGGTAGTGCAGTGGCAATCCTTACCAGTGGATTTGTTGTTTCTTCATTAATGAGTTTGCTGGATTGGATACCTAATATCCTGGAGCAATCTTTCGATATCCTCCAATCCGGCTGGGGAGGGATTCTTGCAATAGCAATCGTAGGCCCTGTACTTGAAGAATTATTGTTCCGGGGAGCAATCACCAAAGCTTTGCTCCAACAATATAATCCGACCAAAGCAATTCTTATTTCGGCACTTCTATTCGGTGTCTTTCATATAAATCCCGCACAGATACTTCCGGCATTTCTGATCGGTATCCTGTTGGCATGGACTTATTATAAAACGGGTAGTCTGATACCTTGTATATTCATGCATATATTAAATAACTCCTTATCAGTATATCTCAGTATCAAATATCCCGAAGCGGAGAATATGGATGACCTGATTAGCGGTACACCGTATCTTATTATTCTTACCGGTGCAATTGTCATACTGGCAGGAGTCATTCCATATATGCAACGCATGACCTCTAATAAGTAGAGGTCATATCTTCAAGGAACACAAATATAAAAAGTCTGCTCTTCCTTTATTTTTCTTCATCTAATTGGTCTATACTTTCCTGACGGACTGAACAGACAGTTTTTTAATCGTTGTCCCCGGACGATATTGAAGCAGATACGGAATGATTCCGCCTTGAAAGTCCGAATGGTAGTTCCCGTTAAAAATGCAGGAATTTATCCTTTATATTATGAGCTATAAACCAGCCCATTGTTGCATCTTTGATAGCTTGCGCCTGTGCCAAATATTCCTGATTGCCTTTTACTCTTACCCATCATCTGCATTAATGCAAAAGCACCACCTTCTTCTTCCTTGTAGGTAAACTGAATAGGAAGAGGCGGCAAGTATCGCTTTGCTTCATTAGATAATGAATCCAAATACGGTAAGCCATTATCTTTTACAACATTAGCATAGCGTCGTGGTACGTTAGTTGCAATAAATGGAATTTTATTCTCTTTTGCGAAAAAGCACAAATGGAGCATAATCCGTACTATAATTATCCCACAACCGGGCTTCTGCCTCAAATCTGTCATAAGAAATCGCGCGACTCATGTATTCATCCAAAATCAGCTGATTATCCGCCTCAAGCATTTCAGCTCCCAACATCAGTTTTTCCTTATGAATAGCATATAGCGAACGGGTTATTTCATATTCCAGCCAATGAGTAATACAACAATTATGAATCTCGCCTATAAACACGACATCCGGTTGTGCCAACGCTTCAATAAGCTCATCATAGCCTATCTCCTTGCCTTCGGCATTAAACAATGTATATGCTCTCTTGTATCCTTTCTGAGCAAAGGCCGCTACTCCTATAGAACACAAAAAGCAATAACCCACAAAATCTTGAGAAAAAATAAATTATTCATATTTTTGATGTTTTCCAATATATAACAATACAAATTTATCGGGATTCGTAAAATGCTTAAATGCTTTCTGAATATCCACAGTGGATATGCTATTGAGACATTGTTCATATCGCTCAAAATCAGCGACAGACTCACCATTCTTCAGCAAATTCACAAGATTAGTACGCCATTCGGCAGAAGCCTCATCCGAAAGCACTTTTCGTTTTGTAACCCAAAAAGACTTTTTTCAAAGTTTCCAATTCCTCTTCGCTCACTTTACTTGTACGAAGCTCATTTATAATCTGCTTTATAAGCTCCTCCACCTTCTTCGTATTTACGAAATCAACAGAGGCCGACAAATCAAAATAAAAGACTTGTTGTGGCAGCCCATTATAAAATAAAGAAGCGTATGGAGAATAGACTATATTCTCTCCTTCACGCAAAACACTTAACAAGCGGTTTTGCAAGATATCACGCATCAATTTCAGTGTAAGGCTATTTTTTCAAGGAAGGCTGATAATTTCCACAGAAAACATAATCAAAGATAGTCTGCGTATCATTATCATTCGGAAATTCTTCTATGTAAGTTTTCTTAGGGAGCTTAAACGCTTTGTTGGGATAAGACACACTGTATTTACTTTCGGCATACGTCCGAACGTCGCAGTTAACAATTCTTTGATGCTATCCGTATCAAACTTTCCTGTTACTACGAATGTCATTTGCGACGGATTGCTGTATAATGAACAATAATAATCTGCAATCTTATCCAGATCCAATCTTTCCAGATCCATTTTTGTTAGAGCCGGACGAGGTACCGTATTTCCCATTAGAGAATCCAGGCGGTTTGTCAACATACGATCAGAAGCACGTTTCATCATTTGTTCCAATACACTTTCCTTCCCGAAACGCTCCATTTCATCTTTACGAATCTCATCAAAATCCTCATAGCAAAGCTCCGGACGACACATCTTCTCGTACATCAAATTAAAGAGTTCTCGTGCTTTGGCAGCAGGAGACATTCCCATAATATCATGCCAATAATTACTGATAGCAATATTCATAGATATTTCTTCCTGTTGCATAAAAAGAAGATAGAGTATCATAAGGAATACAAGCTACCCCTCCCATTTCCATATAACCTCCTGTCCCTTCATATAAAGGATAATCTTTATCTGATAAATCTGCTGTCCTCCTCTTCCAAAAGCTGTCACAAAAATGGATTGACTTTCATCATTTGTCGGACGGAGAAGAATACGTAAGTCATTTTTCAGAATTACTTCTGTTATGTTAAGGTCTGCGTATTTCTTCTCACTAACTATATCTGAGGCCTTAAAAGGATAACTCTCAACCAGGCAAGCAGGTGTCACTACTCTTTCTTCTTTCACATCTTTACGTACATACGTAAAATCTTTCAACGGGTTCTTAATACCTTCATCCCATGCCTGAACAACTTCTTCTTTTTTTAAGAGAATTTTGTTTACCTGCATTATTACGATAAGCCACCAATAAGGTTTGATCTTTGTATGAAAGCCACTCACGCAAAAGTTGTTGCAAAGTAGCGCTATCAGTCGCCCGTATCTTGTCCGCCAACTGTTTCATTTCACTATCTGACTGAATATAACGGTCGT